>JAABUS010000166.1_pt1 | contig 162445 bp, 156 predicted proteins | sample 5560161 | NCBI WGS metagenome assembly JAABUS01 (sample SAMN10711885, study PRJNA513376) | rock metagenome | isolation source: Antarctica rocks | place: Antarctica: Victoria Land, Trio Nunatak nord | collected 2016-01-04
GACCGCGGGTCGGTCTTCGCACTTTCTGCCACTTGTTCGAGAGAATGGTCAAAAAGGGCTCGCCATGCCGTAAAAGCTCCAGCACACACCAAGGCAAAAAATGCGGCTCCTAGTAAACCCGCTTTCAGTCTTTCCCGCGGAAACGCCACGTGTTCAAACCCGCAGCGGCATAATCACGTAACGATACTGGGTGTCTTTATCACTACGAATCAAGCAAGGGTTTAGCTTGCCGGAGGTCTCGATGACGATTTTTTCGTCGTTAACCGCCGTTAGGACGTCGAGTAAATACCGAGCGTTCAACGTCACCTCGTTTCCCGATCCTTTCACCTCGGCCGATAGGCTGGCCTGTGAATCGCCGACTTGGGCCGTTTGGGCGACGAGTTCCACCTTGCCGGGAGGGGTGAAATTTACGCGGATGCCGAGACCGGCGTCTTGGGAAAACAGGGAAGTGATCCGTACTTTGTTGATGAAGTCCTCGCGCGGCAGGACGGCCGCCGTCTCGTGCTTCTCTGGGATGATTTGTTGGTACGGTGGGTACTCACCTTCGAGCAAGCGAGAGACCAGCCGCATCTGCTCGGTTTCAAACTGAACTTGGTTTTCGGCAGTACGGATCGTCACTTCTTCGTCGCCGATCACCCGGCCAAGCTCCGCGAGCGCCCGGGCCGGCACCGTCACCTTCAGTTCTTCCGGCGCCGATTTTTCGAAGCGCATCGTCAGTTCGGCCAAACGGTACGAGTCCGTCGCGGCGACCCGCAAGATGGGCTCCTGGAAATGGAACAGTACGCCCGACAACACCGGTCGTGTTTCGTCACCCGAAGCGGCGAAGGCGACTTTGGAAATAATATCTTTGATGCCGGACGAAGAGATCGAAATGCTTTTTCCATCTTTCACTTCCGGAATCAATGGAAACTCCGAGGCGTCGATGACGTTCATCGAAGAGGAGGCGCCGGTGCTTTTGATGTGGAGGCCGCTATCGTCGGCGGTTAACTCGATTTTTTCTTCGGTCAGATTGTTGACGTAATCGTTCAAAAGACGTGCCGGTACGGTAACCGCGCCTTCCTTTTCGATTTTCGCACCGATGAAGTAGTCGATGCCTAGCTCTAAGTTGGTCGCGGAAACGCGCAGGCGCCCGTCTTTCGTTTCTAAGAGAACGTTTCCGAGAACGGACAGCGTCCCGCGCGGGTTAACGAAACGAGAGACGGCGCTGAGCGCCTTGGCGAGATGTTGTTGGGTGGTGACGACGTTCATACACAGGCCAAAATAAAAAATGTCCTAGTTTAATTAGTAGAGATAGTAGTAGGGTGCGGGAATCTGGGGAAAGTCCATGAAAGCCCTTTAAGCATACTGGATTCCCATACCCATGCCCATGGGATAACCACCCTCTAAATAAGTAAGAGTAATTAAGGCAGGGGGACAACCACCCAAGCCATAGCCACTGGCAGAGGAGAAAGCAACCCTGTAGTAACTGGGGATAAACCCAGGCGTCAAAAAGCTTGCTACTCAAAAGCCTCCCCAGCCCTGGGGAGGGAGGTTTGGCTTTGGACCTATTTATTCCAAACCTTGGTTTGGTGTATGGTTTTATACTAAACAAAGGAATTATGAGTGACGAACTAGCCAATGCGGAACTACAAAGTGGATTAAGCGCCAGCGTCGCTAGTGGAGACTGGTGCTCCGCCGAAGAAATCGCGTGGACTTTGGCCCAGCGATCCTGAGCAGGGAAGCCGTTGGGAGGAGGAGGCGATACGATATGACTATATTTTCCGGATGGGAGAAGGTGGCAACGCGTTCCCTGACCCGGGGTGGCTGGCCGACCGGGAGCTAGCCTTCCACGGAGCGATGGATGCTGGCGACCTTCGGAAAGCCGTCGCCAGGGCTGCTGAACTTGCGAAAGCCTATGAAAAATCGGAGTTGTTCCCGGAGGCAATTGACTGGCAAAGCATCCTTGTCGAGATTGACCGGGCGGACAACGGTATCGTGGTGCAACCCACCCCTTATGATCGTTATCTCTACTTACTGACCGAACACGCTACCCGGGGCGACGGCAGCCCTCGTCGTGTTATTGAAGAAATTGAAATGTTAGAAGAAACCAATCCGCGAGGCGCGGCCGAGTGGCGGGCAAAAGCCTTTCCCCGATTAGCCTATTCGTTAGAAGATAGTGAACCGGAGGTAGCCAAGATCCTTTATGCTGCAGCGAAGGAGGCGGTTATGGAACGTGGCCGACTTGTTCGACGAGAGCGGCGTCAAAATAAAAAAGAGGCTCGAAAGGAACGGCGTCGTGGAAGAAAACCCGCGCGTCAGGCGTAGAGGCGTTCTTTGATTAGGTTAAGTTCGTGCCGCAGCGGCTCGTTGATCTCGGTCTGAGTGTGCATCTTCTCGACGGCGTGGATGACGGTCGTGTGATCGCGGCCGCCGATTTCCCGGCCGATCTTCGGGTATGACAGGTTCGCTTCTTCACGGAGGAGAAACATCGCCATCTGGCGCGGCTTGACGATTTCCTTCTGGCGGCCCGGCCCGCGTAACTGGTCGACGGAGACGTCATAGAATCTCGTCACGGCCTCGATGATCTGGTTGGTGGAGACGGTGCGGTGGGTGCGGGCAGACAAGATGTTGCCCAAGACCCGTTCGGCCAACTCAGCGGTCGGTGCCTCGCCGGTCAGCTCGGCATGCGCCATTACCCGGATCAGCGCTCCCTCTAGCTCCCGGATATTTTGTTGGATCGCCCGCGCGATGTAATCGACGACTTCCTGGGGTGCCTCGTAGCCGCGCTCGCGAGCCTTCGTCTGCAGGATCGCCACTCGGGTCTCGAGTTCCGGCGAATTGACGTCGGCGATCATCCCCCACTCGAAGCGACTGCGCAGTCGTTCCTCGAGCGTCGGGATCGCTTTCGGCGGACGGTCGGAGGAAATCACCACCTGCTTGCCGTCGCCATGCAGGGCGTTGAAGGTATGGAAGAATTCTTCCTGGACGCCTTCTTTGCCGGCCAAGAACTGGATGTCGTCGACGAGTAATACGTCGATCTGGCGGTACTGTTTTTTAAAGACGGACATCCGGTTGGTCGAAATCGCCGCGATCATATCGTTCAGGAACTTTTCCATCGTGACGTACAGCACCTTTGCGTCAGTGTTTTGTTGGACTTCGCGGCCGATTGCTTGCATCAGGTGCGTCTTGCCGAGGCCGGCGCCTCCGTAAAGGAAGAGCGGGTTGTACGTCTTGCCGGGGCGTTTGGCGACTGCTTTCGAGGCGGCGCAGGCGAGCTGGTTCGAGCTGCCTACCACGAAGTTGCCGAAAGTATTGCCGGGGGCACCGACGCTTGAGGCTTCCAATTCGACCTCATCGGCCAGGGCTTGCGCCGGGGCGGCGTGGGCGGTCTCCGCGCTCGGCTTGACTGGGGTGGGGGTGCCGACGGCGAAATCGATCCGCTTGCAGCCCGGGGCATGCTTTTTTAGCGCCGCGAGGATCTCGGCCAAGTACTTCCGCTGCAGCCACTCCTTGGTGAAACCGTTGGGCACGCGGACGATCGCCACTTCACCGCTGGCGTCTTCGAGCGCGGTGCTCTTGAACCAGGTCGTGAAGTTCGCCTTCGACAACGTCACTTCGAGTTCACCAAGAACGGCCTGCCAAATTTTTTGAGGATCCATAAAACGGCGTGTTTTTTAACTTTCCACAGCTCACGAAGAAGCATAGCAAACTTATCCACACCCCACCAACTTTATCCAAAGTAAGGTATTTGTAGCAACCAACTGAAAAGAGATTCGTCACCCCATCCCCACTACTTGCGGATTGAGTTAGAAAGCCAGATAACGTACGATGATTCGGCATGAAACGGACCTACCAACCCTCGAAACGGCGACGTGCCAAGAAGCACGGTTTCCGACTCCGCTCGCTGACCGCAGCGGGCCGGGCGATCCTCAAGCGTCGTCGTGCCAAAGGCCGGTCGCGGCTAGCAGCCTAAGCTGGCACGCCACCGATGTTCCCACGCCATCAGCGCTTGCGCTCACCTGACTTTGAGACCATCTTCCGTCGTGGCGGCAAGTACGCCGGACGCTTGATGATCCTGCGCACGACGCCGGCTGACGAAAGTCACTTCGCCGTCGTCGTGAGCAAAAAAGTCAGCGCTAAGGCGACGCATCGCAATCGCCTCAAGCGCCGGGTACGCGCCGCTCTACGCGAGGTGGCCGAAAGCCTGAAGACGCCGGCCGTGGTCGTCGTCCATACCTTACCGGCGGCCAAGGAGGCGGAGCTGACGGACTTGCAACAAGAACTGACGGTGCTTGCTAAGCAAGCAAAACTTTTGTGAAGCGCTTCTTGATTTTCTTGATCTCCCTTTACCAAAAAACGCTTTCCCCCGATCACGGGCCGCTCCGGCGTTTGTCGACCTATGGTACGTGCCGCTTCCATCCCACCTGTTCGGAGTACACCAAGCAGGCGATTATCAAGTATGGCGCGTGGCGCGGTACAATGCGGGGGATCAGACGGATCGGCCGCTGTAATCCGTGGAGCCCCGGCGGTAATGACCCGCTTACATAACCCGACCTACATACCATGAATATTTTCGAAATCCTCATCCTGCAGCCAATCTTCAACGCCCTCGTCGTGCTCTACTCGCTCTTCGGCGATATCGGACTGGCGATTATCGCGATTACCCTGATCATCCGCGTTCTCCTCCTCCCCTTGTCGAATAAGGCCTTCCGCTCCCAACGCCGTCTGCAGGCGCTCCAACCGGAACTGCAAAAGTTACAGAATAAGCACAAGGACGAGCGTGAGGTGTTGGCGCGCGAACTGATGGCTTTCTATAAGCGCGAAGGGGTTTCACCGGCCAGCTCATGCGTGCCGCTCCTGATCCAAATCCCTTTCTTGATCGCGCTCTTCTTTGTTTTTAAAGACGCCGTCACTGGCCACTACCCACCTCTCTACGGCTTTATCGACGACCCTGGTCACCTCAAGACGACCTTTCTCGGCCTGATCGACCTAGCCAATCCCGATAAGTCATATGTGCTGCCGGCAATCGCCTCCGTGTTCCAATTCGTCCAGTCGCGAATGCTCTTGCCGATGCAGGCGGAAGGCCAGATGGCGGCGATCAATAAGCAAATGATGTTTATTTTCCCGATCATTACCTTCGTCTTCGCCGCCACCTTGCCGGCGGCGCTGCCGCTCTACTGGGCCTCGACCACCGTCTTCACCGTTCTCCAGCAGTACTTGATCATGAAAAAGATGCCTCTGGCCGCGGCCAAGGCGGAAGGAGCCGCCGACTGGAACGCCGCCAATCCGGCCGATCCGATTGACGCCCCCAAGACGAAGCGAACAACCAAGAAACCAAAAGGCGGGAATGTCACAGTGCGTAAACGAGGTAAAAAATAATCATGGCCGAGAAGACTTCCACTGTTGCCGCCCACAAACTCGATGAACTCCTGCGGGCGATGGGCGTCGACGACGCGACAATCACCGTGACCAAGGACGACCCGGTCCAACTCGAGGTCTCGGCGGGGTCGGCGACCGATTTGATCGGGCACCGCGGCGAAGGATTGAAGTCCCTTCAACACCTGGTGCGCTTAATGATCGTGCGCGAGGGTCGTGACGAGAACGTCCTCGTCGACATCGAGGGTTACCGCCATCAGCAGCAGGAGAGCATGGTCGAGCAAGCCAAGCGTAAGGCCGACGAAGTCGCCAAGACCGGCCGTCTATCGGTCCTCCCGCCAATGAGTTCGTACGATCGGCGGCTTGTCCACGTGGCCCTCAAGGAACGCCAGGATGTCGTTACCGAGTCGCTCGGCGAAGGCGCCAACCGTCGGGTGACGATCAAAAAGTCGGAGTAATAGCTTGTCGGTGAAAACCCCGGTTTTTATAACGGGCAATCAAGGGAAGGTCGACGAATTCAGCCGAATTCTTGGCATCCCGATCAAGCACCAAAAACTTTCCGTGCCGGAAATCCAGTCGTTGGATGTGGCCGAGGTAGCACAGCACAAGGCTCGGGCGGCTTTCGAATCGATCCAGGCGCCGGTAATCGTGGAGGACACGGCTCTCGGCTTCACGGCGCTCGGTGGTTTGCCGGGCCCGCTCCTGAAGTGGTTCGAAGAAAGTCTCGGCCATGACGGGCTATGCTGCCTCCTCGATCCATACGAGGACAAAAGCGCGATTGCCAGCACGGCAATCGCGTATTTTGATGGTGATACCGAGCATATTTTCCTGGGGGAAACCGTGGGTTCGATCGCGGAGGCGCCGTGCGGCACGGGATTTGGCTGGGACCCGATCTTCATCCCGGCCGGATCGGACAAAACCTGGGGAGAGGCTTCCCGCGCGGAAAAAGACGCTGACTCGATGCGCATGAAGGCCCTGAAGAAATTTCATGTCTGGCTGGACGACGCTGCAAAGAGCGCCAGTCAAGGTTGAAGAGGTAAGGGTGAATGAAGCGAACCAAGCAGCGCGCCGCTATACTGCAAGCATGCAGCTTACCCAGTACGCAGCCGATTCCGCGGAGATGCCGGAAGTACTAAAAGCTTCTTTTCCGTGGCAAATAACCAGTTCGATCGGAATCATCTTGCAAGCGGTAGCGGGTCAGCTCGGAGCTGACTACGAAGTTTCGGGTGAGGCGATAGTGCATCGATCGGCCACGGTCGAAGCAGGGGCGGTACTGAAAGGACCGACCATCGTCGGACCGGATGCTTTTGTCGCTGCCCATACGTATTTACGTGACGGAGTTTTTATCGGCGAAGGAAGCACGGTTGGCACAGGTTGCGAAGTTAAATCCAGTTTGATATTTAACCACTCTGCTTTGGCACACTTTGACTACGTGGGCGATTCGGTCATCGGCAGTCGCGTGAATTTGGAAGCCGGCGCGGTGGTCGCCAACTATCACAACGATCGACCGGACAAAGGGATTGCGTGCGTAATTGACGGCCAAAAAGTTCCTACCGGAGTAGAAAAATTCGGAGCCTTGATCGGGGATGACGTAAAAATCGGCGCCAATGCGGTCACCTCTCCCGGCACCATCCTCGCACCAGGTAGCGTGGTCGGACGCCTGCAACTCGTGCAACAAGCATGACTCGAATAACCAAGGGTACGTTATCGGAATGGCTGATGTTGGCGGCGGTGTTCTGCCTGCCGCTGTCGGCGGTCTGGATCGTCGGCGATGCCGGTGCGACGGTCGTCGGAGCCGCCAACGTGTTTGCGATTCCTCGCATTTACCTGATCGAAGTCCTCGTCCTGGTCGCGAGCATCGTCACACTGGTGACTGGTCCGAAGCCCCACCCCCTACGCCGCCCGGCCTGGTACGGCTTGGAGATCGTGGTGGTCGTCGCCTTCGTATCGATCCTCTGGACGCCGGACCGACTTCTCGCCCTGACGGCGGCGCTGCATCTCCTGATCGCGCTCTGTTTCCTGCCGGCGCTGGTGATCCAGTTGCGCCGGCCGGGGTTTGCCCGCAAACTCGCTTGGACGTTCCTCGCCGTCGCGACGATTCAGGCGGTTTGGGCGATCGCCCAGTACACGCTGCAGCATGACCTCGGTTTGCAGCGACTCGGCGAAAGTGTCCTCGGTCCTGATGTGCACGGCGTCGCCAAGGTTAACTACGATGGTGAGAGGGTGATCCGCGCCTATGGGTCATTGCCGCATCCGAACATTCTGGCGGCGTATCTGACCGCGGCTATTTTCACAGCCGGAACCCTCGTGCTGTGGCCGGCCCGAATCACTAAGCGCAGCCGGCTGATTCTCACGATCATCCTGATCGTACTCGGCGCGGCTCTCTGGCTGACGTTTTCCCGCACCGCCTTGATCCTGACCGTCATCAACGGCGCGTTGGTACTCCTCTTCTCCTACCGGCGCTGGCACCGTCTGTCTTGGGAGGCAGCCGTCGTGGCAATCGCCTTCGTTGTCGTCGCTGGCCTGGTCTGGGAACCGCTGACGGGCCGCGAGAAGCTGACGACCGCCCAGGAGACGGGCATCAATAACCGCACCGTCGGTTATGAGGCGGCGGCGGCGATGGTCGCTCATCAGCCGTACGGCGTCGGGGCGGGGAACTTCGTGCGCGCGATGCCGGTGGAGAAGCCCGATTTACCGGGCTACCAGTATCAGCCGGCCCATAACGTGCCGCTACTGATCGCGGCCGAACTTGGTATCATCCCGGCGCTCTTGGTGCTGGCCTACGTCGCGGAAATCGGTTGGCGCTTCCACTTCCTCCGTCCCCGTGACCGCTATGCCAACAGCATCAACTTCTCGCTCTTCATGCTCGGCGGCGTCTTCATCGGACTGGGGATGGTCGACCACTTCCTCTGGACGCTGCCGGGCGGTTTGCTGCTGATCGTCATGTTCGCGGCGGTAATAGAGTCACGTCTGTCACCAAAACCGGTAGACTGATGACATGGTAAAAACCGCCAACCGGTGGGAACACGCACCATTAGGTGACCGACGAAGCCCCTTTCTGGAGAATATGGCGGTGGGCGCAGGCCTTGATGAAAGGGCGATGTTGGCGGAAGTTGCGGGCGAAGGATTCCCGGCGACGGCCGTGCGGCTGCGTCTACACATCGCCTTTGCGCGCGGCACCGAGGAGGATATCGAGATGTTCCATGTCGCCTTGGGTCTGCTGGAAGACGAGGAGCGCTGCGAGATACTCGAGCGAATCCGCGAAGATAACCAAGCGCTCGGCGCCGATGATCTCCAGCGCCTGCAACGCATCCTTGATTGGGAAGCGGCTGAGCCGGCGCAAGAAGCCGAGCAATAGAGCAGGCCTTTGCCCCGGGCCGCGTGCTACGATAGTCAGCGTAATCGAGGGTGAACCCTCGCCTAATGACGTATGACGACGACCGCCCAAACCAGTCAGGAAAACAAAGGATCGTTACCGGTCCGTGCCTTGAAGACGACCTGGCATTTCGCACGCTTCCTTTTGAATCCGCAGCGCCCCGACCGCTTCCGGCTGTTTCTTGACTACCAGAAGATCCTCTTCTGGCTCCGGGTGCAACCGAACCGGAAAAAACCGTTGACCTTACTCGGTGGCCTGACCGTCCACTACCCCTCGCTTTGGCTGCTCAGGCATCTTTATAACGAAGTGGTGCTGGAGCCGACCTACCACCTCGATTTTCCGGCGCCGACCCCGCGGATCATCGACGCCGGCGGCAACATCGGCCTGACGATGCTGTTTTACAAGTACCAGTTTCCGAGAGCGCGGATCGTCTCGTTCGAGCCGGACCCGCGGAGCTTCGCGATGTTAAAAAAGAACGCCGACGCCAACGGCTTTACCGACGTGGAGACGCACAACGTCGCCCTCTCCGACCAGGAAGGCACGCTGACCCTCTACTATGACCCGACGCTTGAGGGCGACACGACCGCCTCGATCTCCCAGGAATTCCGCGCCCACCACGGCGGTGCCGACGTGAAACTTGCCCAAGAAACCGTGCCGGCCGTCTCCCTGCGACCGTATCTGAAGGAACCGGTCGACCTTTTGAAAATCGACATCGAAGGCTCCGAAGGTGCCGTGATGCGCGACATCGCCCCAAGCCTCGCCAATGTGGCCGAAATCCAGATGGAGTTCCACTACGACGCCAAGGAAAATCGCTTGCAAGAGATGATCGAGCTGCTGGAAAAGGCCGGCCACCGTTACCGGATCGTCACCGGCGGTCTGGAGAACGTCGAAGGTAGCGTCGCGATCATCTACACACGCTACGCCGGAAAAAAGTAGCATGGCAGTCGCCAAAGCGCCCCAGTCGGCTACCAAGACAATCGCCTACAACACCGCCGTCCAGGTGGCCGGCAAGGCGTTCATCCTCGTGTTGGCGGCCCTCTCGGTCGGCATCCTGACGCGCTACCTCGGCGCCGAGGAGTACGGCAAGTTCTCCTTGGCCCTGGTCTACCTGTCGTTGTTCGGAATCGTCGGCGATCTCGGACTCTTCACGATCGCCGTCCGCGAGATGACCAAGGACGAGTCGCGGATGCAGGAGATCGTCGCCAACACCTTGAGCTTGCGCGCCTTGATGGCGACCGTCGTGTTTACCGTGGCGATCGGTATTGGCTGGCTGCTACCGTACACGCCGGACGTCAAGATCGCGATCGCGATCGCCGCTTTGAGCCAGTTCTTCGGGCTGCTCAATTCCACGCTCATAACGGTCTTCCTGACCAAGATGCGGATGCAACTCGCGGTGGTGACCGACATCGCCGGCCGCAGCACCTCCCTGGCCGCCGTGATTTTCGTGGTGATGAACGATTTCGGTTTCTATGCGATCGTCGCGACGGCCGCCCTCGGTTCGCTCGTCACTTTCCTTACTTCCACGCTGCTCGCCCGCCAGTACGTCAAGGTCCGGATGTGGGCCGATACCAAATTGTGGAAGGCGATGTTCAAGGAGTCGTTGCCGCTGGGGGCGGCGTTGGTCGTTTCGCAGCTTTACTACCGCGTCGACATCATGCTGCTGTCCTTCCTGCGCACGACCGTCGAGGTCGGCGTCTACTCGGCCGTCTTCAAAATTCTCGAGCTCCTCCTGACGGTCCCCCTCTTCTTCCTGAATTCCGTCTTCCCGGTGATGATCAGGCGCCTGGAGATCGACCCCGACTCGGCCCGTCCGCTGATCCAGAAGTCATTCGACATGCTGATGATCGCCGGGACCGCCTTCGCCTTCGGGGGTCTCGCTATCGCGGCCGATATTATGAACGTGATTGGCGGGCACGAATTTGTTTCCGGTGCCGGCGCCCTGCGCGTCGTTCTCTTCGCGATGGTCCTGACCTTCATGGTGATGGCCTTCGTCAACCTCTATGTCGCCAAAGGCAAGCAGGCCAAAGCCTTGAAAATCGGCCTAATCGGGCTGGTTTTGAACATCGCTTTGAACTTGGTGGCGATTCCGCGCTACGGTATCATCGGCGCGGCTTGGGTGACCCTGGCTTCGGAAATCGTCATCTTCGCGCTCTACGTGCGCGGCGCACGGCGCGACCTTTCCCTGCCGATTTCGTTGCGCGTGATGCCGCGCACCATCCTGGCCGGTCTACTGATGGCGGCGGCGATGTACCCCCTGCGGCACCACTGGATCATCGCTTTCTTCGTCGGCGGGGCGGTCTACCTGGTGCTCGTTTTCCTGCTCCGCTTGATCACGCCGGATGTGCTCAAGGAACTGAAGCCCGGCAAGGCGTAGCGTTCGTTCCACGTCTCTTTGGGTGTACGGACTAGCCTCGTTTCCCAAGCCGTCCTGCCTATCACCGGGGGCTCACTTTCTTCTTCGAGGCGTAGACGAGAAGTTCCCCCAAGCCATACCCAGCACTTCCCATCCGTCACCTTCATCCCCGTCGCCTAGACGCATCAGGCGCTCAACCCCCCACCTTACTCCTCGACCGTCATCCCCGCGAAAGCGGGGACCTGATTCCCGCCGCTCTTTTCACGTCATTCTTGATTTGCCCCGCAAATCGAGAATCCTTCTATCGCCTCCAGGACGATTCTCGGCGTTCCGCCAAGCATGACGAAAAAAGCGCTCTACGCTACATGCGTTACTTTTTTGCCCGAAGCTGCTTTTCCAGCGTCGCGTATCGTTCGTCCAGCGTCGCTCGTTGCTGTTTCTCCCACAGCATGGCGTAGGCCAGGTACATCAATGACGCCTGGTGGAACGATTCGATCACTCCCGGCACCCCGTCCTTGTAGGCACGCTTCTTGACCAGCCGCAGCCAAAGCATCCTGAACGTCACGACGAAAAAACTCTTCCGCGTGACCGGCGGGTGGCCTTCGGTAAACATCTGTTCGGCCTGGACCCGGGGATAGACGTTCATCTTTTGCAGGTGATGCCCCATCGTGCGGTTGGCGAAATGCCAGAGCGGATTTTCGAGATGGCCGAGTTTTTCCGGGGCGATCACGAACACTTCATGGATGTCCCGTTCGTAACGGGCTTTTTCTCGCCGCACCAAGCGGATGATCCGTTCCGCCCAGCCGCCGTATTTCATCTCCTGCCCCAAGAAGAACTCCGGCCGTCGGATATCGAACCCGTCCTTGGCCGTCTCGCCGTCGACGACGCCCCTGATTTCCCTTCCCAATGCTGGCGGTACCCGCTCGTCGGCGTCGATTGAGAAAATCCAGTCACCGCTGGCTTGTTCGATACCGAAGTTGCGTTGCTTGCCGAACGTATCGAACTCCCGGAGGTGGACGTGCTCGGTATACTCTCGCAACATCTTCTCGGTCCCATCGGTCGAGCTGGTCTGCACCACGGCGACGATTTCGTCGACGAAAGCGAGTGATTCCAAGCAAGGTCGGAGCATCGCTTCTTCGTCGGAGACAATCATCACGGCGGAGAGCTTCATGCCCTGAGCTTATCGCACAAACGGCCTGCGTCGCGAATGTGTGCGCGCGGACACGCCCCGTCAGCACGTGCCCAGCGAGACGCGCTATACTGTATCACGGTAACCAGGCAGGGAACCGCCGGAGAATTATGTCCAAAGAAGGCGAAAAGCAGTATTTTCAGAAAATTGGCGAAGAGGGAGTGGCTCGTTCACTAAATAAGCCGTACTCGGAGGCGTCCGCTGGGCAGCTGATGGCGCAGATGGCGGCGATCTTTATCGTGCTGCCGGCGCCGCCGGCAACCCTTCTCGATATGGGCTGCGGTACCGGTTGGACGAGCCAGATGTTCGCCCGCCGCGGTTATACAGTCACCGGTCAGGACATCGCCGCGGACGCCATCGAGATCGCTCGCCGCGATGCGCAGAAGCAGGGTCTGCCGATCGAGTTCGTCGCCGGCGACTACGAAGGTGCCGACTTCGGCGGCAATTATGACGCGGTCGTCTTTTTCGATTGTCTCCACCACGCCGTCGACGAAAAAGCGGCACTCAAAGCCGCCTACGATGCTTTGAAGCCGGGTGGGATCTGCGTCACCTCCGAACCCGGCAAGGGCCACGGGCGCGGCGCGGAGGCTGAGCACGCGCGGGCGGAATATGGCGTTACCGAGCGGGACATGCCGCCGACGTTGATACGCGCCTCAGGCCTTGCGGTAGGGTTCAAGAAAGCCGTTTTCTATGCCGACCCGGCCCACCTCAATAAGGCCGCCTATTATCAAGCCGCCTCACCAGCCAAGAAAAAGTTACTCGGTACGCCGTTTATCGGCGGGGCTCTCCGCGTGCTGCACGCCTTGCATTCCCTCACCATCAATAAGCGCCACTGGGGACTGGTCGTCCTAGAAAAGTAAGCCGCGGACCGCGTGCCCAAGGACTGTCCTTATACCCAGAGATTGTGGTCAGGGACAGTCCCCGGACACAAGATATTCCGTCAGACTACACGAACACATGAAAATCGGCATCATCACCAAACATCTCGACCTACCGGTCGGTTTCGGAACCTACGCGACCAAACTGCTCGACGCGCTGGCGGCGCTTGACCAGGCCAACGAATACGTCGTTTACACGACGCACGCACCGAAGCGGCAAGACTGGCCGACCAACTTCCACGTCAAGAACTTCGAGATCCCCAAGGTGCGCTCCAAAGAGACGCGTTGGGATCATGTCACGGCCCCTCTGGCGGCCAAAGCCGACGGCGTCGATCTGGTCCATACGCTCCATACGGCGACCGCGCTGCCGCCGATTCGCCGGCCGGTAATCACGAACATCCTCGATGCGATCGGCTGGGCGGTGCCGGGCTATCGCCTGCCGCCGGTCTACCAGGCGCTGGCGCGCCGCGACGTCTTGCTCGCTAGCCACCTAATTACGATTTCCGAAGCGGCGAAGCATGATATCCAGCAATTGCTCCGAGTCAAGGCAGAAAAGATTTCCGTCACCCATCTGGCCGGACCGAGTCGCGTGGCACGGCAGGCGGCCCCGAAGCAGCCCTACTACCTCTTCGTCGGCGGTACCGAGAAGCGCAAAAATCTCCGTACCCTTCTCGAGGCCTGGGCTTCGGCCGACTTCCGCGGCATGCGCCTGAAGATCGTCGGGAACACGTTGGCCTCCCCGATCGCTGACAGTCGCGCTGAACTCGTGGCGCTGTTGTCGCCGGCCCGGGCGAGCCGGGTCGATTGGCTTGGCCGGGTCGGTGATGCCGAACTCGACCGGCTCTATAAAGAAGCGACGGCGCTGGTCTTCCCGAGTCTCTACGAAGGCTTCGGCTTGCCGATCCTGGAAGCGATGGCGCGACGGACGCCGGTGATTACGTCCGACGTTTCATCACTGCCGGAAGTGGCCGGCGGCGCGGCGATCCTGGTCGACCCGCGGGACGCGGCGGCCCTCGGCGCGGCGATGCAGGACATCCGTAAAAAAGCGACGGCCGCCTCCTTCAGCGAAGCCGGCGCGGCTAACGCCAAGCGCTTTACGTGGAAGAAGACGGCCCAAGCTACCCTGGCGGTCTACGAGCAGGTCTACCGGGACGCGCACGCATGAAAATCGCCGTCTACCACAACCAAGTCGGCGGTGGTGGCGCAGCGCGGGTGGTCGAGGAGTGGTGGAAGCACGCTGGAAAAGACCACGAGGTCGAACTGTTCGTACCTTCGACGGTCGATACCGGCGGTTTCGTCGACCTGGAACAGTATGCCGCGAAGGTGCACCGTCAGCCGATCGAGCAATCGGAATCACCGCTTGGCCGATACCGGCGGGCTTTCGGCGTGCCGAAGTACGGCCGCGAGATCGCCGCTGACATCGATGCCGGCGGTTTCGATGTGGTGTTCGCGAACCTCAGCTACGTTACCCAGGCGCCGGAAATCCTGCCGTATCTGCAGACGCCCTCGCTTTATTACGCGCCCGAACCCTTACGCGCCGTGTACGACCGCTCGCCATTTCCGGAGCCGAAAAATCCGAAAAGCGTTGCAAAAAAGATCTTTTTTGGCCCGTATGACGCGCGTCGGAAACGCTTCGACCGCGCCGCGATCAAACAGGCGACGCAGGTGATGACGCACTCCCAGTACACGCGCGGCATCCTGAAAAAAATCTACGGCGTCGATGCTGCCGTCGTACTGCTCGGCGTGGACACGGAAACCTTCCGCCCGACCGGGACGGCGCGCGAGGGGTTCGTCTTATCGGTCGGCGGAATGCATCCGCTGAAGGGCCACCAGTTCATCATCGAGGCCTTGGCGAGTCTGCCGGAACCGCGGCCGAAACTAGTATTGGTCGGCGGTCGCGGCGACTTCGGCCGGGTGCTCGAGGCGTATGCGCGGGAAAAAGACGTTGACCTGGAAATCCGTCATAATGTCCCGACGACCGAGCTGGTCGAGCTGTACAACCGAGCCGGCGTCAGTGCGACCGCCGCCTACGGTGAGCCGTTCGGCCTGACCCCGCTCGAGGCGATGGCTTGCGGGGCACCGGTCGTCACGGTGGACGAGGCGGGCTATCAAGAAACGGTCAAGGACGGGGAGACTGGTCTGCGGGTGCCGCGGGAACCGCAGGCGTTTGGGGCGGCGCTTCAGCGAGTCCTGGCAGACCCGCAGCTCGCGGCCACCCTCGGCCAAAACGGACGGACGGATGTCGAACGAAACTGGCAGTGGTCGCGCACGGCCACCGAAATCCAGCGCCTACTTGAAGCGACGGCCGGTCGGTAGCTTCACCACTTGTCATCTTGGCTAGACCGAGAAGCAACAGCGTGGCGGGTGTAGGTTAAACTAAACCACATGAAGTATCTCGTTACCGGCGCGACCGGTTTCGTCGGCCGCTACCTGGTAAAGAGCCTCCTCCAAGGCGGCCATGAAGTCGCCTCCATGGTGCGCCGCGGCGGGACGGCGCCGGAAGGGACACGCGAGTACGTCGCTGATTTGCTGGACGAGGCGTCGGTGAATGATGCCGTCTCTGCTTTCGTACCAAACGGGATCTTCCATCTCGCTGCCGCCGAAACCTCACCGCGCCGTTCCTTGGAAACTCCGGCGGAAACGGTGCGCGGCAACGTCACGACGACACTTTCCGTCCTGGATGCGGCGCGCCGGCTCGGCAAACCACCCCGTATTCTTTTTGTCAGTTCGATCTTGCTCGAGCAAAAGACGCCGTCCGAAAATCCCTACGTCCTCAGCAAGCGGTTCGGGGAAGAACTCTGCGCCCTCTACGCAGCCGCCTACCGGTTACCGAGCGTGATCGTCCGTCCGACCAACCACACCGGCGTCGGACAGTCGGCTGATTTCGCCGTCCCGAACTTCGCGCGCCAGACGGCGGAAATCGAAACCGGTCGTCGGTCGGCGTATGCAGTAGGGGACGTATCCGCCACCCGGGATTTTCTGGACGTCCGAGATGTGGTTTGCGCCTACCTTCTCTTAATGGCGAAGGGGGAGCCAGACAAAACGTACCTCGTCGCTTCCGGCCGCCGCGTCCGGATGCGGGAAATCCTGGCGTACCTGGCCGCCCAATCGACTGCTACAATACCTTCTGTACCCGGCGCCGAGGCACCGGTCGCGACTACCGAACCGACTGACTTGGACGCCACCCCGCTGCGGAATCTTGGCTGGAAACCGGAAATCGACATCGAGCAAACCTGGCGTGAGCTGCTTACTGAGGCGCGCGCCGCCGTAACCAAAGGAACCACATGAAGACAGCGCTCATTACCGGTATCAGCGGACAGGACGGCTCCTATCTCGCCGACTATCTGTTGCAGAAAGACTACCGGGTCGTCGGCTTGATCCGTCGGAACGCCGGATCGCATCTGGCCAACGCGCAGCACCTGATCGGCTCGGTCGAGTTGATCCACGGCGACCTGACCGACCAGTCGAACCTCAACAAGGTCGTCAAGCAGGCGAAGCCCGATGAAATCTACTCGCTGGCGGCGCAGTCCGTGCCTCGCGAATCGTGGAAGTCGGCAATCTTCACCGGCGAAGTGACCGCCCTCGGTCCGCAGCGCCTACTCGAGGCGATGCTCGAACATGCCCCCAAGGCGCGCTTTTATCAGGCCTCTTCCAGCGAAGTATACGGGGAGCAGCACGACACTACGATCAACGAAGCCTCGCCGCTCTGGGCCAATAACCCCTACGGTGTCGCCAAGGCGTATGCGCATCGGCAGGTCGCGGTCTACCGCGAATCGTATGACATTCACGCCTCGGCGGGGATCTTGTTCAACCACGAAAGCCCGCGCCGCGGCATCGATTTCATCACCCGGAAGATCACGATGGCGGCCGCCTGCATCAAGACGAATACCAAGGACGTGCCGATCAACGAAGACGGCCGGCCCTTGGTCAAGGACGGCAAGGTGGAAATCGGCGACCCGGACGCCCAGCGGGACTGGGGCTTTTCCGGGGACTACGTCAAGGCGATGTGGTTGATCGTGCAGCAAGACAAGCCTGATGACTACGTGATCGGTACGGGCGTCCTGAAGACCGTCCGGGACGTCTGCCAAGTCGCCTTCGACCGGGTCGACTTGAACTGGGAAGACCACGTCGTTAGCTCCGACCGCTTCAAGCGGCCGACGGAAATCTCGCCGATGGTGGCCGACTATGCCAAAGCCAAACGCGTGCTCGGGTGGGAACCAGAGACCACCTTTGAAGAGCTAATCCAGATGATGGTCGACTCGGACGTGGCCCTGCTTAGTACATAAGGCGCAGATATGGGCCGTATACGATCGTTCCGGTGCACGCCTGAGGGGAAACGATGAGCGGCCACACCATTGCCGTCGACACCCGCTGGGTCGAAAGCCGGTCCGCCGGGGCCGGCACGAAGTCGTACATCGAGGGCTTACTGGGGGCGCTACTGCGCCTTGATACGACCAACCGCTACCATCTGTGGGGTGCCTCCGTGCCGCAGACCAGCCGGAACGCCCACCATGATGCGTTCGGCGGCCAGTACCGCCGCGCCTGGCAACTGGCGTGGAAGACCTTCGGTTGGCCGCCGCTTGACTGGGTCGGGCCAAACGCCGATCTCTGGCATTTCACCAACTACGTCGCGCCACCGACCAAGACCCGTTTCGTAGTGACGATCCATGACCTGGCCTACCTCGACTATCCGCAGTACGTCGAGCCGAAGAACTTGGCGTACTTGCAGCGGTTCGTGCCGGAGACGCTCGAGCGGGCGGAGCAGGTAATCGCCGTGTCCGAAGCGACGAAAGAGTCTTTGAAAGAGAAGCTCAAGGTGCCGGAAAGCCGCTTGACTGTCACTCCGGAAGCGTGCGATCCGGTCTACTACGAGTCGGTGCCGGAAGATCAGATCCGTTTGATCAAGGACAAGTACGGGGTGGACGGCGACTACTTCCTGGCGGTCGGGACGCTCGAACCACGTAAGAATCTGAAGAACCTCCTCCTCGCCTTTGCGGGAATCCGCCGCCACACCAAGGAACAACTGGTTATCGTCGGCGGCCAAGGCTGGTTGTTTGATGAGACCAAAGAACTACTCCAAAAACTCGGTCTCGGCGACCGCGTCATTTTCACCGGGTATGCGCCGAAGCAAGAGCTGCCGGCGCTGTATCAAGGGGCCAAGCTGTTCGTCTTTCCCTCGGTCTACGAAGGATTCGGAATCCCGGTACTTGAGGCGATGGCGTCGGGTACCCCAGTAATCTGTTCGAACACCTCCTCGCTGCCGGAAGTCGGCGGCATGGCCGCCCTCTACTTCGATCCCCAGGATACAGAGGCGCTGAAGCTCGCGTTACGGCGCGGATTGGAGGATGCGGTCTTGCGCGAGCGTTTGGCGGAGGCCGGACGTGAACAAGCCCGGCAGTTTTCTTGGGAGGAGACCGCCCGGCTGACCCTGGAAACATACCGGCGCGTACTGGGGACTGATACGATGGCTGGGCAACCCGCATGAAAGACCTGATTAAAATCATCGGCTTCCTCCGTCGCCCGGCACGGCACAAGGGGCGCATCGTCCTGACCTATCTGAAACTGCTAGCCATCAGGGCGTTCCTTTCGAATCGCTCCTCGGTGCGACTGTTCGGGCAAACGGTGTACTTCCCCCATCTTCCGACTCTTGTCTTCCTCTACGAAGAGATTTTCTTGGGTCAGCACTACCGCTTCGAAAGTGCGGTCAAGGTCCCGCGGATTATCGATGCGGGTGCGAACATCGGACTCAGCACCTTGTACTTGAAGACGCTCTACCCGGCGGCGGAAATCGAGTGTTTCGAACCCGACCCGGCGAGCTTCGCCTATCTAAAACGGAACGTCGGAGAGCGGGAAGGCGTGACGATCCACCAGGCTGCCTTAGCCGAGCAGGAGGGCGAATTGACGCTGCACGGTGAGAGCATCGGTGCGTCGCTGCGTGACCGCGCCGAGTTGACGAGCGTTACCTCGAAGGTGCCGGCGGAGCGTCTTTCCGGGTACCTCGACCGACCAGTGGATTTTTTGAAGATGGACATCGAAGGCGCCGAGGGTCCGGTCCTTCGCGAGGCTGGGCGGAAGCTGACCAACGTCGACCAAATCGTCTTGGAGTTCCATCAGTTCGCGGAGTCCGCGCGGCTGTCCGAAGTCCTGGACATCTTTGACGCTGCCAGTCACCGCTACGATATTTCACATTGGACACACGATCCGAGCAATCCGGCCGGCTATTTCTGTCTGATTCGCACCCGGCATGCGGACAGCTAGGGACTGATCGCTTGGCCGGTAAAGGCGTTCCGAGGCAGGTTCTCCGGTACAATTGGGACATGCACGAAGCCAGGCCGCAGTAGGATGATCATCGGACTCGACGCACGGGAGGCCGCGGGGCATCCGGCGGGCAAAGGTCGCTATGTCCAGGAGATGTTGAGGTACTTGCCCGAGGCCGGTCAGGCTGACCGCTTCGTGGCCTACGTCCACGACATTCCTGACCTCAAACTTCCTGCCAACGCCGCCTGGCAGCCGCTCGGCGCGTCCGGCCTTAGTTGGCACCGTGAAGCGGCTCGCCGCGCCGCGCGCGAGTGCGATGTCTATTTTGCCACGACCTCGTACCTCACTCCCCAGTTCCTCCGCCTGCCCTTCGTGATGACGGTCTACGACCTGATTACCTTCAAGGACTTTGCGATCCCGCAACGCCGCGCCCGGGCGATCGAGCGCCTGACGCTGAAACGGGCAGTCAAACGCGCCTCCGGCGTGTTGACGATTTCCCAGGCGACCGCCGATGACCTGATCGCCCTCGTCCCGGAGGCGGCCGGCAACGTCACCGTCACGCCGCTCGCGGCGGACGAACGGTTCGCCAAGAAACCCTCGGCGAGCCGAATCAAAGCCCTGAAGCAGAAGTATCAGTTGCCGGATTCGTTCATCCTGACGACCGGCACGATCGAACCGCGCAAGAACTTGGCGCGGTTACTGACCGCCTACACTGGCTTGCCCGAGACCCTCCGCCGCAAATATGGCCTGGTGCTAGCCGGCAAGCGCGGCTGGCAGGCAGACGAGATTTGGGAAACGCTCGAGGCCAGCCGCCGCACGGATGACGTCCACTACCTCGACTTCGTCAGCGACGAGGAGCTCGCCGATCTCTACGGCGCGGCGACGGTCTTTTGCTACCCGAGCCTCTATGAAGGATTCGGGCTACCGGTACTCGAAGCGATGACGGCCGGTCTGCCGGTCATCACCTCGGCCACTTCGTCACTGCCGGAAGTCGGCGGCGAGGCGGTGCGGTATGTCGACCCCTACGACACGGAAAGCATCGGCGCGGGTCTCACGGACTTACTCGGCAGTGCGGCCAAGCGCGGGCGGTTGGCGCGGGCCGGCCGGAAGCGCGCCCAGGAATTTTCTTGGCAGCGTACGGCAGCGCAGACGCTGGAGGCGCTCCATGCGGCGTAATGCTCCTACCACCGCTCGTGAGCGTCAAGGCCAGGCCTCGGCTTCGTGGAGGCCAGGCCTTGGTAGTTCCCGATATTGGTATCTCCTGGCCGTCGTCGCGGCTGGCTTGACCGCGGCCGCGACGCTTCGCTACGGCTCCTTGGTGCCGGCCGGTCTCTTCGTGGTGCTGAGCGTACTCGCGATGACCGCGATGGTCTTCCGATACCCGCATCGCGGCCTGTGGCTGCTCGCTGTCGCCTTGCCGTTTGAACGGCTCGGCACGCTCGACCTCGGCTTCTTTACGTTGAAGGCCGGGCACCTCGTATCGGCGCTGACCCTGGCTTCTTTGGCGACCCAAAGTATCCTCAGCCGGAGCTGGCGCTTCGTCCGCGACCCGCTTCGCGCGCCGCTGCTCCTGCTTCTCGCCGCCAACGTCGCTTCGCTGATACATGCTGTCGACCTGACTCGCGGACTGACGTTGATCGTCCAGCTGATGATCGTGCTCCTCGTCTACTTCCTGACCGTCACCCTGGTCGACCGACAAAATCTCCGCGGCGTCTTGCTCGCTCTCTGGATCGGTGCCGGCGCGGTCGGCCTGTTCGGCTTGTACCAGTTCGTCGGTGATTACGCCGGGCTGCCGACCTCTCTGACCGGCCTTCTGGATACTTACTCGGGCACGGTGAACTTCGGATTCGCGCGCATCCAAGGCCCGTCGCTCGAGCCGCTCTATTTCGCGGACTACCTCCTCGTGCCGCTGTTGACGGCGGCCGCCTTCTTCTTCGGTACCAAAGGCCGGCATCGGTTGCCGCTCGCCTTGCTGCTCGTTCTGCTGGCGATTGTCTTCGTCCTGACGTTGGCGCGTGGCGCCTACCTCGGCTTTATCGGGGGCGCGGCCTTCCTCACCTGGCAGTACCGGCGCGAAATTTTCACCGCCAGGGTGATCACCGGCTTGGCCGCCGTCTTGTCCTTGATCGCGATCGCCGTGGTGTACCTCCTGCTGCAAAACACCACGCGCGGCGGTGATCCGTTGGCGGCCTTCGCCAAGCAAATCGGCGTTTCCGGACGTGATGTCTCCTCGCAGCAGCGACTTGGCTCGATTGATGCCGCCAAGCAACTGGTCAACGACCGTCCGCTGACCGGCGTCGGGGTCGGCAACTTCGGTGAGTACTACCAGGACCCGATGACCGGGCTCAATACCGTCCAGAAGCGGCAAGTCGTCAACAACCAGACGCTGGAAACCCTCGTCGAAACGGGCCTGTTCGGCTTGCTCAGCCTGATCCTGATGGCGATCGTCTTATTCGAACGGACGCGGTATGCGCTCAAGAAGGTCGGCGGTGATGCCGCCGCCCGAGCGGCGCTGGTCGGTGCGGCCGCCGCCGTCGTGGCGATCGCGATTCAGGCCCAATCCTTCTCCGCGCTCTATCTTCTGCACGTCTGGTTCGCGATCGGGTTGTTGGTGGCGGTGCAAAACATCGTCTTGCTGCAGGCTCAAGGACAGTCCTTGGGCGTAACCAGTAGTCGGGGTCCGGGTAGAAAGGGTGAGGGAAAGGCCTGATGTATTCTCCGCGCGTCATTGCCGAGCCGACGATCTTCATCCACGGGCTGGGCTGGGTTGCGGTCGTTGGTTTCCTGGTCGCCCTGTTCGTCGCGGTGCGCCGCTGGCCCTCGTTCGGCATCGTCGCCGTGCTGGCGGCGCTACCGGCCTATCAAGTGCGCGGCTCGATCGGCCTGCCGACGACCCTCCTCGAGCTGACGCTCCTGACGGTTTGCGCCGCCGCCTTCACGGTCGGATGTCTGAAGCTGCGCCGCCGCCACTTCGGGGCGGCGCTGATGCTCTGGAGTGGCGGGGCGCTCCTTGCCGTCTTTGCGACCGGTCAGATTCACGACGGCCTTGGTTTGTGGCGGGCTTTCTATCTTGAGCCGATCATCTTCTACTGCTTCCTGCTGACGCTTCTCGAGCGCGACCCGGCTGCTAAACGAAGTATCCTCTACGGCGCGTTGGCCGGGCTCGCCGTCACGACGGTCTGGAGCCTGATCCGCGCGGCGGGTGGCGAGGGCGTCTCCTACGACGGCCGCTTTGTCGGTTCCTTCCAGTCGGCCAATTACCTACCGCTTCTGGTCGTCCCCTTGACGCTCCTGATCCTGGCCTGGCCGGACCGGCGGCTACTTCTGGTCCGCGGCGCGGCGGTCATCACCGGGGTCGGACTGACGGTCGCTTCCAACTCGCGCGGTGGTTTGCTGGCCTTGTTGGCCGGCTTGACCGTAACCGCGGCCATCCGTCTGCCGCGACGTTGGCTGGCAAGCGCGGTGGCCGTCGGCATCATGGTCGCGCTCGTCAGCCTGGCCGCGGGTCTCAACCCGCTCAAGCACCACGAGGTCCAGGTCGTGAACGCCCGGGCCGCGATTTGGCGCGAGGCCGTCCACTTCATCTCTAAAAATCCGGTCTTCGGCATCGGTCCGGGCGAACGTTTCCAGGCCGAGTTCACGGAGCGCGTGAAGGGTAACGAAAACGAGACGCTCTATGTGGCGCCGCAAGCCCAGAGCCCGCACAATCTCTTCCTCACCACCTGGACGGAGTGGGGGCTCCTTAGTCTGCTTGGTCTGGTCAGTCTGCTGGTACTGTGCGGCACTGCTGCTTGGCGCTTGCCGCGTGCCGAGCGGGCCGTCGTCCTCAGTTTGCTGGCGGCGATCCTCATCCATGGCCTTTTCGACACCAGCGTGTTGAAGAACGACTTGGCGATCATCTTTGTCTTAACACTGGCACTAAGCCTTGGCATCGGAGGGCACCATGCGCATCGGCGTTGACGCACGTTTTTATAACAAGGGTTCGGCGGGCTTGGCGCGCTACACCCAGGAGCTGATCAACCATTTGGCGAACGAGCGGACGGACCACACCTTCGTCATCTTCCTGCGCGAGAAAGACCGCGACGCCTTCACGATCGACAAACCGAACATCGAAGTTCGGACCACCACGATCGGTCACTACACCGTTCGCGAGCAACTCCTCCTCAACCGGGAGCTTAAGCAGGCTAAGCTCGACCTGATGCACTTCACTAACTTTAATTTCCCGATAACCTACGGGGGGCCGTTCATCATCTCGATCAACGATTTGACGCTGTTGCGCTTTGCCGGCCGCGGCCGCACGTCGAAACTGAAGACCCGCCCGATGCGCTTAGTGATGCAACGCGGCGCCCAGCGGTCCTCGGAGATCCTGACCTATTCGGAGTTTCAGAAGGAGCTGATCGTCAAGGAATTCGGCGTCTCGCCGGACAAGGTCAAGGTCGTCTACCTGGCCGTCGATGCGCAGTTCCGAACGCTTCCCGAGCCGGAAGTGACGGCCTTCCGCCGTGAGAAGGGTTTGACGATGCCGTTCGTGATGTACACCGGCCAGTGGCGTCAGCACAAGAACCTGGTTCGTCTGCTGAAAGCCTTCCGGAAGGTGCGTACCCAGATGGAAACCAAGCTGGTTCTCGTCGGCAAGATCGATCATGCTTTCCCGATCATTCCCGACACCATCCGCGAACAACACCTGGAGAATGACGTCATCCTGACCGATTTCATCGAGGACGTCGACCTGCCGCGCTATTACAACGCGGCTGACCTTTTTGTCTTCCCCTCCCTTTCCGAAGGCTTCGGTCTTCCCCCGCTCGAGGCGATGGCCTGCGGCACCACCGTCGCGGCCTCCCTGGCGCCGCCGCTACCGGAAATCCTCGGGGCGGCGGCGGCGTACTTCGACCCGCTCGAGGTAGACGCGATCGCCGAAACGCTACTGCGGTTGCTGCAAGACCCGGCGGAGCGCGCAAGCTACCGGGAGAAGGGATTTGCCCAAGTCCGGAAATACTCTTGGCAACGGACGGCGGCGGAGACGTTGGCGGCCTACGACGACGCGGCGGCCCGGTTGCGCGAGGATGTCTAGAAGCTACCAAGCCTGCGTTCCGGTTCTGCGCGAGCGACGAGGCCAGGCCTCCACGAAGGCGAGGCCTGGCCTTGGGCGGTCGGTAAACTCCACCGCGAGAAGGCCAGGGTGTGGGAAAGGCCCCTGGACGGCGCCCAGGCTCGTTGCCTATACTGAAAGGCCGACGCTCGGTACACTATGGATGATGCACACACAATTTCCGCCCGCGTGAATACCGTGACCGACAGGCACGCCGATCTTTCCGTAGACGGTCAGGCATTACGCTGGCCGACCAGCGCCTTGCCGGACGATGTGAGAGTGGGAGACACGGTCAAGCTGACCCTGGTCAGCGCCGCCACCGAAGCGGTCGACCGTCACGAACACGCCCGGGCGCTGCTCGCAGAAATCTTAGGCCACCGCTCATGAACCTGAAAAGGGGGTGGCGGAACCCGTTTGTCACCATCGGCACAGCGGTGGTTAGTTTGGTTATGGCCTATGGTGTCGCTGTACCGGTGTTGTACGCGAACCGGATCCTTCCGGGCGTCGCGGTCGGCGGCTTGCAGGTGTCCGGCAAGACGGCCCCGGAGGTGGAGACGGAGATTAATAAACAGGCGGCTAAACTGACCGAGTTCCGCTTCACGAACCAAGGGCAGACGGTGACCGTCAAAGCAACCGACATCAAGCTTGGCGTCGACGCCAAGGCGACGGCTGAGGCGGCGAAGAAAGTAGGGCGGGGCGAAGGCCTGAGCGGCTGGCTGCAGCCGTACGCTGCCGCCATCGGCAACCGCGACGTACCGCTCGTCTATACCTTCGACCAACAAGCGTTAGCGGCGCAGTTGGCGGCGCAGACCACTGGTTTGAAACCGGCGCGGAACGCCATCATCGTCCGCCAGGGGGGTGAATTCCGAATCGTCAGCGAGGCCCCGGGCCGGATCGCTGATCCGGCGGCCAACGCCCAGGAGTTGCGGCGCGCGATCGAAACCTACCGGACGGAGTTGCCGCTCTATATCCGTGACCAGCAGCCCCAAATCGGGGCACGTGATCTAGGCACTACCAAAGCCTACGCCGAGATGTTGGCGGGTCGTCCCTTCACGGTGACGGCCGGTGATCGGCGCTTTACGGCGTCGCCGACCGAGGTGGCCAGCTGGATCACCTTCGAGCCGCGGACACGAACCTTCTTGTATAACGACCTGCTGGCGGCGAGCCCCTTCTCTCGGATCGACCAAGCGCTTGGTACCACCGGCGATGATGCCCCGATCATCCGGGATTCCGCCAAGACGTTGTTCGCCGTCGCCGATACGGAGACAATCGGCCAGTTTGTGAAAACGGTCGCCGAGCAAGTCGACAAGCCGCCGGTCAACGCCCGCGTCGCCTTCCAGAATAACCAACTCACCGTTGCGGGGGCACCCCAAGACGGCCAGGTGGTCGATCGCAGCCAAGCCGTCCGCGCCGTGGCGGCGAACCTCAAGAGCCCTGATCGTCTGACGGCCGTGAAGATCACGGCCAAATCCGCCGACATCCGTGCCGAGACGTTGCCGTCGCTCGGCATCAAGTCCCTGATCGGCTCAAGCACCACGACCTTTTCCGGCAGCCCGCCGAACCGCGTCTTCAACATCGCCGTCGGCGCCTCCAAGTTCGACAGCGTCTTGATCAAACCCGGCCAAATCTTCTCCTTCAACGATGTGCTCGGTGACGTCGGATCCGAGACGGGGTATCGACAGGAGCTGGTGATCCTGGAAAACCGCACCGAGAAGCAGTACGGTGGCGGTCTCTGCCAGGTCTCGACGACGATGTTCCGTGCCGCGATGGCCTCCGGTCTGCCGATCGCTGAGCGGACGAACCACTCCTACGCCGTCCACTACTATGCACCGACCGGCATGGACGCGACGATTTATCCGGGTGGGCCCGACATGAAGTTCAAGAACAATACACCCGGCTATATTTTGGTACAGACGCGCCAGGAAGGGACAAGTCTGACCTTCGATTTCTATGGTACCGCCGATGGGCGGACGTCCGCGACGGACATCATGTACATCAACGCCAACGAGGCGAGCGGTGGCACGGCCGCCTTCCGCTACACGGTCACGGGCGGTGCCGAGCCGATCAACCGTGTCTTTTCCTCGACTTACAAACCCCAGTCCGCCTTCCCGCAAACCAACAGTTTGAATTGATGCCGGAACAGTCAGAAATCAATGAACGCGCCGGGGTGGAGTATCCGGGCGTTATGACATTCGTTCGGACCGACACATGGTCCAGGCGGTAAAAAATAAGGAGCTTGTCTAGATATTCTTAACCGTCTAGGGTCTAGGCATCGCTACCAAGCTCCTCAAAGGCAGTCGTCTCTCTAACCGCACGCTCCGGCGGCTGATCCGGCTATTCGCCTTGGAAGTACCGGCGATCGGGGCCGCCCGTGAGACCGAGGTCAACCGGCATACCGCCGAGCGGGTCTACACCGCCATCCGCCTGGCGATGGCCAGGGAGTGCGAACAGACGGCGCCGGTGGATGGAGAGGCTGAGGTGGACGAGAGCTACTTCGGCGGTCACCGCAAGGGCAAACGGGGGCGGGGTGCCGCCGGCAAGGTGCCTGTTTTCGGCATACTGAAGCGCAAAGGAAAGGTCTACACGCGGATCGTCGAGGATGTCTCTGGGGCGACACTGCGCACGATCATCCGCACCCAGGTAGTGCCCGAGGCGGTCATCTACTCCGACAGCTTCCGCTCCTACGACGGGCTGGTCTTAGACGGGTTCAAGCACTACCGGATCAACCATGACCAGGTGTTCGCCTCCGGCAAGCGCACCCACATCAACGGCATCGAGAACTTCTGGGGCTATGCCAAGACCAAGCTGCGACGCTACTACGGCATCGACCGGAGGCACTTCTACCTCTATCTCAAGGAGATGGAATTTCGCTTCAACCATCGAAGTCAGGATTTACCCTCAGCCATCGAGAAAGTACTCAAGAAGCATTACTAACTTCTAGACAAGCTCCAAAAATAATCTTACCGTCCGGTAAATGACGCTGGAAATTCCTGAACGACTTAGCGTTTGGCGAGGACAGCGCCCCAGATTTGGCGTGCGCCGGCGTCGCGGAGCGCTTGGCCGGCCGCGTTCAAGGTGGCGCCGGTGGTCATCACGTCGTCGACGAGTAGAATCGTCGACGGTGCTGTTCGGCTGGTCCAGTGAAAGGCGCCGTCCAAGTTTTTCAATCGTTCTCGTCGCGGCAAGGTCGTCTGGGAAACCGTGGCCCGTATCCGCTTCAGATCGGTGCGCAGCGGCAGACCGGTGGTGCGCGCAAGTTCGGCGGCGATCAGGGCGGCCTGGTTGTGGCCGCGCCGGCGTTCGCGACGGGGGTGGAGGGGAATCGGCACGAGGACGGTCCCGGTCGGCCACGTTCGTGCGTCGACGGCCGCCGAAAGATGCGCCGTCAGCTCGGCGGCCACCCGCGTGGCGTGCCGATATTTCAGAGCTTTGACGCCTTTGGTCAATGGTTCGCGGTGGCGGGCTCCGGCAATCACGCCGGTCAGGGAGGACTTCGGCCGGCAGCGTGCGCAGTACCGGCCGCGCGGATCGAGCCGGCCGCAGGCCGGGCAACCGGGGGAAAGAATTCGTACGACCGCCGCCTCACACACTGCGCACCACCAGGCGCCGCCCTCCGTGCATCCCTGGCAGGTCGGCGGAAAGAGGGCGTCGAACAATCGTAATAACCGACCAGCCATATGCATAGTATAGCAGGCGAGTAGTATTAACGGAGGTCGGTCTGTGAGAATCGACCTCGAACCTGTCCAGTCAACCAGTCTCTACTACTTTCCTACTGAGCTTGTAGTAGCATCGTCCTGAGCCGCCGCGCGCAGCTCACTTTTAGGATAAGCTCTGAGCAGGAAGGATCTTCATCCATTCGTCTCAATCCGAAAGGGATGGTGCGGAAGCGATGAGGTGTTTTGACGTGGTGTCGAAACAGGGGTCCTCATCGCTTCCGCTTGGTAGTCCGTCACAACCATCCCGGGGTACTACTTTACGTCGGTGGGGAGGTCGAGGAGGTGTCTGATGGCGGCGCGCGCGTTGGCTGTCGCCGTGTGCTTGGGGTCGTGGTCGAGCAGTTCGTTGATGGTCTTCTGGGGAATTTGACGGATCAGCTCCCGCCAGAAGGTACTGACCTCAGGGTGCTGGGCGGCGAACTCGCCGTCCGGCTCGGCGTACTCCCAGACGTAGGGCAGGATCTTGCGCAGGCTCTCGGTGTCGGCGCAATCGAGCAACGTCGTGAGCACGGGCCAGTCGATGTCGTCGAGCGACAGTGCCCCACCCTGGTATGACCGCTTGATGTTGGCCAGAATGGGGTCGAGCTTGCCCATGTGGAGGTGGTAGCCGTAGGGCGCGTAGCGCGCGACCATCTCCAGACTGAGCCAGCCGTCCTTGCCCAGCTGCTTCGCCGCGGCCAGTTCGCCGATCTTGGTTTCGGCGAAGGAGAGCTGAAGCGATGTCAGCGGCTCCGGACTCGTCCCCATGCAGTACCCGACGATCAGGAAGTAGTCGTAGTTGGTGAAGCCGAGCGACTCCATCGTCGCGACTTCACCGTCGACGAGCCGTGCGAGCGTCTTGGCCATCTTCGGATCCGCGAGACCGGCGGAGCTCATGTTCGCGTGTTGCTTGACGACTGAGCGCTCGGTGAGCGCCTCGTGTAGTCGCCGGACGGGCGTGGTGGCGCCGATGAGGATGATCAGGGCGGCGTCCTCGATCTGTTCGCGCAGCCTCTGGGCATACTGCCGTTGAGCATGGAACTTCTTCGCTTCCTGCAGGACCTTCCGGGGAGTGGTGCGCATCGCGCATACTCCTTCCTGGTGCTCGTAAGCACCGGTCGTTTGATACCGCGTCGGTTGTGACGGGTTGACTGAACAGGTTGTCAAAGAGCCGCTAACGATACCACTAATATACCGTAACCGTCAAGATTATACGCCCCCTTGGTTTACCCGCCGGTCATGAAAACTTTTCGGGGTCAGCCGGGACGTACGTTATTTTTGTACCAGCTTCGGGTCGAAGCTGAGCTTTTGCATCGTCTGCTCCCACGTTTCGCGGTCTTTGCGTCGGCGCTCCTTTTCATGGAACTTGAGCATCTTCGCGGTAGCGATAATCTCGACGTCGGGGTCCGGATTTGCCGGATTCTCGGCGATCCGGCCCAGCTGCCAGCGCTCCAGCCGTCGCTCGAGCGCCGTGCCGGTCCGTCCGGCCAGGACTCGCTCCATGGCACGGGCCAGTCCGGAAGGCCGCGCCGCCGTGTGTGGCCGCCCGTCATAAGCCGGTAGGTAGTTCCGGATCCACTCGTTGGCCCTGACGAATTCGTGATACGTGTCATCCTCGTCGAATACCGGCGCCATCTCGGCGAACAGGAAGACCAACAACGGGTCATAGGGCGGCCGCGTTATCGGCTCCATGTCGAGATGCGCCGTGGTGGCGTACCAAGACAGGTCGATCCGGTTGGCGATTCGCGTGCCGTGCCGCCACAACCCGGCCATGAGGAGCGATAACGTGACCAAGGTGCGGACGGTGAAGAGTCGACCGTGCTTGGCGATGACCAGGACATCGATGTCGTGGGGTTTGACCACCGTCCGGTCGTACATCGTCTGTAGCGCGCCGACCATCCGCAGGTACGGCACGTGACGCAGGATGCTGACCGCCAGTCGGAGTCGCCACCACTTATAGCGGTAGTTCTGGAGCGATTCCGGCGTCGGCAGCCGCACCTTGTTGGCCTCCAGGAAGTAGTAGCCTTCCTGGTGTCGGATTCGCGCGTCGTGCAGAATCGGTTTCAGCTGCTCGACGGTCGCCGTGTTTTTGAGGAGGAAACGCTGCAGTTCCGGCAAGGTCAGCGGCCGGCCGCGCACGCCGTACCAGGCCAGCGTCGCGAAGACCGACCATTCGAGGTCGGCTTGGCGACGGGCGTTCATAGTCCCGGTGGCGTGGCGGGCAGCACCACGCGACGAGCCGGACCGGTCGCAGGTTCCGTCGTCGCCCGCACGATGAACTTACCGGAGAAAAGTCCGGGCCAGCGGTTGACCAGGAACCGCCGAGCGAATTTCGGGGTGCCGCGCCGCGGTACGATACTGCCGCCCATGAAGTTGACTTGCTCTACCGAGATGCCGAAGCCGTTCGCCTCCAGCAGCTGATGGAATTCATCCCAGGTCAGGTAGCGGTAGTGGGTGTATGACCAGGGTTTGGCGCCATACCGGAAGTGATCCCAGTGGACGGCGCTTTTCTTACCGCGGAAGATCAGCCAGCGATTCTTGAGGTCGAAGTGATTGAGGTAGGTCAGAATCAGACAACCGCCGGGTTTCAGGACGCGCCGTGCTTCACTCAAGACGAACGCTTGGTCGACCGTATGCTCAAGGACGTCGACCAGCATCACCACGTCGAACGAGGCTTCCTTGACCGGCCACGGTCGTTCGAGGTCGCCAAGCTTCGCTTCGACCCCGGCCTTAGCCGCGGCCGCGACGCCTTGCTCATTGACGTCCAGACCGACGACACGGTGCCCTTGCCGGACGAGTTCGACGCTCAGCCGGGCGTCGCCGCAGCCACCGTCGAAAACATCAAGAGCCTGACCCTCCGGCCAGACTCCCGCGATCTTTATCAGTCGGGAGGCGTGGGTGTAGGTAACCTCGCGACGGTGCGCGGTGGCGCTGGAAGAGACAGTGCGGATCGAATCGTTCACGTGTCCAGTATACGTGCGCCCTGCGAAGTTGTGGCCAGGGACAGTCCCCGACCACCAGATGCAGTCTTGGTTTCGTCGCAAATCGTTCCGTCATGCTGAACTTGTTTCAGCATCTAAGGTAAGCTAGGAGGCACGCTCAAGGACAGTCCTTGAGCGTGAACAACGTCGACCAGCGGGATGAACGGACGTCGACTTGTCGGAGCGCTCCCTCGCGAGGGGAAAAGAGGGTAAGCTAGGGGCATGGCGAAGCAACGTGTTCTTTCAGGAATCCAAACCAGCGGCCAACTCCACCTCGGTAATTACCTGGGGGCCCTCAAGCCCTTCGTGGCGCTGCAGGATGACTATGACTGTTATTTCTTTCTAGCGGACCTGCACGCGCTGACCGTACCCCAAGACCCGGCGGCGCTTCGGCGCTCGATTTACCACATCGCCAACGTCTATTTAGCTTGCGGTCTCAACCCGAAGAAAGCCACCCTCTTCCGGCAATCGGATGTACCCGCCCACGCCGAACTCGGTTGGATCCTGACCACCCTGACGACGATGGGTGAACTGAAGCGCATGACGCAGTTCAAGGACAAGTCCGGCCAAGCCAAGGCAGCATCGGTCGGTGCCGGCCTTTTCACCTACCCGGCCCTGCAGGCCGCTGATATCCTGCTTTACCAAGCTGATTTGGTGCCGGTCGGAGATGACCAGAAACAGCATGTCGAGCTAACGCGCGACTTGGCCGAGCGGTTCAATCACCGTTTTGGGCAGACATTGAAGGTGCCCGTCCCGTTGATCCAGGAGCATGGTGCACGCATCATGGGGCTCGACGATCCGACCAAAAAGATGAGCAAAAGCGCGCGTTCCGACCTGAATTACATTGCCCTTAGCGACGAGCCGGACGTCATCCGCAAAAAAATCCAAAAGGCCGTGACTGACTCCGGGGCTGAGGTGAAGGGAGGCCCGCGCCAGCCGGCGCTCAATAATCTCCTGACGATTTACTCTTTATTGACCGAGCGACCGATTGCGACCATCGAGCGCGACTATCACGGTAAAGGCTACGGGGAGTTCAAGCGAGGCTTGGCGGAGGTGGTCATCGAGACGCTGACCCCGATTCGCGAGAAGCTGATCGACCTCGACCGGGATTCCCGCTCTACGAAGCGCATCTTGGAAGACGGTGCGGTCAAGGCGGGACGCCTCGCCAACGAGACATTAGCTCGCGCGAAGCAGGCCGTCGGTCTCGACTGATGGGCCAGACCTCGCGCGAGTCGATCGCAGCCTACGACGCCCAGGCCGACCACTGGGCGGACTACCTGAAGTCGGGTAAGAACCTGGCGCATCGCTACATCGAAAAACCGGCGATGTACGACCTGCTGCCAGACCTGGCCGGCAAGACCGTGCTGTGCATCGGCTGCGGTACCGGCGAAGAGGTGGCCGAGCTTGCCAAGCGCAAGCCGAAACGCCTGATCGGCATCGATCTCTCGGAAGGGATGATCCGGAAAGCCAAGGAACAATATCCGAAGCTCGACCTTCGGGTGATGGACATGGAGGAACTGGATTTTCCGAATCAGACGTTTGATTTCATCTATTCCTCCCTGACGATCCACTATGTGCCGGACTGGACGCCGGTCCTGGCGGAATGGGCCGGCGTCTTGAAACGTGGCGGCGAGATCTTACTTTCCGCTCAACACCCGGCCTTCTTCGGCGCGGAATACCGGTACCATCGTCTCTTCGGGTATCGGCGCAACCTCGGCTACTCTTTCAACCGTCTCTTCCGGCGCGTGACGACCCATGGCAACTACTTCGACACGCGGAGGCTCGTCAACCATCACCGGGCGGGCGGACGCCGCGTCAAGCTGATCAACTACCACCAATCTTTCGAGGCGATGCTGCGCTATATCCAGGGAACCGAGTTGCAGGTCGTCACGCTGACGGAGCCGCGGCCGACCGCCGAGGCCGCCGCTGACAACCCGCGCTGGGCCGAGCTGGCCGGCGTGGTGCCCCAGTTCGTGATTTTCAAACTGCGCAAGCCGTAATACTTTTTATATTTGCTTTAACCATGCTATATTATATTGCTAACCAATAAGGAATAATATGACAGAGCGAATCGAATATCATCCCGGCGACGTCATAGGTGGCCGAAATATTGACCATCATTATCTAGCGGAAGAGGCTGATTTACAGGCTCTGGAGGGCATGGAAATTACCACTGAGGGCTTGCTGGAAGACGGTTTTACCCATGCTAACTGGTACGTGTTCACTGATGTCGAGCCGGACTTGAGCGATGTGGTGAGGCTCGGTGTCTCGGCTGAGGTACGCTTGGACAATCCCTACGGGGCGGACCTGCGCTTGCAAATCACCCGGGCCTCCGGCGTGCCGGACGAGGTTCGTTTGGTCGATGCCGCGACCGACAACACCACCATCGGTTTTGATAGAGCGACGGTAACTCCGAATCAAATTCTTGCCGTTCGGGAATTTTATGCGCGCGCGGTGAGAGCGGCGCAGGAACGTTTTCCGGATCACCCCATCGTCCCGGCCGTGGACGAAATTGAGTACGTTACTTAGCCTTCCGCCGCCGGCTGGGTATCGGTGACGTTTTCTGGCGCCGCCGGCCGCTCGCCTTTGTCTCGGGCCGTTTTCTTGGTGTTCGACTGCTCGAGCAAGATCGCCGTGTTGATGATCGCGATGTGCGTGTAGGCTTGCGGGAAGTTGCCGGTGAGGTCGCCAGTTTCCGGATCGATGTCCTCGGAAAAGAGACCGAGGTGATTACCATGGTCGAGGATTTGCTCGAAACGGCGCCGGCCCTCGTCGCGCTCGCCCTGCAGGATCAAGACCTGCGCCAGCCACAGGTTACAAATCGTGAAGGCGGCATGGGACTCGCCTTGGTCGTCTGCCATGTTGTACCGCATGATGAAGTCGCCGCGTCCCAACTCCTCGATGATTCGCTTGACGGTCGAGATCATCTTCGGGTCCTTCGGGTCCAGGAACCCGAACAGCGGCATGTGCAGGAGGGCGGCGTCCATCTCGTCGCGTTCGTAGGCGATCGTGAACGATTGTTTCTGCTCGTTCCAGCCGCGGGCCATGATGTCGGCGCGGATTTCTTCGCGGATCTTCGTCCAGCGCTCGATGCGTTCCGGTTCCTTCATTTTCTCGGCCAGGCGGACGCCGCGGTCGAGCGCGACCCAGCTCATCACCTTTGACGAGGTGTAATTGAGCTTGAATTTCTCGTCATGCAATTCCCAGATGCCGTTGTCCGGCTCCTGCCAGAACTTGCAGATCACCTCTACCAAATCACGGATCACCGCCCACATGTCGGGCGAAAGATAGTGCTTTTCTTCGAACACCACCGCCGCCACGTCGACCACTTCCCCGAAGGCGTCGAGCTGGAGTTGGTTGGCGGCGCGGTTGCCGATGCGGACCGGTACCGAGTTCTTGAACCCGGCCAGGTGTTCGAGGATCACCTCGGTCATTTCCTCGGCGCCGTCGATGCGGTACATGATCTGGATTTCCGGGCCGACGCCGGAGATCGTCTCGCGCACCCAGTGCATGAAGGCGAGCGCCTCGGAAAAGAGGCCGACGTGGAAAAGCGCATCGACGGTAAACGAGGCGTCGCGTAACCAGCAGAAGCGGTAGTCCCAGGTGCGGTTGGTGCCGATGTCTTCCGGAATCGAGGTGGTGGCCGCGGCGACGACGGCGCCGGAGGGGGCGAACGTCAGGAGCTTGAGCACCAGGGCGGAGCGCTTGACCGCCTCGAGGTACGGCCCGTTGTACTCGAGCTTCCAGAGCCATTGCCGCCAGAAATGGAGCGTCTTGCCGTAGAGGTCGGTGTTATCGACGACGCCGTCGAAATGGGAGATGTCGAAGAGGTTCTTACGGTAGCCAAGGACGAAGTCGATTTTCTCACCCTCTTTCATCTCGAACGCTTGCTGCAGGCGTAACTCCTTCTCGGCGAGGGTGTCGATCAACGGCACAGAGGAAGATAAAAGGAAGGTCTGGCCTTCGCCGCGGGCGAGCCAGATGCCGTTACGGAATTCGAACTTCGGTTTGGTGCGGGCGTAGTCGAAGCCCGGCTCCATGATCATCTCGACCGTCGCCTCGCCGCGCAGCACCTGGACGGTGCGGCAGATGCGGGACAGCGGCCGGGTGCGGTAGGGCTCGGAGAAAATCGGCATGAAGTCGGTCACGCAGACCTCGGCTTCGTCGGAGATGAACGTCGTCTTCAGGATGTTGGTGTCAGGGACGTACTCTTGTTTCGACCAGAACTTCTTACCGATGGGGCGGATCTGGAAGAAGCCGCCGATTTTTTCGTCGAGCAATTTGCCGAAGGCCGAGGGTGAATCGAAGCGCGGAAAGCAGAACCAGTCGATACTGGCATCCTTGGAGATCAGCGCGGCGGTCTCGCAGTTGCCGATGATTCCGTAATCTAAATTTCCACCAGTGGCGGGCTTGACCATACCGTGACAGTGTAACGACTATGATAACCCGGCGAAAGGGGTCTTAGGGAGTTTCCGGCGGGGTTATTTCCGGCGGTGCTTCCGCCTGTGTCGCTCGAGACCGGAGCCTCTCCTGCAGTTCCGCAATTTCTTGTTGAATCACCGGGTCCTTCAGTAAGCGACGATACCCTTTTCACTGATTCCCCCACCACTCTCAGCCGTACCGACGTACCAATCAGGCTTCGGAAGGCGCTGGCGATTGATGAACTCACGAGCGTTCTCCGGCACCAAACGCTTGTAGCGGCCGGCTATCAGGAATCACCCCGGATTAAGGCGAGTAACTCATCACGTTTCTCTTCCATCAGCTCACGCGAACTCGCTTCCACGTTCAAGCGAATCAGCGGTTCTGTGTTCGACGGCCGGACGTTAAAATGCCAGTCACGATAGCGAATCGAAACACCATCGAGTTCCGTAGCTTCTCCGTCCGAATACTTTCCCTTTAAGCCGGCAATCACGGCGAGGGGATCCTTTACCGTTGAATTGATTTCTCCTGAGAGAAAGTATTTGTTTTCGAAGTCCGTAAGGATTTGGCTGAGGGGCAGGCCCTTGGCACTGACGTACTCTAGGATTTTCAAGGCGGGCACTACGCCGGAGTCAGCGAAATAAAAGTCTCTATAGTAGATATGTCCGGAACTTTCACCGCCGAAGGCAGCGTCTTTTTCCTGCATCAATGGCTTGATGTAGGCATGACCGACTCTGGAAAGTACCGGCTCACCCCCACCCGCCTTCACTATATCGGGCAGTGCGTCGGAAGCACGAACGTCGTAAATGATTCGTGAGCCGGGAGAAACCGCTAATTCCTGCTCGGCCAGGAGCGCATTCAAGAAGTCACCAGGGATCGAGAGGCCTCGGTCGTCGATTAGAAAGAACCGGTCGCCGTCAGGATCGAAGATAAAGCCCATGTCGGCATCGGTTTCCCGGACGCGGGCACGTATTTTCTCCTGATTATCGAGTTGAAAAGGATCTGGGCCGCGATTCGGGAAGGCGCCATCAAGCTCAGAAAACAGCGGATCGATCGTCACCGGTAAGTGAGCCGCCAATCGTTTCCAGATTGGTCCAGTCATTCCGTTTCCGGAATCGATCACCACTTTGAATGGCTTGATCTTCGAAACTTCGATCAGCGAGAGAACTTTCTGGTCGAAATCGGAGGTAATGTCTTCCTCAACGACCGTGCCCTTCTCGGGGGCATCTTCGTAGGTCTTGCCTTCAACCCACTCCTGTAACTCTTTCCCCGAGACAAAGTACGGCATCTCCTTGACCATTTTGAAGCCGTTGTAGGCGGGCGGGTTGTGCGAAGCCGTTACCATCAAGCCAGGCAACTTCTTTTCGGCGCACGCAAAGTAGTATTCGTCGGTGGAGACGAGCCCGATATCAATTACGTCCACGCCCGCTGCTGTTAAACCATTCAACAAGGCTGGCTGGATGACCGGACCGCTAACTCGCATGTCTCGGCCGACCACGACAGACTTCGGTTTTACCAGGGCAGCAAATGCTCTGCCGATTTGCGTGGCGCCTTCGGCATCGAGCTCCTCCGGGACGATTGCGCGGATGTCGTACGCCTTGAAAATCTGCGCTTCTGTTCTCACCAACTAATTGTACCCTAGATAGAAAAGCCTTGACAAAGGCAATAATTAGGACTATGCTACAGTGCTTATACGAAAAAGCCGCATCAGGAAAGCGCCAAAACAGTCGGCGCTTTTATTAATTCCAACCCCATGAAGAAAGACGTCCGAAAAAAAGAACGTGTGTACGTTTCTGCTGCCCGCATCGAGGCTCGCCGTAACCTGGTGACGCTCCTGAAGCTTTCCCAGGAGCTCGAGACGGTGTATCAGACCTACCCGAAGCTCCGGAACGTCGTCGGCCATGAGGCGTGGACGACGCTGACCGATATCGTTTACGCTCAGCTCCTTGATCTGAACCTCAACCCGACCGATCCCGAGATTAGGGAGCGCGTCGCCAAGAACATCGAGCGTCTCGAAGACCTCTCCGCCTCCACCCTGGTGCGGGATCAGACCGGCCTGCGCGATACGGTCTCCCGCGTGTTGATTTTCCGCCTGAGCAATAACCTGGTAACCCAATGAACACTTCCTTCATCATCAAGCCCTACGATCCGATCGACGAGGCGATCCAGCTTTTCCAGGACTTCAACCAGAAGCCGGAAGACCGGCAGCATACCGAGGCGGAACTCACTCAGTTGGTGGTCTATCGCATCAAGCGCTACTATCAGGAGCCACCGGCCGCTGCTTCTCAAGAGCCGCTGACACTCGGCCGATTGGCTGATCCGGCCTAAAGCTCACCTCAAAGCCCCCGTTTCATGGCTGACGCGATGGCAGGAAGGCAGTTGCTGCTGCCGTCGTACCGCGGCGTTCGTGACGATCATCGTCCTTGCGAGGGCAGGATTAGATTCCCGGGCAGGCCGGGAATGACGCGGAGAGCCGCCTCCTACGGGTTGATACCCGAAAGCTTCCGGGATGATCAAAATTACGGTTGCGGCGGCTGCGCTACCGGACTGACCATCGGCGCCGGGGTCGCCATTTCTGTCGCCACTGGTTCGGCGTTTTCCGGGGTGTGTTCGCCGCCTGCAGCGAAGGTGCCGAGTGAGCTGGTCACGCCGACGGCCATCGCCAGCGCCACGACGGTGCGGACGGCGGTACCGGAGAATGCGACGGGACCTACTTTATAGACAGCCATAGCGTTTGTTTTAGTTAGAAAATTGTCTAATCATAGCACCTTTCATACCGAATGTCAACGTTTACAGAACGGGACTTTGTACGAGGTGCCATCTGGTAAGGTAAAGGGGTGAAACGCTGGCTCGTAATCCTGGGAATTCTCGCCGTTCTCGTGACGATTGCTCTCGTGCTCTACGGTCGTCTCGGCGGCCTGGCTGGTCCGGAACCGACCGCCGCCACGCCCTCGCCGGACCAAGGTACGAGCGTGGTGGCACGCGGCCTGGAGGTGCCGTGGGCAATCGCCTTTGCGCCGGACGGACGACTCTTCGTTACCGAGCGCCCCGGCCGCGTCAGGGTGATTTCGAACGGAAAACTGGAAGATCGACCGGTTTTGACGGTCGAGGTGCCAGGCGGCGGGGAAGGCGGCCTGCAAGGGTTGGCGCTTGACCCTGATTTTGCGAACAACCACTTCGCGTACCTGTATGTCAGCTACCAAGAGGGTGGTTTGAAGAACAAACTCGTTCGTTACCAGGAAATCACCCTCCAGGCTGAACGAGGACTGCCGGAACGTCGCGAGTGGCTACAAGACAAAGTCATCCTCGACGGCATTCCCGGCAATAATAACCACAACGGCGGCCGGCTGGCCTTCGGACCGGATAAAAAACTCTACCTGACGACCGGAGATTCCCAGGAACCGTCTTTAGCACAAGACAAAGGCTCCCTGGCCGGCAAGATCTTGCGTTTGAATCCGGACGGCTCGACCCCTGCCGACAATCCCTTCGGTAACCTCGTCTGGTCGTACGGTCATCGCAATCCGCAAGGAATCGCCTGGACCAAGGAGGGCGTGCTGTACGAAGCCGAACATGGTCCGAGCGGTGACCTCGGACTCTGCTGCCGCGACGAGGTCAACCGGATCGAGAAGGGCGGTAATTACGGCTGGCCGGCAATCTCGGGCGATCAAAAAAGGGACGGCCTGCTCAGCCCGCTCGTCCAAAGCGGATCGACCGGGACGTGGGCACCAGCGGGGCTAGCAGTTTCGCCGGACGGCGTGCTTTACTTCAGTGCCTTGCGTGGCCAAAATCTGCACAAAGTCGTCCTGAATGACGGTGCGCCGCAGGACGCGGAGTTGTTGACCGGCCAATATGGACGGCTCCGGGAAGCGATCGTCGGTCCCGACGGGAAGCTGTACGTGACGACCTCGAACCGCGACGGCCGCGGTACCGTCCGCGAAGGCGACGACCAGATCATCCGCCTGACGCCGCCCTGAGTTGCGACTGCGCGGGGACTACTAAAGAAGGCTGCTGACATTCGGCCCGTTTTGATGAGTAGCAGGTAGCTACATAAACTTCGAGTCGACAGGGGCAGAAGTCTAAAGCCGCACTTAATTAAGGTTTTCGAAAATCAGTCGAAGTCGCACTAGTCTTTAAGGGCAGCTACCAAGATGAGGGTATGCTAGCTACACCGGTAACGTCGTCTGGCGGTCGTCAGCGTAGTCACGAAGCCGCCGTTCCAGGCGCCCGCAAAACTGAGTAAAGCCTGACTGGGACTCAGGGTCGTCGCTTACCTCGCGGTATGTCAGCAAAGCTTCGTGGAGGCCAGCGTACATTTCCCTGGTCAAATCATCCAAGTTTAGCGTCGCAACTGAGCTATTTCTTAAGCTCCACTTTAGTAATTGCCAAGTTGGCGTCGTACTTTGATCCGACCGACTTATTATTCAGCCACTCCAGCTCTACTTTCGACTCATCTGCCGGAAGCTTAAGATTCTTTAGTTTGAACTGGCGCTCCTGTTGGCCTGGAGACGTGACCGGCATCTTGACGGTGCGAACGACCTTCCCGTTTACCTTGATCCGAACCTTGTAGGAATAACCCTTGGGAGCGCGGGCCACGTTCTTGTAGTTGATGTTCAGCTGGTACCTTCCCTTCTCCATGTTCGCCGTCTTATAGGCGACGCGGTAGTTTTTCAGCGCGAAAACACCCTTGGCCGGGTCGGTCTTACATCCGCCGGCGGATTTCCCTACCTTGCATGAGGTATAGGCTTGGCCGGCCGCCACCCACTGCCTGACCCGCGCAGGTTTTGATGCAGGTTTGGGCTTCGGAGGAACCGGCGGCAGGATTAGAGGAGCGCCGCCGGTCTGTATCTGGTAAACGGCTTGGGGTCCTCCATATCTGCCTGCCAATATGCTGACGCCGCTGGCAGGATCCACGAAGGCGGCGCCTTCGGCCAGCGGCGCGTCCTCGAAGGTCGGCGTCTCTGGGGTTGTATCGACAAGAGTCGAGCGGCTCGTATTGATATCGAACAAATTAGCCGCGGGAACCACCCGGATGGTCGTGCCGTACCGGGGAACGGGGAGGTTCAGCGTACCGCGGAGATGGTATTCAAGAGCATAGTAATCTTGCACGGTACCGGCGGCGTCGCGGGTACGGGGGATGAGTAAGGACTGAGCTTGGTCGCTTGGCAATTCGATTCTATTCAGAGCATAGTTACCTGACCCCTCAGCGAAGCGCGCGCCAGCAGGCGACAGCCAGCCCAAACGGTTTTTATACCATCCGTTTGTCTGGCCGCTGGAAGAGTTCGAAGAACCCATGACATCGTAGAGATCGCCGTATTCCTCCGAAACGCACTGGGAGCCGATAGCCACACGGCGGCCGTCCGGGCCGGTACAGTTCAGGCTGTTGGCATGGGGAAGGCGGAAATTATGGCCCAGTTCGTGTGCGTAGACGTACCACGAACTCTTTTCCGTATAACCGTTGATATATGATCTCCCCCCGTCGTACCATCCGTACGAAGCGCAGCCAGGCATATTTGGGGAGACGTATATGACAAAATCGTACGCGTCCAGTGCGGCGCCTTGTTCTTTGGCTATTCTCTCCGCACTGTTTATCCAGGTGTAGTAGACATTTTCGTTGCACGTTTCGTTCGATTCGGGAATCGTGTACCAGCCAAGTACATCCCCGTCCGGCCGGGAGGCTCCAGAAAGCCTCAGTTTCCCGTAGGAACTCTGTCCGAGCTGGGCATTGGTTCCTTCCGGATTGGTAAAGACGATGTCCCGGATTTGCTCGCCAGTAAAAGGTTGCCGCTGATCTCCCGCAAAGTTGAAGAGGACGACTGCTACCTTCTTGTCGCCGACCGGTGTGCGGTCCTTGGGTGGTTCGGAGGGCGCCGCCAACGTCTTCACCTGGGATGGTTCCGAAACCTCTATCTCATCACCCCGTTTCTTGCCTTTGACTTGGACTTTCGTACCGCTTTCCAGCTGGGGCTGGTCATCCCGTTGTTTGATCTTGAGGAACTTCTGGTCCCTGGTCTTAAGGATTTCTTCTTGGCGACTCTCCTTCGTCTCAAAATTGTCGACATGGGTGTTCAAAATCTCCCCCTCGACGGTGGTTTCGCCCGCGGCGAAAGTACTGACCGAAGCTACTAACCCGATCGCCAACACACTCGCAAGCGCTCCTTTCCCAGGGACGCTTTTGAGAAATCTGATTGGTATGTTTGTGTGGATCAAGGTCGCCATCTTTGCAAATAGTCGGCAGGAAATTGTCCTACCATACCACTAAGCTCCCGTGTAAAGCAAATATCCGGGAGCTTAGTGGAAGTTAAAGGAACAAGAAATGCAATCTGTGGTTCAGCCGCCCGCTCTTCTGGTCTAACTGCCTCTATGTTGGAGGGTTACCAAGGGCTCTAACGTTGATACCAAGCCTCTGATTTTCGGACGACAACCGGCTAATTATGTTAAATCCATCGTCCGATGCTTGCCTGACCAACAGAAACGTTTTCTTATCCACGAAATAAACTTGAACCCCCAGCTCAAGCATTGCGTTAACCGCAGAGTGATAAACTTGCTTTCGGCGCGGTATTACAAGCGTTCGACTGATCCACTCGGCATCGCCCATCCCTTTTGAGGGATCCGTAGTAAAGGTATCGGCAGAAAGCTCGTAGATTGCACCGCCTCTATCGCTTCTTTCAAAGCGCTTTTGATCGCTGACGACAATCACCGGTTGCTTGTTAAATCTGCTTATCTGTACCCAGTCATCGCTTGAAGGAACCAGAAACATCGATGCGACCGCCTTATCTGTCGTGGCGAATACAACCGGTCCCTCGTCCAGATTGCGAACGCTTTTCTTGCGGGGTTCAAAAACTTCGATGTGGGTATCGGACGAAGCGTGAAACAAGATGCGAAGTTTTGCCATTGGGCGGGTCTTTTGAGACGTTTGTATCCCTGAATCAAGTAATGTCATCCCCGAAACGAGTTCGGGGCAGGCCCTGAAATTGGTTCAGGATCAGGGCAGGCTCTGCGGAGGAGGAGGGATTCGAACCCCCGAGACCGTTGCCGGCCTAACGGTTTTCGAGACCGCCCCATTCGTCCGCTCTGGCACTCCTCCGGGATGTTTTGATTATACGGTGACGGTTGTCTAAAGGCGACTACTGGTGTCATTCTCGCCAGGGGTGAGGATCAGGTCAGAGATACTGCTATTCGGGAAAGTCGGAATCCGATAATGATATCGGAAAGCCGTTCCTCGGGTATTAGCCTGAGAGAGTAAGTTAGAAGGAAAGAGGTGTGCTTCAAGAGATATTGGAAAGTGCGCCAAATTGAAAGACACCGCGCCGGGCGAGTACACGCTGGAATGCGTAGTGCTCGCTGGTGGCGCGGTGTCTAGGTAGAGGGTGGTTAGGGAATGATCTGGCAGTTGGTGGGGACGGGATCCCCTGTTACTCCTCCTTGACATGTGTCTGGTGGCCCACCGTCGGGCGCTGGCCCCGGTGGTGTTGTTGTTGGGGGCTGGGACGGGGGTGGAGATGGCGCGGGGGGTGTGTTGGCCGGCTTTTCCCCAGGGGTAGCAGATGTCTGGGTGGTTTCCTCAGGCGGCCACGGTATGACAGGAACACTCTCCTGGTACCGTTTTGCCATCCGCCGATACACCGCGCAAATCAACTTAAACCGCCTCCGCGTCGGCCTGTAATCGTAGTCAAAGTCCAGATTGGCGGTCCGCGTTGAAAAACTGGCGCATGCCGCCCATGCCACCGCCGACTTCTCACGCGGTGAATTGGGGGATTGATCCCATGGCCGGGGATCCCTCACCAGCTCCTGCAAGCGCTGATGGTCGGTAGCGGTGGCTTGTAGGTTGACCACGTTGTGGCCAAGCTCGTGGAAGAAATCCAGGCGCCGGGTCTGGGAGATGGGATTCTGAAAAATCCGACTCCACAACCGGCACGTTTTGGAGGTATCCCAGGGACATCCTGTCCAGACCGGCCGGTCAGTGCAGTCCCGTTCTGGCCTATCCGGGCAGCCTTGACGTCGGAGAACTATAACTCCGACGTTGGAGGGCATCCGCGCCTTTCTCACCCAGGTCTGTTCCGGTTCAGCGACGGTTCCGTCTTCCAGGAGAATCGTTGCGTAGCTGCCGGCTGGTTGTTGGGTTCGCTTTGACGTCGTTTGGGCAGCGCTGGTCGGCGTAGCCGCCACCAGGGCCACTAGTAGTGTGACGATGATCGACGACGTGCGCATGGCACAGCCTCTCTTTGTAGTTCGGCATCCGATGATCAGATACCTTTTTCAGTAGTTTCCCTAAGCCTTCCTGATCCTGGACTGACGACGAGCATCAATCAGTACATGACCAGGAAAGCGGTTGTTAAGGAGCGTCTGCGCGGACTCCTAGTGTATCAAGAAACAACTGCTAATGGATACCGAGCATCTTAACACATTTAGCTCAATAGAGGAATAAATAGACATATGCTATGGTCGTGTCAGCATAATAAAAACGTTTGTCGACAGATATGGGACAGAATGACTGTTTTTTACGACGGATTAGTGTATCGCAGAATCCTCGCCTGATACAGGGCGGCGACTACTTGTAGGCACCCCATCACCACGAAGAGGGCGGTGAAGGAGGCGTAGGTGACGATCAGGCCACCGATGATAATCGCGATACCGGTGACGATGCGGCCCTCGCCCGTCACCAGTCCCCACTCCGAGCCTTCGCGGCCAGGGTCTTCGAACTTACCGTACAGTGTGAGCCAGGTCGGGACGGCCAAGGCGTAGGCGGCCCCGAGGCCGGCCTGCACGATGAAGAGCTGGTATGGCGAGGTGACGAACAGGTACCCGAAAGTGAAAATCGCGTTGAGGGCGTAGCCGGCCACCATCAACTTGGCGGCGTCCCGACGGTCCGACATCTTGCCGAAAATGATGATCATTACTCCCATCACGATCAAGTAAATCGCCCACGCCGTGGTGAGCTGGAGGATGTTACCCCCGATGCGCTGCGCGAAGACCGCGAACAGCGGTCCCAGCATGCCCTCGCCGAAGTACCAGAGGTTCGAGCCGTAGAGCAGGATTTTGATTTGTGGATTCATGCTGCTTTCTATTTTAAACCCCTTTCTTGTTCGAGGCCGGCATAGCCGAGAACTGTTTTCTCGGCTAGTTCTCGCTTCGCTCGAACCAGAACCGGCAGCCTACCTGGAGCGTTTTGAAATGAATTTCAGTCCTTTTCTTTTCTGTTCAAATACTTTGACGATGATCACGGAGCTGTCAGCGACCAGGGCGTACGTCGGATACAGTAGCAAGGGGAGATCCAATCGACCGACCGACAGCATTGCCAGCAACCCACTCGTAGCGTACAGCACCCACGGGGCGAGCGCTTCCGAACGAGGCTGCCGCGCGGTCTTCCTGATCGTCGCCGCCATGCCGATGACGCGGACGATTACTACCATGCTCAGGGAGAGGAGCGGATCGGCGGTAACGATCCAGAGCAAGATGCCGAGGCCGGCTAGCGTCAGGACGCCGATGTCGAACTTCGCCAGACCGCCGGTCCCGAATCGTAAGGATAATAGGAAGACAAGCGATACGCCAAAGGTCTGCAGACCGACGAACCAGAGCGAGTGGGTGGCGCCGAGTGACTTCTGGCTGAAGAGGGCGACCAGCCCGAGGATTAACCAGACGAACCAGGTGGCACGTTCCGGTACGCTTTTCCGGCGAAAGATCTCGTCGATGTAGAGGAGGGTGCCGGCCAGGTTCACGAGGCCGCTGAGGATACCGAGGGTACGCATGAAGATTTGTTACCTCAGTAGTTGAGCCTGGGAATTGCCATCATGAAATCAGGACTAATTATAGGAGGCTGTCTTCGTGGTAGTCTTCAGCTTCGTGGCTTGCTTTAACTACTGCCTAGTTAGTTTGGCTCACGCAGTCGTGTTTGATGTAACTGTTCGGCGACTGGTTGAATGAGCGGAGACGTTTTGTGTCATGGGTAACGAGCACGGAATCGACCTTCAGTCCCTTTCCTTCGCTCAGTAGGCGAGCGTTCACCGTGCTTACGTCACCATTTCTATACGTTACGCGACCATCGTAGATGAGGCAGGATTTACTTCTGCTGCCCTGGCTCTTTTTGCGAAAATCAGTAGTGGAGAGGGTCGAGAATTCCTCGTAGTCATCACGATTTTTTTCAACCACTCCCGTTTGTTCCTGAAGGGTGTGATTTTTTTTATATCCCGCGGTCTTCAGGCTGTATAGACCTTCACTGTCTTTCTTCGCTCCTGCCTGGAAATATGCATCCATAACTTTCTGGGCGGCGTCTGGGTCGGGTTTGCCATGACCCGTTGCGAGGTTAAAGATGCCGAATCCTACGGCACCGATAAAACAGACGATGAAAAATATCTTTTTTATGTTTATTTCTTAATAGTTGATTCAAGATTATCAAACTATGTTTGCTTGGTCAATCTCCAGAAGGCTGAACCCCAGACTAGGTATATGCCTGTGTTGAGCGCGTCCGAGGCGGCTGCGGATGATCGAGCCGCCAAGGATGACGTACGCGAAAATCACGATGATTGTCACGAAGCCAGATACATCGACGGCGGCAAGCGCCAGACCAATGATGACCGCGCCGATAAGCGCCACGACCCACTGTCCGACCGTCAGGCCCGAGCCCCATAAATTGGAACTACGATTTACGATATTCGCCATAGTAATCTGAAGTTTAGCCAACGAGCCGTTATTTGCAAAACCACTCTCAAAATCTCTTCTCGCGTGCAGTTTGCGCCGACTGTCTGCGTCCTCGGAGGGATTCGAACCCCCGACACCTGGCTCCGGAAGCCAGTGCTCTATCCACTGAGCTACGAGGACATATCAGCGTCGGCGGCCCAGCGGCTAGCCGACAAATCTACCTTACCACCGACGAAGGAAACACCTTCATCTTGTAGCTTGGCAACCTTGGCGGTAACTCCGCCGAAGGCGTAGCCGTGCATCTGTCCGGTCGAACCGACAACGCGGTGGCAGGGTACGCGTTTCATGTCAGGATTACGACGCATCGCGCTGCCGACGGCCCGTGAGGCGCCGGGATTGCCGGCCAATCGGGCGACGTCTTGGTACGTCGCCACTTTTCCCGGTGGGATGTGACTTACGATATCGTAGACGCTAGCAACGAACTGAGACATGGTGTGCGCTTGGCAGGATTCGAACCTGCGACTTTCGGCTCCGCAAGCCGACGCTCTATCCACTGAGCTACAAGCGCATCGAAGTACGCTGCCCCATTCTAACGGTATTTAGCGGCGGTCACTACTCGCTGCGCCCGGGGGGTGGCAGAGTAGAGACTTCTTCGCCAAGCTCGGTGAAGACCACAGCGTTACCGGTACCCAGTTTGACGAGGCCCTGATCTTTAGCCTCGCGGAAGCCGTGGAACATCCGGCGCATTTCCTGGGAACTATCTCCGCCCAACCTTCGCGCAAGTCCGTGGGGTAACAAAGGCTCGGCATGGCCAGCAAATCTGGTTAGAAAATCGCGCCCGTCAGCGGAGAGGGCGGAGCGAATCCGCTCCAGGTTCAAAGGTGTTTCGGTATCCATGACAGTGCGCTATACCAAGTTCTCCCAGAGTCGCCAAGTCTTACTCGTACTGCACCGTGCCCGGCGGCTTCTGGGTGACGTCGTAGACCACGCGCGTGACTCCTTTGACCTCGTTGACGATACGTGTGGAGACGCGCTCCAGGACCTCCGGCGGGAACTTGTACCAATCGGCCGTCATCACGTCGACGGAGGTGATCGCTTTTAGACAAATGATTTCGTCGTACACCCGCGCATCACCCATCACGCCGACCGCTTTCACCGGAAAGACCGCCGTCACCGTTTCCCAGATCTCACCATACAGACCCGACGTGCGCAGTTCCTGGGTGAAGATCGCGTCCGCTTCGCGGGCTTTGCGCAATCGCTCCGGCGTGACTTCGCCAAGGATGCGGATCGCCAGGCCCGGCCCCGGGAACGGGTGGCGGGACAACAAGTGTTCCGGCAGCTCGAGTTGCAGGCCGAGTTCGCGCACCTCGTCCTTGTATAATTCCGCTAATGGCTCGACGACCTTCAGCTTCATGGTGTCCGGCAGCGTCACGTTGTGGTGGCTTTTGATCTTGGCGGCATGCTTGGAGGGTTGTGCCGATTCGATGCGGTCCGGGTAAATCGTGCCTTGCGCAAGGTAGGTCACGGGTACCTTTTTCTCCAGGCGCTTGGCCTCCGTTTCGAACACCTCGATGAAGGTGTGACCGATGATCTTTCGTTTTTCTTCGGGATCGGTGACGCCGGTGAGGCGTGACAGAAACAGCTCGGACGCGTCTACTGTACGAAAGTCCTGGAAACCTTGTGCTTTCATTATCGCCGCGACCTCGGCGGCCTCGCCTTGCCGCAGCAGGCCATGGTCGACGAAGACGGCGTGTAATCGGTCGGGGAACAGTTGATGCAAGACCGCCGCGGCGACGGTGGAATCAACCCCACCCGACACCGCCATCACGATATGGCCGTCGCCGGTGACTTCCTGGCGCAGCCGTTCGGTAATCACGGTGCGGGCATTTTCGACCGTCCAGTCGGCTGGGTCATGGCAGACCGTGAGGGCGAAATTCTGCAGGAGGGACGTGCCAAACTCGCTGTGGACGACTTCCGGGTGGAACTGCAGCCCGAAGAAGCGTCGCTGCTCGTCGGCGATCGCGGCGTTGCGACAGGTCGTCGTTTCGGCGATGGCTCGAAAGCCCGCCGGTAACTCTTCGACGGTGTCGCCATGGGAGAACCAGACGACGTGCTCGGGCGGCAAGCCGGTGAATAACTCGTGGTCGTGTGTCGTCTTGATCAGCTCCTTGCCGTATTGCCCGCTCGGACCGGCGGCGACGCGGCCCCCCAACGTCTTTACCATCAGCTGCTCGCCGTAGCAAATCCCAAGGATCGGCAACTCCAGTCCGAAGATCCCCGGGTCGATGCCCGGCGCGTCCGGTTCGTTCACCGACGAGGGGCTGCCGGAGAGGATGATGCCGTGCGGTTCGGCCTTCTTCAACGCTGCCGCGGTAACTTCCGGCGAAAAGACCTCGGCGTGGACGTTCAGCGACCGCAGCCGGCGCGCAATCAGGTGGGTGAACTGCGAACCATAGTTCAGGACGGCAATCATCTGGGGTACCTCGATACAAGCATGGTGCTTACAGTGTACCAGAAATGGTTACTTGCTAAAAAATACGAGGTGCCACCTCGTTTGGTACTGCAATGCTCTACGCAGTATCGGGGAAGCGCAGGCGGGTACCGTTCGTGCGACTCAGATTTCGTATCTCGAAACTATCGGTCTCCACTCGTCGAATGACGAAGCGATATCGGGAGGCGGAATCAGGCAGGTGTAGCGGATTATCGTTGATCGCGCGTCCGACCACCAAATCTCGATCTCTCGGGACCAAAACGTTGTCTCCAGTCTCTCCGTTGATTAAGTGGAGGTTATCCGAGCCACTGGGTTGGCCCTTGAGCATGTTATGAGGCAGCCGTACCAGCGACAGTTCGGCCCCATCACTCAACTCGATGATCATATGGGGTGGCATGTTTTCAATCACGATCCCGGCTTCCGTTACCTCGACCGTTTCGCGCCGATCGGGCCGAGGCCCCGCTTCTTGTGGCGCGAATCTGCGACGGCCGAATCTCATCGTTAAAGCCGGATGAATCTGCCGAATTTGTCGAGCAAATCCTCTTCCCGCTTCGGGTCTTCCGGCAAGTATTGTTTGAGGGCGTTCTTCACCGCCAGCGGATCGAGCTCCGCGAGGTTCGCTTTGATCAAGGGCTTGAAGCGGTTGACGCGCTGGATGCTGAGGGTCTTCACCGGCGGCTTATAAATCACCCAAAAGAGCTTCAGCTCGTTGTAGGGGTAGAAGGTATCGCCGACGTTGATGCCCAGTTTGGTAATCGAATAGGTCAGCCGCCGCGGGTTATCGTCGGCGTGTCGGAGCACGACGTAGGTGGCTAGCAGGAAGACGATCGCGACGAGGACCCCGCTCAAAAGGTCGAGCAACCCGTGGCCCATCAGGACGGCTTGCAGAATCGCGCCGACGGCCAGGACGGCGCCGATCACACCGACGACGACGTACCAGCGATGATCTCGATCGTACTGATCGAACTCGTCGGATTCCCAGACGAGGATCGGCTGCTCTGAGGAGGCCGTCTCGGCAGGGGTCTCGGGCGCCTCGGTGGTGACGGATTGGTCGGACGTTGGTTCTTCCATAGGTAAGGTTAAGAAATTACCTCACTCTACCATTTTCCGCAAGTAGTGTCAAGGAATCAAAAGTCGGTTTGTCCAAAGTCAGGCCGGCGCTTCGCGCGTCACGAACTAGCCCGTTATCCCACCGTCCTTTCCGTCATTCCCGCACTGAACCGAGTTCAGCATAAACTTCAGCGGGAATCCATCTCTTCGCGCCAGGCGTCGTGTCGGAATGGCGACAAGGTGCCTTATGATTCGTGGCCCTGAAGCAAGCTCGCCATTGCCGAACCGGTGGGAAAGTCTCGGCTTAACTGACGTCGGTCGGAGAGTCTCAGGATTTGCGGTCTGCCGGGCGGCCCAGCTCTTGGACGCGACGGGCCAAACGGGCGGCAGTCGCGCGCGGCACCAGCCGGCTGCCCCAGACCGCCAGCTTACTGCGCCAACCCGGTACGACGATCACCTGGCCGCGCCGCATGCCGCGGTAGCCGACCTGCGCGACCTGCACGGCACTCATCGTCCGTCGGAAGAGCGGCGTGTCCCCGACGCCGGCGCGGTCACCGAAGCCGGTCGCCGTCGGCCCGGGGCAGAGGGCGGTGACCGTCACGCCCGACCCGGCGGTTTCATTGGCCAGCGCCACGGACAGCGATAGCACGTAGGCCTTGCTGGCGTAATAGACTGCCATCAGGGGGCCCGGCAAAAAGGAGGCGGTCGAGGCGACGTTCAAAACGTATGCGCGTTTTTTGAGTTGCAAGTCCGGCAGGAAGAGCCGCGTGAGCTTGGTGAGGGCGCCGATGTTTACCGCCAGCATCTCGTCCTGCTGCTTTTCGGGCTCGATGAAGAAAAACGCGTTCGAACCGAAGCCGGCATTGTTGACCAGGGCATCCAGTTTCACTCCGTCCTTTTTGACAGTGTCATAAATCCGTTGCGGCGCCTGGGGGTCGGTCAGGTTCTCGGCGATCGTCCGAACGTCCGGCGCACCGAGTTCTTTCAGTTCGGTGGCCGCTTCGTCCAGGGTAGACTCTTTTCGCGCCACCAGGATCAGTCCCCAGCCGTCGCGGGCAAAACACTTGGCCAGTTCTAGCCCGATGCCGCCGGAGCCGCCGGTGACGAGAGCAGTCCGATTGTCAGGCGCGGTACTCATCGGCTCAGATGATCACCGCTTGCACGTTCAGGACGGCTTGCCGCGCCAGGTCGGGAATCGTATTCCGCACGTCGCCTTCGGGCCAACGTCTCCCTGGTTCAACTGGTATTTCTCTCATGACAAGGCATTCTATCACGGATGGGGAGGGACATGTTCCTTCGCCTCCGACTACGGCGAATGATCTCAGCATAAACCACGTCCCAGCCTACGCCAGGATTTTCGAATCCTTACCTTTCTTGCAGAAAGCCGCGCTGCCCTGCGGAGGGTCGCACCTTCCTGCGAAGCAGCTGGGCCCGGAACTTAATCAGACCACTTGCTCGTGCGAGAAAAATTACTTGCCGATCATGACGTCTTCACCAAAGTGCTTTTGTAAACGAGCGCGGATCGAGCCGGGGTGACGACCGAATTCGGCCGTCAGTTTGCCTAATCCGGCCTGTTCCTCGCTGAATCGTGTTTTCAAGGCGGCGTCGTCACTGGCGGCCCAGGGTCGATAGGCATTGGGGTACGTCTCCCGCATTCGCGCCAACTTGCTGGCCCACGGGCCGGCCGTCGGCAGACCGGTTTTAGGTGGGTTGGTTACCTCACGCGCTCGTCGTGCCGCCGCCTCGGCTTCCAGATTCGCAAATCGTTGCTCGGCCGCTTGTGAGCTTGATCGCAGCATACCGTCGATTTCTAAAGCGGCTTCGCTGACTCGCAGCGCCATCGCGTTGATTCCCGCCAGACTCAGCGTATCCAGCCGACGGACCCGTGATAACGCCACGTATCCCATGCCCGGCACGAAACTGCGCGACAGGTCGATCCGCGCCGCATCCAGCGTCATCCCCTGGCTCTTATGGATGGTCATCGCCCAGGCCAGGCGTAGGGGCAGTTGGGTAATCCCGGCGCGCTTGCGGTCGCCATCGCGCAGCTCCCAGGTGTCGGGCTCGATAATCAGCGTACGGCCGTTATGCAGTTTTACGACCGGGTTACCGCTATCGGTATCGAATTGTTTGACGACTCCCAGGCTGCCGTTCGCGAACTTTCGCTGTGGGTTGTTCTTGATACACATCACTAACGCTCCGACTTTGAGCTCCAGCTCTTCGAGGGCCAAACACGACCGGCGTAACGTTTGTAGGTAGCGATCATTACCAGTCGTAGTCATCTGGTATGTTCTTACCGGCTGGTCGATTTCCGCCAGCCGCGCGCTGTTGATGGCGTCCACGTCGATATTGGTGGTGTGTAATTCGGTAACCGTCACTCCACTATCGAGCCCCGCCGACTGCCGTTCAAGCAACGTTTCCCCCAGCTGCTCCGAGACCTCACCGCTACGAATCGCCTCGAGAATTCCCAGCAGGGCCGAGTCGTCTTGGCGGTGCTGTTCGTCCAAGTAGCAGACCACCGGCTCCAGGGTGTCCCAGACTTCGGATTGGGTCACGAACTGGGCCGGGGCGCTCCCGCCGCGCTGGACCGGCGGCAATTGAAAGAAGTCTCCGCACAGGATCACCTGCAGTCCGCCGAACGGTTCGTTGCTCTCCCGGACCAGCTGGGCCACCCGGTCAACCATATCCAACCGGAAATCATGCAACATCGAGATTTCGTCGATGATCAAAATATCGGCTTTGTTGATGACGTCGCGTCGGGACTGGCTGAGCAATTGCCCGAAATTCGCTGCCAGGGAGTCGGCGATACCGATACCACTCCAAGCGTGGATTGTGTTACCACCGAGGTGAGTGGCGGCCAGACCGGCGGTGGCGGTCACCGAGACTGATTTGCCGCGCGATTTGGCCCGGGTGATGAATTCGGCCAGCACATGGGTCTTGCCCGAACCGGCCGCCCCGGTCAGGAGCACGTTATGCCCGGCGTCCATAATTTCCAGTGCCAGCGCCTGCTTCATATCCTAAGTATAAAGCATGTATGGTTGATTGTTATAGCAGGCGCCCCTAGCAAGCCCCACCGGACGTTATTCCGGGAGCCTCCCAGGGGGATTTTCTGAGATGTCGGATTGCGAGATTTAGGAGGATGAAATTGGTAGTTTATCTGCCACTCCTATTTCGAATCTTTCCCATGCCCAAATACGACACATAAAAAGGGGGTTCAAGAATAAAACGGCAAGCAAGTGTTCGCATATCTTTGGCGTTTGATTAAGATAGGAATTTCCCATAGAGTGAAAGGTCATTTGAAATCTTAACAACCCGTCTAATCAATCCTTCACAACTTAGGATCAGGCTGTGCTTGTAACCGACAAGGAGGAGGGCATATGCCCACGCTAGCCCCACCGAACACCCACGAGTTCGTAAATAACGACCCGAACGAGGTCCTCGGGGAAGAAGAGCCCGAACGAGAAGACGAGACACTCGATGAGGAGATTTGCCATCTGCTCGAGGAAGGTGGCACGTTGTGCGGCACTGATGGTTTGGCCATGCCGCTGCACGCGCTCCAGAATCCGAAGGCCTCCCCCTGCGCCGGCGGCTGCGGCTACCCTCGGTGCCAACGGTGCGCCTCGCTCGTTAGTTCCAGATCAGAGTTGTGAAGTATGGGCGCGGGCGACAGGACCACAACTGAAGACCACCTCTTCAGCCTGCCGCTCGCGCCCACCCGATTGATTAGGCGGGTTTTCAACATGCCTACGTTGATCCTGCTTAGCTGGCCGGTCCGTTCCGGGACGTTTTTATCGCTGAATCGAGTAATGTCATCCTGAACTTGGTTCAGGATCAGGGCAGACTCGGCGGAACAGGTGGGTCTAGAATCATACTGGGCGTTTATTGTAAGGCTTCCAAGGGCTTTTACTGGGCGTCAGATTCCAGGTTTCCGGTTTCTTAAACGAATGTTTGACCTGCTCACTCCTCATCGGTGTCTAAAAATCGTACCTCAGGTGGTGTATATATCTTGATCGAGCCCGTCTTCTATTTTCACACCGTGCTCCCACAGCAGTTCTCGTACCTTGCGGTTCGAGAAGGTAATCTCGTCTTCTAATGGCTCAAATATCTCCCGAATTTCGTCCAGCGAAAGCCGGGAAATCATCTGTCTCAGAAGCACATTTTCTTCATTGGTGTACTTGGTTATAGCTTCGAGGTCTGCCGTCCATTTAATCAGATCCTCTATCATTACTTTCGCACATAATTCGTCGCTAATTTCCTTACCCCAATGCTGTCGTCGAGTAAGCTCTTCAAGATGTGAGTAGTGAGTAACTTTGTCGCTTCTCTTCATATGCACTCGTGTGTCAGAAATGGGTTCGTTTTTAAGCTCGTGAGCTAGGGGGGTATGGGTTGCTCCGATGGACATAAGGACCTTTATATCCTTTTTTCCCTTGAGATCAGGAAACCGTTCAGGAAGCAGGGGAATTAGTTTACGAATTTCTTCGATAATATGCTCTTCACGTTCAATATTTCCGGCGGTTTCCAAGGCCACGCCTTCTCGCACTTCGGTGATTGCTCGATCAAAATCCCCCTTGAGGGCAGTAATGTAAGCGCTATGGATCTCGTCGAAGCCTTGATAGAGTTTTTCGAGCGCCGGGTGATCCTTAGGCACATCAACAATGGCTACATGCTTTTTAGTACCATGTATCCAGCGCAACGGCTGTGGTTCTGCACGGTCCCACAGGGTCGGATTAATGAGTGGAGTTTCCCCTTGAGCAACTCTGTTATAGTTTTCGAGAAATCTCTCGTCCCATCCGTTTTTTTCAGGGATATAGACATCGGCCTTTTCTAGCAGTGGCTGTAACTTCTCAAAGTCTTCCCTAAGACCATGAAATCCCACGAAAACGTCAATCGAGTACGTGTGACGAGGCTCACCCTGTTCAGCGTCCTTGCTTGCCTCAGCAGAAGACCTTTCTTCTTCAGGACTATATTTTGGTATTTCGTTCGTAGAGGTTAAAGTAATTTATTTAATATACCATCATTAAGCTACTTTTGCAATCAGAAAGAGTAGGTGGGTGGGCCGCCCGAGACGTTTATATTCCTGAATCAAGTAATGTGATCCTGAACTTGGTTCAGGATCAGGGCAGGCTCTGCGGAGAGGGAGAGATTTACTACGTCGCGAAGTTCATGCTGAACTTGTTTCAGTGCTCCTCAGCATAAACTTCGAATCCTCCCTTTTCAAATAAAAAGCCGCCCCACCTGCGGTAGGACGTCTCTCCATGCGGAGCAGCTGGGTCTAGAACCATAACAGTGACTACTGATGGCGTAATCACTGTCAATCGTTAATGATTGATTATATGTTAAACTATTCACATATGATTCCTAACATACCGATGCGACAAATTAGGAGACTTCGGGATGAATTCTCGCATAACCCTGTGGCCGATGAATTGTCAGAGTTGTTCGACTTGCTTTCGAACCCGCTACGATTGAAAATTGTGATGCTGTTGACGCGGCACGACGAGCTCTGCGTCTCCGAACTTTCGCAGATCCTGGAGATGAGCATGCCTGCCGTCTCCCATGCCCTTCGTCCGCTGCGCGATGCCGATGTCGTGGCCACGCACAAGCTCGGCAAGCAAGTCTGCTACCGGCTCGTGAAGCCGAAATTATTTCGCGACATAGTCAGCACCCCCGTCGACAAGAAGGGCTCCTCGCTGGCTTTGAGGTTTTGGCAATGAGAATCGCGGTAATCGGCGGCGGCGGTGGTTTGGGCGGCTACATCGTCGGGCAAGCCCTGGAGCGGGGTCACGAAGTCACGGCCTTTTCGCGCAACCCCCGCCGGCTGGGAATCGAACATCACAACCTGCGTTACGTCGCCGGCGACGTACTCAAGCCGGAAAGTGCGGCGGCGGCGGTTCGCGGCGCTGAGGCCATCTTGATTACGCTTGGTCTGCCGACTCGGCAGGCGATGGGGTTCGGTCGCTCGCGGGTCTTATCGGCTGGAACCCAGAACGTTGTCGAGGCCGCCAAGGCAGCTGGCATTAAGCGCATTATTCTAGAAACCGCCATCGGTTCCGGCGAGACTAGTGGCCAGCTCGGGCCACTCAACCGGTTCTCACTGCGTGGGGTATTGAGCTGGCTGTTCAAGGAGAAAGACAAGCAAGAGCGGGCCGTCCGTCAGTCAGGTCTTCACTTTGTCATTGTCAGACCGGGGGCGCTGACGAATGGCAAGCGCGGTCGTCGTTACGAATCGCTGGAGCGCGTGTCGGTCTGGAAGGCGGGAATATTTACCCAAATATCGCGCGCCGACGTGGCTGACTTCATGCTTGATCAGCTGGAAAGCGACGCAAACCTCGGGAAAGCACTGGTAGTCAGCTATCCGCGGAATGCATTGCTCGATTTTCCACGGTGGATTATTAACTATAAGTAATAGATAAGGAGGTTATGTGAAAAAGATCATTATTATCGTCATTATCCTGATCGTAGTCGGCGGCACCGGCTTAGTTGTCTACAATATCAGGTCGACACCCGAAGAGGTGCCACAGACCGAGTCGGCGCAGATGAGCACGCCCGCAAGCGGTACCACGAGCACCACCCAGGCTACCCGAAGGGGTGCATTCAATGAACAGGATCAAGTCCACAAGGGAACCGGACAGGCCATCTTAGACGGGAGCGAACTGCGGTTGGACGAGGCTTTCACGGTTACCAACGGACCGGATTTGTACGTGTACCTTTCGAAAGATCCCAGCGGAAAGAATATTGATGACACGGTATCGCTCGGCAAGCTCAAATCGACCAAGGGTGGCCAAACCTATACCCTGCCAGCCAATAGCAACGAGTTCAAGTCGGTTATTATTTACTGTCGAGCCTTCAAGCAAAGCTTTTCGGTGGCTCCGCTTCAATAGCCGACCTTTTTTCACTGCGCTGATCGCGGGAAGCAATTCCAAATATCTAACAATCTAATAGAGGTCCGTCCCTCATGAGTCCCAAACTAATTATCACGTCCGTTGTGATCGTGCTTACCGTAGGATCAGTAGGTTACTTGGCTACCAGGCAGGATTCCGAGTCGGAGACGGCCACGGTGGCCAGTTCGCAGCCAACTGAGAGTGCGAGCCCTGCGGGGAGTCCGGTGAGTAGCGGCGCACCGGCCAAGGTTGCTGCGGCCGGCCAGTATGTTGATTACAGGGACGGCATCCTCAGTCAGGTCAGCGGTCAGCGGGTTCTGTTCTTCCACGCGCCATGGTGTTCGCAGTGTCGGTCAATCGAAAAGGGCATCAAGGCCGATGGCGTCCCGAGCGGCGTGAGCATCGTCAAAGTCGACTACGATTCAAACCAGGCGCTACGCCAGAAGTACGGCATTAAAGTCCAGACGTCGTTCGTAAAAGTCGACGCCCAGGGCAACGCGAGCGGCGCGCCGTTCGTGGCCTACGAAGAACCAACCTTCGATGCGGTCAAAAAGAATTTTCTGAACTAAACGGCCTTTCCTGATGACCCTTCTGATCGTCTCGTTTTTCGCTGGGATTCTGACAGTGTTGGCGCCGTGCGTGTTGCCGTTGCTGCCGGTGATTATCGGAGGCTCGGTGCTGCGGGGCGGCCAAGAATCGAAAAGTCGTGACTGGCGCAGTCCCGTAATTATATGCGCGAGTCTGGCCGTCTCGGTGGTGGTATTTACGCTGCTGTTGAAGGCCACCACCAGTCTGCTCGGCGTCCCCCAGACATTTTGGGGCGCGATTTCCGGGTTCATCATCCTGCTATTCGGTCTGCAGTTAGTCTGGCCGCGGTTGTGGGAACGTTTAAGCGCGCGCTTTAACTTGACCGGACGCAGTGGGAGCCTGCTGACGCGATCGAGCGAGCGGCGGGGAATCGGGGGCGACATGTTGCTCGGCGCCGCCCTCGGCCCGGCTTTCAACAGCTGCAGCCCGACCTACGCGCTGATCGTGGCGACCGTGCTGCCTGCCTCATTTGCCGAAGGAACGGTCTATTTGCTCGCCTATGCCCTCGGACTGGCGGGCATGTTGCTGCTGATCGCGTTCGCCGGGCAAAGTATGGTTCGCCGGCTGGGGTGGCTGGCCAATCCGCACGGGGCATTTCGGCGCGTAGCCGGCGCGGTGATGCTCGTGGTTGGTGCCGCGGTGCTGTTCGGAATCGACCGCGACGTGCAGGCGTTCATCCTCGAGCAGGGTTGGTACGACCCGATTGCCGAGTTCGAGCAGCGTATCGGCCTCTAGGGGATGGGATTCCCCGGATCAAGTCCGGGGCAGGCTCTGCGGAATAGGTGGGGCTAGAACCGTATCGGGCTATAGTAAATGTGAAATAACTTCTTGGTAGGTTGCCTCGACATCATCCAGCTTGGGTTTGATGTTGATCGTGTTGGGTCGCTTGGCAATCGCTTCTGCCATTTCGTCGTACGTTTGCTTCACGTAAGCAATCCCACCGCTTCGCCCGATAATACCCTCTGGATTGAAGCCGAGTGGCCTACCTTCTTTCTTGCCCCGTTCAATAAACCGATGGACCGCTTCTTCCTTACAAAGAAATAGTACAAACTCGTAGAAATCAGCGCCGCATTCTCCGGCAAGTCGCTCTAGTTCTTCAAGGTATTTTACCTGCCGGTAGAATTGTGGCACTACGACGTCGTATCCACCTTGAAGGTGTACTCGCGCCATTTCTACCGCCATCTTTTTTGACTGAATCGCTGAGTCTTCCTTTTGCTCTCGCCAATTGCTCAACAACTTCCGGACCTTGTCGATATCCAGTACCAGGGTGAGCGGATGATCTTTGGCATACCTTTCAGCCAGCGTTGATTTACCTACGCCCAGAGGACCGTTCAGAATAATCAGCTTAGTCATGCAGGCTTAGTATAGCGGGTGGGTCGCCCGGGACGTTTTCTTCCTGCGGAGAGGGAGAGATTCGAACTCTCGCGCCGGCTTGCACCGACCTACAGGATTAGCAATCCCGCCCCTTCAGCCACTTGGGTACCTCTCCGTGTTGACGGCTTTATTGTAACCGAAGAACCCCTTTCGTCACTGGAAGGGCTCACGAAACCATTCCAAAAATTCCGCCTGTCCGTTCGCACGGCTTGGCCGAGCGGGAGGAATTGGATAGCGGCTGCGGTCCGCACCTGGCGCGTCGAAGTCGCGCGTCAGTTTACGCTGTTGGCCGACTGGTTACCGGCGGACCCTGCCCCCGGCCCGGCCTCGGCGGCCGAGGATCGCCCCGCTTCGGAAAACAACGCGGTCCCGGCGTCACTCCCCAACAGATCCTTGTCTACTTTGGCGACGTGCTGTTGTTCGGCACTTAACTTGGCCTTGCCCTTCCGGGTCGGGTCGTACCCCGCTCGGACCTCAGCGCCATCCTTGTTACCGTCGCTGTCGGTATCCGCCCGTTTCGGATCGCTCTTGAAGTAGCGCTCCATCAGGTTGTTCAGGCCGTCGCGATCGGCGTCGGCGCTGGCGTAGCGCTCAAGCTCGTCGACGGTGTTGGCTGGTGACGGAGTTTGGACATCGAAAGTCTGGTTGTAGTCGCTGAAAATGACGGTGGTGTCGAGGGTCCCCGTCGTCTTTCCGGCACCGCGGAGCTCGTCGTGGCTCTGGATTTTCTTGATTCCGTCCGGCGTCGTCCAAATGTCTACCGGCGTATTCTTTTCCGGCTTGGCGTCTTTCAGGCCATCCGTGATCATCTTCTTTTCTTCTTCGTTCAAGGCTTGACCGCGGACGATACCGGCGGCGTTGACCAGGAACTCCGGCAGTTTGTCGTAGTCGATCGTGACGCGGTAGTGGTCGGCTTTGACGTTGCCGATCTGCTCCGCTTTCCCCTTCTCTACCTTGCTGATGGGCGGATTCTTCTTCATCACCTCCCCCAGTTGCTTGACCTGCTCCTTCGACAGCGGTTTCAGGTAGTCGGCGAGCGTGCGGCCCTGGGCATCCTTCATCTCCGACCAGTCCTGCTTGAGCCAAAGGTCCTTGAGTGGTAGCAGATCGACCACCTCGTTCTTCGGGGGCTCGACCAACATGCCGTATGAAACGTTTTCCAACTGGCGACCTTCCAGCTTGGCCTGGTACGTACCGTCCTTGCCCAGATCCACGCGGCCTTCGGCCTGGGCGCCGAGGCGCGGTTTCCCGCCGTGGCCGTCGTAGGTGCCGGTAACTTTCAACTCGCCGGAGTACTTCTGACCTTGGTCTTCGTTCGCTCCCTTTGTGGCGATCTCGTACCGTACGGACTCGAGGGCCATCGTCTTCTGCGAAGCGGCGAAAAGCTGGCGAGTCGGGCCGGTAGCGGTTTTATAGACGGTGGTGATGACGGCGAGCAAGATGATGACCAGCGCGAGGATGATCAAAGGACCACGCCGCGGCACGATAATTCCCGTTCGAGAGGGGATGTACGCCGCGGAAGCGGTTTGGTCAGGCGGGGTTTGGTCGGCGGGATCCATGAAGTTGCGTGTACATTTACCTAGGTGCGGCCGAGGGCCGGTTGGGCCGGGGAGGCCTCGGGGTCAGTGTCATTATAGAGTGAGCCGGACGGCTCGGCGCCCAACCACGCTTGGTCCGCTTTGGCGACGTGCTGCTGTTCGGCGGTCAGTTTTGCCTTGCCTTTCTTGGTCGGGTCGTAGCCGCCGCCTACCTCGGCGCCGTCCTTGTTGCCGTCGCCATCGGTGTCGGCTTTCTTCGGATCGCTCTTGAAGTACCGCTCGATGAAGTCGTTCAAGCCGTCGTGATCGGTGTCGGTAGTGGTTTCTTTTTCAACTTGGTCGCTGGCGAGCGCCCCTTCGGGCTTGTCGATTTTCAGGTCGGCATCGTAGCGCTTGGCCGTGAAGTCCACCGAAGCGTCGACGACGTATGGGTCGAACTCTTGATGATATTGGAACTTTATCTGCCGGACTCGACCGTCCTTCTTGCCGACCCAGATATCCAGCGGTTTCTCCAGGATACCGCTGGCCAATCCTTCGTCGATATAGCGCCGTTCGAGGTCGGTGACATCTTTTTTCTGGAAGACCTTGAGGGATTCGACGATCGAGTCACGTATGCCGTCGTGATCCAACTGCACGCTGTAGTGGCGCGATTTGCTGCCGGCGACTGTTTCGTCACGATGCTTGGTGATTTTTTTCACCGGCCGCTGCTTCTTGAGGATATCGCGCATTTGCTTGGCTTGGTCCTTGGTCAGGCCCTTTTCCAAGGCGTCGTTGCCGGTGGTCGTACCGAGTTCCTTCGCGTCGAGGGAGAACCACAGGTCTTTGAGCGGCGTCAGGTCGCCGAATTCGCCCAGGTCGGGTGCGCTGGTGAGTCGGGCGAAGCCTTCTTGGCCGACGGTCCTGATGTCGCCGCCGCCCGAACCCTTCAAGAAGCTTGTGTCGACGTCAATGGTCAGGGTCTGGCTGGTCTTCGGGGTCTTTTCGTCGCGCCAATCGGCTTGCCCGTCCAGTTTGAGTGAGGCGGCTTCCGGCTTTCCGCTGACAGGTTCGCCTTCGCGGTTCTTCGTGTCGCCGGGCTTCGCGTCTAAGTCGGCGGCGCTCTGTCGGACCTTGGCCTGACCGCGGTCGCTGGCTTGCACGTGCCCGTCCACGGTGTAGTCAAGCGTCTTGATGCGTCGGCCGTCGGTGAACGCCTTCAGAAGGACGTGCTGCGGCGAATTCCAATAGAGGAAGTACCAGGCGCCGGCCGCGGTGACTACCAACACGGCGAGAACCAGCAGAATGGGTAGCCGGCGCCCCGGGCGAAGCCGCGGCAGGCGCCGTCGTGAGGTGGTGGCGGCAGGCGCCGTGCCACTGACGGTTTCGGGGGCGTTGGCGGCGGAAGCGTATTGATTTTGTTGGGCTTGTTCGGCGGAATCCATAAGGTTTGTTTAAAATTGCTTAATGATAGCAAAAAAATGCTTAACAGTCAAGTAAAGTATGGACCCCTCGCTATTTCAGAAAAATGTATGCAATCAGCTTATTTCCGAATGGCGCATCCGATAGGCGCCGCGGGAGCGCTTCCAACGAATCAACAATAAATCGCGAAACGTTTGCAGGGAGGCCTTGATCGGACGTAACCGGGTGCCCGGCGCATCGTACCAATTAACAGGCACCTCCTTGATCGGTTCGCCGAGGCTTCGGGCAATCGTCAGCATTTCCATATCGAAACTAAAGCGCTTCATGGTAATCAGCGACGCGATCTGCTTCGCCGCCCCGCTAGTAAATAACTTGAAACCGCACTGGGTATCTTTAATTCCCGGCAACAAGACGATCTGGATCAAGCGGTTGCCCAAACGGGAAATCAAGATGCGGTACCAGGGCTGTTTGATCTTGATGGAATCACGCTGTAGGTACCGTGACCCGATCACGACGGGAAATCCCCAGCGGGCAACCGGCAGCAACTTGGCCAACTCATCAATTCTCGTGGCGTTATCGGCATCCATTATCAGTACGTACTCCCCGGTCGTTGCCAGCAACCCTTTCTGGACGGCGGCGCCCTTACCTTGGTTCACTGGCAAGCGAAGGACGCGGATGTTTTGGCGGCTCCGGGTTTTTCGTGCCACTGCTGCGGTCTGATCGTCGCTGCCGTCATCGACCACGATTACTTCAAAGGAAAAGGAGAGTTCGGTCAAGAAAGCATAGATCGAGTCCAGGGTCGGTGGCAGGCGGCGCTCTTCGTTATACGCCGGGATCACTATGCTGAGGAGAGGCGCACTCACGAGGCGCTCTCGTTTCGCTGCGACAACGTCGGTGAATCGTAGCGGAGCTGGTAGACGTACAGAGCGAGTTTTCCCGAGAAATACTGCTGATCGACCCGTTGGTAGTGGCCATCGAGATAGGAGCGGATTTTCTCTTCATACCCTTGGTCCTGACTGAGCAGAACGTAGGCGCGTTGATGGGAAGCTCGCAACCTATCTACCTCCTGGGGGAGCTTAGACTCGGAAAAGGGCGGCACTGGACCAGACACGTACCGATTCCATATCGGTAACGTGCTAATTTCTGCCTGTCCTCGGTAATAGTACTCGACCGGGTAAATGGTGAACGGTGCCGAGACGATTACCACGTCACGGGCGTCGGTATGCGTGTTTAAATACTGACTGGCCTCTCGGTAGTCTTCCTTGACCGGCGTCGTTGGGCTTACGACCTCCTGGGTTAGCGTAGCCAGCATCACCACTATCAACCCGGCCCGAAGGACGTTGCCAAGTCGCGGCGGGTAGGTGGAAAATATCCAGCCGACGAATAAGTAGAGAGCCGGCAGGGAAATGATCAAATACCGCGTCAGATATAGTGGGCTAAACGAAATGCTCACGACAAAGGCGGCGACGATCGGCAGGCTTGCCGCCATGAAAAAGTACAATGTTTCCGATGGTACTCTGCGTATCTTGCGAAGCGATAAGAATCCCAGCAAGACGATAACCGGCCAGAGCGAAACTACCAGCGTATTGACGTGATCATTCTGAAAACCGAACAGGAACTGTGAATACGTATTAAATAGATCGATCGTAGTGGGATGCTGGAGTAACGGCTTGGTGTTACTGGCCGCCCCGAGCTTGACGACATAGGCGACCCAGGGGGCGAAGGCGAGTGCCAAAATCGCTCCGGAAATGATGGAATTACGAATCGGTCGTCCGACGAACGCTTTTCGTTTAACGAGAAAAAACAGGCCTTGGGTCAGAAGCACGAAAAAGAAAAAGTAGTGGGTGAAAATGCCGATTATTGCCGTTGCGACGTAGCTGATCCAGGAGGCTCGGCCACCCACGCGAAAAATACGTAAGAAAAAGATTTGTGAAAGGACCGTCAGCAGAGCCAGTAACGAGTAGGTACGGAGCTCGTTGGCATACCAGTTCATAAACGGGGAAACAGTGAAGAGCAGCGCTCCGAATAAACCGATGTTGCGGCCGTATGATTCACGACCCAGGACGTAAATCGCCGGGATGGTCGCCAGAAAGAAGAGTAACGAAAGAATACGCGTTATTTCGACCCCGTTCCCGAAGATTACTTGCCAGAAATGCAGCATCAAGACGTACAGCGGCAAGTTCACGTCTTGCGCGATGATGTCTAAGATCTTCGTCGGAGTCCGACTGCTTTGCCAGAGACTCTGTGCTTCGTCCAGGCGCAAGCTTTGATGACTGAATAAACTGACTGACAACCCGACGGCTAGCAGCATCAACAAGCCGATCGCGACCGGAGCACGGTATCGTTCAGGGATACCAGCGATCATTCGCCGCCCCAACCGGACCGCGGACTTCACGGCTTACGCTCCGCGGTAAGGGGCGATGTGGTCTCTGCCGTCCTAATGTGCCAGGTGCGCGCGGCGATGATGAATGACGAAAAAGTGGCCACGTACAGTAGTGCCCAAGCAGCATTCGAAATAACCGAAGCAGACAAGCCTTCGCGTATCAGAGCGATCGTCAACCCGACCAGGACCAATCCGAGGTAGGCCAGGTGCGGCAGGATCAATCTCAAATGGCTTTTTTGTCGTGCCCCTCCTTTTTTGGTGACCGAGAAGACGGTTTTCTCGTTGCGTAGTACGGCCCAAAGTGCGCGTAGTTGGATCGGCCACGCGCTTAAGGCGAAGGCTAGTGCCCGGAAGGTAAACGAGTAGTTGCTGGAACGCTGCAGGATGTAGATCGTCAGGAAGATGTATGGCAAAAAGACGGCGGCCAACGTCATCGTAGCGATGACGATCGGTACGGCACCGGTAAAGAAAAAAACGATCGGCAGGAGCGCATTCATCAACACGACCGGACCGGACAGGAAGTAGCTTGCCGAATACAGATACTGAAACCGTTGTCGAAGGCTCAGGCCGCGTCGGAAGAGCGGGTTGAAGCGGAAAACCACCTCCAGGCTGCCGCGTGTCCACCGGTACTGTTGCTTGTAGTACGACTCGAAATCCTCCGGTGCCAAACCTTCGGCCAGCACCTCCGGTACGTAGACCGAGTTCCAGCCACGTTCGTGAATCAAGAGCGAGGTCAAAAAATCCTCGGCGATATTGGTTTCGCACATGCCGCCCGCTTCGACGAGCGCTTGGCGGCGGATTACCATGTTCGTGCCGCACATGAAAGTAGCATTCAGTCGGTTCTTGCCTTTACACAACGGCCCGAAGAACAGTTCTTGCTGCTCCCAGGCGGTCCCGCAGAGGGCGCTGTCTTGATGGTTCCGGTAGTACTGCGGTGACTGCACGAAGGCCATCTTAGGATCGATGAAGTAACCGACCATCTTTCGTAAGAACTGTCTGTCAGGGACGTGGTCGGCATCGAATACGGCGAGCAGGGGCGCCGATGTCTCGGTCAGACCATTGTTGATATTGCCGGCTTTGGCGCCGCCCGCCTGGCGTCTGGTGACGCATTTCACTTTGAGTCGCTTGGCAAGCGCTTCGATTTCTTGCCAATTATCTTTTTTAGCTACCAGTCCGTCGTTCAAGAGGATCGTCTGGAAGTCAGGGTAATCGAGGGCCTTGATCACACGAAGCGTCTCTTCGACCACCGTCACCGGTTCTCCGGCGACGGTTACGAAAACATCGACTCGTGGCAGGTACGTCGTGTCGAATTTCGCTTGATATTCCATCTGCCAAACTGTGTAGAGGTACCCGAAGACTTGCCACAAGTGAAAGACTTCTCCGGCGACGAGCAGTCCGAACAAGATGATGTTGCCGGCCGGGAACCAAAAGGCCAAAACCACGAAGTACGCCAACGCTAATAGGCCGTTAGCGATCAAGAGTGGTCGGCTGATCGCCGTGCGTAAAAAACTCTGTCGGGGCGAATCGGCCGCCGTCATCATGAGGCGATGTCCTCGGCCAGGTTTTGGGTAGCGCCGTCGTGCAGAGCCAATCCGAACCAGGCCCAGTTATCGTCGTAGTAACTTAAGGTCTCCCGCCAGCCTTGACGGTTCGGGTCGTACAGTGCCTTAAGCTTCGTATCGTACAGTGCATCACCTGCTCCCTGGTCGATCACGGTAAAGTAGCCGATATCGCCGCCGTACACGGCCGGCGCTTCGTAATCGCCAGTCACGCGACCGTCGTGGGCATACTCAGCCTTCACGGCCTGCTTATCCCTCCATTGGTCTCCCAAGAAGCCGAAGCGCTTCAGCGTTTGCTTGGCACGAGGCTCCTTGAACCACTGCCAATCCAAGGCGAGGCGCCAGGATACGCGCATCGCGTCGTATCCATACGTCGTCTTCAGGTCGGCCCGACCGGTCGGCGTGATTGCGCCATCGCGGCGGTTGACGAGGATCCAATCCGGCGGCAACCCGCTGCTCTTTGAGGTATCAAGCGCCGCCGTACTGGCCTGGTCGAGCAAATCGTATGAATGGTTGGCTAAGGCTTGCCAATCGTGTTTGGTATCGATCTTGGCGAAGATGCGGTAGCTAGCTGGCGAGAAGTAGGAAGGATTGACGATGATCGTCTCGCTGGCGGAGGCCTTCTCCAAGTTATTCGCCGCCAGCACGGGTCGTCCGCCAGCCGTCACCACCTCCTGCTCCCAGATGTCGTTGACTATCGCTTTAGCTTGGTCCAGATACTCACGTTTTTGCCAACGTTCTGAGGCGAAGAGCAGGGCCAACGCCGTGTCAATATCACCGTCTGAGGCGGTATTCTGACCACCTTTGTCGGTCAGCACGCCGAATGATCCGTCCGCCCGCTTGCCGTACATCCAGCTCATCAGGCGATCGTTGGGGCGCTTCAGGTTATTTTTGTTGAAATCCCAGGTCTTATCAAAGGTCGCTTGGTCATCCTGCCAAACGGCGCGGAGCATCGTGTATGATTGTCCTTCCGACGTCGTGATATTTTCCCGTTGTTTGTCGAGGGTCCGACCGGAGGATGGTTCGACGTACTCTTGCTTGTAGCGGACGTAGATTTCACCAAGCATACCCTCCTTGGAAAAAACCAGCGGCGTCTGACGTTTGGACCCGTTGTAGTAGGTCACCACTCCGGCCACACTTACGCCGACGAGTAACAAAATAATACCGAGGAGTTTATAGTTCATGCTTTTTGGCGCTTCTTAACACACGCTCATCCGATTAGGGCGCGGTGACTCAAATATCAAATTTACGATAGATTACGCAGGAGGCGTAAACGACGAACCCGCAGGCGTTCCGGAAATCGGATTACCATGAGGATGCCGATAACCATCAGTAGTCCGGCTAGTGCATAGAGAAGCCGGGTCGTCGTGGGGTTGAGATGGGAGGCATCGTAGCGGTGGGCGACGGTTGCCTCAGAGGCAGCAAGCAACTGAGGCTTGGCAGCAGTAACCGCCGGTAAACGATTGTACGGTGTGCCAGCGGCAGCGACAGAGGCGTGAGCAGCGGGGACCGCGTTTTGTAGACCACTGTTTTGGCTGACTGCTGGAGCCGTGCCGACGTTAGTGGCTCGAGGGGGGACAGCGGGCTGGGCGACTGCCGGGGGCGCAACCGGAGGGCGAACCAGCGGCGGTACTACCGCCGGGGGTCGTATCACCACAGGTGGCAGTACCGCAGGCGGTCGTATCACCACAGGCGGCAGTACCGCAGGCGGTCGTATCACCACAGGCACCTCGACTACCGGTGGCAGCATTTCCGTGGTATCCACTCCTGCGAGCTTAATGGGCTCGTCATCATCGTCTTTTTTGGCGGCTTTGGCGGTTGGTATCAAGCTGTTCGAAAGACTACCGGAGGCGGCCGCTTCTTTCTGAGTCACTGCCCGGGCCGTCTGAGGAATAGTCTCGCCAAGGGTAACGGCTCGCCCATTGCTACCGATACTCAATACCGCTATCCCGCCGAAGGTGACGACGGCAAAGAATAGACGGACGACCGGTTTGCGGGCATTTAGGTTACTCATGCTTGCAGTGTACGAGGTATTAGCGGCATTATGACGGAAATTACTCACAGACTTTGACTCCTTTTCTTCTCATAGTTGTATCTTCTCATAAAATATATTAATTAACATTGTTAAAGAGTAGACTATCCTTAAACGCTATAGTTTACCCTTTATTTGGTGGAGATACAAGTTAAAAACCACCACGGAAAAGCTATCTTTTCACCTATTCCAGTCCCGAACCAACGTTTCGGCCGCCTTGCCCCGAAAACTATGACTGCCGGCGTCGAAATCGTTCAGGTCACGGGCGGGCCAATCCCACCAGTACACGCCTTTGAACCACGGATACTGTGACCAGACGCGATAGACGGCTTCGTAGGCCCGTCGTTGCGGTTCCTGATCGATCTGTCCGTCATTCCCCCATGGCGTCAGTGCCGTACCCTGACGACTTTGGTAGCCGAGTTCGGCAATGATGACCGGCTTATTGTACCGTTGCTGCAAAATCGCCACGTCGTCGACAAAGTGTGTTTCACCGTAGTATTGCTGGCTGTAGTACCAGGCGGATATCAACTCGTCGACCGTCGGGTTCGGATTACCGGAACTTAAGGGGAGATAAGCATCGAGGCCGATGTAGTCGAGGGCATCCCAGAAGGTGACTAACTTGTAAGCGTCCCAGCTAGCGCCGAAGGTCAGCTGACACGAACTACAGTGACTCCGCGCATCGCCGATCAAGGACCGCCACTGGTCGCTGTATCCGCTCATCGAATTCAGTTCGGTGCCGACGATCAGCATCGTCGTACCGGTTTGCTGCGCCAAATCAGCATAGTGAATAAGCATCGTCCGGTAGCTGGCGAACCATGCCGCGGGGTTGCCCGGTTGGATCGCACCGCGAAAACTGCCGTCATATACGTCGACGTGGGGTTTCAGAGTGACACGCAAACCACGCGATTTGGCCTGGATAATGGCGCTACGCAGGCTATCGTCGCTCGGGGTACGGCCCTCGTCCGGATGGACGGAAGAATCGTAGGGAGAGTTCATGTACCAGGTCGCGATGAAGCTAGCATCGGTCGAGCCTGTCGCCGCTAGGTCACCGATCGATCGGTTGGCGTCAGTTTGCGAATAGCCATCTCGTGACCACTGGGTGGCGACGATCCCTTTGTGCCAGTCGGCTGGCAAACGACTACCTGGCGTTACCTCCGGGGCGACGGAGGGCGATGGTGAGGGGGACGGTTGGGGCATCAGGTCGTCATACACGTTAACGTCGAGGTGGACGCCATAGTCCTCGAGCCAGGTGATTCCCTCGGCGAGCGGCTGGAAATATTCGCGGTACGTACCCGGCGGTACGTTGCGGGCGTCGAGAGCGGCCGTGAATCGTGCCGTCTCGCCGGTGGCGATTGCCGTGGCGGCGGTATCCAGTTTCCCATCAGTCACTTTTCCGGCGAAGCTCCCGGCACGGCTGGGGGATAGCCAGTTGGCCGTAGCCTCAGGTAGGGCGGGATTGCTTGAAGCAGACAATCCTTGGGTAAAGAATCGGCTCTCCCGATCCTTACTATTACTGGTGCCGAGCCGAACCAGATCGTTTTTCTGCCAGGTAAAGGGTCCGGTGTTCTTAAAGTCGAAGTGTATTTGGCCCACCGGATTGCGAGACTTGATGATCGTCGGGGCCGCACTCTGGCCCATCCACTGGGCGTGATAGCCCTGCGGCACGTTGACTGGCCAAGAAATGCCGACGTCCGGTAACCAGGCTTTGCCATCGATCACGAAGTTGAAGTGTTCCCTCGCGGTCGTTTGACGGGCTGGTGACTTGATTTGAAATTCGAAGGTGGCGGCTTCACCGGGGGCAATCCGGGTCGCTCCGCGGTCGGTCTGCAGGTTTCCTTGAACGTCACGGGCGACGGAGCCGTTTGCCTGCAGGGCGGTTTTTCCGGCGAAGCTGCTGACGCGGTTAGTACTCTGCCAGGAGGCGTCATATAATACGCTAGCTCGATCTTTTTTGCGCTCCGTCGCCAGCCTGATCGTGTCGGTGTCACCGGTATTGGTCCAGGTGGTGGTACCCGTATTCCGAATTGTCACATTCAGGCGCGAAGCGGTGCTCGGCGTCGTCGGCACGGCGTAGTTTTGGTCAAGCCACTGGTACGCGTAGCGATCAGGAATGGGGCCGACCTCCCAAAAGACGCCGAGGTCACGGGGGAACCAGGTCAAGCCTTCGACGACCGGCTCGAAATACTCTTGGCTACGTGCTCCACCCCGCATCGTGAATTGAAAGCGTGCCGTTTCCCCTGGGTTGACGACGTTCGTCGAGGTGACTTGACGGTTGTTTTCTAAGCGCCCCGTAAACGTTCCGGGGCGACTGCTCGACAGCCAGTCGGGATTAGCGGCGGCACTGGCGCGGTTGCGCGAACGCGAGGTGCCGAGACGCACTGGGTTGGCGCCGTCGCTCCGCCAGGACATACTTCCTTCATTCTTCAAATCCAGGTAGACCGTGGCAGTCTGTCCGGCGCCGATCGTGACGCGGTTACTAGGCTGCCCGTTGACCCCTTGGCCTTGATAGCTGAACTCGTAGGTTGCGGTCGCGGCACGGGCGGGCAGCGTTGGCCAGACTGCCAGACCGAAGGCAGCCACGAAACAGGCGGCAACTAGACGCCCTAAATGCTTCGGTAATCGTTGAGTAGTAATCATAAAAATAACCAACACCTCTGAATTCGGTGTTGATCTTAATTTTGATTAATTAGGAAGAAAGACTGACTAAGAAGATTTTTCGTCTGAAAATCCCTCTAATGACTACTAATTTAGTTAACCTTTTAAAGTAATCGTTGTCAATGGAGGTTTCTGCAATTCTTCAGTCGTGATTTTAATCAGTCCTTGACAAAGCCTTATTTTTGGGCTAAACTGACGTAATTTTCCGTAACACAAAAAAATAAATGCGACCATTTGAACGAATCAGGGAACAGTACTCAGGAACGCCAGCCGCGTGGCGACTGGCGTTAGTGTTGATCGCCGCCGCCTGGAGCATCTGCGGGGCCGCCCCGGCGACAGCGGTGTCGGACAGCGCGCTGCGCCATCTGTACGACTATTCGTATCAGTCCCAAGGCGTCAACGGTCAGCTGAGTAATCAGGTCAGCCTGCGCGGCCATGATACGGCCGTGTTGTCCGTCGACTTAAAAAATGAAGGCGTGACGACCTGGGAGCGCAACGGCCCCATTCCGGTACGCTTGGGAACAAGCCGGCCGCAAGACCTCGCCAGTCCCTTGGCCACCGGATCATGGCTCGGCGCGGGGCGGCCGACCACCTTCGCGGGGCGGGTCAACGGAGGCCAAGTGACCGACGCGGCGACGATTGCTCCCGGCGAGACGGCTCGCTTCAGTTTTACGATCAAGGCGCCGAATACTTCTGGCACGCACCGCCTATACGTCCAACCGGTCACCGAGGGCTTGAGTTGGTTTAAGAACGAAGCCGGCATTTTTTGGGACATCCAGGTGACGGCCAACTCGTACCAGTATCAGTGGCTCGGACAGAGCGGCGCGGTGCCGGATCGTCCTAATGCGACCGGCACGCTGGCAGTAGCCGTTAAGAACACCGGCAACGTCACCTGGACCAATACCGGTGACGGGAATACCATCCGTCTCGGTACTGCCCGGGCGTCGGATCGAGGCTCGGCGATTACTGACTCCTCCTGGCAAAGTCCGGCGCGCGTCGGTAGCTTCGTCGGCAAAGCCCGGTTGGGAAGCGATAACCAGCCGCTGGCTGACCAGAACGGTACGCTCCTCGGTGATGCGAGTAGTACCGTGGCTCCCGGTGAGGCGGCGCTTTTCTCCTTTACCGTCAAGACACCGGCGCGGACTCAAGTGGGTCCGGAGTACTTTAACTTCGTGGTCGACGGCAAGGCCTGGCTGCCCGATGTCGGGCTATTCTGGCCAGTGAACGTCTCTCGGGGGTATGACGCCCAGTGGGTCGGCCAAAGCGAGACGCCGACGATTACCAAATCGAACAGCGCGCTCGCCACGATCTACTTCGATTACAAAAACACCGGACGTTGGACGTGGTATAAGAACGACACCGTGCGACTGGGTACGGCGAATCCCCTTGACCGCGCCAGTCGCTTCGCGCTGACCGGTACCTTCGGTATTCCGCTGGAGCTGCCGAGCGGTGCCTTACAGTGGCAAAGCGCGGCGCGCTCGGGTAATTTTTCCGGCAAGGTGAATGGGGATTCGCTCGACACCAATGCTTCCGCCATTGCTCCTGGTGAAACCGGCCGCTTTATGGTTACCATGAACGCCGCCTCGGTGCCGCCCGGGACGTACCGTGAGTACTTCCGCCCGGTCGCCGACGGCTTTAACTGGTTGCGGGACTATCAAGCCTTTCAAGCAATCACGGTGCAGGACACGCCGGCACCGCCGCCTGCTACACCCACGCCGCCGCCTCCGACACCTCCCTCGACCGGCTCGACCAGTCCGTTCGCGGGAAAGAGTTTCTACGTTGATCCGGCCACGCCCGCTAAGCAACAAGCCGACCAGTGGCGGAGCAGTCGTCCGGCCGATGCGGCTCAACTCGACAAGATTGCCAATCGTGCGCACGCCGAATGGTTCGGCGGTTGGAGCGGGGACATCGCTAGTGCCGTGGCCGGGCGGGCTGGAACGATTCGCGCCGCCGGGGCGCTACCGGTTTTCGTGGCATACAATATCCCACAGCGTGACTGTGGTAGCTACTCGGCTGGCGGCGCTGGCAGCCCCGAGGCCTATCGAGCGTGGATCAACGGGTTTGCGAACGGTCTCGGCAACGGCCCGGCCGCGGTAGTTTTGGAACCGGACGCGTTGTCTGGCATGGATTGTCTCTCCGCGTCTGATCGAGCCATTCGAACGAGCTTGCTCAGCGAGGCGGTCGATGTGTTGCGGGCTCGTACCAGTGTATCGGTCTATCTCGATGCCGGACATGCCGGTTGGCACAGCGCGGCTGATATGGCGAGTCGCTTGAACCAGGCCGGCGTCGGAAACGCGCGCGGGTTCAGCCTTAACATCTCCAACTTTGGTACCATGGCTGCCGAATCCGCCTATGGTCACGATGTCTCCTCACGAATCAACGGTAAGCCGTTCGTCATCGACACCGGTCGGAACGGTCTCGGCGGCACGCCTGACAACCAGTGGTGTAACCCAGACGGCCGGGCGCTTGGTACGCCGCCCACTGCTCAGACCAACGACGCCGCGATAGACGCGTACTTCTGGATCAAAGCGCCGGGAGAATCGGACGGTACCTGCAACGGCGGCCCCTCCGCCGGCACCTGGTGGACTGACTACGCACTCGGCCTGGCGCAGCGGGCAGCGTTCTAATCAGCAGATTTACACGGAGCCGACGGTCTGCGAAGTAAGCGTGTTTGTCCTCCGGCACACCGCCGTCCGTGTCCACTTCTTGTTCTGAAAAAGTCACCCACTTGAACGATTACCGTCAGCGGTGTTCCGGGTTTTCGAAGTCGAAGCGGCAGCCGGCATCCCATTCGCTGCGCTGGTTGCCGTAGGCCGGAACGCCGCCGGCATCCTTCAGCATTCGGGCGAAGTGTAAGAGGTTCCAGGTCATGAAGGTGGTGTTGCGGTTGGTGAAGTCGTTGTCTGGGCCGCTCGAGCCCTCGTCGAGGTAGCTGGGGCCGGGCCCCGCTTCCCCGATCCAACCGGCGTCGGCTTGCGGCGGAATGGTGTAGCCGAGGTGCTGCAGGCTGTAGAGGATGTTCATCGCGCAGTGCTTGAGGCCGTCTTCATTGCCGGTAATCAGGCAGCCGCCGACCCGGCCGTAGTAGGCCGACTGGTCTTTGTCGTTCAACTCACTCGAATTCGCGTACAATCGTTCGATGACCTTTTTCATCTCCGAGGAGTTGTCGCCCAGCCAAATCGGGCCGGCGAGTACCAGGATGTCGGCGGCCATTACTTGCTGCTGGATTTCCGGCCAGGCATCGGTCTTCCAGCCGTGCTCGCGCATGTCCGGCCAGACTCCGGGGGCGATCGGGTGGTCGACGGCGCGGACTTCTGCGGTGGTCACACCCTGTTTTTCCATGATCGCGCGGCTGCGTTCGACCAAGCCGTCGGTGTTGCTTCGTTCGGGCGATTTCTTGAGGGTTGCGTTGATGAAAAGCGCTTTCAGGTCGCCGTAGTCGGTAGGTTTTGGTTGGTCGGCCATCGGAATCTCCGGTTAGTGCTTCCATTAAGCACCGTAATCGGTGCTAACTCAATGGCCGGCGGTGATAAGATACGGGTGCCGGAGAGGTGGCCGAGTGGTTGAAGGCAACAGTCTTGAAAACTGTCAGGCCCGCAAGGGTCTCGGGGGTTCGAATCCCTCCCTCTCCGCACCGAATGGCGGTGGTTATCGGGCGCTACCCGTCGCCGAAAAGCGTATTAGCCTCACCCAGTTTTCGCTTGAACCGCTGCACTGCGTTATCAACCATTTTCGTGGTAAAGCCGTGTGCCGCCGAAATTTCCTCGTAGGTGAATCCGCTGTAAATACCTTGGAAGACAGTCAACTCGATTTCTGTCAGCCTGGACAAGACTGCGCGGATCAAGTTGGCTAACTGTTCCCGGTGGATTGCTATCTCTGCTGGATCAGTAGAACGGTTGCCTGGGATGATTTCTCCGAGATTAATACCGCCTGCCGTGTCCGGTGCTGTTTCCCAACCATTGATCGGGGTATCGAGAGAGACCGCCCTCGTTAACACCTCGTGTTTTACGCGCATCGATGTCTTCACCTCAGTAATGACCTGCCGGCTCATACAGAGCTCCAGAAATCCGCGAGCAGATCCTGGAAATTCGGGGTCATAATCACGCACTCCATTCAATAGGCCGAGCAGAGCGGCTTGGTGTAAATCGGATTGTCCACCGTCGGGCAAGTAATAGGATTGGCCCAATTTCCTCATCCGGGGGTGATTCCATCGGACGAGTCGTTCGAAGGCGGTTTCATCGCCGACTTGGGCTCTTAAGGTAATAATCCGGCTCTGCGCCTCCGTTACTTCGGAATACGAATCTGCCTTAAGAGCCCGTTGGTATTCAACCTCCCTCCCCACGGTTGACCGTTCGACCTTCGGCTGAGCCGAATTTACACGTTCTCGCTCTATCCATGATTCCTTTGCTAATGCAGAGAAGCGGACATCGGCCAAATCCGTTAACGAATCAGGAAACGAACCGTCACCCTTCAAATCAAAGGCGGTGGCTGCATCCTTGATGATGTCGGGAATCAGTTCCATCACGGAGTCTGCTACCAGTCGCTCGTTTTGCACAAAGTAGAGTCCAATCAATGCTACATATCCGCGATGTCCCTCGACCAGCCGGCTCTCAGCCGTTTCCTTTCCATCCTGAAAGTGGGCGATTATTTCACGATACTGTCGTGCATCATATTCGTCTCCAGAAAATGCCTGGTCCAGCCATTCTTTTACCGCCGCTTCAAAATCACCGGAGCTTACCGGGACGCCCTCTGGGTTTCTGAATGCTCGTAACGGCTCGGTGCTCATAATAACTACTTAGTATGCGTCGAAAACCGATTCGTTGGCAAGCTTTCTCACTTTGTACCCCTCCTGGCGTAGCACTTGATTCCTCGGTACCATTATTGCAAATGTCTGGTGGTGGTTTCGCGCAGACAATCGTCCGGTATGGTTCTAGACCCAGCTGCTCCGCAGAGCCTGCCCTGATCCTGAACCAAGTCCAGGGCCTGCCCCGAACTCGTTTCGGGGATGACATTACTTGATTCAGGGATATAAACGTCTCAAAAGACCCACCCACGAGGTGCGCGAAATGATCTTTACTTCTCACATAGCTGGCGGCTACCTAGCTGTAAAACTCGTCTCTAAGTTAAAGTCTCAGCCATTACTGAGAAAGAGTGGGTTTCTGATGATTGGAATTGCGGGGGCAGTCGTTCCAGATGCTGATTACTTCTTCTATACGCATATTAAAGACCATCATAATAGTCTGCTCCATTCCCCAATGTTCTGGCTCTTTTGTTACCTGATGGCGCAACTTGTCTTTCTCGCCATCCCACGGGTTAGGCGCTTCCGTATGCATATAAACGTATTTGCATTAGGAGTCTTAACCCATATGTTTTTGGATTGGTATGCTGCACGAACGGCTGGTATTAGGATTTTTTATCCCTTCTTGGATACCCGGTACAGTCTCTTCCCGCTAAATCCAGAGGCTGGTCAGGTTGGAACTACATCAAACGTATCCAGCTACACTGAATTCTTTAAGTTTTACGCCGAAAACACCTTTCTCTTAATCTCGGAGGTTGCACTAGTAATAACGGCGGTTGGAGTGTGGTTGTCGGAGAGATTTAAGAACAAACCAGCTAAATAGCGCGCGCAGAAGGGTCAGGTTCTAGACCCACCTGCCCTGCAGAGCCCGCCCTGATCCTGAACCAAGTTCAGGATGACATTACTTGATTCAGGGACAAAAACGTCCCGGGCGACCCATCTAACCCAGTTTCTTCCTAAGCATTGAAATCGCCCGAAACGACCTCGAGCTTCATACCGTCCGGGTCGTAGAAGAACACGGCATAGTAGTCGATTCCATAGTATTCCTCAGGACCACTCTCGATTTCCCAGTCGTTTGAACGCAACCAATCAGCGCAGCCATCAACTAGTTTTCGAACCGGGGCACCCTTGACTTTTGGAAATTATTGTGGTACAGTAATTTAATTTCGTGAACCACAATGAAACTACAAACCCCGCCACTAAGACATTTCCTCATCGCGGCCGCCGCCGCGTTCGGCCTGATCGTTTCGATCAGTACCTTCGCCGCTAGCGGCTCGTCCTTCGTCGGCGACTTCGAGACGGGCGACATGGGACAGTGGGATGCGGTAATCACGCCGCCGAACCGGGTCGGTATCACCACGGCTCCGGTGCGCCAGGGCCGCTACGCCGCTCTCTTCAACCTTCGCGAAGGTGATGAGGCGGTTCAAGGCCGGCAAAAGGTCGAGGCCATCGTCTCCTCCGATAGTTCCGGCGCCGTCGAAGGAAACACCGCCTGGTACGGTTGGTCGACCTTCGTGCCGAACGACGTCTCTTCTAGCTCTCCGGTGGCTTTCACCCAGTGGAAGCCTGAGGGCACCGGTGGGTGCGGCCTGCCCTCCAATGTCACGTTCCAACTCAATCCGGACGGTCAATCAGAGATTGCCGTTAGTGGTAGCGGCTCCAGCGAATACTGCTCCGTCGGGAGTACCAAGACGCTTCCCTTAGGTAATCTTAATAAAGGGAGCTGGAATGATTTCGTGTTGCACGTCCGCTGGTCCGCTAATGACGGACGTGGTTTCATCGAAGTATGGCAGAACGACCAGAAGCTCGTTTCCCGTACGCGGATGGCGACACTGCATAATGGCCATGCCGCCGCCTTGGCGATCGGGGCCGAACGAGACGCTGGTCCTGGCAACGTGACCCTTTATCATGACGCGATGCGGCGGGGGAATAGCCGCGGTGAGGTAAAACCACCGGATGTGCCAACTAATGATCCCTCCGACCGAGAGCCACAGTCCAACGACCCCTCCGCGCCTTCCTCCCCATCCTCACCCTCCTCGCCGGTGCGTTTCGTAGCGCCGAAGGCGCCGACCGGCAAGGCCGTCGCCAAGCTCGCCTCGGTAGTCTCTGCCAGCAAAACACCGGCGAAGGTCACGGCAACGAAGACGAAGGCTACCCCTAAAAGCAAGGCGAAGTCGAAGGCGAGCCCGAAGCCGAGTCCGAAAGTCACATCTTCGCCAAGCCAGCGCCCGGCGCTGGCTGCCGTCCCGCGTTCCAGTGATCGTCCGGCCGTCACCGACAGTCCTGAGGCTGCTCCGCCGGCACAGGTCAAAAGTTCTTCCCTCACAGGACCGGTGCTTTGGGCACTAATCACGGGACTGGCGGCACTAGGCACCCTAACCATCGCCGCGGTGTATTGGCGGCGCTTTATGCGCTCCGGAACGGACGATGCCTCGACGAGTAAGATCGCAGGCCCAGATAAGACATCGAACCGACCGCCGAAAAAGGCTAAGAAAATCAGCCGGTCAGATTCCGGACCAGCGGCAAAAAAGAAGCCGTAGCCTCTCCCCGTCTTGGCATGCAGGTCCATCGCCCTGCGAAATTTAATTGTGGTCGTTTGGGGTAGGACGTAAGCTCAAAGATATGGGAGCTGGGCGTACACTATCCTTTTGGCATCAATGCATTAACTGCACGACGCGCTGGCCGGCCACGCGGTTCCTCTATACCTGCCCCGATTGCAACGGGTTACTGATGATTGAGCGGGACGAGGACGCTATCCGAGCCAAGCTTGGTTCCGGTCCCAAATTACGTCGCTACTTTGACGATCTGCGCTTCGGGCCGCGCCGCCGAATTTACCCGAATGAGTCCGGGGTCTGGCTCTGGCGGGAGATGCTCCTGCCCGGCTTCCCGAAGTCCGCGATCGTTTCCCTCCGCGAAGGCCAGACTGATTTGTTCGAGATTCCCGACTGGTTGAAGAAAGAGACGGGGCTCGACAACCTATACATAAAGATGGAGGGGCAGGGACCGTCGGAAAGCTTCAAGGATCGCGGTATGACGGTGGCGATTTCGGATGCGGTTCGCCTGCAACGTCATTCCGCCCAAGGTATCACCGGGGTTTGCTGCGCCTCCACCGGCGACACGTCCGCCGCCGCTGCCGTCTACAGCGCCTACGTCCGGGAACAGTTACGCTGCATCGTCTTGCTCCCGCATCAGGGGACCGCGGAGTCGCAGCTTTTCCAAGCGATCGTGCACGGTGCGCAGATCCGAGCGATCCGCCATCCTGACGGTTTCGATGCCTGCATGCGTTTGATCGAAGCGTTCATCGTCAAGCATCCGGAGCTGGTCTTGGTAAACAGCAAGAACGATATGCGGGTCGTCGGCCAGGAGTCGATCGGCTTGGAAATCCTTCAAGACCTTTCCTGGAGGGTCCCCGAGTGGATCGCCGTCCCGGTCGGCAACGGCGGCAACCTGACGGCGCTCCTTAACGCTCTCTTGCTGGCCAAGCGCCTGGGCTTGATCAACCGGTTGCCTGGCATCGTCGCGGGACAGACGGCGGTGTCGGACACGCTGGTGCGGTGGCAGGAAAGTGACTATCAGAATTACGAGCCGGGACCGCGCCGGCCGACGGTCGCCAGCGCGATGAATATCAACAATCCGGTCAGCTTCCCGCGCATCGAGAAGCTGTATGGCGAGTTCGATATCCGTTTCTACCGCGTCACCGAAGCCCAGATCGAACGGACCTGGGAACAGTTCCTGCGGGCTGGCGCGAACGTCTGCCCGCAAAGCGCGGTGGCCCTGGATGCCGTCCTCCAAGCTAGACATCAAGGCGTGATCAAGCCGGGGGACGTGGCCGTCGCGATCTCGACGGCCTCCGGCGTCAAGTTCGCCCACGTCACCAAAGCTCGGCAGCCGCAATCTAACCCAGGCCTGAAGGTAGTCGGCGGCACCCTGCGGGCCCTGGAACGGTCGTTGTAGTGGGAAAATTTAGTATTCAGACTTGATTCAGGGGTTGACGCGGAGTCCAATTAGCTCTATATTAAGCGGTTATTATAGTGTTAAGACAAGGTGATACTTAATGGTTCACGGAATCGCCACTAGGCACAAGCAGGCCTTCGACAAATATCGCCGACCAGTCAGGTTGGCGGCCTGATGGGACGGGCAATGGATACCGAAGGTCTTCATCCGGAAGCCGCCGCCGCGGAGATGCGGTTGCGGGAGGTAGGAAACCGTCGCAGCGCCGCCGGTCAGGCGGAGGGACATTATCGTGAAGGCCCTTTGAGCGCCCGGGAGTTATTCGCGAGCATGGAGACCAACGGTCACCCTGAATTGGCTGAGGCGATGTGGCGCCTGGTCAAGGAAGAAATCGAAGGCATCAAGGATTTAGACGAACGAAACACAAAGAGGGACGAACTTCTGAAAATGGCCAGCCTCGTCTACGAGGCAATGCTTTTGGAGGCTCATCGCAATACGGCGGCGCGGGCTAAGCTATTCGGTGGTTCTACCGGGCCCGGGGTTTAGCTCCGTCAAAAGCTTGTCGCCGCTTCATGCCAGCAAACGCCGTACGGCGGGTTTGGTAAAGAGCCTGATGTTGCGGTCGATGAACCGGGCGAGGATTCGTTTGCCGAGCGGGGTCAAGGCGTAGAGTTTTTGGTCAGGGCCCTTTGTGCTTGATTGTGCCGTGAAGCTGACCAGCTCCGCTTTATCGAAGCGCTGCAAGACGCGATAGAGGCTGCGTTCCTCGACGGTCACCGTGTCATCAGTGATCTCACGGAGCCAGTGTCGGATTTCTCCCATCGCCTTGGCGCCGTCGCGCAAGGCGAGCAGGACCCAGAGAGTGAGCTGCCCCCGCTTGTATATTTCTTCCCAGCCCTGGAGCACGCGATCTTCGTACGCGCCGCTCGCGGCGTTCACTGGAAAAGCTCCCGGTTGCTCATCCCTTTGATCGACCGCTTGTACTGGCGGAGGCCGATGCCGATCAGCAGGGCGATGACTACTAGGTATAGACCTAGTTGCCAAAGCTCTTCCGGGTGGAAAAAGACAATCCAGATGCCGCCGACGAGGGCCGAGGACAGGTTGCTGACGGCAGGATAGGCGTAGCGCAGGCTGTAGGAGACTTGCGTATCATCATCGCGCTTGCCGAGGTATTTGCCGATCACGGCGAAGCCGAGACCATAGACCAGGGCAGCGCCCCAAATCACCGGCCAGCGGTGCTCCTCGTCGACCAACGCCCAGTTCAGGGTGGCAAAGAATGGTAAGGACCAGAGAATGGAGAATGTTAAATAGAGTTTGAGGTTATGCGTCATCAGACCTCCTACATGACTTGATATGCCAGTACAGTACTTAAGGTACAGTACCTTTGAATGATTGTCAAGCGATATCTATGCACGGTCCCGACGGCTAACCGCCGGGTAGCTCCAGAGAGTTTTCCAGGCCCGTGCATTCTCGCGACGTAGCTAGCTCTCTCCAGAGTCTGGCGGTACAATGGCCTCTTTCCACATCGCAGCTTTCCCAGATAATGCTTGACGCCGAGCGCGAAAAGTGGTATAAATACTTAATCGTTTTTCGCCTCCGGCGGGGAACGTCCCCGGCATGATACGGGGTTCAGACAAAGCAAGATTTCCCGCTGAAGTTTATCCCAGGCACCGACCCTGGACGGGAATGGCCCAACCCCACGCCAGAATGACGAAGTCCCAGCTATGAGTTCCCACGATCCCCTCAAAGACCTTACACCCCGTGAAGCGGCCAAACTTACTGACTTGGCGAGCCGAGGCATGGGTCACCAGATGGGTCGCGACGCCGGTCTGAAGGACAGCCTACAGGTGAACGAGAACGTCGCCGCCGAAGCGCTTGGTGAGGCGCAGGAAACGCTCAACCTGCAGCAGGGCGACCTCAACCGCGCCAGTGTCTTGAACCCGCTTTCCCCATCCGTCCAGGGCGACAACCAGGACGTCGTCAAGAAGGAAGAAGCGGCCGATCCCGACGCGCTCGACGTCGACATGTTCTCGCGCGGCAACGTCGGCCGGGTGGTCGAAGAGCTGCGCGCCCAGAAAATCGAAGAGCAGTACCAACTGGCCGCCAAAAAGGCGGGTTTGCCATTCGTGCGTGTGGTCGGCTATCCGATTTCGCCGGACGTGCTCGGGATGATTCCGGCTGACCTCGCCAAGTCTGGCCGGATGTTCGCCTATCTCCGGGCCGGCAAGAAAGTCCGCCTGGCGATCCAGGATCCCTTCCGCGAGGAGACGAAGAAAGCGCTGCAGATCCTGCATGACAACACCCCGTATGACTATTTGATCGCCGTCGCCGGTGAAGACTCTTTCCGCTACGCGATGAAGCTCTATGACGAACTGCCGCACGCCCGCACCGAAGCAGGCGACGTCCAGATCGAAAAGGGTGCCCGAGGGGACTTCGACCGCGAAATCAAGAACATCAAGGACCTGACCGCGCGGATCAAGGAAGTACCGACCACTAAACTGATCGACATCCTCCTGACCGGCGCGCTGAAGGTCGGCGCCTCTGACGTCCACGTCGAGCCGCGCGAGAAGGGCGTGAAGATTCGCTATCGGCTGGACGGGGTCTTGCAAGACGTCATCGATATGCCGACGACCAGCATGAACGCGATCGTCAACCGCCTGAAATTCCTGGCCAAGTTGAAGCTCGACTTGAACCGGATGCCCCAGGACGGCCGCTTCACGATCAAGGACGAGGATGCCGAAGTCGAGCACGAAATCGACATCCGCGTCGCTACCATCCCGGTGCAGTACGGCGAGGCGATCACGATGCGTTTGCTCGATCGTGACTCCTTGAACATCTCGATGGACTCGCTCGGCCTGACCGGCGAGCCGCTCCGCAAAGTGATGGATGCCCTGAAGCGGCCGCAAGGTTTGATCCTCGAGTGCGGACCCACCGGTTCGGGTAAGACCACCACGCTCTACGCCCTTCTTAGCCTCCTGAACGATCCAGGCAAGAAACTGATCACGCTCGAAGACCCGATCGAATACCGCATGGACGGCGTCCTGCAGTCGCAAGTGCAGCCGGAACATGGCTACGACTTCGGCGAGGGCTTCCGTTCGATCTTGCGACTCGACCCGGATATCGTGATGGTCGGGGAGATTCGCGACAACCTGACCGCCGAGATGGCGACGCAGGCTTCGCTGACCGGTCACGTCGTGCTGTCGACGCTGCACACCAACGACGCGCCGACGGCGATCCCGCGCCTGATCGACCTTGGCGTCCGCCCGTTCCTCCTCAGTAATGCCGTCAACGCGATCATCGCCCAGCGCTTGGTGCGTATCGTCTGCCCGCACTGCGCGGTCGACAACAAGCCGGATGCCCAGGCGATGGCCGAAGTGAAGCGCCGCTTGGCGACGGTCCCGGCGGCCAGCAAAGACGCGATCCTGCCGGAGCAGGAATGGATGTTCCTGGTCGGAAAGGGTTGCCAGCGGTGCAACAATACCGGCTTCGCCGGTCGCGTCGGCATCTTCGAAGTATTCACGCCCTCGGAAGACCTTGAGCAGATGGCGATCGATCACGTACCCGTCGCCCGGATCCGCGAAAAGGCAATCGCCGAAGGTATGATGACGATGGAGCAGGACGGCTTGATCAAGGCGTTGACCGGCATCACCACGATCGATGAAGTCTGGCGCGTCGCCCGGGACCTGTAACCTTAACCATCCCTTTACCAAATGTTCCTTAGTGTCGTCGAGCATTGTCGACATCCTCGGCGAGCAGCGCGGATTCTTCGTCCCGACAGAAGGATTCTCGCCCCTTCGGGTCAAGAATGACGAAGTAAATGTCATTCCGAAACGAAGTGAGAAATCTGTAATCGGAAATGCCAATCGTCGAGAGATTCCTCACCGCGGAGCGTACCTTGAGCACTGACCAAGCTACTGAGCCAACCTCAGCACTAAAGCTTCAGCCCCAAGACGTCGAGAGACTCGGCATCACCAAAAATCGAAACACCTCGGACTGCAACTACCGCTCATGAAACAAAAAACAACCATCTTTATCGCCGCCTTGCTGGTATTCACTGGCGCCATTCCTTCGGTCCAGGCCGAGGAGCCAGCGTCCGATCAGCTGGAAGCGATTCGCAACCAACAGAAGCAGTACATCGGTCAACAGGGGGAGCTCGAACAGCAAGCGGAGCTTTCCGAGGAAGGCTTGAAAGACGCCCAAGGTCAGTTGGCCAAACAGCAAGCTGTGGTGGTGGCCGCGACACAAAAGCTCGAGGAGACCAGTCAGAAACTGCAAAAGGCTAAGAAGCAGCGCGCCGTCGCGATGCACGAGTCGTACGTCACCGACGACCAGTACTCCACCTTGAACGCCTTGCTCGGGGGCGGCACCTTGTCGCAAGCGTTGAGTCGCAGCGCCTATACCAACCTGCTGGCGGACAAGAGGTTTCGTACGGTCGACTCGATCGACGACCTGATCGCCGAGCTGGACCGCGACCGTCGCGATATCGTCACCAAGAAGAACGCGCTGGAAGCGGAGAATGACTATTTGACGCGCCGTATCGCGGCAATTAAGGATGCCCTAGCCAATAACCGCGCGAACCTCGAAGCGGCCCGTGCTCGGGAAGCCGGGCTGACGTCGAAAATCGGCCTTTTCGGCCAGAACGAGCGTGCTTTCATCAAGAACAACGAACCGGTCGGCGACATCATCACCTTCGCGGGCAGTGGTACCGAGCATGGTCTCGGGATGAGCCAATATGGCGCCAAAGGCTTCGCCGAACACGGCCATAATTATCGCCAAATCCTCAGCCACTACTACCAGGGGAGCTCCCTGGGCTCGGTCGGCTCCTTCCAGACTAACTACGGTGAATCGGAAGACTACGTCGCCCGTGTCGTGGCCGGCGAGATCAACGGCAGCTGGCCGATGGAGACGCTGAAGGCGCAGGCGATCGCCGCCCGGAGCTACGTCTACAAAAACCCGCAGGCCCAAGACTGCACGCCGCGCACCCAAGCTTGCGGTAGTCCGAACGACCGCATCCGTCAAGCCGTGGCCGAGACCAAGGGCGAGGTCCTCACCTACGGCGGCCAGGTCATCCAGGCCTTCTTCCACTCGACCTCCGGCGGTTGGACGGAGAACAACGAGAACGTCTGGGGCGGCACGCCGCTGCCGTGGCTCCGTGGCGTCCCCAGTCCCTATGAAACCGAGTCGCCGCACTGGGACTGGCGTACGAAAAGCTACACCAAAGACCAAATGGCTAGCATCCTGAACCAGGATTCGCGCACGTCCGTCGGGGCGCTGCAGACGATCAAGATCGTCGGTCGCGGCGTCTCCGGTCGCGTGACGTCAGTGCAAATCGTCGGCACGAACGGTACGGTAAAAACGGTTTCCGGGCCGACCTTCAAGTCAGTCTTCAACAACTATTCGCCGGCCGACGAAAACGGCCTGCGCAACACCCTCTTCGGGTTCGTCTAAGGTGGGTCGATGCCATCACCCGAAAACCGGGACCTAACGCCGCCGGATTTGGAACCCGCGGGGCTCCTCACGGTGTTTCATGCCATCGATCGCCCTCATCGGAGTGAACGGATCGGGGAATGGTGGACCAACAATCCCTTTGCCATACTGAATGACGAATACCTTGGAGTAGGCGGCGAACTCTACGTCGGCCGGGTTCGCTGGGAAGAGCTTGCTCAGTACGCCGCAGAAAATACAGTGGCGACGAAATGGTCTCACGACAATGGCGGCTCGGTCGTCTTTGTATTCGATCGAGCGGATCCCCCCTGGACCCGTCGGGTCACCGAAGGAGAGATTTCGGAATTGAACGAAATTCGTCAAAAGGCACAGTCCGAGGGAGTGATGCACGACCTGGATTTTCAAGGGGTCGTGTCCCGCGTCTTCGGCCCTGAGTACAATGACGACATGCAGGAAGAACGCGAGCAGGCGGCGATCGTCCGGCCGACTATTCCCGAAGACTTTCCGGAGCTTTCCCATATCCTACGGCGGAACTGGCTTGCGACGTATCCGAACGAGGAACATGGCATTGTCTACGCCGGTATAGAGGAACATGTTCGTGGCTTTGCCGACGCAGAATCGATCAAAGGTCAGATCGCCGAACTAAAAGACGGGAATCTTCCAAAGTGGACGGCGATTATTGACGGCAAGCCAGTCGCTTTCGCTAATGTTAACTTAGCGAAAAATTCTCTTGAAGGGATGTACGTCGATCCGGCGTACCATGGTCGCGGCATCGGACGGGCTCTGATGGAAACCACCCTTTCGTCGCTCGATAAATCGCGAGATATGTTCCTCAACGCCGCCGCCTACAACGAATCAGCCCAGGCTTTTTACGGAAAGTTTGGGTTTGTCTACGATCGACCGAGTCAACCTGTCGTGTTAAAGGGTGGCAAACCCATGCCGACGGTGAACTTGGTCCGCCGCGCTAATCCAGACAACTGAAAAAAGCTCCGGATGCTTGGGGTAAGCAGGCGAAGCTTGGTTCATTTCCTGTGGCTTTGTTGAGCGGATCACACCGTGAGGTGCACCGGGTCGGGGTATCCTTGGGTTTTGTCTTGGTGAGTCAGCTTGTTCACGCCGCGCACGACACGAAGAAGTAGACCAAGGTGAAGGGCGGAATGAGGATGGCGAGACGTATTAAACGACCTTTCAGAATTTCCATCGTTTTCTTCTTGGTCTGGAGCGCCTGCCGGCAGGAATGCGGGTGTATTCGGGGCAGGCGCTCCGTCGTGAGGCTTGCTGCTAGGTCTTGCAGGGCGTGACCGCGGTCGGTCCTTTCTGACCACGACGGATGACATAGGCCGTGGCCTTGATGCAGCCGCCCTGGTAGGACAACATGTCGCCGAAAACGGCCATGAAAACATCCTTCGTCTTGAAAGAGGCCGTCTTCTTGTCCTCTGGCCGCGTCACTGCGACGTACATCTCGTCGTAGCCCGTCGGTGTCTTCGGCAAGCCGTCCACGCGGCCCCACATCGTCTGACACTTTGTCGAGCGACGAAGCGTCAGGGTGCCGAGGACCTTGCCGTCCGATAGCTTCACCGGTTGCCGCGAACCGGGGACGTCGCTGACGGCGCCGCTCTGGATGAGGGCGGGATTGGAACAGCCGGCGGCGTTCGGATCCCGCCGGTCGTACTCCTTGTTGGCTTCTTTGCTGCTCGTTCGCTTCTCCGCCTCGTCCCCACAGGCCGCGAGGCTGATTGGCAGCAAGAGGAACAGCAATCCGAGCAGCAAGCTCGGGCACAGGGTTAGTCGACGCATTGCATCACGCTCCTTCTTATTTTGGTGGGCGCATTGTACGAACGGCGAGAATCTTTGATGTTCGACGCGATTTATTCCGTGCCACTTTTCGGGTGAGTGGCTAGTAGCTGGGGCTGATCAGCATCAGGACCACAGCGATCGCCAGGCACACGAACGTTCCGATGAGGGTCACGTTACGCGAGCGGTTGGGGGTCTTATAGAGCCATTCGAGCAACCATTTCTGCATCTGTGTCTCCTTTGCGTTGCGATGTGCCGGGTCAGGTGTTGCGGCGCAAATGCTGGAGTCGCAGCTTCTGTTCGGCCGTCTTGCGTCGTTGGAGCGAGGCCTGCAAGCGGAGGAGGAACACGAGGATCGGAGCCCCTATGTAACAGAGTCCCAGGAACGCCCCGCCCACTTCTTGACGGAAGGATTGCTGGAAGAGCCAGGCGAACAAGATGACGGCCCCCGTCACGGTGAGGATGGTCAACACTTCGAGTGCATCCTGATGCTTCTTTGCTCGTGTTCCGTCGTAGAAGAACGGCACGCGGCGCTTCTGTAGCTGGTACCACCACACGACCACCAAGGCTACCGGAAGCACAACCAGTGCGCCGCCCATCATCAGAAATGCGGTGAGAAAAGACATCGTTCCTCCAGGTTTGAGAGCGGGTACTACCTAGCGGCAGCCGAAGGGTCGAAACTACGAAATAGGACGACCGTTCGGCGACACCAAGTAGTAACTGTTAAAGGACGACACTTTATCTTAGCAAATGCCCACGACTTAAAAAGACCGCGGTAGGCACGAACGTCCTCTGCTTCTCCGGAAGCGCCTTAGCGATTTAGCGATCCGACTGCAGTCCTTAGTCGAGCTGCTCGGATCTTTGTCGGCATCGAGGCTCTTTTTTGCATTTCCCTTTGTCTTCGCCATCCCGACCGAATCTTAGGTGAGCGGAGGAATCTCTCGGCCTCGCTCGGGATGACGATACGGCACTGCTCCGACCTGCCCTTGATTCACTTCTTGTAACCCAACTGCTTCGCTTTATCGGCGAATTCACGTTCTTTTCCCGGGTCGCCCTTGGCTTTGGCCAGTTCGGCTTTCAGGTGCCAGGTCTCGCCGAAAGCCGGATCGAGGTCGAGGGAAGTCTGGAGCGATCGTTCGGCGCTGCCGTATTCCCGAAGTCCGATTTGCACACCGGCCAGCGTGTTCCAGCCGTCGCGATATTTCGGGTCATCGTCGAGGGCGCTCTCGGCTTCGGACTTGGCATAGCGCAGGTAGCTGCTCGGGGTGACCGCCTGCGCGATCAAGAGCTTTCTGGTGGCCGGTGCGTGGGCGACGACGGCACGCTCGAGGGCCGAGCGCAGCGTAGCGACTTGCTCCGTCGTCACATGCGACGCCTGAAAGGCGAAGCGGGGATAGGCATCGTCACTGCTCACGAACGCTTCGTCGTCGGCCTGGTCATCGAGGGTTCGCAGGGCGGCCGTCGGGTCAGTGACTCCTTGGCCGATCGCTACCAGGTAGTGCTGGGCGACGCTTTCCGAATCGCACAGGCACGCCTCGGCGAGCGTTTTGACATCGCCGATTAGGAGGGCGGCTTGGTACTTCAAAACCTTACCGCTTTCACTAGCGAACTCGCCCTCGGTTTTTTCATACGTGGTGCGGTTGCCGTCCGCCGCCGCGGCCACCACCAATCCGGCTCGCGCCGATTCATAGAGCGGGGAAGCTTTCGGCACGGAGCGGAAGGCATCGGCGGCACTCGCGTAGTCGCGCCGCAGGTAGGCGATCGCGCCGCGGTCCAGTTTACGCTGGTCGGTGGAAGCGAGCGCCTCGGCATAGGTCGCTTCGCGGTAAGCCGTGTCGAAGTCATCATGCTGAATCGCGTCCTGGGCTTTTGTCTGGTGCGTGGCGGCGGCGTCTGCACGGACGCTGCCGGTCGCGAGCCAAGCAATCGCGACCGCGGCGCCGATTAGCAGAGCGATGCTGACTATATATAGGGGCCAGCGTGACGTGTGCTTCCCGCGGTCATGCCGGCCGGCGCCCCGGCTTTTTTGAGACACCGAGGGACGCCTCTTTGGCGTCGCGAGTAATCCTTCTCCTGCCGAAACACGTTTGGAACTCGCTGGGGGAGACACATCTTTTTTAGTACGACGGGTCACTCGTGATTTTGGCACACCCACGCCACTGCTTTGCTTCTGAGCCCGGTCCGACTTTCCAGGTTTCGCCACGTCAGACCCCTGGCCTTAGTCGACTGGCAGATCGGAACATGAGGATTACTGTCCTGCCTCGAGCTTGGCCAGACGTTTTTTCGCTTCAGCGAGGTGCTGGCGAGTCTGGGCAACCACGTGGCTCGGCGCTTGGCGGGCATAGTCCTTATTATCAAGCCGCGTCTTCAGACGATCTACCTCTACCTTCGTTTGCTTGATTTCGGCTTGCAGACGCGCGGCCTCGGCGGCTTCGTCAACCAATCCGGCGGCCGGCAGGAGCACGGTTACCGGGCCGCTCAAGGCGCTGACCGCGGGACCCTTCGGTGCTTTGGCGACGATGTGCAACATCTTCAGTCGTGCCAGCTGGTTGATCGCGTCGGCATTCTCGAGGAGCCAGCCCGGTTCGTCAGTCACCAGGATCGCCTGTATCCAGGCGCCAGGAGGGACATGCTGCTCGACCCGTAAGCGCCGGATTGTCTCGACGATACCCTTCAGGGCGGCGAAGCGCGCCGCGTCCTCCGGTTGGTTAAGATTTTGATGGAGCTTTGGCCACTGCGAGGTAATTAACGGCGTTTCCTTGGCCAGCCCGTCCGACCACAGCACCTCGGTGACGAACGGCATGTAGGGGTGCAGGAGCGCCAGGACCGTCTCCAGGACGTAGCGCAGGATGAGGTTGGTGTTGTCGTGAGCGTCGGCATCCTTCAGCTGGACCTTGGCGATTTCTAGGTACCAATCGGCGAAGTCCGACCAGATGAAGCTTTGCAACGCGTTGCCGGCGCGCGCCAGGTCGTAGGTCGCCGTTTTCACCCCCGATAGTTGCGGTTCCGGCAGCGGGGCGGCGCCGGGTTTGTCGTAGGCGGCGGAATCGTAGAACGTCGATTCGACGAGGCGGGCGGTCTCATCGAGGCGATGCAGGATGGCGCGATCGGCCGTCGTCAGGGTCTCGGAGCGTAGGTGATGCAACCAACTGTTTGTGTCCGGGGATTGTCCCTGAGCACTAGCGGTGGTACCCGCGTTTGGTGCGAACTTCTCGCTAACGCTCGAAGAAGAATCACGGGGGATGCCGGCAGCGAGCGATTGATCTTTCGCGGACTCAGTAGTCGAGACAGTGGGCATCGACGGATCATATTCTTGGGCGATCACGAAACGCGCGATGTTCCAGAGCTTGTTGGCAAAGTTTCGGGCGCCGACCAGACGCTCCTCGTCGAACCTGATGTCGTTACCCGGCGTACTCCCGGTGGCCAAGACGAAGCGCAAGGCGTCCGTGCCGTACTTGCCGATCAACTCGAGCGGATCGACGCCGTTGCCGAGCGTTTTCGAGAACTTCCGGCCGCGTTTGTCACGCACCAGACCGTGCAAATAGGCGGTGTGGAACGGCGGTTTTACTTCACCTGTCTTGGTGTCTTTGATATCGAGGGCGATCGTCATCAATACCATGCGGCTGACCCACAACGGAATGATGTCATAGCCGGTTTCGAGTACGTCGCCGGGAAAGAAGCGTTCCAAATCCGGTGTCTCATCGGGCCAACCCAGGGTGGAAAACGGCCACAGTGCCGAAGAGAACCAGGTGTCGAGGGTGTCGGTGGACGGGGTGAAACCGGCCTTTTGGGTCAGCGAAACTTCGTTACCTTTGAGGTAGACAGGAATCGGGTGGCCGTACCAAATTTGACGGGAGATGCACCAATCATGGAGGTTCTCCATCCAATGCCGGAAGCTTTTTTCAAAACGCAATGGCAGGAACTTCAATTCGCTCTGGTCGACGAATTCTAACGCGCGATGCGTAAGGGCCGAGACCCGCAGGAACCACTGGTTGGAGATGCGCGGCTCGATGACCGTGCTGCAGCGGTAGCAGTGGCCGACACTGTGATGGTGCAGTTCCTCCCGTACCAGTAACCCTTCCTCCTTCAGCCACTCGACCATGCGCTCCCGAGCGGCAAACCGGTCGAGGCCAGCCAGCTTGCCGGCGTTCGTGGTCATCACGCCGTCTTCACCGATCACTTCGATCGGCGGGCCAGCCTCGTCGGGGTTGCGGCGATAAACGTCGTAGTCGTTCTTGTCGTGGAACGGTGTGATCTTGACCACTCCCGTCCCGAACTCCGGGTCGACCATCTCATCGGTAATCACCCGCAGCTGCCGCACCCCGTTAATCGTCTGCACCTCGATTTCTTTGCCGACATACTTCCGGTATCGCTTGTCTTTCGGATTAACCGCGACGGCGGTGTCGCCGACTTTCGTCTCCGGCCGGGTGGTGGCCAGCTCGAACGGCCCGTACTTCATGTAATACAGCACGCCCTCGCTCTCCTGATGCTCTACTTCGTCGTCGGCGAGGACGGTGCGGCAGTGCGGGCACCAGTTGACCATGTAGTCGTCGCGGTAGACGAGTCCGGATTTGTAGAGGCGGTGGAAAGCTTCCGTGACGGCTTTCTCTCGCGGCTTGTCCATCGTGAAGGCGTTGCGGTCCCAATCGGCGGAAGCGCCGAGGGCTTTGATCTGGTTCTCGATCGTCGCCTTGTTCTCAAGGGCGAACAACCGGGCTCGTTCGGCGAACTTGTCGCGGCCGAGCTTTCGCTTGTCGATACCTTCCTTCGCCAACTGACGGTCGACGACGGAGGCGGTGGCGATCGCCGCGTGGTCGGTACCGGGAAGATAGAGCGTGTCGAAGCCTTTCATGCGGTGGTAGCGGACGAGCGCATCTTCCAGCGCCACCATAATCGCGTGCCCGGTATGCAGCTGGGCGGTGGCGTTCGGCGGCGGCATTAAAATCGTGTACGGCTTCAGCTTCTTCCGTAGCGCTTTCTTCGCGTCCGAGGCCGGCTTGAAGGCACCGGATGTTTCCCACTTCGCATACACCGCGTCTTCGTAGGCGGCCGGCTCGTAGGCTTTGGGAAGCTCCTTCATGCTTTCCATCATACGGCCTTGACGCGTGGTTACGAAGGATGGACAATCGACCGTCCGGTAGTTTCCGCCTCGCACCTCGAAAAAGGGAGAAGCCTCATGCGCTTGCTCGGCCTCATCGCTGTGACGTTCGTCGTCAGCTTCAATGCCGCACCGGCCTGGGCCAGGCCGATCGACACACCGCCCCGCCCTCCAGAGAAAGTGGAACGTCCGCGCCAGAAGCCTCGCCTAACCGCAGCGCAGGCTGCCGCGCGGCAACGCCGACTGGACGCGAACCGGCAGGCCGAAGCCGACCAGTTCAACAACATCGTTCTCGTCGCGATCGCGGGCATGTTCATCCTCGCCTTGGCTTTCGGTGTCTTCGATGGGCCCTCTGGGGGCGACTACTGACGGACCCTGGCGCGCGCCGGCGACGAATCCATTTTCCTGGACCCTCGTCGCCGGCCGCCGCACTTTTTAGGGAAAAAGAAAAAGCCGATGCGTCGGGGGGTGGGGTGTTACGCATCGGCGAAGTCCTGATTCACGTTGTTGTCTCGGAAGACTCACGCTGACCACGTTCGGGAAGGTGAACGTACAGGGACGGTGGTCGGGGTACTTCAGGAGCTGGTCTGCTCGGTGGCATCGGCGAGCAGGTAGAGATGTGCATACACGCCCGACAGGACGATTATGAGCAGAAAGTCGCGCATGTCACGGTTCCTTGGGGAAGGGCGGGGGCGGCGGCACACGGGTGATGGTGATGTCGCACTTTGCATCGCTCTTGACGGCCTTGCTGAGCTTCCGATAGTCGCCGTCGCTGACCCTCCAGGAAACTTGGATTGGGCCGCCACGGCAACTGCCCTCGAGGCTCGGCAGTGTCTTGCTGCGTTGACCCGCTTCGTACCAGCCCGCACTGAGGCCAATCCCGGCGATGAGAAGACAGATCGCCACCGCCGCGCCGAGAATGGGCATCTTGGCTCTTTTTGCCTCGATTACCGCGAGGATAAAGGCGACCAAGAGACAAACAAACCCAACTGCTATCCGAATCACCATTCTAATCTCCAAAGGTACGAGTGCGGGAATTCCGTCCCGGGTCGGGCCAAAAATGGCTAGTCAGCATAGCAGTCTTTGCCTGCAGGTTCAAGGAAATTATGGAAGAAAGCTAGGTTAATCTTGCCCTCAGTTGCCGTCGGGATTCGGGGCGGCTCTCAACTTGGTGCAGAATCACTCATAGATTCTGAACTGAATTCAGCATGACAGTATCCCGTTCGGAGAGGGATTCTCGATTTGCTTCGCAAATCAAGAATGACGGGTAGGAAAGGGACCCTCCATGGGGCTTGGCAAGGATCAGGAGGTTGCGGCGCTCTCGGCAACGATGACGCACACTCGCGGAAACTCCACGTCAGGAACAGGCTATGATTGAATCATGCCTGCCAAACGCCGAACCAGACAAAAAAGCCACGCCGCCCCCGAACTGACGAAGCTGAAACGACGGTACCGCAACCTGGCCGGGTTGCTGACCGAACGTGACCGGGCGATTTCCTACCTGATCTTGGCGGGCGTCCTGGGTATCATGCTCTGGACGGTGGCACCGACGTTCAGCGCGCAAGGTTACCTTACCGCTTGGGACGCCGGCGGTCACCTCCTCAAAGCCTGGTACTTCGCACACCATTTTCTGAGTGACTTTTCGCTGTCCGGCTACTTTCCGGTCTGGCACGGCGGTTTCTCGCTGTTCCAGTTCTATCCGCCGCTTCTTTACTACCTGCTTGGCCCCCTGACGCTACTGATGCCGCCGGAGCTGGCACTGCGCTTCGTTACCGCCGGTCTCTGGCTCGCTCTCGTCCCGGCGACCTACTACTTCCTGCGTAGCTGGCACCTCGACCGGATTATCGCCGCCCTCGGGACGACGGCGATCCTGGCCCTCAACGCCTCCTTCGGCATCGGCCTCGGCGCGCTCTACGGCGTCGGTCTCTTACCGAACGGCCTCGGCTGCGTGCTGGCGATTTTCGCCCTCGGTCGGCTGAAGCGCGACCTGAGTTGGCCGGACCGCGGGCTCAGGCAATTCCTCCTTACCGGCAGTGCCGTCGCCTTGCTGATTCTCGCCCACACCTTCTCGGCTTACTGGTTTTTGCTGGCGGCGTTCGTGCTGGTCGCCGCGGAAAGCCTCGGCCACGAGGAGTTCTGGCAACGGAACCTGAAGCGCTTCGGCATCATCATCGGCCTTGGTGCGGCCCTATCCGCCTACTGGTGGGTGCCGCTGGCGCTCGGCGTCGGCGGCATGGGGCAGACTGGCCCGCTGCAGCAGAATTCGCTCGGTACGATCTTCACGGACCTGGTCCTCGCCAAGGACTCCGGCGGCCTGGTAGTCGCCCTCTTGGCTGCCGCGGGACTGGCCTACCTAGGGGTCACCAAACAACGGCGCGCCCTCGGCTTCTTTGGCGGCTTGGCCATCGTCAGCCTGGCTTTATCGCTCAACCTGATTAACGGCCTGCTGCCGTTTTCCGAAGTGATCGCCTCCAGCCAATATGTCCGTTTCCAGGCGTTTTTCTCCTGGACGATGATCGCTTTGGCGGCCTTCGGGTTGGCCGGTGCCTGGCAGCTCTTCCGGAAAGTCGACCTGCCGTACGTCCCTTACGCCTTGTTCGGGGGCGGCTTCGCGATGCTGTTCGTACTGGTGGTCGTGCCGACGCTCCGCGAGAAGAGCGGCTTCATCAACGTCGTCGACAACGCGGCGACCGCCGAGCTGCCGGGAGTCGAACAGTACCTGGCCGAAAACCTGCGGCCGGGTGAGTCCGTCCTCAGCCAGTTCGATTGGGATTCGCGAAACTACCTGGGCTCGCCGCATTTCGTCAACCAACGCTTGCCCCTTCTGAACGATCGCATCTGGGACCTGGACGGCAACTTTCCGGAAGGGACGGACGGTGCCTCTCAACCGGTTTTGATCGCCAGTACGCTTGAGCAAACTTCCTACTTGAATGAGCAACGCGACTACTTGATCAGTAGAGGCGTGCGGTACGTGATCACGACGAATCCCACGGTCCGGGTACGGTTAGCCGACGTCGCCTGGCTGAAACCGGTGCACGTCCAGCGCGTCCTGACGGTCTACGAAATCGACGGTTTCAACCAGCCGCTCGGGCTCCCTCCGGTCCTGGGCGCGCAGCTGGAAAGCGTCCGTTTTACGGGGGCGAAGGACTACCAAGTGACCTTCCGGCAGCCGGTGACGTTGCCGGCCGGGACGCCTTTCGGATTCTCCGACCATCCGTGGTTGCGCTTCGATGCCGCCGGCCAACGGGCTGGTAGCAGTGCCAGTACCGATCATCGGCTGACGCTCGACTCGCCGCTTCGGAACGTCAAAACACTGACGATTTCCTACCAACCCTCTCTCCTGGCGACGCTGGCCAGTCGCCTTTCCTTCTTCGTTTTCGTGCTGGTCATCGTCCAGCTCGTCCGGCCGCGTTGGTTGGCGACGGTGCGTAGCCGGCTATGGGGGCGCTGGAATCCGCCACCACGGAAAAGACGTCGGCCGCAGCGTCGCGCTTGAAGTAAGCAGCCAAACCGATCATCGCGGCGTTATCGGTCGTCAGAGCCAGGGGAGCGAGCCGGAGCGGCACTTCGAGCTCCTGGCTTAGTTTTTGCAGACCCTTCCGCAGCCAGGAATTGTTGGTGACGCCGCCGCCGGCGACCAGCTTCCGCGGGTTCGTTTGGGCCGTGGCCCGGCGCGTTTTCTCCACCAGTATCTCCACGACGGCTGCTTCGAACGAGGCGGCGAGGTCCGCTTTGCGCTGCTTCGTCAACGGGGCCGCCTCGACTTCCCGGCGCACGGCGGTCTTCAGGCCGGAGAAGGAGAAGTCGAGGTTATCCTGGTCGAGCATGGCCCGCGGGAAGTCGATTGCCTGAGGGTCGCCGCCAGCCGCCAGCCGGTCGATTTCCGGGCCGCCGGGATAGGGCAGGCCGAGCAGGCGCGCCACCTTGTCGAAGGCTTCGCCGGCGGCATCGTCGCGGGTCGAGCCAAGGAGGTGGAAGTCGTGATGGCCGCGCATCTCGACCAGCTCGGTGTGGTTGCCGGAGACGATCAGGCCGAGGTAGGGGAAAGCGAAATCGTCACCGCCTAAGGCGCCATAGAGATGGCCGGCCAGGTGGTTGACTGGAATCAACGGCTTCTCCTTCGCATAGGCGAGCGTTTTGGCGGTTTCGACCCCGACCAGCAGCGAGCCCATCAAGCCTGGGCCGTACGTAACGGCAATTGCATCTATGCACGCCCAAGGACTGTCCTTAGGCGTGAAGGCTTCGGCCAGCGCTTGCTCGATGATTGGGATGATCGTCTCCAACTGCAAGCGGGCGGCGACCTCCGGCACGACGCCGCCGGTTAGGGTGTGCACGTCGACTTGGGTGGCCAGGACGGAAGACAGGACATTTTTTCCGTCGGCCACCACGGCGGCGGCCGTTTCATCGCAGGAAGTCTCGATCGCCAGGATATTCATGTGCCGAAGAGGTCCGAAGTTTCCAAGGGTGTCCACGGCCACTCCAGGTGACAAGTCGCGCGTCCGCGCTTGGTGAAAGCTTTCATACTGCCATTGTACGGCAGAGCAACAGGCGAGCTGGTAGGGTGTATAAGTATGAAAGTTTCCGAATTCAGCGGCACCAAGGAAGACTGGACCGATTTCCTGGTGCACAATCGCGGCGGCCTCCTGGCTTCCTGGGAGTGGGCTCAGTTGAAGGAAAGCCATGGCTGGAAGATTCGCCGCTTGCAAGTCGCGGACGGTCGCACGATCCGTCTCGTGGCGCCCGTCTTACAAAAGCCGTTACCGGCCGGCTACTGCTTTTTCTATAGTCCCGAATCGCCGATCGTCCAGGGTGGTGATTGGCATGACCGGAAGAATCAACAAGCCTTCGAGGCACTTCACGAGTTCTTGAAAAAAGATGCCGGACCGGAAAAGGCGCTCTTGTATAAGATCGACCCGCATCAGGCCGCGGAGGAATTCCCGATGAGCTGGCTTGCGAAACTCGGCTTCCGGGATGCGATCGAAGACGTCCAGGCGCCAGTGGTCGTCCATGTCGACTTGAAAGGGTCGGAAGAGGAGATCCTGGCGGGGATGAAACAGAGCGGCCGTCGTCACGTCCGCCAAGCCGAGAAACGAGGAGTGACGGTGACGCATGGCCATACCCCGAAGGACTTGGCGGTTTTTTACGCGCTACATGAGACGACCGCGAAGCGGCAGAACATCACCTATCGCACCAAGGAGTACTTCGAAGAAATACGTCGGTTCATCATGGAGGAGGGTGGTAAGGGGACGTTCTTCACCGGTTGGGTCGACGGGCACGCGGTTGCTTCGATTTTGGTGACGTTCCTCGGTGAAGAATCGATTTATCTGTACGGCGGGAATGATGTGGCCGACCATAACGTGTATGCCTCCTATCTCGTCCAGTGGGAGGCGATGCGGGAAGCCAAGCGGCGGGGGTGTACGTTCTACAATATGACGGGTATTTCGCAAACCGAGGATCCGAACGACGCCTGGGCGGGGTTGCGCCAGTTCAAACTGAAGTTCAGTTCGAACATCGTCTCTTTGGTAGCGGCTCGCGATTATCCGTATAAGCCAGTTCGCTATCAGCTTTTCCAACAAGCCGATCGCGTCCGTCGCAAGCTCGCCAAGCGCTCCGGGTTGTAAAGGCAAGGCCGTTTTGAAGGTGTCGCCCTTCAAGGGCGACACCTTGCGAGGGCGACACCTTGGATCGGGGCTATACAACTGAACAACAGGGTGGTACGCTAGGCGTAGTGAGACGTTAAATCAGGCGTCAATAAAAAATCAAAAATAAAAATGAGTATGAACGTCGAGGAACTGCACGACCGGGCCGCTTGGGCCGACTTTACGCGCGCCAACGGTGGCGGCATCCTGCAATCATTCGAATTAGGGGAACTCTATACCAAGGTCGAACATCCCTGCTTGTACCTCGTCGTCCGCGACGACGAGGGAATCCGTCTGGCGGCGATGGTGCTGCGAAAAGAGATGGCTTTTGGCTACTCGTACTACTACTGCCCGGAAGGCCCGATCGTCCGCGGCGGCGATTGGACCGATCCCCACAATCAGGTCGCCTTGGCGGCTTTCAAACGGTATCTGCGGCGCCGCGCCCGCCAGGACCACGCCGTGTATCTGAAGCTTGAGCCGCATGTGGCAGACGATCCAGGGCGCCAGAAGACGTTCCAAGAACTCGGCTTTGCTCGCTCCCGGGTTTCGCTGCAGTCCGAACACGTAGCGCACGTCGACATCTCCTCGGACGAAGATACGGTTTGGCAGAACTTCAAGAAAGACGCCCGCTATTCGATCCGCTACGCGGAGCGACAGGGCGTCGAGGTGATCCGCGGTCGCGGACCGTGGGAACTGTCGCTTTTCATGAAGCTCTACCAGGCGACCGCCAAAGAGCGTGGCTTTCCGTCTCGTGACAAGGACTACCTCGAACAGTTCCGGCAGACTTTGATGGAAGACCGGGACTTGGCCGACATCTTTATCGCCAGGCACGAGGGTGAACCGATCGCGGCCAGCATCGTCACCTACTATGGCGACGAGGCGGTCTACCTTTACGCCGGCTCGGCCAAAGCCAACCAGACGCTCTACGGCACTTACCTGCTGCAGTGGGCGGCGATCAAAGAAGCGAAGCGACGTGGCTGCCTTGTTTACAACATGACCGGCGTGGCCGCGACTTCCGACCCCAATGATTCCTGGGCGGGCCTCCGACGTTTCAAGCTGAAATTCGGGGCCGAAGTAGTCGATTTGTTAGGCGCCCATGACACGGCTTTCAAACCGGCGCTCTATCGCCTCAGCCAAACGACCGACGTCCTCCGGAAACTCCTCCGTCCGGCTCGCGCCAAGTAACCATCACGTGATTAGTACCCTCCTTGGCCCAGCCCTCGAACATCGATCTGCCACGGGTCTGGCGTTCCTGGAGATTGTTGCCGAGGATGAAGACGCCTGGGAGGAACTGGAAGACATTTCCGAGAAGCTGGCACCCGACGTTTTATTAGAGGCTATCCGGATTGTCAAAGACCACGGCTACACCCCTCCGAAGAGGACGTAACCGCTTGCCAAAGCAAGGCTAACCACTGGCCGGCCGCCGATGCGGTAGGCTTGAGGTATGGAAAAAGTCTTAAGGAGCCTGAAGGGACTCGTCCCGACCGGCCTGGCCGATGCCGGCCGGCCGGCCTACCATTTCGGGCTCGCCGTCCTCGGCGAGCTGATCTATCGGTTCCCAGGTCGACAGATCACGGTGATCGGCGTCACCGGCACCAACGGTAAATCGACCTCGGCCAATCTGATCGCCGCTGTCTTGGCAGCCGGCGGTCACCGGGTGGGCCTGGCGACGACGGTGAATTTCAAAGTCGGCGGCCGCGCGTGGGCCAACCAGACCAAGATGACTTCACCCGGGCGGTTCGCGACGTACAAGTTGCTTAGGCAAATGGTGAAAGCCGGCGATACGCACGCTGTAATCGAAGCCTCCTCACACGCCTTGCACTGGCACCGCGTCTGGGGCGTGCCGTTCCAGACCGCCGTCTTCACGAACCTTTCCCGCGACCACCTGGACTTACATCGGACGATGGAGGCGTACCGGAACACCAAAGGGAAGCTGTTCCAAAAGCTAAAACCCCGTCATGGCAAGACAGTTTCCGTCGTCAACGGCGATGACCCCGAAGCCGCCTACTTCCTGCAGTTCTTGGCCGATGAAAAGTACGTCTATGGCGTGAAGCCGGAAACGGCCGAGGTGATGCCGCTGGCGCAGACGGTCCTGGCCGATGAGATTGAAAGCGGCTCGACCGGCTCGACGTTTGTGGCTCGCGTTGATGGGACGACGATTCCGGTGCAGGTGAACATCCCCGGCGCCTTCAACGTCGCGAACGCGTTGGCGGCGGTCTGCGTCGGACTGGCCCACGGAGTGGCGTTGGAGACAATCGGGAGGGCGATCGGGGCGGTACCGGGGGTGCCCGGGCGGATGGAACGGGTCGAGGCCGGCCAACCGTTCCCGGTGATCGTCGACTACGCCCACACGCCGGATGCGTTCGACAACGTCTTCTCGACTCTGCGCGCCATCACCCCGGGTCGGTTGATCAGCGTCTTCGGCGCCACCGGCGATCGTGACCAGGGCAAACGGCCGGAGCTGGGTCGGATCGCCGCGGGCTACTCGGACTTTATGTTTTTGACGGAAGAAGATCCGGCTTCCGAAGACCCGCTAGCGATCATTTCCCAGATCATCCCGGGCATCGAGGCGGCTGGGAAAACCCAACAAGACTATGAGATCGTCCCGAAACGGCGTACGGCGATCAACCAGGCGCTGCAACTGGCGAAGCGCGATGACACGGTGGTGCTGCTGGCCAAAGGGCACGAGACGGTGATGACCTACGCGGATGGCAAAAAACCCTGGGATGACCGGACGGTGGTGGCCGAAGAATGGCAAAAATTAGCCGAGACATCATAACATAAACTTGCTCGTTTGCATCACGAAGCGTGTCAGGGTGTATGCTGAACGAAGATGAGCGTCAGCGCACCACCCGAAAAAACTCCCAAAGACTATGAAGGCCCGATTATCGGGTCTTTTTTAAAACCCGAAGACAGACCCGAGGCCGAAGGCTCCGCGTACTGCGACGTATATGAAATCTCCCGGTCTGGTCTCGATACGCTGAAGTTTCATGCACGGCTCGTTAGAGACATGGGGGAGCCCACCGAGACTGAACTAACGGACCTGGCTGGTGTCGAAGCACAGATCAGTCTTTATTACGACATCTCCGATGCGATGGTCTGGATTGGTAAACCAGGCGTTACCGAGCCGTTCCTTCCGCACTTCGAGGTCGGTAAGCTGACGCGGCCGGGACATCCGAGGCGCTTGGGAATGGCGATAGAGGGTTCACGAAGGCCGGGAAGACCGTACGAATCCCTGATAATCTCCCCGCTCCTGGCGCAGTGGGACGCTGGAGAACTACGTCGCCTGGCGATGGAAGGCTTGACGGATCACGGATTAGTCACGGTAGTCGAAGGCAGGCAGTCGATGGTCCTTTCACGCGCTGATTGGTTGTCGCTCGACCTAGCGGTACTGGAAGAACCAGCCCAGTTGTCGCGGCAACTGCGGCAGGAAAGACGCGACGTTCACCCACTTCTGGATCGGATCGGAGAAGAGGTCAAGCGCACGAAGGCTCTCAAGACCGTCGGGGAGGGAAGTAGCCACTTCTCACGGCCACCTGAAGTTTTAGTGCATCCTCGAGGTCAGGAGGCCTCGGCCCCAAGGGTCGAGACGCCTCGCCCTGGCGACGGGAGGATTAATGAAACTCGCCATGATCGCCCGGGTTCAGAAAATCAGGACGTGGCGTTGGAAAAGCCCCAGGGAGAAGATAGGGAAGTACTGGTCGCTGCCTAATCGACAGGGCGGCCGGGGGGTAGGACAATGGGCGCATGCCTAACCCTCCGGAAGCACGCCCGAAACTGGTCCTGATCGATGCGATGGCGCTGATTCATCGCGCTTTCCACGCGATTCCCTTCCTCTCTACCCGTAACGGCGAGTTGACTAACGCCGTCTTCGGCTTCACGGCGACGGTGCTCTCGGTCTTGAAGGAACTCGACCCAGAATACGTCGCCGTCTCCTTCGACCTGCCGGAGCCGACGTTTCGCCACGAGAAGTTCGCTGCCTACAAGGCGACCCGGCAGAAGGCGCCGGACGAGCTGCGCTCCCAGTTCGGCCGGGTGCGCGAGGTGGTGCAGGCGCTGGAGATACCGATTTTCGAGCAAGCGGGCTTCGAGGCTGATGACATCATCGGCTCGCTGGCCAAACAAGTGACCGCGTCGAAGGAACTTGATGTCTACATCGTCACCGGCGATCGCGACTCACTGCAATTGGTCGACGACCACATCAAGATCCACATGCTGAAGTGGCGGCCGGGGGGTCGCGAGACGGTTACCTACGACCCGGCGCGGCTCAAGGAAGACACCGGGCTGACGCCGGAGGAATTCGTCGAGTACAAGGCGCTGCTCGGCGATACTTCCGACAACATTCCCGGTGTCCCCGGCGTTGGCGAAAAGACGGCCAAAGCGCTGGTGGCGGAGTACGGAGCGCTCGAAAAGCTGTATGAGGTGGTCGATAGCTCACCCCCGACAGGGTCGGCGGACCCGGCCGCCCATCCGTTGATCAAACCAAAAGTCCGCGAGAACCTGGCCGCTAACCGCGAGCAGGCATTTCTCTCGCGCGAACTGTCGCGGATCGTCATCGACATTCCGCTCGAGGTTGATCTGGCAAAGTGCGTCGTCCATCAGTTCGACCTTGAGCGCGCGACGGCGTTCTTCGGCGACCTCGAGTTCACCTCGCTGATTCCTCGCCTTAGGGAGGTGGCCAAGCTGGAGGCGAAGACGGCCGCAAAGGTCACAGAGGGCGCCCCGCCGCCCAAACGCGAGTTCAAGCACAAGAAGTATCAGTTGGTCGGGACGGAGGCGGAGTTAACGGCGTTTATCAAAGAGCTCGCCGGGCAGGAGATCTTCGCCTTCGATACGGAGACGGAAGACATCGAACCGATCGTGCCTAACCTGGTCGGCGTATCGTTTTCCTGGCAATCACACGAGGGGTATTATGTCGCACTTAACCATGCCGAGGGACCGACGATCGGTATGGAGGCAGCCTTGGCCGCCCTCAAGCCGATTCTCGAAGACCCGAACGTCCATAAGGTCGCCCACAACTTGAAGTACGACTATGAAGCGCTGCGCTGCTATGACATCGTGCTTAAGGGTGCCGCCTTCGACACCCTGCTCGGCTCGTATCTCCTCAATCCAGGTGCGCGCACGCTCAAGCTGGATAACCTGGCGCACCAGGAACTCGGCTATGAGATGCAGCCGATCAGCGAGCTGATCGGCAAGGGAAAGGATGAGCGCAGCTTGCGGGATGTCAGTTCCGTCGATGTTTGTGCGTATGCCGCGGAAGACGCCGACGTCACTTGGCAGCTCTACCAAAAGCTGAGCCAGAACCTCACCGACACTGGCCTCCAGACGATGCTTGAGGACATCGAGCTGCCGTTGGTACCAGTGCTGGCAGCGATGGAGCAGCGCGGCGTGATGCTCGATATCCCTTTCCTCCAGAAAATGGGTGAGGAGTTCGGCACACAACTGAAGGGACTCGAGACGCGGATCTGTCAGCTGGCCGGCCGAGAATTCAATCTTAACTCGCCGTCGCAGCTGGCGACGGTGCTTTATGAGGACCTCGGGCTTGGCGACGGGTCACCGGGCCGCGCCGGTAAACACAAGACGACGGCCGCTGGCCAACTTGAGCTTCTGAAGGATTCGCACGAGATCATCCCGGAGATCATCCGCTATCGCGAACTCAGCAAACTGAAGACGACCTACATCGACGCCCTGCCGCATCTGGTGCGTGAGGACACCAAACGTCTACATACGACGTATAACCAGACGGTCGCGGCGACCGGCCGCCTGAGTTCGTCGGACCCGAATCTGCAAAACATCCCGATCCGTACCGCGTTGGGTCGCGAGATCCGTAAAGCGTTCGTCACCGCGCCGGGCTGCGTGTTGGTTTCGGCCGACTACTCCCAGTTCGAACTGCGGATCGCCGCCCACATCTCGGGAGACGCGCAACTACGGAAAAACTTCCGGGAAGGCCTCGATATTCACACGGCGACCGCCGCCGAAGTGGCCGGGGTGACGCTGGCCGAGGTGAAGCCCGAGATGCGCTACGCGGCCAAGGCGGTCAACTTCTCGATTCTCTACGGCGCGACGGCGCATGGCGTCTCCCGCTCCACCGGCATGAGCGCCAAGGACGCGGCGGCGTACATCGAGCGCTACTTCCAGACCTACCCAAGACTTCGAGAGTATATGGACGCGATGATCGCCAAGGCGCAGACGGACGGGTACGTCGAGACGTTGTTCGGTCGGCGTCGTTACCTGCCGGAAATCCATGCCAGCGTCTTTCCGGTGCGCGAGGCCGCCAAACGGATGGCCTACAACATGCCGATCCAGGGGACGCAGGCCGACATCTTGAAGCTGGCGATGCTGAAGATCCACGACGAGCTGCCCGGGATTTCCCCGGAAGCCCGCCTGATCCTGACCGTCCATGACGAACTGGTCGTCGAAGCGCCCGAGGAGGACGCGGTCGCCGTCACGAAGTTTCTCACCGCGACGATGGAGCACGCCTACGAGCTCGACGTACCGATCGTCGCGGAGGCGAAGGTCGGCCGGAATTGGGGTGAGATGACGCCGGTTACGCCATAAAACTAGCTCGCTTATCTTGGCCTGACGTTTGGGTCTATTCAGGTGTACGATGAGGGGCCATGAATCATCAAGCGTCTCATGCCGGGCCCTGAAGGGTACGTTCCTGGAATCGCCAGGGAGGAACTCGCCGAAGTAGCTTCCGGCGAGGACGGGATCGTATCGTCGCTTGGCGATACAGACACTCCCTTTTTCGGGGCGTCCTTCGATTCGGTGGAGGAGGCCGCTCGGGAAATCGAAGGGGCAAGCGAAGCGGATGAACCTCCCGGTCAAGATTCAGGTACCGTCACGTCATCGGAAACACGCGAGGCTTCAAAGGCCTCGACTGATCAAGTGCCGGCGATATATTCGGTTGACGCGGTAAAACAGTTCCTTGCCCGCGAGGCTGACCATCCGCTTTTGTCGGCGAGTGAAGAGGTTAAGCTGGCAAGGCGTATCGAACGAGGCGATCTGGCAGCCAAAGAGCGCTTGGTTTGCTGCAATCTAAGACTGGTGGTTGATAACGCCAAGCCTTATCAAAACAAGGGACTTCCTTTTGCGGACCTTCTGCAAGAAGGCATGCTTGGATTGATTCGGGCCGTGGAAAAGTTTGATTACCGAAAGGAATATAGATTCTCTACCTATGCGACAGATTGGATTCGTCAAGAAATACAACGGGCCCTCCGGAACCAAGTCCGCATCATTCGGTATCCAGTGAATGTGGAGGAAGATCTCACTAAGCTCGAAAGTGCGCGTAAAAGGCTAGAACAGCAAGGTGAACTCTCAGATAAGCGGCTCAGCGAGGAAACGAGGATTCCCACTGACGATATTGAGGATTTACGCGGCTTGCCGGTCGCCGATGTTTTCCTCAACAAACCTATAGAGACGGCTGACGGTGTGGCTGGCGAAGTAGGTGACAAGCTTGCCAGCGATGCCCCGCTGCCCCCGGATATCCTCGTCAGAGACGAGGAAGCCGCCGAAAATCGTGCTTTACTCGAGGCGCGGTTGACGGTTCTCAGCCCGGCGGAGCGGGAAGCCTTTGCCCTGCTCGTTGACCGAGCAGGGTCACTGCCTGACGGTACGCCGATTATACATTTCCGCGCCGTTGCCCGGGTGGTAGGCAAGCCGACAAAAGTCGTTCGCGCGATATTCGACCGGGTCATTCCGGAATGGGCGGCGAAGACGGATGATTCTTCAGTCCTGGTGGTCGACGGCGATTCTCATCAAGAAATGGAGCGAGCGATCCTGGACTTCATGCAAGGGAAATACGGTAGGCGACCAAAGCATGCTAGCGAATTTGCTCGTCAAGCAAAAATCAGCGATCGTCACGCTTCGCGTTTATATCGGCAAGCGCGGGGCTACGAGACAAGAACAAAAAAAAGATATTGTAATAAAGAAGAAATTACTCAGTTGGAGAAACTACTAGGGGAAGACGAAACGGTTCGGCGTCACCTAGACGAAATCCCCGCACCCGATGGCCGGCTGATCAGAGGTTTCCTAGGGTTCGATGGAGAAAAGCTGTCACCCGATCAGTTGGCCCGGGAAAGAGGGACTGAACTTCAAAGCGTCAAACCTGCATATGGGCGGGCGATGCATCGACTTGCTCAGGCGATGAAGTGGGCCCAGGCGGAGGAGCCTCCGCTATACTGACCGGGTGAGTACGCGTGCGAAACCGATACCAACCAGGCCGAAACACGAACCGGCCTTCGAGGCGCTGATTCCCCAGGCCGGCAAGGCCGACGTGCACATGCACACCGTCGCCTCGGACGGTGCGGCCAAACCGCAGGAACTCTTGGACTACGTCGAGCACGAAACCGACCTCGACGTGATCGCGATTACCGACCACGACACGATGACGGGCGCTTTGGCGGTCCAGAAAATCTATGACCAAGGAAACTATCGCTTCGACTTGATCATCGGTCAGGAAGTGACGAGCCAGTCAGGCCACATCCTAGCTCTCTTCATCGAGCAGCCGATTCCCAAGGAACTGACGGCGCACGAAACCGTCCGCTTGATCCACGAGCAAGGCGGTCTGGCAATCGCTGCCCATCCGCTCCTGAAGCTCAAGTACATCGATCCGGATATGCTGACGGCCGACGGGGTCGGGGTCGACGTGCTCTTAGCCGAACAGTTCGACGGCATCGAGATCATCAACGGGGCGCCGGCGACGAAAAAGGTAAACGCCCGGGCGCAGCTTCTCAATCGTTCCGTCCTGTTCCGCGCCGAAGTCGGCGGTTCTGACGCCCATATCTTGAACGCGATCGGCAAGGCCTACACGCTTTTTCCCGGCCAGACGGCTCGCGAGTTCCGGGTGGCGATCGAGCAGAAAACGACCGAGGCCGTTTCTACCCGCTACCGCATCACGGAGCTGCTTAAGTACCTGAAGTTTTTCCTTAAGATGAAGGTACGAGAAATGGGCAAACGGATTTTCAAGAACCGCGCGAATCGGCGAGCTACCAAATGAAGAACCTCTGGTTCGTCATCGTGGGGCTGGGGATGATTTACTATGTCGTTTGGGGTATCACCAAGCAACCGCAAACCGTCAATGTGCCCAAGGTCGCCGTGACGGCGCCGGACTACGCCGGCATCGCTGTCGGTGACGCGATCACTCAGGTTCCGGGGGCGACCTTCGAACGCGGTTTGTCGCGGCCGATGCGGCTGAACGTCACCACGCTCGAGGAGGATAAGGATGGCGAGGTCGGCGCCGAGGTGACCTTGACCGCCAAGGTGGATGAGAAACCGGTCGCTCGCCTGACCTACCACGTCTTACCTCCGGAAAAGAAGAAGCTCGTCAAACGCGAAAATCTCTGAGATGCCTGAGTTACCCGAAGTAGAGACCATCCGGCGAGGATTGGCGGAGGTATTACCTGGCAAGAGGATTGTCGGTTTCGAGGTGCGGTTGGCGAAAATGTTCCAGAATGCCGGCGCCGAAGGGACGAGCCGGATTATCGGGGCGATCGTCGAAGCCGTGGATCGTCGCGGCAAGACGCTGATCATCGGGCTCTCTAGCGGCGTCACGCTCCTGATTCACCTGAAGATGACCGGCCAGTTGATTTATCGTGACGGGAATGAAATCGTTCTCGCTGGCGGACACCCGACCAAGGACATCCTGGCGGCGATGCCGATCAAGCATACCCACGCGATTTTTTCCTTCGACGACGACTCGACCCTGTTTTTCAATGACCTGCGCACCTTCGGCTACATCCGCCTGGTGCCGAGCGATGAGGTTCCGGCGTTACCGACGATGAAAGCCTACGGACCGGAACCGCTGGGCCGGGAATTCACGGAAGCTCTCTTCACGGAGCGCCTCAAGCGCCGACCGAACGCCAAACTGAAGCCCCTCCTGCTTGACCAGGGCTTCCTCGCCGGGCTTGGCAATATCTACGTCGACGAGTCCCTCAACCTCGCCAAAATCCATCCCCTGCGGACGGCCGGCTCCCTGACCAAGTCTCAACAGCAGGAGCTGTTTGGCGCAATCAGGATCATTCTGAAGACGGCCTTGAAATATGGTGGCACGTCCGACAATACCTACGTCACGATCCGCGGCGGCAAAGGCGATTACCTGACCCGCGCGCGAGTCTATCATCGTACGGGTCTGCCTTGTCGGGCTTGTGGGACGACGATCGAACGAATCGTCGTGGCCGGCCGCGGCACACACGTCTGTCCACAGTGCCAGAAGAAGTCGCGTTCCGCCGGCGTGACTCACCGTGGCTCGAATGCAGCGGGAGAGCGACGATGATCCTTTTTCTCTACGGTTCGGAAGGCTACCTCCTGAAGCAAAAGCTCGACCAGGTCATCGGACGGGCGAAGCAGAAAGGCATCGACGATACCAACACGGCCGAGCTCGACGGCTTCGACACGCCGGTGTCGCAGGTGCAGGCCGAAGTGACGGCGGCACCGTTTCTGGCCGAACAGCGGCTGGTAATCATCCGGGACTGGTTGCGACAGCGTACCCCCGAAGACTCGGAAGCCTTCGTCGAGACCTTGGCGTCGACGCCGGCGTCGACGATCGCCGTGGTGGTCGAGGAAGGCGAGCCGGACAAGCGACGGATCGCCTTCAAGAAACTCGAGAAGCTGGCCGAGCAAAGCTGGCATTTCGTACCGGTCGATGAAGTCGGCGCCGTCAACTGGGTGCTCGATGCTGCCAAACGGCGGGAGGCGACGATCGACCGCGCCACGGCGCGCCGGCTGGTCGAGGAAGTCGGGGTGGATCTCTGGGCGTTGTCGAGCGAACTTGCCAAGCTATCACTGACGGGACCGGTGACCAACGAACGGATTGACGCCCTGGTCACGCCGAACGTGGAAGGAAACATCTTCCGCTTGGTGGATGCGATCGGTCGGCGGCAGACCGATAATTCGCTCCAAGAGCTTCGCAAGCTGATCGATAACGGGGAGCCGCCGCTGAAGGTCTTCGCGATGATCGTCCGGCAGTTCCGGCTTTTGGTCGGGGCGGCCTCGTTGATCGACCAGCACTCGAACGACGCCACGATCGCCAAAGAGCTCGGCGTGCGGCCGTTCCTCGTACGCTCGTTGAAGAACCAGGCCGGTTCGTTTTCCGAGACCGAGCTGCGCGATATCTATGATCGACTGGTGGCGTTGGACCGGGAGCTGAAGACGAGCAAGCGTGATGCGGAAACCGCCCTCGAACTATTTATCGTCGAGGTGTGCGAAGGGTGAAAAAGGCGTATAGTAGGCGATATGCCGATCGACCACCTAGAAATGGAGAGGCGCTTTGGTCCGCGTAAATCGCTCCGGGAAAGGCCAGAAGTCGACGAACGGCGAGAGCCAGTGCGTTCGGCGCCTCGGCCAAGGCCGCTGGGAGCTGATGAAAGACCCACCCCGGATAGCTGTCCCTCTCCCGAACACCGGCCTCGCCTCCTTTCGGATAGCCAGCGTGAATTCGCGGACCAATTCACTACCGTCTTTGAAGAAGCGCTCAACCTGCCGTCCGGCGCCCTCGGCGATTGGCAGGATACTTCCCTGGTACGGGAACGTGACGCGCTTGTTTGCACTTTGGTTGCCCGTGGCTGGAGCGTAACGCAGCTTCAAGACCGCTTCGATATCACTCGCACCAGGGCCAATGAAAGCGGCGCTCGTTTCGCGACATTGCTAACGGAGCGGGATCCGAAACTGTTGGGTGATTTGGAAAAGCGAACTTTGCCTGCCTCGGACCTGGCAGAACGATTGGCTGACGTCATTCGTGAGCATCACACTGAAGTGGCGCCGCAGGAACGGGAGAAAGTGGCGGTAGCCCAGAAAGTTTTCAATCTGCTGGAGCAGCGCTACGGCTATACCACTGAGGAGATGAAGGAGAACTCCAGCCGGCAACCGTTAAGGGATGTCAGGGCCGTAGCAAAATTACTGTTGTACGAAAAACTGGGAAGTTATTATCAGACGGCGCAGGTGCTTGGCGTCAAAGAACCGACCATCGTCGATAGTGTGGCGAGGATGCGCAAGCGTCTGAAACAGGACGAAGTTCTTCGGCACGAAGTCGAATTGTTGCGGGCTCGCCTGGTAGATGGTGAACCGGTCGAACCTCGAGTGTCTCCCACCGGCCATTTGCCCAAATCATGCGAGCAGAAGCATGTACCCTTCTTTCGTCTGGTCGGTGAAGGTGACCTTACCCTGCCACCGCCTGGCGAAACGACCCGGGAAGTGTCACTCGCCTAGAGCCAGCGATTCGTAAATTACTTCTTCGGGGAAGCTTTTTTGGCTGCCGGCTTTTTCGCCGGGGCGGTTTTGGCGCTCGTCTTCGAGGCGGCCTTCTTCGTGTCGGCTTTGGTCGTGGCTTTTTTCGGTGCCGGCTTGGTGGCACTTGGTAAGGCCCCCTTGTATCCGGCTGTCTTCAGGGCGATACTCAGACGCGATTTGGCCCGGGAGGCCGTATTCGCGTGCATCGCGTTCGTCTTGGTGGCTTTGTCGAGGTACTTTTGGGCAGTGGTGAATTCCTGAGCGGCGCTCGCCGTATCACCGGCGGCGATCAAGGTCCGAACTTTTTTGAGCGACGTGCGCGACCGTGTGCGGTGCAGGCGGTTTTCTTCGGTTTGGCGGGCGGTCACCCGGACGCGTTTCTTGGCTGACTTGATTTGCGGCATACGGGAGCCAGTGTACTGAGAAATCGCGGGCTTTACCACCGGCCTGACGGGCATCTCCGATTACGGTGTTGAAAATTGGTACGATGGGAGGGATGAAACTGCTCGTCGTCAATGCGGATGATTTCGGGTTTTCGCCCGGTGTGAACCAGGGGATTATCAAGGCCCACACTGAAGGAATCGTCACCAGCGCCTCGCTGATGGTGCACGGCTCGGCCGCCTCGGAGGCCGCCGGACTGTCCGCCTTTCCTGACCTCAGCCTGGGTCTCCACTTCCAGATCGTCGACAAAGAACTCGAAAAGGCCGCCCGTGGTACGAACGATGGGGCAAAGTCGCCGTTCGGCCGACTGACAGACGACCAAGTTGCCGTCATCCGGCAGGAATTCATCGACCAGCTCGCGCTCTTCGCGAAAATCACCGGTCGCCCGCCGACTCATCTCGATAGTCACCACCATGTCATTGACCACGTGCAAATCCGGCCGATCGTGGAGGCGTATGTCCGCGTGCAAAAGATTCCGGTGCGGCGTTTCGGCTTTGCCCGTTTCGAGCGTCGTTTCTTCGGCTGGGGGGCGGATGGTACGCCCGATTCCTCACGAGTCAGTGCCGAAGCTTTGCTGGACATCCTGGATACTATCGACGAACCGACCGAGTTGATGAGTCACCCGGGCTTCGTCGACGAGGCCTTGCGCCAAACCGGAGACCGCTACCTTGATGAGCGCGAGTGGGAAGTGGCTGCCCTGACCGATCCGCGTGTCAGGGGCCGCCTTGCGGAGAACGACATCCGGTTGATGGGCTGGACCGCGGCGTACGCGGCGACTCGGTAAATAAGCCCGCCAGGTCATAAATGCCTTAACCGGGTACTTTACCATTGACAAAATGCGTAAAAAACTCTATAATTAAGCAATTTTTGAAGTAACGGCTAATCGAAGAAAAGGTTGACCTACTCTCGTTGGCCCGATATGATACGTTGTTTTACCCACCCATTATGGAACTCAGCCCCAAACAGCAAGTTACTGAACTGATCAAGAAGTTTAACCGCATCTTGGTCGTTTCGCATGCCCGCCCGGATGGAGACGCTTTGGGATCGGTCCTGGCGATGGTGCTGATCCTCGAAGCCCTCGGTAAAGACGTGTACGGCGTGGTGCGGGACGATACCCCGCCAGGCTATGAATTCCTGCCGGGACTCGACAAGCTCCAGAAGGAACTTTCCGGCAGCCGTGACCTGATCGTCTCCGTCGACACCTCCCAGGTGCCGGTCGACAAGCTGAAGTACAACACGCGTGAGCAGAAGCTCAACATCATCATCACCCCGAAGCAGGGGTCTTACGAGGAACGCGACGTGTCGCTGACTGTCGGTTCGTATAAATATGACCTGATCATCGTGCTCGATGCCCCGGACCTCGACCGCCTCGGCAAAGTCTACGAAGATCACCCGGAGCTTTTTTACGAAACGCCGGTGGTCAACATCGACCACCACCCTTCGAACGACTACTTCGGTGCGGTCAATCTGGTCGACATCACCGCCACCTCGACCTCGGAGATTCTGGTCGGCGTGATCGAGGCACTCGGCGACTCCTTGATGACCGAAGACGTCGCTACCAACCTGTTGACCGGCTTGATTACCGACACCGGCTCCTTCCAGAACTCCAACACCACCCCGAAGTCACTGACCGTCTCGGCCCAGCTCGTGGCTGCCGGCGGTCGCCAGCAAGAGATCGTCCAGCACATCTATAAGACCAAGCCGCTCTCGACCCTGAAGCTGTGGGGTCGGGCGCTTTCGAAGCTGCAGTTCGATCCGGAAGCCCGCCTGGTCTGGTCGAGCATCACCGCCAAGGACTTCGCCGATACCGGCGGCACCGCGACGGAGGCGAAAGGGGTGATCGACGCTTTGATGAGCTCCGCTCCGGATGCCGAAATCATCCTTCTGCTCCGCGAGAACGAGAACGGCAAGGTGGACGGCTCGGTCCGTACCGGCAAGGGCATCGATGCTTTGAAGGTCGTCGGCTTCTGGAACGGCGGCGGCCACACTGGTGCTGCCGGCTTCGACCTGCCGGGGCCGCTGGCGGAAGCGGAACGGAAAGTCGTCAAGCAGATCCGCGCCTGGCAGATCGAACGGCTGCAGGACAAGGGCGTCTTGCCGAAAGAACCCGACCCGGAAAAGGAGGTTGAAAAAACCCCCGACCCCACCCGCCAGCCGACACCGCAAACCGTCGAAGAGGCGCTGAAAATCGCCCAGCAGGCGGGGACGGCCAAGCCGGAAACGCCTCAGGAAAAGGCTAAGCCGGCGAGACAGGACCCGGTGAAGTCGGAAACCGTATCGAGCCCCGAACCTGACAAAGCAGCACTGACGCCCGTCGCGACCCCGAAGCCGGAGGTGCTGCCACAGCCTACTACCCCGAAACCACCGTCCGATCCAGAGAAACCCTCGGGGGCGAGCGAACCGACTGACGCGCGGACAGCCGACGCACCGGACACGGCGGGGGCTACGGAGCAGGCGCCCGCCGTCGAAGCGCCTGACACGACGACCGAGGTGGCGCCTTCGAAACCAGCCCCAGCAACCACGCCTTCTGACCGCCAGAATCCCCTGACTGATGAGGAACTGGACGCCTACTTTAGAAAAACGCTCGGCGGCAAGGACGACCTGATCGATCAACCTGTCGATACCTCCCCTAACCCAGATGACCATGATTGAACGTCCCACGAGCGAAAACCAGATCGACCGACTGGCGAATCCTGAGTTGTCTCCGGAGGCACGTGAACGACTGACAAGGGTTTTCCAAGACGAACTCGGCGAGAGGGCGCTGAAGGCCTGGAAGAACACCGTCACTTTGGAAAATGGTGACCAAGAACGTCGCGTGACCGCCGTGATGCACCGCGCCGGCGCCGAAGGTTTGGACTTGGTAATCCAAGACCCCGCCGCACCAGCGGCTCTCCAAGGGGTGGAAATCTTACTGAACGGTCCGGAGGGGAAAGACTGGCTGATTCTCGATCCTCACAACCGCCGACCGCTGGCTGACCGGGCCAGAGTATTGGATACGGAAACGGCGGAGGCCGTCTCGGATTTCATCGAAGGCAAAGGCGACCGAATCCTTACCGGGGAGGTCGTCTATGAGAAAGACCAGCCCGCCTCAAGCCTACGGTCCCGCGATGGCATCGGACGCCACGGGATGCGCCAGCGACGCGGCTACCAGGGGAAGCCACCTTCCCGACTTCGTCGCTAACGGTCGGCTGCCTGAAGCAGAGTGCAGAAAGGAAATTCTGAGTGGCGGCGATAAGATCGGAGGCGCTCCGACGCTACTATGACGAAGGCACGTTCGGACTGATTTCTGCCGCACCCGCGCATTCATCTAAGCTCAGACGCCTGAGTATGACCCAGGTAGAATAAGAGCCATGGATGGATTTCTATTGGTCGACAAGCTGGCGGGCTGGACGAGCCATGATGTCGTGGCGAAGATTCGTACGATCAGCGGTATGAAAAAAGTCGGCCACGGTGGCACGCTTGATCCTCTGGCGACCGGGTTGCTGGTGGTCGGGCTAGGAAAAGCGACGAAGCAACTGGAACAGTTCGTGCAGGGAGACAAGACCTATCTAGCGACGGTTCGGCTTGGGGCGACTTCGACGACGGATGATGCCGAGGGGGAGATTGTGTCCAGGGACAGTCCCCAGCCACAAGATGATGAGGTTCAGCTAGCCCTCGACTACTTCCACGGCAAACAGCAGCAAATGCCGCCGCTCTACGCGGCTCTCAAGACGAAGGGCAAGAAGTATTACCAGCTCGCCCGGCAAGGCCTTTACGTGCCGCGCCGCACGCGCGAAGTCGTCTTCCACGAAGTGTCGCTTCTCCGCTATCAGTATCCCGACTTGGAAATCCGGACCCGCGTCGGCAAAGGGACCTACATTCGTTCGTTGGCGCGGGACATCGGCGAGAAGCTCGGAACCGGCGGCTATCTCGCCGCGCTGCGTCGCGAGACGGTCGGCGAGCTGCCGCTGGCCAAGGCACACACGATCGAAGAAATCGCGGCCGACTGGCAACGCTACCTCATACCTGTCGGGGAGTAAGCAGGTCTCATGCGCGAGCATCGTCTCTTTCGCCGCGAGAGTCCTACGCCCCTACTACCTTCTTCGAGCGAAGCGAGAAGCTCTCATATCTACGATTTTATGCTTCAAACGTGAGAAGTTCAGGTCCTGGGCAGAGTGTTTAATCGTACCGTTGTCTGGCCCTGCTATCCCTTGATTAAGTAACGAATTCGGACTAGGCTAACCAGTCACCTTAACAACCCGGTCAATCAATCCCTCTCAAACCCAAGGACAATTCCTGGTGAATGTCAGGTCGCTTTTCCGGCATACCAGCCAGTAAGAGTCAGGGCGAAGCCGCGCGTCATTCGCGGTTACCGACACAGTAGGAGGCAGCCAACATGGCGCCAAAACTCATCATCAGCGAACGTCCCAGTAAGCACGACTTCCTCGTGAAGTACGGCTTGCCAAACTCACGGACGCGGGACGTCACCTTCACCACACAACGGTCAAACATCTACGACGATCCGGACCCTCGCTACCAAAAGGAGCACATCCGGGTGCGTATCAAGTCGCTCGACCGCGGGGACCCTTCAGGAGCTGGGTATACCTTCGTCGCCCACACGACCGACGGTTCGCAGTGGTATCTCGGGTATCTCGACTATCGCCTTCCCACCGAGAGCTGCGGCTGGCTGCGGAGGTTCGAGACCGAACAGGCGCTCAAGCGCTACCAGCTGCAGGAGTTGCTCCGCGAGGTGGTCGAGGACGGTGATGTGGTCTTGTGCGGTCAGGGTGACGGACTATACAACGTGAGTATCTGTGGGGGACTCGTTGCCATGGTGAGGCCAGATTCGTGACGCAAGGCCGTTCGCTTGGCGGATAGCCCACCCGTTAGCCACTAGCGCCAGATGCCCACCGACTAATCCACCGTCCTACCCGCCCGCGCCCGTAAGACCCCAGCTAGTCATCCGGTGGTTTGAGAAGGAAATATAAGTCGGTAGCTCTGCGAGGAATCACGTTCTGACATGATGTCATGGCACCTCGCATCTCCCGCCCCACCGATTGATTGACCAGGTTCGCGACGTTTCGGTTTATGATGAAAGTGGAGGAATTGCATCCGAGATGCCAAGCCGGGCCGGTAACCAACTAATTACCCGCCCGCCCGTAGACGCTCTTTCGGAAAGCCTGTACAATCTAACCCGTTATGCTGACATCCCAGGATAAAGCGACCATCGTCAAGGAACACGGCACCTCCGAGAAGGATGTCGGCGCGACGAGCGTGCAAATCGCCTTGTTGTCGGCACGTATCACCCACCTGACCGGGCACTTGCAGACGCACAAGAAGGATCTGCACACCGAACGCGGCCTGACCCTCCTCGTCGGCAAGCGTCGGCGGTTGCTCGACTACCTGGCTCGTACCGACGAGAAAGCATATCTTGCATTGATTAAAAAACTGAAACTGCGCCGGTAGTCCCCGTCTTGGCATCCTTACGACCCTAAGGATGATGAGGCAGGGCCTAGCGCCCTAATTAACAATTGATTCCGGATTTGAGAGTGTAGAGCCTTAAGCATTGAAGCCTTCAACGTTTAAGATTCCGCATTCTCCCTCCGGGCTAGAGGAGAAGTATGTCACATAAAGAAGTACCAACCGTATCCGGTGATTTCGCCGGAAAAGAACTGAAACTGGAAACCGGCAAGCTGGCGCAGCTCGCCGATGGCGCCGTGGTGGCGACGGTCGGTGAGACGGTCGTCTTAGTGACCGCCGTCGTCGGCGGTCAGAAGCCGGGTTTCGATTTTTTCCCGTTGAACTGTAACTACGAAGAGAAGATGTACGCGGCCGGCAAGATTTCCGGCGGCTTCTTCAAGCGCGAAGGCCGGCCGAGCGAGGAGTCGATCCTCGTCTCCCGCCTAATCGATCGACCCCTCAGGCCGCTCTTCCCCAAGGGCTGCCGCAACGACGTCCAGATCATCGCGACGGTTCTCTCCGCTGATAAGGTCCACCATCCGGACATCGTGGCGATGAACGCCGCTTCCGCCGCCCTTCTCGTGGCCGGCGCGCCGATCGCCGAACCGATGGGGGCGGTTCGGATTGGCAAGATCGACGACAAACTGGTCGTCAATCCGACCGAAGAAGAGCGAGAAACCTCGACGCTCGACCTGATCGTCTCGGCGACCAAGACGAAGATTATGATGGTCGAGGCCGGGGCCGATGAGATTTCCGAGGCGGAAATGCTCGAGGCTTTCAAACTGGCCCAGACGAGCATCCAAGGCTCCCTCAAGCTTCAGGAAGAACTGGCCGGCAAAGTGACGCCGCAGCCGAAGGAGCCGGTCATCGCCGCTGACAACGAAGAACTCGTCGCGACAGTCGCGGAGAAGGTTTCCGATAAACTCGGAGCGGCTTTCCGTGATGCCGACAAGCAGCAGCGTGAAGCCAAGGTAGCCGAGCTCCAGGGCTGGCTGGTGACCGAGCTGGTGCCGGAAGGCGAGCATGAAGGTCACTCCCAATCCGAAGTGATTTCCGCCTTTGATACGGTCATGAAAAAGGAGCTGCGCCGCGCGATCCTGGAGGACGAGGAGCGTCCCGACGGCCGCGGCGTCGACGAAATCCGACCGATTTCCTGCGAAGTCGGCGTCTTGCCGCGTACCCATGGGTCGGCCCTTTTCACCCGTGGCCAGACCCAGGCGTTGACCAGCACTACGCTCGGCACCCCCGGCGATGAGCAAGTCATCGATACGATGTTGCTCGACATGCGGAAGCGCTACATGCACCACTACAACTTTCCACCGTATTCGACCGGCGAAACGAAGCCGATGCGGAGTCCCGGCCGCCGCGAGATCGGTCACGGCGCCCTGGCCGAACGCGCCTTGGTACCGGTGCTGCCGACGAAGGAAAACTTTCCCTACACGATGCGGCTGGTGACGGAAATCCTTTCCTCCAACGGCTCCAGCTCGATGGCCTCCGTCTGCGGTTCGACCTTGAGTTTGATGGACGCCGGCGTAAAAATCACCAAGCCCGTCTCTGGTATCGCGATGGGCCTCGTCACTGATGGCGAGACGACCAAGGTACTGACCGACATCCAGGGGGCGGAAGACTTCGCCGGGGACATGGACTTTAAAGTGGCCGGGACCGACGCCGGGATCACCGCGCTGCAGATGGACATGAAGGTCCAAGGCATCCCCTTCGAGGTGATGGAGACGGCGCTCGACAAGGCGAAGACGGCGCGACTCTTCATCCTGGAAAAGATGCTGGCGGTCCTTCCGGCGCCGCGCGAGGAAATGAGTCCGCTGGCACCTCGCATCACTACGCTGAAAATCAATCCGGCGATGATCCGGGTCGTGATCGGTCCAGGCGGCAAGATGATCAACGAGATCATCGCCGCCACCGGCGTCTCGATCGACATCGAGGACGACGGTATCGTGATGATCGGTTCGACCGAATCCGAAAGTGCCCAGAAGGCGATCGACTGGATCGAGAGCCTGGTCGCCGAGCCGGAAATCGGCAAGGTATATAAGGCCCGCATCGTCAAGCTGATGGCCTTCGGCGCCTTCGCCGAGTTCATGCCCGGCAAAGAGGGTCTGATCCACATTTCGCAGATGGCCGACCACCGCGTCGAAAAGGTCGAGGACGTCGTCAACGAAGGCGATGAAGTCGAGGTCGTGTTGGTTGAGGTCGACGCCCAGGGTCGTAATAATCTTTCGATGAAAGCGGTCAAAGGCTCGAACGGTTAGGTTGTCCCCTTGTATCCAGGGACTGTCCCTGGATACAAGATATAGTTCGGGATTATTAGCAGCGCTGCCATTGACTGGCAGCGCTGCTGTGGCATAGTCTAGGCTGTTTGATCATCAACTCTCATGGAAGAAGCACTTAGAGACCAACCTGATCGATTTAATGTTTCCCCAGACGAGGCGGCGGACTATGAAGGGTTGCGCGCACGGGCCAGCGAGGCTATCGGAACTGCTCAGCCTGAGGCAGCTCCTACGGAATCCTCCGGAGTGACGGATGAGTTACAGGCACGTCGCGAACATAGGAGAAGGTTCGGCTTGGGTCGACTTCGGCCCCACTCCAGTCGTCGGACGAGGCGGGGGACGTCTCTTTCCGTCGTGCCAGAGGCGCCGCCCGTCATCGAATCGCCGGAGAGGGAACGGGTGGCGGAACTGGTCGGTCCAAGTCGCCTCGTGGAAGCAGCGGCACAGGCTAAGTTCGCCTGGCTGGATCACAAGGTCAATACGGTCAATGAAGAACGCTTAAGGATATCGACTCCCGAAGAGGACCCACGCCTAGTGTCAAAACCGTATTCTTTGGGACTCCGTGAGTCGAGTGGCCAACTCATCAGGCTTGAGCGCGACGTTACCAACCGTGATGAAATAGACTACGTCAGGGTAGAAGCTATCGGCACGGAACCCCACGCTCCCAAGGTGCTATTACAGCTTGAGCGCCGCACGGTGGTTGTCGACCGCCAGCCCGCCTTTGTTTTTGATTCGCTAGACGGCGACGCCTTGCCCGAGGATCTGACTAGGATCGCGGAGCGAATCGTGGCGGTCGAAGGTGTCGGTGAATGGCGACCGACCATTGAACCACCGGCGCCTCGGTAGAAAGTCAAGAAGCGGTTCCAGGAATCCACGATGTTTAGGGACGATGGTACGCTCGTTTGCTACAATAGGCCGGATGGCTAAAAAGAGTAACCGGACCAAAAAACGGGTCGCGGGGCGTTGGCCGTTCATCGCCCTGGTCTCCGGTCTTGCCTTGCTGGCGCTGGCGACGGCGCTGGCCGTCGGCGTCTCCCAACAGGAGGATAACACCCAGCTTTTGGCGAAGCTACCGAAAGATGCCACTGTCGCCGGGGTCGGTTCGTTAAAATCAGGCGATTTCGATGCCCTGCGTCAGTTGTCCGGCTCCACCGGGATTTCCGCCGACCAGACCAAAGGGCTGCTCGACACTGTCGCGGCCGGCGGGGTGACGCGCGAGAAGCTCGATAAAGCCTTCAAGAAGGAGTTCGCTTTTGCGGCTACGTCACGTGGCGGATTGGCAATCCTGACGGTTCGTGACGCCAATGCCACCACGATCCTACAAAACGAGCTGAACGCCCAGCTGGAGAACGTGCAAAGCGTCCAGAAAGAGGACCTGACGATCCGGCAGGGAACGGTAAAGACTTCAGGAATGCCAGTCGCTGTGGCACAGCAAGGGACCACCGTATACTTGGCCAACGGTCCGGATCTGATTTCCGCGGCCGAGAACGAATCGGCCGGTTTCTCGACGCTCGACTCCTTCAGCGACGTTGCCCGTCGCTTGCCCTCCGGCCAGGACGCCTACCTCTTTTTTAACCCCGACAAGGCCAAGGAAAAAATCGGCGTGGCAGTGCCGCTATTCGGAGTGGCGCTGCACCGGACCGAGGTGGGCTACGATGTCTCCCTGCAGACGGCTGACACGGAAACGTTCGGGGAGCGTCTAGTGAAGACATCCGGTGAGGCGCTGCCGCCGGCAGACAAGGCGACCGCCTCGGTGGAAGGCCGCAAGATCCTTGATTACCTTCATCTCCTCGAGGCGCAGCGACAAGAAAACAGCCTGCCGAAAGTCTTGACGCTGCGGAATGGGATTACCAATCTCAGCCGTCAGCTGGGCCAGGACCTGGAAAGCGACTATCTCGCGGCAGCCGACGGCCACTTCGTCTATTCTCGCTTCGGCGGCGCCAGCGGCGAGGAATGGATGGCGGCAGCGGGCTTCCCGGACGCGGCCACGGCGCAGCGGAAAACCACGGAGTTGGAAAACGCCCTCGCGGCCAAGGTAACGATTCCGGTGCGGAAGCAGGTAGTGACCGTCTTGCCGGATGGTACGCAGTCGCGCGAAGTAGTTTCGGAAGGCCGCGGGCCATTCACCTTCACCGCCGTACCGATTGGTTCCCTGAACGCCTCCAGCGTGGGTTTGCCCGGCGGCCTCGGCACCGTCTACTTTGCGGTGTACGACAAATATTTCGTCCTCAGTAACTCCCAGGACGGTCTCACCCGTATGACCGCCTCCTTGGCGCAACCGGCCGACGTCCGATCGAGCGGCGACCTGGCGGTACGTTTGAAGCTCGTCAACCTGAAGGACATCCAGCAGAAGCCGGATAGCCTGTCGGACTGGGTCTTCGCGACCCGGCCCGCGCGCGGCACGTTCAAACTCGACAAAGCGAGCGGCGTGCTCGAAGGGACGGTCGACTTCGAGCACGGCACATGATCAGGAATAAACAGATGCCGTTTCGTCATCTCCGAACCAAGCTCTGTCATCTCCAAATCAAGACTTGTCAGCGCCGAATGAAGGATCGTCACTCTCGAAACGAGTTCGGGGCAGGCTCTGCATCGTCAGCGCCCAACGTTATCCGACATCTTTTTTCATGTCACTCTGAACCTTTGCTGGGCTTGATTCAGTATCTTGTTTCAGGATCTATCTTTGGGATTTCGAACCAACCCGGTGATGATCTCAGAACCGTATGAAACTCGGCGCTCATCTCTCGATTTCCAAAGGACCGATGGCGATGCTGAATGAGGCACAGGTTCTCGGCATGAACGCGGTCCAGGCTTTCGCGCGCAACCCGCGCGGTCGCGGGGAAACGATTGTGCCGGAAGCGGACGCCGCCGTTTTCCGGAAAGCGCTCGCTGACCGGGACGTTCCCTTCGTCATCCACGCGCCCTACTACGTCAACGTCGGCTCCGGCAAGCCGAACAACCAACGCATCTCTCGCGAAGTGACCAAGCTTGACCTGGAGAAGGGCGACTTGCTGGGTGCTTCCTACGTCGTCGTCCACCTCGGTACACCGGGGGAAGAGTACGATATCGCGACGGCCGATGCCCATACTGCTGTGACCGTGAAGGACATCTTGGACTCGACCGAAGCGCGGACGATGCTACTCTTAGAAACGTCGGCGGGAGAGAAAAAGGTGGGCTCACGGTTCGAACAGCTGGCCGACATCCTGACCCAGGTCGGCCAGCCGGAGCGGCTTGGTGTCTGCCTCGATACCTGCCACCTCTGGGTGTCTGGCTACGACATCCGGGATGACAAGATGAAAGGAGTCATCGATGAATTCGAACGGATCATCGGCCTGGACCGGCTCAAAGTGATTCATCTGAATGACACCCAGTCGGAGTTCGCGCGCGGCCGGGACGCGCACTGGCACATCGGCCAGGGCCAGATCGGCGAGGGCGCGTTCCGGGAGCTACTGAATGATGCGCGCTTGCAGGACAAAGTGTTCCTGATGGAAACGCCGAAGGACAATCCGGAGACCGGGCTGAAAGATGCCGACGCGGTGAATCTGGCGACGCTTAAAAGGCTGACTGACGTCCGGAACTAAGTTGGAAATATTCTCTATCATTAGCTATGGTAGTTAGTTATCAAGTCATTTTTTTGATGCTATGCCAGAAAGAGAACAATCCCAGCCCAGCCTTAGGGAAGAGGTCCCACATGAACCCGCTAGTGACGATCGGGGTGCTGGTGATCATCGAGAGCTTAGTCATGGGGCGGTAATGAGGCTGGCGAGCTTACTGGGGTGGGAGGTGGAAAGAACTCGTGATGGCTATGTCTTCACAAGTCTCCCCGCACCAGACCACTCGACGAAAAATGTGGAAATTTCTCCACCGGAGTTCGGAGGGTCAATCGAAATCGATCCGGTGACATCAGCGTACCTCGTGACCGTCATCGGAGTGCCGCGCGTATTTGATGCCAGGACTCTTCTTGAACTGAGTCGCCAGACCGAAGGTGAGGATACGGAAACGAAATCCACGGAAAGCCCGGAAGTAAGGGAAGAGGCCGAACCTACACTTGCATCGGTTCCGGCTCCAGAAGCTAAATCTGAGACAGAACCAGCCGATTCTATTTTAACGAAATCCGACCGTTTTGTCGCGGAACGGTTAGGCGTACGAACGACTGGGGAAATTGCTCTAGAAAAAGGGAATTTTTCATCTTCTGCCATCCGCACGCAGTTGACGAATATATTCAGCAAGTTCGGGGTTGCGTCGACTATTGGTTTACTGGGACGTCTCGTGGAGGAAGGGCACATTTCCATGGACCGACCTGACGTTCTGAGGCTTGATATGAAGTTACTTACCACTCTCGAGAAGAAGTGCTTGAGTTTGCTCGGTGCAGGCTACCATGTCACAGCAGAAGAGCTATCAATAAGTCACAGTACCGTCAGTACCCACTTACACAATATATATTCAAAAATGGGCATCCCTGATGGTCTCCAGTTGGCCGCGGCGGCTTTGAAAGCCGGAGAACTCTCACCAGAAGATCTGGTACGGAACAGTAAGCTGAAGGAGGAAGAGAAAGAACGTCGACTCAAAGCGAAGGAGGAAGAGAAAAAACGTCGACTCAAAGCAGCGAAACCATGAGTCTTCTTAGCTACGCAACTCGGCACGGCGGCAAGAAGGTGTTCCGTGCCTACTGGAAACGCCGAAGAAGGCCGATTTGATGAACCTGGCAACCTTGCGACGGCTTGTCACTTAGAAAAGTCGCATATCAGTGTAACACAAAGCTTGACAACAAAGCCTAGAAATGATATTTTCGAACGTTGTAATAAAATAACGGTAATTACCATGAACGAGCGATCAGGGGACGGACGCGTTGAGGCACTGATAGGTAAGGATGGTACCCTGGAGCACGTTTTGGGTTGCCGACCAGACTTACCAGCTAACATTCACACCGTTGCAACTCTCGTCGAACGTGCTCGGGCACATGGCTTTCCGGTTGACCGCGCGCCGCGGGAGGGGGATGTGGCGGTGCTTGCTGCCAGCGATGCGGATCGGGCTGCCTATGTCGAAGAGGTTCAGCCTGACGGGACAATAATCGTCAGCGAAGCGAAAGCTCATTCACCGCAGGAAATTACGTTGCGGCCGTTGAACCCTGGTGGGTTCGAATTCATTCACCGTAAGGCTACATAGTTTGACTCTTTGGCCGCGGCCTAAAGTACTTCTGCAATAAACGTTTCCGGTACGAACTACGCCTCGTTATCTCATGAAGGTAAGAATCCGGGAGCGCCGGTCTTAAGCCGTTTAGTGTACGGACCTGATTGACGCTACTGATCCAACGGCCGCGCCCAGCACTTCGGCGTACCGCTGCGAGTCACCTTCGATGACGGTGATCGGTCTTTGGTAGTCGAGCTGAGGGTGTCGCATCGAAAACCAATATACTGACTCCTCCGAAGTAAATTCCGCTTCTAGCGTTTCCAGGATGGCGAAAAGATAAGATAACCTTTCCGCGTCTACCGGCCTGCCTGCGTCGGTAACGGGGAGGTCTTCGGCGGTCTTCCATCCCTGTAACGCGCGACCATTAATACCAGATAATGCCTTCAGTTGCTGAACGCTGAAAGGATAGCGCTTGATGATATAAATGAGGGAGTCTCTGGCACCCTCAGTCGAAATTAGTTCGACATCGATCATGGGAGGCAGTTCAGAATCCATAACTGGCGAGTTTATCACACGCCTGTCGAACACGTCGCGTATACTGAAGCCATGCAAATCGTGGTCCTGGGGGACATTCACGACCGTATTCGTAACCTCGATAAAACGCTCGCGGTGATTACCGCTGACCATAACCCCGAGTTGTTGATTTGCACCGGGGACGTCGGTAATGCTTCGACGCTCCTGCGACTGTCCCAATTGTTCCCGGGGGAAATCCATGCCGTCACCGGAAACGAGGACGATGAGGCGGAGATGAAGTCTGCCATTGGACATGAACGACTTCTTAAGGTATACTGGCACGGATTAACTGGTAGGCTGACGCTCGACAAGCGACACGTCGCCTTCACTCATAAACATAAGGACGCAGACGTCCTGCTCACAGAGAACCGCTTCGATATCGTCTTTTACGGACACTCTCATCAAGCGAAACTCGAGCACCACGGCGCCACGTGGGTCGTTAATCCGGGTGACATCCAAGGCCGTTTCGGCCAGAATCCCTCATTCGTGCTCTACGACACCGTGACTAACGAACCGACGCTGCACACTGTAGATTGAACAGACAAGAAGAGCTAGAAAAAATCGCGACGGACATCCGCGCGCATGAAGGATGCGGCTTCGAACCCTGCGAGACGTGCACCCAAGCCGTGCCTGGTGAGGGCAATGCCGAAGCCGAGGTGATGCTGATCGGGGAGGCGCCCGGCAAGAACGAGGACCTGCAGGGGCGGCCCTTCGTCGGGGCGGCCGGCAAACTCTTGGACGAACTGATCGGCTCACTCGGCTGGAGTCGCGAGGATGTCTTCATCGGCAATGTCCTCAAGCACCGACCGCCAGGCAATCGTGACCCCCTGCCCGCGGAAGTGCAGCACGAGTGGCCCTGGCTGAAGGCGCAGGTCGAAGTGATCCAGCCGAAGTTAATCGTCTTACTCGGCCGGCACGCGATGGACCGTTTCTTGCCGGACTTGAAGATTTCCCAGGATCACGGCCGCGGCAAGCGCTACCGCGGGCAGGCCTACTATCCGGTGTATCACCCCGCGGCGGCCCTCTACAACGGCAGCCTGAAGCAGACGTTATTCGACGACTTCGCCGGTATTCCAAGTTTGCTCAAGAAAATCACCGCGCAACCGGCCCAAACGGTCGCGATCGAACCGACCGGTGAAGCCGGCGAGCAGGTCGCCCCAGCCGAGCCCGCCCAGACGACGAGCACTTAACCCTGATTCATCCGAAGCAGATAAATCGAAAAACTACACAAACTAACGAAAGAACCATCATTTGTCATTCCGACACCATTCCGCGAAGCGGAAGGCGAGGAATCCGTTCGACTACTTCAGGACACAGCCGTAAACCAGATCCTTCGCTCTGCTCAGGCTTCCCCGGCCTAATCCGGGGATGACAAAAGAATTAACTCAAAACCAGAATTACTGAAATCTGAAAGGAAACCTATGCAAGATAACCCTACCAACCATAACGAAAAAAAATCTAACCACGACGATATTTCCCGCGCCGTCTCGAATTCACTGAGCGGCATCTCCCGGGCGAATAAGCCCGGAGGCTCCAGTGGTCAGGCTCCCAGCGGAGGAAGCGGCGGCAAGACCAAGCGTCCTGGGAATCGGCCGCCAGCCGGCGGTAACCGCCGCAAGCAAGGCGGTCAGCCCTCCGACAAGCGGGGCAAGCCGCCCCAAAATGGTCGCGGCGCCCGCGGCCCCGCTGATCGCAACCGCAGCCGCTCCGGCGGCAAGCGCCCGACGATGGCCGGTCTGATCGATACTGTCAACAAGACCTCCGATAAGTCCCCGGAAGCGCTGCAGTCGCTGGATTCACAGCAGTCCGGCATGCTCTATCCAGCCAGCCAGTTCCAGGAGGCACCGAAGCAGGTCCGTGACAAGGAGGGCAAGCTTCGCGTCATCCCCCTGGCCGGCCTCGAGGAAATCGGCCGCAACTGCATGGCGATCGAATACGGTGACGATATCATCATCGTCGACATCGGCTTCATGTTCCCTGATGAGACGATGCCGGGCATCGACTACGTCCTGCCGGACGTCACCTATCTTGAAAAAAAGCAGCGCAACATCAAAGGCATCTTCATCACCCACGGCCACCTTGACCACATCGGCGGTGCACCGTGGATACTGCCGAAGCTTGGCTTCCCGAAGGTGTATGCCTCGCGGCTTTGCCGCGCGATCATGGAGTCGAACCTAGAAGAACACGGCCTGACCAAGCGCGTGCCGTGGCAGACCGTCCAGTACGACGACGTCTACCACGTCGGCGTCTTCACCGTCCGCTTCTTCCACGTCAACCACAACATTCCCGAAGGGATGGGAGTGGCGATCGATACCCCGGTCGGCACCATCGTGCACACCGGTGACTTCAAGTTCGACGAGACCCCCGTGGCCGACCAGCCGGCCGAGTTCGAGAAAATCAGGAAAATCGGCGAACGCGGTGTGTTGCTCGCGATGTCGGATTCGACCAATACGGAAATCCCTGGCCATACACCATCCGAGAAGGAAATCGGGCAGAATATGCACGAGCAGATTTCTGGAGCGAAGGGCCGCGTGATCATGGCGACCTTCTCGACGCTGATCGCCCGGCTGCAGCAAGCGCTCGACGCAGCAGCGCTTACTAACCGGAAGGTTTCGGTCACCGGCCGCTCGATGCTGCGGAACGTGGAGATTTGTCAGCGCCTCGGCTACCTCGACATCCCAAAGGGAATCTTGGTCGACCCGCGACATTTGAATAAGTACCGCGATAGCGAGATTCTCGTCCTCTGTACCGGATCACAAGGTGATGAGATGAGTGCACTCAACCGGATGGCCAATGGCGAACACCGCCAGGTACAGATCAAGCAGGGCGACACGGTCATCCTCTCCTCCTCGCCGATTCCGGGCAACGAGCGCTCGATCGAAGGCATGATGGATAACCTCTTCCGTCTCGGTGCGGACGTAATTTATTCGAAGCTCTACGACATCCACTCCTCCGGCCACGCCTTTCAGGATGAGCAGCGCCAGATGATCGAGCTGCTCAAGCCGAAGCACTTCATGCCGGTGCACGGTGAGTATCGCAAGCGGGTGCTGCACGGTCGGATCGCGATGAGTCTGGGGATTCCTCCGACGAACGTCCACTTGGCGGACAACGGCCAGGTCCTCGAAGCCAACCACCGCGGGACGGTCAGCCTGACCAAGGAGAAGGTCCCCGCCAACCTCGTGTTCGTCGACGGGCTCGGCGTCGGTGACGTCGGCCAGGTCGTGCTGCGGGACCGTAAGCACATGTCCGAAGGCGGCATGTTCGTGATCATCGTGATGGTCGACCGCAAGACCGGCCGTCTTATCGGCTCACCGGACATCATCTCCCGCGGTTTCACCTACCTGCGCGAAGCGGGCGACCTCTTGAAGGAGCTGCGGGTCGAGGTGCGGAAGCAGTTCCAAACGCAGGATAAACAACATCAGCCTGGCCACGCCAAACAGGCCGATTACTCCTACATCAAGAACAAGCTGCGCGAAGTCGTCGAGGACTTTCTGTATAAAAAGACAGAGCGCCAGCCGATGGTGCTTCCGGTCGTCCTCGAAGTCTAAGCGCCAAAGTAAGCGCCAAGGCCCGGCCTCGCCTTCGTGGAGGCCAGGCCTTGAACCGGACGTTCTACACCTGAGCCGAGCCTGAAAGTGTTTTGATGAAGGGGTTTCCTGCAACCGGCCCTAGGACGCTCGAACCTTGTATGGTATCTTGACCAGTCATTAACCTATCAGTACATGCCTGACCGAATAAAACAATGCCCTGACGTCGGCGCAGAATTCTCAACCGAGGTTCGCCAGCTTGCCCTTGCTGACATGTCTGATCGTGACGCAAAGCTGTTAGGTTTGCTCGTAACGAAAGCCGAGATCAAACAGTGGAATCTCGATCGAGAAATCGAGAGTAAATACCGCGACGAAGGTCCTTGGCTCGTGCTTCAGTCCGAACTTCGTGAATACGCGGGTGAACACTACTTCGTGCTTGAAACTCCGTGGCACAAGCTCGACTATCGAATGCAGGCATTGCGCGAGTTAGCTGAAGGAATTGGTCACGGAGTTATTGCTCACGAGGATAAGGAAGGCACTCGGCTACTCGTTCCGCCGGATGCGTTCAGGACTTTAGCCGAAGAGTAATGGGAACGTCGTCCCAGACTCGGAGCCAACAGGGATGGTATAGAACCGCACTTCGAAAACCTCTCAACAGACTCGAGTAATCCGTCGCCGTTGCCTGGGAGGATCTGGAACGATTTAGTAACGAAACTGACCTCGGAGTGGAGGTAGGTTCGTTGCACAGCTTTTCAGGCTTAGTGGATTTTGTGCGCCAGACTGTCGGAGGTTTAGACCATTGGAAACCCACCTACGTCTTCCTTACGGAGCAATCGTGGTTGGAGGGATGACCTCTAGCGTCGCTGCAGAGTCAGAGGCAATACATAACAAAGACCCGTCTGAGTAACGGGTCTTTGTTATTTTCCGCATAACGACGTAGGATGCGTGTAAGGGGAAAGTACCTTCCGAGCTTTTCCTGATCCTGTTTCCGGACGAAAGGGGCATTGTGCCTGTGCCATCACGTATCCCGTCGGTTCGTATCAGCCCGCGGCCGCGTGTCGCTATCCTTATGGGCTCCGAGAGCGACCGCGAGGTCATGCAGAAGGCCGAAGCAGTACTCAATGAGCACGGCATCTCATTCGAGACCCTCGTCATGAGTGCCCATCGTGAACCTGACAAGGTGGCGGCGTGGGCCAAAGGTGCCCGCGCCAGCGGCTTCGAGGCGATCATCGCCGGCGCCGGCCTCTCGGCTGCTCTGCCTGGTGCCATTGCGGCGCACACCGATTTGCCGGTCGTCGGCGTTCCTCTCACCAGTGCCACTTCGGCCCTCGGCGGCCTGGACGCCCTCCTCGCGATTGCCCAGATGCCTCCAGGAGTGCCGGTGGCTACGGTCGGCCTTAACGCCGCTAAGAACGCCGCACTCCTCGCTGTCCGCATGCTCAGGATGCCATACTGAGGGCAACGCCAAGAGAAGCTCGGTACGGCCGGGGACGGAACCACGCGCTCACGCGCACCGTCCCCGGCCACCGATTTACAATCTTCATAAGTAACTAGTAATCAAAGGAGTCATCCCATGGCAAATTATGCCGAAAGCGAAGTAATCCCCGAACTGGTCGCCGCCGAGTCGGCGCGAAGATTCACCCCTGTGCATTCCGGAAAAGTACGGGAAATCTTGCGGTCCGACGGCGAGGAATTGTTGCTCGTCGCCACGGACCGGATCTCAGCGTTTGACGTCGTGATGGCCGAGCGCGTCCCCGGTAAAGGCAAGGTCCTCAATAAGCTTTCGGAATACTGGTTCAGACATTTGGAAAAGCAAGCTGGTATACCCAACCACATCATAAATCCGAACTACCTGCCCGGAGGGGAATTTGACGACCGAGCGATGCTCGTCCAGCGGACGGAACCGATCATGACAGAATGCATCGTCCGTGGTGTCTTGACCGGCTCGTTCCTGAAGGCGTACCAGGCCACGGAACCGAATCCGGACGGCACTCGGACAGTGCTGGGTATTACGCTACCTGGTGATATGCAAGAAAGCCAGCCGTTCCCGGAGCCGCTCTTTACCCCGAGCACTAAGGCAGGGGATGGGGAGCACGACGTCAACCTGACGGAAGCCGAGACACGGGCGCGATTGGTCGAGCAGGTCGGCTACGACTGCTTTGACGAGCTTGGTGAGATGGCCGTGGATCTTTACCTGGCTGCTTACAAACACGCCCGTGAAAGCGGCATCATCATCGCCGATACGAAGCTTGAGTTCGGCTTGCATAACGGAAGAATCATTTTGATCGACGAGGTCTTCACGCCGGATTCTTCCCGCTTCGTTTTTGCGGAAGATTATAAGGTCGGTGAGCCACTCAAGTCACGCGATAAGCAAATTTTAAGGTACTATCTGGACTCGATTGGTTGGGATCGGGATCCGAGTAATCCGCCGGCGCTGCCGGGTGAGCTGATCGCAGAAATTGCCGAGACGTATCGCGTGATGTACCGTCGTATCACTGGTGAGGAGATTGCTGCCTAAACCGGCAGTTAGTTCAGCAGGATTTCCTTCCAGCCCTTGACCTGGAAGCTGCCGCCGGGTCCGGCCGAGAATTGGACGTCCGCCAGTCCGGAAACATAGGTGATCACGGCGTTATTGTCCAAATCCAGCTTATCCGCCGTCAGGGCATTGGCGCCGCCGTTGTTGTTGACGTGGATCGTGCCGTGGATTGCCGCCAGGATGATACTGTCGGCGTTGTTGGAGACGTTGATCGCCAGCGAGGAGGTGCTGGTCGTCGCGAGCATCAGGAAGCTGTCACTGGCCCCGGAGCCGAAAAAGCTGACGTTATTCGAGATGTCGATCGCGCCATCGCTGACGATCGCGCCGCTGTCGCTGCCGTAGCCGGAGGCGAGGCGGATGATGGCGTTATTTGAGAAGCTGATCGTCCCAGTGACCCACAGGGTGCCGGTAAGGGTCAAGGTAGAGTTGTTGCTGATAACTAAATTGCCATTGATTTTCATCGGCCCGATTGTCGCGCTGCCCCCGTTGGTAACGCTGTAGTTGCCGACGTAATTCACGCCAGCCGATGCTAGGGTCTTGAAGTCGTCCAGGTTGGCGTCCGTCACCGGTAGGTCACGGGTCGGCGGGTCGGCGCTGCCGGGGTAGGAGTTTCGCCCAACGCTGGACCCGCTGTTTGTCTGGTAATAAGCATCTCGGCCGATAGAGTCGCCGGTCAGTGTGTTGGCGTGGGCATCGCTGCCGACCGTCAGATTCTGGATAGAGGTCGGCAGTCCGCCCGTCCAGACCTTGAAGGCGACATCAGTATTTAAGGCAGACCAGGTACCGCCGTCGAAGTTCGATGACGATTTTGCCTCCTGGCCAGCGTACGAGTTGTTATGGGCCCACAGGTAGTAGTTACTATTGTCGGCTCCGCCGTCGATTACGATCCAGTACTTGGTTCCGGAGGTCAGGTTGGGATTCGTGCTCATGCTAACGTCGATAAAGGAATAGGCGCTACCGACCGTGGCGGCGGACAAGGTGCCGCTGGCGAGGGTCGTGGTGGAGGGCTTATTGCCATTGTCTGCCGTCAAGCGGACCGTGGTGTTGGCGGGGCTACCGATTTTCTTTAGCTTCAAAGAGAACTTGATGATCCTTTCGTTGTCCGGTGCCGCGAAGCTCTGGGCGACATCATTGGTGGAGTTACGCCCGACGATCTGGTCACTGACGGTGGCGGGATCGAAGACGGGGCTGGCATCGACAGCCACACCACCGGCGACCCAAGCATCGCCGGTGATGCTGGCGCCATTACTGCCGGTGTGGTTGCCGTTCGAGTAGGTCGTGCCGTTGATCGTCGAGTTGTTGCTCTGATTGATTCCGTTGGCACCGGCCTGCATCGCATAGACGAAGTCGATGTTGGGCGACGGCTGGGGGCAGTTCGATAGCTGGATCCGGCGCACTTGTGTCCCGGCGAAACCGGAGGCGGTAATTTGCTTGGCCGTCGTGCACCCTTGGCCGGAGACGGTCTCGATATTCGTGTCGACGCGGTTGCGTGTATCGAAGGTGGTCGCCAAGGTTACCGAAGACGACCCATAGTTGGAGTTGCGGCGGATTTGCAGCAAGGCATCCTCCGCTCCGGATTCGGCATTGTACGTGTTTTGCGTGGAGTTCAGCCGGTCCGAGGCAGCCTTGTAGGAGATCGCCGAGCTCGTGACCATACCGGCGCCGACGATGAAGATCGTCGAGGTGAACAAGAGGACGCCGAGCAAGCCGATCACGCCGCGCTGATCACCGACCCTGTTCCGTAAAGTCGTCACGAAAATTCTCGAACGATTTCGAATCAAGCCTGCCCCGTGCTCCGAGGCGGGGTCTCGCGTGACCTCGTCAATTTTCGCGAAAAAAGAGGAATGACATGAAAGCTTTCGCATGCGACTTAACAAACGCTGGCGGAAGTTGGAAGGCCGTTTGGACGCCGTCATTGCGGCCTCGTACTGATCGTCGAGCCGACGTTCAAAGTGGTGCTGATGCCATAGCGGACACGTTGTAACGTGGACTGGATCCGGACCGCTACCAAGTTACCATTTGTGTCACTGGTTGGGGTGAACGTCAGGGCAATGTCGGTCGAGCCCGGTGACATCAGATCAGTGTCGTTATTGTTCTCATCGACGTAGTGGATCTGCGAGCCGCTGACATAGTATTTGCGCTTTTGGGTACCGTTGATATAAAACGACAGCGTGTTCGGGTTGCTCGTGAAATTGGAGTTCGCCGCGTCAAGCGCCGTGCCCTCTTTGATCGTCCGGCTCATGTGGGCAAGGATTGCATCCCCTTCCCGCTGCAGGTCCTGGGTCGCTTTGTCCCGGACGTAGGTCTTCAGCGAGGTGGTATAGAGCGAGACCGTGGCGAGCAGGATAACACTGAAAATGGCGATTGCGACGATCAGTTCGACGAGCGTCAAGCCGGCCTGCTGGTTTTGCCGAGCTGTTCCGCTGACCCTCATCAGGCCTGCCAATCCGTCAGGTAACCGAACACCGAGCGGCTGTAGGTGCGACTGCCGTTCGACCAGGTGATCGTCACGGTGATCTTTTTGGTGCTGGCATCGGCCAGCGTACCGCCGGAGGCGACGATCCGGTCGCCGGCCGTCAGGGTACCGCTCGCGTCCGTGTCCTCCCGGCTGACTGAGGAAATCGTTACGGTGCGGCTGTACTTACCGACGGCTTCCGTGCTTCCGGCGATTAGCTGCCACGGCGGGTTGGCGCCATTAGTCGAGTTGAGGTGATAGGCTCCGTCGGTGTTGATGTTCGTCCAGGTGGCATCCCGAATCGTGCGGATCGCTTCCAATCCTTCCTGCAGATAGTTCGAGACCTGGACGGTATCGCGTGCGGCTTCGGACGAGGCTTTGGCGGTGAGGGTCACCTGCAATACGGCGATCAAGCCGATTGCGAAGACGGAAATCGCGACGACGGCCTCGACCAGCGTAAAGCCGCGTTGTGTCATCGGGCCGTTGGCGGGCGAAGCCGCGCGGCGGCTTCCTGGGGTACTAACGTTCCAGTGTCTCCGAAGCGAAGTCCGGCGCGTGATTCCGAATCGTCGGGGGGGTGCCCCGTCTGGCTTTCGCCCTCTAGTTAACATACATCACCCCGCTCGATTGGATGATGATCGACTTCGACTTGCTGCTGCCGGTCCTTGTGAAGGTCAAAGTAGCGCTCGTCGTATTTTTGGTTTGGCCGGTCAGCCGACTGAAGATGACCTGGCTGGCAGACGGCGAAATCGTCGTGCCGAGGGTCGCACGGCCGAGGCTCTTCGTCTGGATGTTCGTCTGCGTGCCGGTGGCTGGGTCATTCGAGAACGTCGTCCATGAACTCGTCGTGAACGACATCCCGTACTCCTTGTTATTATTGACGACGCGCGCTTCCGACTGCATCTTGCGCAAATTCGCTAACGTTTCCTCCACCTCGGAGTCGAACGTGGCGTTTCCCTGCAGGTCGTAAAGCCGGATACTGAGGCCCGCGATCACGCCGATGATCGAGATGGTGACGATCGTTTCAACCAGCGTAAAACCGGCGGAGCGGGCGGGGGTGCCGACGGCAAATCCAAGATGCATCTTTGAATGTCCTTTTGTTTTTAAACTGGCTTCAGTATAGTCGCATCCTCAAGCGTGGCCAAGCGTGCCGTCGTGAGGACACCCAGCCACCGCAAGGACAGTCCTTCAGCGTGGGGCGCTGTCCCTGCCGTATTCGCGCGGCCAGGCAAACCAAATGAGTTTTGCGATCGGTTCATCCAAAGCCATAGACTAACGACCCCTGATGGGAATCGCCGGGCGTATACTGAAGCGGCATGACTAGAACTCATTTCAAAACCCCATTCCGGTCTGCGTCCCGCGGTGACGGGCTGCTCATCGACCCAAAACTCCTCGAAGTAGCGCTGCTACTCCTTCGTTGTTTTGTGTCGCGGCAGCGAAGTCACCGCGGGGCTCGTCATGCCTGTCTCGAGCGAAGTCGAGAGGAAAGCAGGTTTTGAAATGAGTTCTTCTCATCAATCTCGCACGCGAAACTTTTGCATCATCGCCCACATCGACCACGGCAAATCGACGCTGGCCGACCGGCTGCTCGAGATCACCGGGACCGTCCAAAAGCGCGACATGCAAGAGCAACTGCTCGATTCGATGGAGCTCGAGCGCGAGCGCGGCATCACGATCAAGCTGCAGCCGGTGACGATGGCCTGGTCCCCGACCCGCTCTGACGCACCACCCGAGACGTATACCCTGAATTTGATCGACACGCCCGGCCACGTCGACTTCTCCTACGAAGTCAGCCGGTCCCTCGCCGCGTGCGAAGGGGCGCTGCTGGTGGTCGATGCCGCCCAGGGAATCGAGGCGCAGACGCTGGCGAACGTCCACCTGGCCCTCGAACACGACCTGACGATCATCCCGGTCGTGAACAAGATCGATTTGCCAGCCGCCGACCCCGATAAGACGATCCGTGAGATCGAGGAGATCATCGGCTTGCCGGCTGCGGACGCAATCTTGGCGTCGGGAAAGACCGGCCAGGGAGTAGAAGCGATTCTCCAGGCGATCGTCGCGCGGATTCCCGCCCCATCCGGCGACCCGGCCGCCCCGGTGCGCGGCTTGATCTTCGATTCGACCTTCGATACCTACCGTGGCGTGATCACCTATACGCGGATCGTCGACGGTGAGTTGCCGTCGCGGGCGAAGGTTTCGCTGATGGTAAGCGGAAAGAGCACCGAGGCTTCCGAAGTCGGCGTCCTGAAACCCGCCTATTCGCCGCTGGCGAAGCTGTCGGCCGGCGACGTCGGTTACGTCGTGACGGGCCTGAAGAACGTCGCCGACGCGCGGGTCGGGGATACGATTACGCTGGCGGCTACCCCGGCCACGGAGCCCTTACCCGGGTACGACGAGGCCAACCCTATGGTCTTTGCCGGGATTTACACCGTCAGCGGCGAGGACTTTGCCAAGTTGCGTGATGCGCTGGAGAAACTGGCCTTGAATGACGCCTCGCTATCGTATGAGCCGAACAAGTCGGCCTCCTTGGGACTCGGTTTCCGCTGCGGTTTTCTCGGGCTGCTTCACCTCGATATCGTGCGCGAACGGTTGGAACGCGAGTATGACCTCGAGCTGGTAATCACGGCGCCGAGCGTTTCCTACGAGGTCGCCAAGACGAGCGGCGAGACCTTCACCGTCTCCGACCCGTCGGAATTGCCGGACCCGACGCAGATCGCCGAGTTGCGCGAACCGTGGATGGCCGTCGAAATCTTGTCGCGATCGGACTACGTCGGGCCGATCATGCAGCTGATCGACGAACGCCGCGGCGTCTTCAAGAACATGGAGTACGTCGAGCAAACCCGCGTGTTGATCACCGGCGAGCTGCCGCTTTCCTCGATCGTCCTCGACTTTTACGATGCCCTCAAAGGGGCGACCTCCGGCTACGCTTCGCTCAACTATATCTTCAGCGGTTTCCGGGCCGGCAACCTGGTCAAGGTCGACTTCCTGGTGGCCGACGAGCCGGTCGAGAGCCTGTCGATCATCGTCCACCGGGACGAGGCCGAGGAACGGGCACGCACGATTCTCGTCAAACTGAAAGCTTTGATCCCGCGTCAGCTTTTCAAGATCGCCCTGCAAGCGGCAATCGGCGGCAAGATCATCGCCCGTGAGGACATCTCCTCGGTCGGCAAGAACGTGACGGCGAAACTTTACGGCGGCGACGTCACCCGGAAGCGGAAGCTTTTGGAGAAGCAGAAGAAGGGCAAACAGCGCCTGAAGTCGTTCGGCCGGGTCGAAATTCCATCGGATGCTTTCTTGGCGGTCCTGAAAAAATAATTGTTTTGCTTGCAGGTGTCTGTTACCGTGAGCAGTCAACTACTTAGGAGAATGCATGAAGGAATTATCAGCCGCTGTCGATGATAGGATCACTACTTTCTTGCGGAAGGAGGAGGCTGGCGATGTCATACGAGAAGCGGACATAGAAGTTCGCTACGCGGTTGCCTCCGCAGAAACCGTCAAGCGGCTGACGGTGCTGGCGTTGGAACAGAGCGATGGGCGGCTTTTGGACTCCGCCGTACGCCTCTACGACGAACTCCCTCGTATTAACTATGGGGTCTGGGGCGCACTCGATCGCACCGTGCGAATCGGGTCGCGGGTGGCGGCGGCCAGTATTGGTCTCGAGCGAGCGGACCTTGTCAGCGTGCTGCATGGTGCGGCACGCAAAAAGTTCGAGAATAATATCACCCATGAACCTGGGCGCGTGGACAGGGTCTTCTTCTTGCCGCTGATTCACGGCGCGTCCTCTCCTGACATTTTGAAGCGGGTTGAAGGTATCGCCTTTCAGACCGTAGGGGCGGAAAAGGTCTTGAATAGGCAGTATGTACCAGGCGACAATCGGAAATCTCCGCCGTCTTTGGCTTCCGAACTGACGTTAGCGAGCTTGGCCTTCGATGATTTTGCGAACACGGAGCGCCTGTGGGCGCAAGAGAAGGAATGGCATCCGGACTTTGCGGAACGCGTAATCGACCGGCTCTTTGCAACCAGACCCGAGGATTGTGATCGTGCGATGTCGTACGTTCGCTTGTTACCTGCCGCCCGTCGTCAAGAAGGTCTGCTGATACTCCTCAATAAACGGGTCCCGGCAGACGTTTCCATGGAATTGCTGGCTGAATAGGGGCTTGGGAGAGAAAGAAAAACAGCGCCCGTTGGGACGCTGTCTTGGATACTGAATCGAGTCCGTAAAGACCGAGAAGTTCAGTGTGAACGTATGCTGATTAGAAGCCGACGGTTGGGCTGGCCGAAGGACGAACGGTGGCTGCCGGTGAAGCGCTGGACGTGACCGAGTCCCTCTTACCTGTCGTGAGGTTTTGGATATCGTCGCCATTGGTCTGGTCAGCCGTGGCCCAGGTCCAGGCGACGGTGCCGGTGGCAATGGAACCGACGACGATTCCTCCGAGGAACATCGTGAATGGGTGGACGTGGTTCTTACCGACTTGGAATACCGTACGATGCGGCATGTGCGCTCCTATGCTTACTTTCTATCTATTCGATATTGTGCGTGGATGGGCGCGCCGTGTCAACGGTGCCCGTCATTGGCACACCTGGCGCGCGAGTGCTTGACACCATAGGCGGAGGCAGTACACTGAAATTAGCACTCTCGATACCTGAGTGCCAAAAATCAGCACATGAAGTACATACTGACATCACGGGAAAATTTGATCCTCCGGGCGATCGTCCAGGAGTACAGCAGTTCCGCGCACCCGGTCGGCTCGCGGCTTCTCTGGACCCGTTACGGTCTCGGTATTTCGCCGGCGACCATCCGCGGCGTAATGAGCGCCCTGACGGAAGCCGGTTATCTCAGCCAGCCCCATACCTCGGCCGGCCGCGTGCCGACGGAGCAGGCGTACCGTTTGTTCGTCGACAGCGCCGAGGCGAGCACGCCGAGCGTCGGGGAACAAGAAAAGCTGGCAGCCCGTCTCGAACGAGCCGAATCCACCGAAGAGGCGGGCCAGGTCCTTGGGCAGCAGCTTTCGGAAGCCGCCGGATCAGCTGGTTTTTATCTGGACCGGCGCGGTGCCCAACTGTATAACCTGGCCAACGTCTTCGGCCAGCCGGAATTCGAGGATCCGCGCGTCGCCGGGTACGTCGCCCAGTTGATCGACCAACTGGCCGAATGGGTGCCGAAGCTGACGGGGCAGACCAAGGACGTCGCGGTGCGGATCGGCCAGGAAAACGACGATTTCCGGGCGCGTCAGGTATCGGTGCTGGCGATGCCGATCGGCGACGGCTATGTCGGTGTGATCGGCTCCACCCGTATGCCCTACCGCAAACTGATGAGCTTATTCACTTTCGTAAAAGAGCGATTGGAGCAGCACCATGACGGATAAGAAACGTGATCAAGATGACACTGTCGAAGAGGAGACGTCGGATGAAACCGCCGAACCGCAAACGGCTGCTCAAAACAATGCCGCCGCCGGGTTTGCCGGTCCGACCCCGGAAATGGAAGATTTGCGCCAGCAACTGATGCGAGTCGCGGCCGATTTTGAAAACTACAAGCGTCGCAGTGCCGACGAGCAGGCGCGTAACGCCGCTATCTCCCGGCTCAGTGTGGTGCTTGAATTCCTGCCGGTGATCGACAATTTCGAGCGGGCGTTCAAGGACGTCCCGAAAGAAATCGAAAGCTCTCCCTGGTACGGCGGCGTTTCGGCGATCAAGCAGCAGTTCGAATCGACACTGAAAAGTCTCGGCATCGCACGCATCGAGACCGTCGGCCAGCCGTTCGATCCGAACCTCCATGAGGCGATCAGCCACGAAGCGTCCGATAAATATGATGCGGATATCGTCTCGGAGGAATTCGAAGCCGGCTATCGGCTGGGTGATGATGTCATCCGGCACGCCAAAGTGAAAGTGAGTAATGGTAAGAAGAAATGATTGACGAACCAATGCCTGCCATCCCCCTGGATTTTCCGCGCGAACAAGTCATCGCCGAGGTCCAAGTTATCGAAGAAGGATTAGACGGGCAGTCGTGGTCAGACTATACTCGCGGACTCGTGCAAACACTCGATGCCGCTATAGCAGTGTCCTGGATCATGGGAGAAACTGACTTTGAAGCGGATATGGCACCCCGTATGGGTTGGCTCCAGGAACAACTACTGGATCTTGAGGTTGCGGAATTGAGCGGCGGCGTATCGGTGGCGCAAAAAGAATCAATTGCTAACGAGGTACTGTATATCAAATCACTAATTCCAGAAGAATTATGGAAGGAGAACAACTATGGCTAAAATCATCGGAATCGACCTCGGAACCACCAACTCGGCTGTCGCCGTCTTGGAAGGTGGCGAGGCGAAAATAATCCCCAACAAGGAGGGTGGCCGCATCACGCCGTCCGTCGTCGCGATCAACAAGGCCGGTGAACGGCTGGTCGGTCAGGTCGCGCGGCGCCAGCAGGTCACCAATCCGGAAAATACGATCTTTTCCGTGAAGCGCTTCATGGGCCGCAAGATGGACGACCCGATCGTCAAGAAAGAACTCGGTCTGATCCCCTACGAACTGAAGGCCGGCAAGAACGGCGACGTCGAGGTGAAGATGGGCGACAAGTTCTACTCGCCGCCGGAAGTCTCGGCGATGATCCTCCAGAAACTCAAGCAGGACGCCGAAGCATACCTCGGCGATACGGTCACCGACGCGGTCATCACCGTGCCGGCCTACTTCAACGACTCGCAGCGGAACGCCACCAAGGACGCCGGCAAGATCGCCGGCCTCAACGTGCAGCGCATCATCAACGAACCAACAGCCAGCTCCCTGGCTTACGGGCTCGACAAGAAGAAAGACGAGAAAATCGCTGTCTTCGACCTCGGTGGCGGCACTTTCGACGTTACCATCCTGGAACTCGGCGACGGCGTCTTCGAGGTGAAGTCGACCAATGGCGACACCCACCTCGGCGGCGACGACTTCGATCAAGCGATTATCGATTGGCTGGTCGCTGAATTCAAGAAAGACCAGGGTGTCGACCTGGCGAAGGATCGGCAAGCCCTGCAGCGGCTAAAGGAGGCCGGTGAAAAGGCGAAGCAAGAGCTTTCGACCACCGGTGAGACGGAGATCAATATCCCGTTCATCACGGCCGATTCATCGGGGCCGAAACACCTCAACATCCAACTGACGCGGGCCAAGCTCGAGCAACTGACGGAAGACTTGGTCAAGCGAACGATCAGCCCGTGCCAGAAGGCGCTCGATGACGCCGGCTACAAGACGACGGACATCAACGAAGTGATCCTGGTCGGTGGACAGACCCGCATGCCCGCTGTCCACGAAGCGGTCAAGAAGTTCTTTGGCAAAGACCCGGACCAGAGCGTCAACCCGGATGAAGCGGTCGCCCTCGGCGCCTCGATCCAGGGCGGCGTGCTCTCCGGAGACGTCAAGGACCTCCTGCTGCTTGACGTGACCCCGCTTTCCCTCGGTATCGAGACGCTTGGCGGCGTGGCGACCAAATTGATCGATCGCAACACGACGATTCCTACCAGCAAGTCACAGGTGTTTTCGACGGCGGCCGATAATCAGCCCTCCGTCGACGTCCACGTCGTCCAAGGCGAGCGGCCGCTCGTGACCGACAACAAGTCGCTCGGCCGGTTCGTGCTCGATGGCATCCCGCCGGCGCCGCGCGGCGTGCCGCAAATCGAGGTCACCTTCGACCTCGACGCCAACGGCATCTTGAATGTCTCCGCCAAGGACAAGGGCACCGGCAAGGAGCAGAAGATCACGATCCAGGGCTCGAGCGGTCTCACCGATGAAGAAGTGGAAAAGATGCGTAAAGAGGCCCAGGAGCACGAGTCAGAGGATCAGGCCAAACAGGAAGGAATCGAGGCCCGGAATAGTGCCGACAGTTTGATTTACTCTTCGGAAAAGACGCTGAAGGACGCCGGTGACAAGGTCGAGGCGGCTGACAAGCAGGCCGTCGAGGATGCGATCCGGGAGCTTCGCGAGGTGATGAGTGGCGACGACGCTGGTCCGATCAAGGAGAAATCAGACGCACTAAGCGAAAAAATCCAGAAGGTCGGCGCAGCGATGTACCAACAGTCTGGTTCGGCGGAAGCCGAGCAGTCGGCTGGCGAGGAAGCCCCGTCCCAGGATCAGACCACCAGCGCCGACCAGTCGACGCAGGAAACCGCGGCTGAAACGGACGAGGCGAAAACCGAAGAAGCATCAGACGAAACCCCTGCTGATAAATCGGACGAGGATAAAAAGGGCGACGCGAAGAAGTAGTTCAGCTTGCGCCTGAAGAAAGCGGCCCAGACGAGGCCGCTTTCTAGTTCCCGACAGGGTTACGGTATGATTGAGCGGAGCAAAATGAGTTTATGAAAAAAGCCCTTATTCCGATTCTCGTTGCCGTTTTCTTAAGCCTCGGTGCCAGCGGTTGTACCCCGAAACCATCACCTACCGTTAATCCCAGTGGCGCAAATGAGGGAATCAGCCAGGCCAAGCAGCGCTACACGGAAAGCCTCGCCAAGGCCCACGATTGGCAAAGAAATGCCACGCTGGAACGTGTCTACCGGACGTATGAAGGTACGATGACGCCAGAGGGTGGCGCCGCGACCACCTACACCTTCGCTTCCCTCGCCGAACCGACCCATAGTTTCGAAGTCACTTTCGCTGGCGATGGCGCGTTGACGACGAAGAAGAGCACCAAGCAGTCGTTCGAACTCGCCTTCAACCCGATCGATACCGCCGAGTGGTCGATAGACCCGGACAAGGCCTTGCAAGTTGCCGAAGACGCCGGCGGCCGGACGTTCCGCGAACAGCATCTCGCCGGCTTTAAGGTCAGCCAGAATCTGCAACAGAAGGGCACGTTCCCGGTGATGTGGTACTTCCGCTACGATACCGGCGACGGCACCCGCCTGCGCCACGAAATTTTCGTCAATGCGAAGACCGGCGAGATCGCCAACCAGCTCGAAACGACGATTTAGAGTTTTCTCGGCCTGCGACAATTTGCAATCGTCACGCGTGCCCCTCGTCTTTCCGGCCGATGGCAAACAGCGTGAGCCGAAGCGGCGGATCCTTTCGACGACCTCTCGCGAGTATCTCTCGAGTTCGGAAATACATTCAGCTACGAAGAGGGGGTTTGGATGATAAAAGAGACTCGGGCATCAGCTAGGTTTGAGGGCGTCGCCCTTCAAGGGCGACGCCCTCAAGAGGTCTTGCCCCCGCGACCTTTGTCGCAATCCGCAACCTGATGGCGCCTTTACGCCAAGACTATTTAGGAGCTGGCCCCAGATTGTCTTCGATGATCGCTCGGCATTCGTCAGCCAACCCGCCTGTCTGGGGTGCGACCACGGTCAGGTGCCAGTTTTTTTTGGTGACATAACGGCTGGCTGCTTCGGTGACGTCCTTCCGGGTGATCGCTCGCTCTTCCGCCAGCCGCGTCTCCGGAGATACCAGCGGCTTTCCGGTCTCGAAGCGATCCTCGTACCAGTCCGCGAAGTCCCGCGGCGCCTCATACGATCGGCCGATTGAGCCGATGATCGATTCTTTGGCGTAAGCCAGTTCTTCATCCGAGAACCCACCAGCCGCGACGCGGCCGAGGATCGTCGTAATCAGCTCGAGAAGTGGCAATAGTTTTTCGTCCGGGGCTTGGGAGGTGATTTCCAGCCCGCTGTATTCTTCTTGGGCATACCGATCCGCGTTGATACCGTAGGACAACCCGGCTTGCCGGACTTCGGCCGCCAGCGGAGCGGTCGAGCTGCCGCCCAGGATTTCCGTAAATATCCGGAGCGGCACCAAATCTGGCAGGTCGTACCCGGGATGTAAGAAGCGCAGGTTCAGTCGGGTCTGTGCCTGGGAACGCGCCAGTAAGAGGGAAATGTGCCCTGCGAAATCGGCCAACGGATGCTTCTTAAAGGTTTGACGGTGACCGCGACGATAGCCTGCTGTCATCAATTCCAAACGCTCAATGACGCGCTCCCGCGTCTTTTCCGGTAGAGCGGTGGCGATGATTACCCCCGTGTTGGCCGTGACGAAATATCGACGGTAGGCGGCGCGGATATCTGCCATCGTCAACCGGCGCGTTACCTCGAGCCGCTCCCTCCAGCCCGGCTTCAGGCTCGGTACCAACGCCTGCTCGGAGTAGTAGTCACTCCGGTCGTCATCGTCGTCGAGGTGTTCGGAAAGCTCGTTGATCACGGCCTCCCGCTCCGACTCGAGGTCGGCGTCCGACAGCGTCGCTTCGAAAAGTAACTCCATCATCAGCTCCGACAAGCGGAACAGGTCGGTTTTCGCGCCTTCGAAACGGAATGAATTGCTGTCAACGTTGGTGTAGCCGTTGACGAAAGCACCGCTGCGCTCGAGCTCCCGGTTCAAGGTGAACGAATCAGGGAAGCGTTTGGTGCCGCTGAACATCAGATGCTCGAGGAGATGCGGCGTCTCGTAGTGCGTCCGCGGGAAGTACCGGTAGCCGCTTTGCACGAAGCTGCTGAGCGACACCGAACCGGCCCCCGGCACGTCGATCAGAAGGAGTCGCATGCCGTTCGATAGTTCATGCTGGTAGGTGGCGTGCTTCATATGTATTTAGGTTAAGCTAAATGCATGGCGAAACCGAATTATTATGAAATTCTTGGCGTGTCACGGACCGCCACCGAGACGGAAATCAAACAAGCGTACCGGAAGCTGGCGCGGGAGTATCATCCCGACGTCAACGATTCGCCGAACGCCGAAGCGACCTTCAAAGACATCAACGCCGCCTACGGCACCCTGTCGGACTCGCTGAAGCGAGCGGACTACGACCAGTCGCTAGCCGATACCGGCGTCCGGCGCGATACCGCCTCGTCGTACGCGAACGAAACCACCGCTGACTACGGGCCGAGCCCCTCCCCGGCCCCTGACTATACCAATCCCTATCGCCGGGCGATGCTGCGGGCAGCCTATGCTCGTGTGGCCGCGGCAGCCATGGTTGCGGGATTGGTCGGCCTGCTCACCCGTCTGGGTCTCCACGCGTTGACCGACCAGGCGATCACCACCTGGACAGTCATCAGTGGCATCGCCCCGGCCGCCGCGCTCGGCGGCCTTTATGCGTCCGACATGAATTTCAAGGTAGAAACGTTCCTCGATACCGGTTGGTTGGGGCGGAGCTATACCTTCGCCCGCACCGTGGTGATGAGCTTGGCGCTGGCGTTTTATCTTGGCCTGGCCGGCGCGGCGATCGACCGAGAGGTCGGGGGAGACATCCACCTGGCTGGCCCGATCCTGGCGCTGGTCGGCGTGCTGGTCGGGGCGGTGGTCGGTTCCGACGGGGATACTCCGGAGAAACTGCGTAGCGGCACCGGTCGGTTCAACCTCTTCTATACGTTTCTGCGTGGTGGTCAGATCGGCGCCCTCGGTGCGCTGATTGGCGCCGCTCTCGGTGGCATCCTGGCCGTCTCGGGAATCTCGAACGTCTGGAGTTGGTCGGTCTATATCGGCTTTGCCTTGGGTATGATCGTCGGTTCGATCAAGCCGCCGAACTTGGCCGCCTACGCCAGTTACGCCTCCGCCTCGGTGAAGAACGTCCTGTTCCTGTTGATCGTGATGACGGCGCTCTTGGCCGGCATGGGTTTCGGAATCGTCTTCCAACCGGCCCTATCCAACTACTTCAAGATCGGTTGACGCAGTGAAAATCTACTGTCGTGAAGTTGCCGTGAGGACTCTCCTCGTCCGCCTCGGTCTGGCGTCTAGCACTCTTTATGCGAGACTGCCAACGCGGTATACTGCCTAGGCTATGATTAAATTTTCCTCGCGTTTTTGGCACCAAGCAACGGTGATCAGCCTCGTCCCGTCTGACCTTTCGGAGAATCCGGGCGGCGCGGCTTCCAGGCGTGATGATCGCTGCGTCCACACCAAATGGTTCGTTACGTCGAAAGGGTGTGCTGTATGACCACCGATTACTATGCCGCCCTCGGCCTCTCCAAGAGCGCCTCGACCGATGAAATCAAGAAGGCGTATCGGAAGCTGGCGCACAAACATCACCCCGACAAGGGGGGCTCGCCTGACGACGACCAGAAATTTCGCGAGATTAACGAGGCCTACCAGGTGCTTTCCGACCCGCAGAAGCGGCAATCCTATGATCAATTCGGTCAAGCCGGCGCGAACGCCTCCGGCGGCGGCCCAAGTGGCGCCAATGCCGGTCCGGGTTTCGAAGGCTTCGGCGGCGGGTTCGGATTCGACGGATTTTCCGATATCTTCGAGCAATTCTTTGGCGGCGGGGCGCAAACCACCAGCCGAGGCCCGGCCCGCGGCGCCGACCTCGAAGTCGGCTTACGGCTGACGTTTGAGGAAGCGGTCACCGGTTCCACCAAACACGTCAATATCCAACGGCGGAAGACCTGCCCTACCTGTTCCGGCAACGGGGCCGAACCGGGATCGAAGATCGTGACCTGTGATCGTTGCGACGGGGCGGGGGAGATTCGCACCACCCGGCAGACGATCCTCGGCGCGATGCAGCAAGTCGCGATCTGTCCCAAATGTCGTGGCGAAGGAAAGGTGCCGGAGAAACCGTGCCGCACCTGCGGCGGGGAGGGCCGGGTACAGGAAAGCGAAAGCGTCGCGATCCAAATTCCGGCGGGAATCGATGACGGTCAGACGATCCGCCTGCCGAGCCAAGGGGAAGCCGGCGAACGCGGCGCGCCGAGCGGCCACCTGTACGTCACCGTGCAGGTGGCGCCCTCGAAAGTCTTCCGGCGCGACGGCGCCGACGTTCATCTGACCGTGCCGATCAGCTACCCTCAGGCGGCGCTCGGGGCGGAAATCAAAGTGCCAACCTTGGCAGGGGCGACCAATCTCAAAGTTCCGGCCGGCACGGTGAGCGGGAAATCATTCCGGCTGAAAAACGAGGGAATACCGAAACCGGGAAGTTCGACGCGCGGCGATGAGGTGGTGACGGTCGAGATCCAGGTACCGGCCAAGGTCAGCGAAGAGGAGCGGCGATTGATCGAAGAGCTCGCCAAAGCCAGCGGGGAAACGCCGGCGGAAAAGAAGTCGTGGTTTGACAAGCTAGGCCTCTAGCAGTACGGTATCTCGTTATGCCTCGAGAACCAGAATATATCAGTCCCGAAGAAATCACAGCACGAACGGCGGAATGGCACGCGCAGGTGGACCCATCTTCCCCGGTCCACTGGTTTTTTCGAGAGAACTCCCAGCAACGGATCGCCATCGTGCCACCGGGCGTGGAGATTTTCGAACGTGCGGCATCGTATCCTAATCGCTTTCCGGACATTTTTGGCTGGCGCAAGGCGGTATGGGTACGCCCTCGCGTCGGCGAAGTCGACCTTGACGAGCCATACCTTGTTAATAGCATGCGAGGAGAGCTGCCACTGATTGCAGTAGCAATGACAGAGGAGGAGGTTATCAGTGAATTACCACCCCCGCTGCATTACTTAGTCCACGATTATACGGCACAATCCAGGGATTCATTGGAACGCCTTGTCAAAATGGGCATTCCAGATGACGAACTCGAGAGTGACGCTTTCGATCAGCATCCCTGGTAAGTCACTTTTGACATCTTTTCTCGTACACGGTGTTAACCAAAAATTCCGTGAAGCCGGGGTCTTTCGAAGGCCACCCTCCTAATAGTAGGAAAGCGATTATTACGTGGCTTGTAAGTCAGGCGTCGCTCCGGTAAAGTTTTAGCTAGCAACAAGCTTAAAAATCAAAGGAACATGTCATGGCTATTTCAGCAAAGGTGGTCGCCGTCTCAGTCGGCGCGTTAGTAGTGGGCGGCGCTGCCGGCGCGGCCGCGGGGTACAAAGCCGCGGAGACCAAGGAGCAGCCGGTGGTGACGGTCACGGTCACGGCGACACCGAGAGCGACACCGTCGCCCAGTCCGAGTGTTAAGATTAAATTCTCACCGGCACCGGGCTTCAGCACGAGTAACCCTAGTAATTCCAACCCGCGGTAGAGGAATCAACGTCAGGCGCCCGTTGCCGGTTGCCTGACAAGCGACTACACTAAAACCACCGAAACAAACACATGAACGCGACCTTCCTCTCCGGACTAGATTTCAACACTCCCAGCTGGGACTTGTTCATCTTCCTGTTTTTCATCGTCGCGACCTTCGTTTACGGCTTCACTCTCGGTCGGACGCGAATCATCCTGCTTCTTCTGTCCACCTATATGGCCCTGGCCGTCGTGCATGCGTTGACCCTGGCCGATCCGTCGGCCACCCAAAGTCTGACCGTCGGGACCAGCCCGTTCTTCATCGTCCAGATTACCGCCTTCATCGGCGCGCTCCTGCTGATTTTCTTCTTCCTTTCCGGCTCGGCACTCCGCCGGTCGCTGGGTGCCGAAGAAGTGCACGGCAAAGCGTGGCAAATCATCCTGCTATCGATCCTGCAGGCCGGCTTCATGATCGCCTCGGTCCTCTCCTTCATCCCGGTCGCCGAACGGGCCGGACTGCTCGGCGTGACCCGTAACTTCTTCGTCTCCAACACCGCGCTGCTCTTCTGGACGGTACTGCCGGTCATCGCGATGATGTTGATTAAGGACGAAAAAGACGAGCACTGATTCCTGACCGGTTTCCTAGGCGGGACAGGGCTTTTTTCGTATACTTCTGATGGCGGTTCCGACGTTTTCGGACCGGCTCCGCCCCGATAGCTCAGTTGGCAGAGCAGTGGGCTTTTAACCCATGTGTCGCAGGTTCGAGCCCTGCTCGGGGCACAGTACTTTTTCAGGCGTGATTTTACGGTACCCCAGGTGAGAGACAGAACTGCCAGAATCGGTTAATTAAAGTTATGGTTGAGAAGCTTTATAATCACTGTTATGATGCGATGCTATCATCAATGACAAGGAGATAACCATGCCAGGTGCACCAACAGGTGAGAGTGAAGTAGTAATTGTAGACCGAGAACCGGTTGATTCGGACCAACTGGCCGCCAGCGCTCTTGGCGTACTCAAAGAGATGGTTCACCCTCGTCGCCTAGTGGGTGTTGATTACGAAGAGCAGTTTCAAACCCTCGTTGGTCAAATCGCTGGGGCTGAACGAGGTTCGCACGATATTCGTGCTAAGGAGACTGACGAGTGTCATGTACGCCTCTTACGATTTGCCCATAAAGTGGCGACCGGCCAATATGAGCCTAGTGACGGCAAGACCATGGAATTGTCCGAGGCTGAACACCGGTACACTCCGGGCCGGGGTGCCGCTAAGGTTAGGCCAGTAGCCAAAGAAATCATGGATTTTATAGCCGAACGATTGATTGGCGATTCCGGTATTGATTATGATCGTATGGCGCTTGGGGCCTACGAGCTTGTTCGGGTTCAAGTAGCCATGGGCAAAGCTGAACGAGAAGCGGTTAGGTGGAAATAGGCTCTTACCGACGGCTCGCGTAAGTAACTGCGCTTAGACTGGATGAGAAGACTCGTCGTGTAGTGGAGTTCTCTTGTAAGAACTCCCGAATCGCGATTCTAACATCGTCCCCTATGGGGCACACTCATTGACAGAATGTTGTTTTTTGCTTATGCTTACTTAATATTAAACGAGACTAATAATGAGTAGTCCAGAACATCAATCGCCTCATGAAGGCGTCGAAGACGGGGGAAAGGGTCCGGAACGAGCCACAGAGCTTAGCGCTAGAATCGGGAGTGCGCTCGAGGTTGTAAAAGAGTACGGCACTATCGAGGGTGACCATCATCGAGCCTGGGTGCTGGATCAAGTGCTAAGAGCCCTGACTGGGGATAAATACGACGAGTTTGTCGAGGAACACTTCGTTCAAGAGGACCCGACAATTCACGACGAAGAAGGCCCTATTAGGGTTAACTATTGGGACGAGGGAATTGCTCCCTAAGGCTTATCCGGTACCCTTGCAAACTGGCTGGCGAAAATCGGCCCAGTGTTCTACTGTAGACACTTTCGAATTTCGATTCTAGCATCATCCCCCATGAGGCAGCATAAAGCACAACGTGTATGATGTGTACTTGACAGGTATAAATACATAGTATACACTTTGTCTTATGAAAACAGCCGTGCTCAACGTCAAAGTCGACCAACAGGTCAAGAGTCGCGCGCAAGCCGTGGCCGGTCAATTTGGCATTCCGCTCAGTACGTTGGTCAATGCGTACTTGGTCGAACTAGCGAATACGGGCCAGATTCACTTTGCGACGATCGAACCGATGACCGAGCGGATGGAAAAAATCGCTGAGCAGGCCGAACAAGAGATTGCTGCAGGACAGACCAGTGGACCATTCGCGACGATCGAGGAGACCTTCGATCATCTCGACAGTCTCAAATGATCGTCAAGACGACCAAGAGTTTTGATAAACAATATAGCCGCTTATCTGATTTCAACCGGCGACGGTTCAAAGAGCGCCTCGCCTTGTTTTACGAAAATCCGTATGATCGCGCACTCCGAAACCACGGTCTGAAGGGTAAATATTTAGGGTATCGCAGTATAGATATCGCGGCAGACCTGCGCGTCCTCTACCGACTCGAGGGTGACGCGATCGTCATCTTTGCCTTCATCGGGACCCACGGACAGCTCTACGGATAGCCCTCTTTGTCGGACAGAAGAGGAATGAACGCCTTACCTATTTTGCATACAGTATTTCAAGCAGGTCGCGCCGCGTGCCCTTGGATGACTAACGAGGCGTAGGCACTACAGCGACTTTTGATAATAGACGAAGCGGTCGGGTGCTTTCGACTCTGGCCAGTCGGTTCTGGTTGGCGGTCTGAATCGCCGGAAACCTAGTTTTTCGTAGAATCGCTTAGCGCGTTCGTTCCGGTTATTCGTATCGAGGACGATTCGCGCGTAACCTCGTTCGGCGGCAAATGAAATCAGTCGCCGCACCATTTCCTGTGCCAACCCAGTGCCGCGAGAGGGTGCGGCGATGAAGAGGCGCTTCAGGAGGGCCGTGCGCTCGTCGAGCTCTTTGATGCCACCGGTCCCTACGACGCGATTATCATCGTAGGCGACCAGGAAGGTGCTGCGGTCTCCACCGAAGTAGCGGTGCAAATCAACCAGGCCTTCCAAAAACGCTTGCTGGTCTTTGTTCCAATCGAGCTCAACGTAAATCGAGCTGATGAAATCGCTGACCGCTGGCTGGTCAGGTTGGGCAAAGGGACGAATTTCAATCATTTTTTCTTTATCTCGCTTCTTGTAACCAGGATACGCGAGAACCGCGCCACATGGTGGGACCCCTGACTTCGAAATTGCCGTACCTCTATCCACCTAGGCAAACACCGGTTACGACCTACTTTAGTCCCGACAGCGCCTGGCAGGTTATCTCAGGTACCGTTCCGTGACGTTGACAGTCACCAATAATTATCTAAAATAAAGAGTTATTAAACTCAAATCACCATGGACAGAACCGAAAAATCCGGCGACCAGCTAGCGGAACAAACAGCCGACTTGGAACGACGGTTCCGGGAAAGTTTTGACATGGCGCCCGACACGCGGGTCAAGCAACAGTTGTCGGTAATCCGGGAAGCTGCCCGTATCGACCCTGCCTTCGCCAAGGAGATGGCCTACGCGAGCGACCCCAACGCGCGCCCTCGCATCGTCGTCGACCTCGGCGTGTTGCTCGCTGATCGTGAGCTGATTGACGAAGGCTTTGCGCTGGCACATCAAGAGCCAAGCGAGTCACGCCGCAATCAACTTTTCCGACGCATCGCCCCTAAAGTTGCTCGCTATGATCGGGAACTGTCCCACGAAGCGGTCGATGAAATCACCAATCCGCGTCTCCAGGCCGAGGCGATGACCAACGTCGGGGCGGTCCTCGACGACCCCGAGGTATTGCGGGTGGCGTTCCAGATGGCGACGAGCCTCAGGTCTCCGTCGGAACCGCTTTTGAGAGGAATCATTGAGGCGGCGGAGAACCACTCCGACCTGGCTCTGGAAGCGTATCAAGCGGGAGTGAGAACGTTCGGGAAAAAAGGCCTGCACCTCGGGTGGCGGCTCGGTCCGCGGCTCGAGCGACAAGCATTCGAGGCGATTAAAGAGATCCCGGTTTTCGTGGCGGAGGCTGTCGAGTCAGCGGACCTGGGCAATCTGGCGAAAGCCCTGGAACGGATCTCCCAAATGCCAAGAGAGGATGAAACCCGCGTAAAGCTGCTGTATCAAGTAGCCGAGGCCCTGGTTGATCTGGCAGAAGCGCCAGCGGTTCAGTAAAGGCCCTTGAATTTCGGTGGTTATATCGGCCCATCGCGGGTCTATCTGTCGCCCTGAATTCTTTTTGCGCCCAGGCGTACAATGGAATCGTGAAGGATTTTCAAAACTTTCGGAAAGAAGTCGAAGCTGCCGAGCGTATCGCCCGGCAAGCTGGATCAATCATCTTGCAGTATTTCGACGGTGATCAGCAGATGCAACGCAAACAGGATGACACGCCGGTGACCATCGCCGACCAGAAGGTCAACCGCCTGGTCATCACGGAACTGGCCCGCGCCTTTCCCGCGGACGGAGTAATCGGCGAAGAAGAGAGCACTGCTGGCTATGGCCCAGGCCGGAAATGGTTCTGCGATCCGATCGACGGCACCAAAGGCTACACCTGGGGAACCCCGACCGCGATGTTTTCCCTCGGTCTGGTGATCGACGGTCGACCGGTGATGGGGGTTGCCTATGACCCCTTCTTGAATCGTCTCTACGCCGGAGTGAAGGGAGAAGGAAGCTTTTGTGACGGCAAACCCTTGAAGGTTTCGCGTCACCCCCTCAAAGGGGGAACGGTGGCCACGACCAGTAACGTCGAACGCATCCTGCAGCGCCTGCCGCATCTGGTTTGGCTGGACGAGCAAGGAGCACGCCTCGGCACCTTCAGCGGTGCCGTCTACAAGGTTTGCTTGGTGGCCCGTGGCAAGTTCGTCGGATATCTGGAAGAATGGGTCAATGCGCACGATATGGCGGCGATGGAGGTAATCGTGGAGGAGGCCGGCGGTACGCTCACCGGTCTGGACGGTGAGGAACTCGACTACACGAAGCCGTTCAAAGGGGCGATCGCTTCGAACGGCGTGGTACACGGAGAGTTGGTCGAAGCGATGAGTAAGGAAAAGCGATGAGTAATATCACGGTGCAATGCGGTGCGCTTCGGCTAGGTATTCACGGCGTGAACCAGCGGTATAAAGAAGTCTTTTCTCCTAAAGAGAGGAAAAACGAGATAGCTGAACTCGGCTGGGTTAATCCTCTTCTCGCTCCAGTAACTGGTCTAGTGGCTGGGCCATCCCCCACAGCGTTTCAAAAATGGAGCGCTGGGAGTCGGTAAACTGCGTGCTCTCGATTTCAAATCCGTTGATCTCGGTCGTGTCGTGTTCGGTGTCTACATACACCTGGGCATATACATTATCGTAAATGAAGGTTTCGCCAGTGATCGAAATATCTTTTTCCGGCAAGGCGCGAATATCGTCTATCTTGGTCCGTGCTAGCGGCGATTCGTTGTCACGCTTGATCAAGCCGAGCGCCCGAGCGGTCGGATTGATCAGAACCATTTCCCTGATTCCTCGGTCCGCGGATTCAGCTACGAAATCCATATAAAATTTCTTGCCGACGAATTTCGACCGGCCGAAGGCGCTGTAGACGTACATCGTACTTTGCGCTTTCAAGGTATTCCAAAAAAGTTGCCGCGCTCCCGCGACATCTTTGTAGTAGCGCACGGTGGTCGAGCGCAGCGAGTCGGCATGGGTCGTGTTTGTTAACACCTCATCAAGCTCTTCCAATCCGCCAGTGAGCTTTTGTAACTCGAGCATTTTCTCTTGCAAGGCATGGCGCATCGCGCTAATCGGATACGGTCTGATTTTCTTGTGGTTTTCCTCGACGATCTCTGCGGTCAAGCCATGTGCGGACAACGCCCTTAAGCTTTCATAGACCGAGCTGCGGGGCATTTGCGCGAGCCGGACGATTTCCTGGATACGCAGTTCGCGATGTTCTATCAGAATCAGGTAAATCAGTGCTTGGTTTTCTGACAACCCGAACTCCTGCAGCCGTCGTTTCAAGGCGGGGAGGTTTTTCATTCGACCTCCGTGACGACGGTCACCGTCGTCACATTTACGGTCTTTGCCGGTCGCCCCATAGTGCCAGACGTATGGAAAACGTCCTTGCTTTGGAACAGCTTTCGCCCGACGCGGCCGTTCGAAAGACGGCGTCGATGCAAGATTCGCTGGCTGATCGATCGCGACTGCATGACGTCATAGTATATGGCGAACAGGAGCCTGCCGGCAATGCGGAAAGTCAGGATAACCCTGACCACGTTCTCCTGGAGACGCCGCACGGCGAAATTCGTTTCACCAGCCCAATCATCAACGCGGCCGGCCCGCGGCACGAAGGGATCTCCAACTTTGACGACCTCGGGCAGTCGGAATCAGGCGCGATCGTGTTGAAAACGGCGACCCTGGTGGGAACTTCCGGAAATCCCGAGCCGCGGTATTCTCCGCCGGGCGAGTTTCATGAAGGCGCCCTGAACGCGATGGGGTTACCCAACCTCGGGTACGAGGTATATGCCGAAGAAGTACCACGGCTCAAGGAAACCTACCGCAAACCGGTGTTCGCCTCCATCTCGGGGAAAAAGCCAGGCGATAATGCGACGATGATCCGCCGCTTTACTGAAAAGGGCGTTGACGCCATCGAGATCAATGGCTCATGTCAAAACATCCATCGGAACGGGCCGATGCTCGCCAATGATCCGGTAGCCTTGGCTCGCGAGCTACACGAATGCCGAGAAGCTACCGATAAGCCGCTCGGCGTCAAACTGCCTGCTTATGCCGACGCCCACTATTTTGAAGCGATAGCAGCGGTGCTGCTTGAAGGTGAAGTCGATTTCATCACCGCAATCAACACAGTAGGACCAAGCCTGAAAGTCGATTATCAGGTTGCACGCACCGCGATGGCTGCGATGAGCGGTTACGGTGGCTTGTCCGGGGAACCGATCCGGCCGATCGCCATCGCCAACGTGCATAAGCTGTACGAGCTCATTGGCGAGACAATTCCGATTATCGGAGTGGGCGGTATCAGTCAGGGTTGGCATGCACTGGAGCACTTTGAAGCCGGGGCCAGTGTGGCGGCGCTCGCTACCGCCTTCATGGAAGAGGGCGCGCGGGTTTTTGAGCGGATTTGGCGTGAGCTGCTAACGGAAATCGACGGTCGCTCGGTGGAGGAAATCAGAGGCTCTTTAGCGGTTCATCCAGAAGAAGCCGTGCCCGCCTCCTGACCCCCTGGAAAATTGGGCAACCTGTGGTATCGTTAGGCGTTCGATACTCGTGGGGAGGAATGATGGCAGTCCATCAAAGAAAGTGTGCGTCAGGGGGCAGATGGCCCGTTGGCTATCCTGCCTGACCGGGCGCGCGAAGAGATCGAAGCACTGTCCGAACTGGACCGCGCAGCAGCCGAAGAAGTACTGACGATTTTGCGGTACCAGCTGGGCGAAGTGGATCTCCTCCGGGCCGTCCTTCGCGCGCCGAAAGAAGGCTTCACGACATGGGCGGAGGCGATTGGTGCAGATCCCCAGCAGGTGTTGCGGGAGGTGCGGCGCGTTTTCTCACCGTCACCTTCCCAGGACCGAGGTATGCTGGAGGCGTGAAAGAAGTCGAAGTCAAAGCGGCCGTGCGCGATGTACCTGCCCTCAGGCAAGCACTGGCAGCCTTTGGCTGCACCTTGAGCGAACCGGTGCGACAGGAAGACATACTGTACGCGGCGGAAGCCAAGCCGATTACGGAATTCGGCCTTGGCGATTTGGTGCTGCGGATCCGCCGGCAGGGTGATCAAGCGATACTGACCGGCAAAATACCGGTGACTAACCATCTCGACAAGCACGAAGCGGAAACCGTTGTCTCCGACCCCGTCGCGATGACCGAATTGCTGACCTGGATGGACTACCAGGAAATCATGCGCCTGGCCAAAGAGCGACAGAAGACGACATACGGCGAGTACGAGATTTGTCTCGATGAAGTCGAGGGTCTCGGCACCTTCATCGAAGTCGAAAAAATAATCGATGACCGGGCGGACAGTGACGCCGTGCAAAACGAGCTCTGGACGTTACTGGAATCATTAGGCATCAAGGAAGCCGATCGTGCCACCAAGGGCTACGATCAACTGCTTGGCGAAAAGGCTGCCGTGTAAATAATTCCCGCATTGGCCAGCAATCCATTCTGGTATAAAACCAACGCTGGGGTGTGAGTGTCGTCAGTCAATATCGTAGTTGACATTTCTCTAGTTTCTTGGTATGTTAGCCCGATCGAAATTTATAGGGAGATCGTGGCATGGCCGAGCGAGAACAACCAGAATCTGCGTATGTAACCGGCGTAGAGTAGCCGAGAGAAGCCAATCAGCCGGAGCGGAGCCTTGAGAATGTCGAGGAAACCCGATTCGTCGAGGCAAGCGGTGCAGAGTACCGAGCCGATGCGGCTTTTTGGCGCGAGGTGGCCGAACTGGATCAAGGCTACCTGGAGGAAGCCTGTGGCATAGACATGGCTCACAGTTTTAGTGATGGCAAGAAGGACGATATAAACCGAACGTATGACGAGAAGTATTCAGCTTTAAGAGAAAAGTACAAAGGTCGTGCTAAATCCGAACGCCATTTAAGTGAATGGTCGCGCAGTGCTAGGGGTGAAGTGGCCCGGCCAGTCGTGTTTGACAGAGCGGATATATCGAGTCAGCTGCGGGAAGATCCTGACGCCGAGGTAACTCCCGAGGATATCGATACAGCCGTCAAACTAGCTTATCAGGAACAGATAGATTTGCTTTCGGCGGAGACTTTAAAGTATGCGGAGGGGGCGGATGCTCACGCAGCCCGGCTTGAGGGCTGGGCCCAGGCAATCTACCGCAATCCAGAAGCTGCCAAACGAACAAACGGAAGTGACCTGACGCCGCAGGACTGTGTCGGGATAGAAAATGACGTCGAGTTCGATCAACAAGGAGCGGAGGAGCTGCGCGGGGTGGCTTCACGAATCATCGAAGAGCCCTATCAGCCCGAGAAGTACCAAAAGGAGATCGGGGAATTTCGGCAGGACAGTGATCTTCTGGACCGCAATCTCGAGCCTGTCCGCGACCTACCGAAGAAACTTGCCGAGCTTTCGGCGAGCGATGCTACGACGGTCGGTGAATTGAAGCAAGTCTATGCCGGGATGTACCGCGGCACCGCGGAGCATTGGGAAAAGGCGGCGAGGACTGGTCAGCAGTTCCTCGATCGCTTGCGGGGTGGTCCTGACGATAGGTCCGTGGAAGACACGAAGGCCGATTTGGCTGCCTAGGCCGTCCACGCTGATAGTATAGGTTTGAAGCACACCCCGGGCCGCAAGGCAGCGACGAAAAATAGTCCTATGGGTCTAGCTAGACATTATTCTCACTGACCACGATAGTACTGGCAGATTTTTTGCTACAATTACCTCGTGGAACGGAAACAAACCTTCATCCTGCTCGGACTGGCCGCCGTCATCGCGGTCGGCGTCAGTGCGGCGATCATCGTCGGCAGTGTCAGTAATAAAGACTCCGCTACCGGCCTTAGGGGTTTACAAACGAACCTGGCGCCTTGGAAGCCGGAGTACACGTATCTCCAAGAACGCCTGACTACTCTGGCCATTCCGCGGCCCGGCCGGGAGACGTATCACGTGCACGCTAAACTCGAAGTGTATGTGGATGGCCAGAAGACGCCGGTACCGAATAATATCGGCGTTTCGGGGGCGACCGTGGCGGCGCTTCACACGCATGATGCCGAGGGTATCGTCCATATGGAGGCGGACAATCCGTTCGAAGTGAAGCTCGCCACCTTTTTCGAAGTCTGGGGCGTGAAGTTCACCGATACCCAGCTCGGCGGCTACCAGAACGAAGGCGACAAGACCATCCAGGTGTTCGTGAACGGCCAGAAGGTCGAGAAGCCGGCGAGTTATGTCGTCAAGGCGAAGGACAAGGTCGTCGTCGGTTATGGAACGGCCGGCTCTTTCCCGACGACGATTCCCAGCGATTTCCCGGCGGGACTTTAGCCTAGGTTCCAGGGCGTCGCCCTGGAGAGGTCTTGCCCCTCGCGACCTCTACTGTCATCCGTAACCAAAAAGCCGGGAACACGGCATCCCTCGTCATTCTTGACCCGAAGGATCGAGAATCTTTCTTCCTAGCGAACCGGGAATGACCCTCGCTCGCGCTGCTCGCAAGGATGACGGGTCTGGACGACAGACGGCGAGGCCTCGTGTTAAGTCAAGGCGGTTCAGGCGAGGGCTGCGAAAGCAGCGCGGTAGTCCGTCTCAGGACCGGCGACGATTACCGGCATGCCAAGCGCTCGGGCGGTTTCCAGATGCGCGGGCTTTTCGGCCACGAAGGTGACTTCCGTCGGCTGTCGCTGCAGTCGCTCGGCGCACAACTTCAACAGTTCACCGTACTGATGATGCCGGTCCAACTCCGAGTCGATGACGTGTACGTGCAGCAGTTTATCCAGCGACAACTGCTTCCGCCAGTGGCCGACCCAGTCTGGCGTGGCATCCGATACCAAACCCAGCACCAGGTGGGCCGATTGGACGCGGATGCGGGACAAGAGCGCTTCGTTGACGACCGCCTTTCGCAGCGCGTAGACGGCCGGGACCTCCAGGTCTTCCAGTAAGAGCTGGCCGGCGATGTCCGCCCAGTAATCACCTTGGCTGATTTTTCCACTCGCGTATTTAGGGGCGGCTCGCCCGATCGTCCGTTCGATGTCGACGGGCGACATCTCGAGAGCGTCGGCGATTTCCTCCGCCGATTTCTGCAGATTTTCGGACACGAGAGCGGAAAGGTCGTACAAAACGGCCAGTTTGGTCATGGCTTCAACATACCGCCCCGGGGAGTATGAAGTCCAGGCTTTGTTAAGCTGTTCTTCATTGACAAAACGCGAAAAAGCGAGTATACTTAGATAATTTTGAAACTCCACATAAACATGATTCATCACCTTCGAGACCTTCTGAAACATCGCACCCATGCCTTGCTGATCGCCAGCTTGGTAATCGTCGGCGCGTGGCTCGGTCTGCCGCATGCCGGCAAGCCGTCGCCGGCGGTCGGGGCCGTCAAGCCGCCCGCGACGGCGACGTCCGTTCACGGCCGTCCGGTGGCGGAGGTGAAGACGCCGACCGGTAGCCCGGCCAAGGCGGTACGGGGCAGTGTGGTCGCGAAGATCAGCGACCTCTCGGCGAGCGGCCTGACCGACCGCGCGCGACCGCTTGGGCTGCCGGACATCTATGTGATCTCGGTAGCCGTTGAACAAGATATCGGCGAAGCCGTGCAGCAGGTGGGGGCGACTCCCGGCGTGGCCGCGGCCGGCCCCGACTATCTGGTGACCGCCTCGGTCGTGCCGAACGATTCGCTCTACGGCTCGTTCCAGTGGAACATGCCGAAAATCGGCGCTCCAGCAGCCTGGAACAAGACGACCGGGAATTCTTCGACGGTGATCGCCAGCATCGATACCGGCGTGAACTGGAACCACGAAGACCTCGCCGGCAAGCTGTGGACCAACGCGGCCGATACGCCCGGCAACGGTCTCGACGACGACGCCAACGGCTACGTCGACGACACCAAGGGCTTTGATTTCGTGAACGGCAGTTTCGCCGGCAACCGCTGGAATAACAGTGCCCAGAGCGCGATCGACGACGAGGGCCACGGTACGCTGACATCGTCGGTGATGGGTGCCGCCAGCAATAACGGCAAAGGTATCGCCGGGGCCAGTTGGGGCTCGATGATCATGCCGGTCAAAGCGCTCGACACGAACGGCTCCGGGACCCTGTCCGACGTGGCTGCCGGTATCCGGTACGCCGCTGACAACGGCGCCAAAGTGGTCAACATGAGTCTCGGCGCGCAAGGGTTGACGGCCGATGTCGCGACCGATGCGGCGATCGACTATGCGACCTCTCGCGGCGTCGTCCTGGTGGCCGCCTCCGGCAACGACGGCTCCTCGACGACGATCAGCTATCCGGCGATCAACCCGAAGGTGATCGCCGTCGGTGCGACCGATTCTGGCGATAACCAGGCGAGTTACTCCAACGCCGGCTCACAGCTGTCATTGGTCGCTCCCGGTACCGGTATCGCCTCCGCCCTCGGAGTGATGGATCAGCCGAGCAGTCTTAGCGTCAGCGTGCAAAACGGCGTCTCCAGCCTCACTGTCGGCAGCTACCGGTACGTCGTCACGGCCTACAACGCGAACGGTGAGACGATCGCCTCGACGCCTCCCTCCGGCAATCCCAACCAGAACCTGGCCAACGTCGGCGCCGGCCAGCGGGTCAACGTGACCTGGTCCAGCGTCTATGGCGCGACGGGCTACAAGCTCTATCGGACGGCTACCGGCGGCGCGGCCGGTACCGAAAAACTCTTGACCGACGTCGGCAGCGCGACGACCTTCGTTGACGCCGGTTCGATTACGATCGGCAGCACACCCCCGCCGAGTGTCAACGGCGGCCTGTTGAATACCAACTACGCGACCGCCAGCGGCACGTCGCTGGCGACGCCGCACGTCGCCGGCGTAGCGGCTCTGCTCGCCAGTCTGAAGCCCGCGATCACGTCGGACGAAGTGCGCACCGTCCTCCAGGATACGGCGGACAAGCCGGCCGGCATGGCCGGGCAGAACCGCACCAACGCTTACGGTTACGGTCGGCTGAACGCCGACCGGGCGGTCAGCGCGATCCAAACCTACTCCGCCCAGTGGATGGGCCAGTCTGGTTCCCAGACGCTCTATTCCGGAGAGACGGCTACCGTCTACGTCGATTTCAAGAACGTCGGTACGGTCAATTGGTCCGCCAGTGGCAGTAGTCCGGTGCGGCTGGGAACGTCACATGCGCGTGATCGCGCCAGCGTCCTGAGCGGCGCTGACTGGATTAATGCGGCTCGACCGGCGACCTTCGCCGGCACCGTCAACAATGGGACGGTAATGCCGGCCACCTCGGTCGCTCCCGGCCAGACGGGGCGCTTCTCGTTCACCATCTACGCGCCGGCGGTCGGCGCGGTGACGACCTATCGTGAGTACTTCCAGCCGGTTGCCGAAGGCGTTGCTTGGCTGGAAGACTACGGCGTCTATTTCGATGTCACGGTCAATCCCGCCGCCGCGCGTTATCATGCCCAGTGGGTGGGCCAGTCAGGCTACCCCACGCTCGGGGCCGGTGACCAAGGGTCGGTCTATATGGACTATAAGAATACCGGTGCCGCCAACTGGAAATCCGATGGTGCGAACCCGGTGCGTCTTGGTGCTTCGCATACGCGGGATCGCGCCTCGCTTTTCTCTTCGGCCGCCTGGCCCTCCGCTACCCGCGCCGCCACTTTCTCCGGGCGGGTCGAAACGGGCGGCAGCGTGACCGCGACGACCACGATCGCGCCTGGCGAGACCGCTCGTTTTCCGGTCACCTTGACGGCCCCGCCGGTGGGTACGACCACGAATTTCAACGAGTATGTGCAGCCGGTAGCGGAGGGCATCACCTGGATGGAAGACTACGGTGCTTTCTGGTCGGTCGCCGTGACACCGAAAACGTATGCGTACCAGCTGGCCGCCCAGTCGGGTCCGCGCCAGGTCCCCCTGGGCGGCCAGGGGCCAGCGACGGTCGATTTGACCAACACCGGAAGCGCGACCTGGCGTAGCGATACACTCCGGCCGCTGCGGCTCGGCACGGCGCGGGCGCAAGACCGGCGCAGCTCGTTCGCCGCGAGCGGTTGGCTGTCGGCCACCCGGCCGGCGACCTTCTCCGGACGCGTCGCCGGCGGCAACCTGACGCCGGCCGCTGCCATCGCACCCGGCGAGACGGCTCGTTTCGCCTTCGACCTCGGCGCCGCGAAGAGCGGCCTCTACCGTGAGTACTTCCAGCCGGTCGTCGAAGGTTTCCAATGGCTGACCGATACCGGCATCTTCCATGATGTCGTCGTGCCTGATCCGAACGGGACGGTCTTCACCTACCAATACCTTGGTCAGTCGGCCCCGGCGACGGTCGCACCGGGCGGCCAAACGACGCTTAAGCTCCAAATCCGCAATATCGGCAACCAGACGTGGAGCTCGAACGGCGCCAATGCCGTCAAGCTCGGGACGGACCGGACTCGTGACCACGGTTCCCCTTTCTACACCGCCGGTGCCTGGTTGTCGCCGTCGCGCGCCCATCTGACCCGAAACCTTTCGGACAGCTCAAAGGACGTCGGGGGAGAAACAAGCATCCTGCCCGGTGATACCGCGGAATTCGAATTCACGGCGACCGCTCCCGGCACCGCGGGTCTCTACCGGGAGTACTTCACCCCGGTGGCCGAGGGGGTCACCTGGATGAACGATCTCGGCATCTTTTGGCCGATTACCGTCCAGTGAGCATCTAGCACGCCCTCAAACCCTACGACCAGGCCTGGCCTCGGTCTGCTCCGGGGAGCCTCTTTGCGAGGATAATCCTCATCTAGCCCAACGGCACAGTGAGCTAAGCGGATAAGCGACCATCTATATGGTATGATAACGGTATGAAGCAGCCGACTATATTACTGTTGGCGGGCGGTGTGGTGGCCGGCGCTTTGATTGGGTCGTTTCTGCCGCTGGGAGTGACGATGGGCGCGATGGCGCTGATTATTGTGTGGCGTCCCTCGGCTTGGCCGCTAGTCCTTGGCTTGGGCTTGATTGCCCTGCGTTTGGCACTACACCCGTTGGCGCCGCCGGCCGGGGACATCGGCCGGGACGTCGGCCGGAGCGGCACTTTCCAAGGTACGATCGTGTCGGCCCCGGTCGATAAGGATGACGGCAAGCGTCAACTGGTGGTGGATGTGGCAGGTGCTCCCTCTGGAAAACTACTCGTGACGACGACCGGGAGAGGGACGGTCAAGCCCGGTGACCAGGTGACGGTCAGCGGACGCCTGGTCCGACCACCGCGCTTTCGCGACTTCGATTACCGTGCCTATTTGGCGAAGGATGCCATCTACGCCACCATGCCGCAGGGCCGCCTGGCAAGCGTCGTGCCGCGAACGACCGTGCTGGGGGCTGCCTACCAGATCCGTGTCGCCGCCAGCGAGCAGGCCAGCCGGCTATTTCCACCTCAAGCCGCGGCGTTCCTGATGGGTATCTTGGCCGGCGAACGGCACGGCTTGTCGGAGCAGACCGCACATGACTTTCAGCGCACCGGGTTGACCCACGTCCTAGCCTTGTCCGGCTACAACGTCTCGATCGTCCTAGCGGTCATGTTGGCGATCTTCGGGCGCCGCCGTTTCGGTATCGCCGCTGGCCTGGTCGTCCTGGCGGCCTTCGTGGCGATTGCTGGCCCGAGCGCCTCCGTGCTACGGGCGGCCCTGATGGGCGGATTCATCGTGCTAGCCCAGACGTTCGGCCGGCCGCAAAGCGCCCGCCGAGCCTGTCTGATCAGTGCGGCGATCCTGCTCCTGACGAGTCCCTGGTCGCTGCGCTACGATCTGGGGTTTGACCTCTCCTTTCTTGCCACGCTTGGCATCCTCTGGTTCGAGCCGGCGTTCCGGCGACGTTTCCAGCGGCTGCCTAAAGTAATCGCCGAAACGCTGGCGGCGACGGCCGCGGCTACCCTGCTGACGATGCCGCTAATCGTCTGGTCCTTCGGGATCGTCTCGCTGGTGTCGCCGCTCGCTAACCTACTCATCGTACCGCTGATTCCGTGGCTGATGCTGGGCGGCTTCGCCGCGGTCGTGGTCGGCGGGCTGAGTCCTGGCCTCGCCGGACTCATCGCGGGCCCGGTAGGTTGGCTGACCACCCTCGTATTGTCGATCGTCCATACCTTGGCCGAGCTGCCGTTCGCCGCGCTCGTACTCGATCACGGCAAGCACACCGTCGCGGCAGCGCTGGCCCTAGCGATTACCGGCGGCGTCACGATGGTCGTCTATCGTTCGTATTCTTGGGGCAAATCACCGGTTGCCTCAGCCTCTGCCGCTGCGGGTTCCGCCGGCGCGGCCACCGCTTCTTGAGACACTGGTGCCGCGGGTGCGGCGTCCGGTGGTGGGGGAGGAGGTGACGATTTTTGTTCCTCGGTTCGGTTGTCTGCCCCCGGTTGGTTTGGCGAGCCAGTGTTCTCGTCCCGCTGGGTATCGTCAACAGGCATGGGTGCTTCAGTAGTCTGGTCGTCAGGCTGGCTTGTTCCAGCGCCGTGTTTGGCGGATTGGGATTCACCGTCGGACGCGCCGCTAGGCGCGGCCGTAGCCGTGTCCGTCTCGGCGGTCGGTTGTTGGTCGTCGCCCGTAATCGGCGCGGCATGACTGATTTTTTCTGCCGCGTCAGCCATCTTTTCCGCTGCCTCCTCCATCTTTTCTGCCGCTTCTTCTTCCTGCTCTCCACCGGCGGCGTGAAGTTCGTTCATCGTATTGGCGATTTTCGCCGGGTGCGGGATCGTCCCGAAACGGAAGTTTTCCTGTTCTCCAGCCGTCTGTACTTCAACCGTGCCAAAATTGAGCAGGGTGGCGAAGATGCCGTTTTGGGCAACCGTGACGTCCTGGATCACTTCGTGGTTCAGTTCCGAGAACCGGCGGCGGAACATGCCGAACTGGTCGATGTCGATGACACGCTGGTCGGTGACGATCGCCAGATCAAGGTAGTAGTCAAGCCAGCGGATGAAGAACCAGGTGGCCGCGGCCAGGTACCACAGCGGCAGGGCGATTACGGTAACGGACCGCGCCGGCTCGTCGAAGGGTGCACCGTCCAAAGCGCTCATAATCAACAGCACCGCAACTGGCAGCACGAGGAGTAGGAGGAAGAATACGCTATCCGGCAGAAAAAAGAACCAGTGCCGGCGGGTAAAGGCGAGCACTTTCTCATCAGCTTGCTTGCCCGGGAAGCTCTGGTTCGGATCGGGGTTCATTCGGCTCCCGAGAAGTCAGTCGACCCGATCAAGACGAAAGAAGCGACGACGATGAGGGCGAAGGCCACCAGGTAGAGAATTGAAGCGGCGCGCGTAAGGTCACCAGGGCAGCGATACTTGCGGTAGTGGTAGAGCGCCACCGCACCAAAGATGCCGATGATGACGAGACCGATGAAATAGATGAGTAGAGCCATAATTATCCTGCATCTATCCTACCCTGAGCGGCCCGTCCCGACCAGATGAGGGTACCCAAACACCC
>JAABUS010000168.1_pt1 | contig 161759 bp, 178 predicted proteins | sample 5560161 | NCBI WGS metagenome assembly JAABUS01 (sample SAMN10711885, study PRJNA513376) | rock metagenome | isolation source: Antarctica rocks | place: Antarctica: Victoria Land, Trio Nunatak nord | collected 2016-01-04
TGGGGTGGAAGATGATGTGGGGAGCTGGGGTGTTTGCGGAGGATGGGAGACGAACATCCAGTGTCCCGCGGTAGTTCGTATCGAGTGTCGCTTTGACATTCTCGGGGGAGTATCTGTCATCTAAGTTTACGCCCGCATTGTTGATCAGGACATCCAGTCCGTTGTGTTCCTGCTTGATCGTCTCGGCCAGGCTGCGTACGGAGCGTGGATCGGCGATGTCGAGGGCGGGGTAATTGATGGTGATGGAGGGGGAGCTGGGTTTGAAGCCTAGGTTTTCGCCTTTTCGGGAGGTGGCGTAGAGGAGGAGGGGCTGGGAGAAGGAGGAGGCGAGGCTGGTGCAGATGGCGTGGCCGATGCCGCGGTTCTGTGGCGTGGGGTTAGAAGGATTGGGAGGGGGGAGGGGGGAGGGATACGGCGCCTGTGACGATGGCGATGATGGGGCTGCTCATTGTGGGTTTGGCAAGTTAGGTAGCGGTAGATTGAAAGTAAAGAAAAGGATCTGGAGATGGTAGAAGGAGAAAAAGAAGTTGACGTCTGAGCCTAAGGTACGATCTATAGGATTATAGATCGCTTATCTGATAGACCGGAGGAGCACGAAGAGCATAGAGAGAATTGAGCCTTGGATAGAAGAAGATTAATTTTCCGGTTGAAGACGCCATTAGATCGCCATGTACCAGCGTCATAGATCCTAAAGTTTGATAGACCTGGACACGCGACAGTCTCGAGGACTCACTCGCCAAGATATAGGACACATGGTGAGCCGCAAGAAAGGACACGTCCAGGAAGACATCCTGTAGCAGTTTAGCACGCATAGATTGAAATAAATCTGGAAGATTAATATGCTTCTCATGTCAAGACGTTTGGAGGACGCTAAGCCGAATGCAGCCTTTCGCCGCAAAAGTCCGCCGGCTCTCCCATCAATTATAACAGCAACATGGTCTTGAACAATGTCAGAAGAGGTCAACCAGAAACCCTTCGCAAACGGGAAGCAAGAGAGCCCTAGTAAACAGCAACATGTTTCCAAGGCGAGTAAGAAACCATGGTTTACCACACCAGCGCCGATAAAACGCCTTTTCGATATATTTCCTCTCATAACATATCCTCCAAATGAGCTTCCTCAACGGAAGGAGCGCATGAGCGCTCAACTTACGCTCTATATCTTCGCAACTGAGGAACGTGTGAGGGAGGGCAGGCCATCCTTCAACCCGGGCTGTTTGAAGTGGCAGGCATGTTGACGCGCTCCCAGATCAACGTGCTCTTTCTGACATTGATCTCCAAGTAGGCGTATCTCAAATTCCTGGCTGTAGACTTTGCCACTGTTCCTTCAAGCAATCATGCTTCTCCGACCGGGGCTTTACCGTTCCTCTCCGTGTTTCCTCGGTCATCAGACCCTCTCGAATCGCCAACCATCGTCCCCTCGACAAAATTGCAGCGCTGGTGTCAGTCATCTAAGGATGTTGCTGCACGTGAAGAACCATCGAGCATGCGCTATGATGCCTACATGGCACTGCTAGACCACCGAATACGACATGCTTGGGTATAACAACCCAGAAGCACTTTCGTCTGGTTGTGTAGCTAATCCTTGTCTGAACTAGCTTTACACCCTGTACCTTACACCATCAAACTTCCGCTCTGTCGCTCGACCATTCTATATTGATCCCTCGTCAAACAACTCTTTCGTTCGCCTTACCCTCGCCTACCAGCTGCGTCAGGCGGCCATGACCGAACTGTTGAAGCTGTCACCAGTAGTAGATGTCCAGGCACTCTTTAGAGAAGCAGAGAAGGCGTTCGAAGCGCTATCGGAGCTGCTCGGCGACGATGAATATTTCTTCTCCCAGGATCACCCGGGGATGTTCGATGCAAGTGTGTTCGCTTACACGCATCTGCTGCTTGACGAGGGCCTGGGTCTGTCTACCCGCATGTTGGAGGGCTTGATTCTACACGAAAATCTAGTGGATCATAGAAATAGGTTGTTACAGAAGTACTTTTAACAGTCAAAGCGAGACATAGTGGAGACCACCCATGCGTCCGTGGGAATTGTTAATGTCCATTGCAAATATGCTGGTATCTCTCCTTACGCCATCCGCTATGCAGCAAATGTCCGAAATCCCGCCTCTGAACGTGTACGCCTAGGCAAAGCTCGCCCCAAACGGAGCACTTTCTCTCAAATCCTCCACTAGGTCCTCCACGTTCGGCAAATATCTTCCGAGCAACCCCTGCTTCTCCTCCGTCGACTTAGTCTCTACCTCCCTGCCTACTCCAGCTCCACTCGCACTTCTTCCCGCCAGAGCACCGGCCCGCTTGCTCGGGCTTCTTTGCAACCCGCTACTACTTCTACTGCCGACTCCGGAGTAAGGAGCCTCAGGCATGAGATAGAAGTAGAGGAACTCGACTAGCTTGAGCTTGACGTCTCGACTTGTTCCGCGCGATTTGAATAGCGAGGTAACCGTCAGAAGCCCGTCAAGGCTCTCGAAGGTACGCGTATTGGTGGGTGTATCCAGGAGGGCGGTCACCAGGGTTAAGAGGGCAGAGGACTGGATCGCGGGACAGGAAGACGGATCGAGGAGATCGAGGAGGAGCTGCGATAGCGAGTCATTAGCCAGGATCGCGGTTTGGTAGGGCTTGTGGGATGAAACGAACGTTCATATAGATTTCTCGAGCGAAAAGTGAGCGGGACGGGGGGTGTACGAGGAGCACCCCATGGAGCAGATCGAGCGTCGAAACAATGAGGAGATCATTCTGGCCATCTGTGTATGCGTCGTCAATTTCTGACCTGGTCCCACTCAGACCCTTCGAACATACTGCTACCCTTGCCCAAAAGCCTCTCCAAACACGCAACCAGCCGTGTCGCGACATTCCACTGAAATCCTTCCTGTAGCTTGAAGAACTCTCGAAAAGCTGGATCATCTCTGAGCGAGGATAGTTCTTTTGGTGATTGATCCGCAGCGCCGTTCAAGGCTACTGATCTCCGTCGCTCGGCTGCTGCTGGTGACGAGTTGGGCTTCGAGAGACATATCTGCGCGAGGAGGCCTTCGAGCTGTCGGAGACCCTTCTTGATTTTGACGCCGTCGAAGGAGGAGAGATAATCGAAGGAGAGGGATAGTAGTGACTCCATGACTGGATATAGCTTGGCTATGGTACCTGCAGTGGTATCGCTCAAAATGTGGCTTTGCTTTGCGCTCATGAACCTCGGTTAAACACACGGTTGTCATGGACGACCAGAAGGGCTCGAACTCCACTGGGATGGCCACACGTTCCAAATGAAACATTTACATTCGTTCATGTCTTGTCGAACACCCAATCTAAAAGGCCTAGACTCTAGGTGAAGATGGTTCATAGCTACTCAATATCCTATCTCTCGTCTGCATCAGCCACGCATCCAAGCCCAAGACGTCGACTGAGCCTGAGCGAGCAGAATAAACAGTATCCTATGCAGTGGCAAGCAATAGTGCACAGATCCCCGGCACTCCGCAGAAAGGCGTTTTGACGAAGCGACAACGTACTGACCGATCAAGTATGACCCCTGGCACAAGAGGTAAAACGTTATGTGATTAAAGTGCCGAACACAACTGCCTGTGCTGCAGGAGTGAGGGTTTGGCCATCTCCATCAAGTTCTCGGATCTACACCGTGCCACCACCTGGGATACTCAACATCGATGTCTATCACTGCTCTCTATCTGAATTCCATATCAAAGATGGCCTGTCTGACAACAAGATGGTACATTTCGGCAGCCTGCTGAGCTCAGAGGACCTACGATACCCGCGGGCCGCCGCGCTCTCGCTGGTTTGCAATCTTCAGGCATCCCATGCCTCGGGCTTCCCATACTTCAGGCTTGGCTTTCAGGACTTAAAAGCACGTACGGAGTAGCTTGCACCGCATTTTCCAGTGAAAAGTTGGTGAATCGTCCGCGTACAACGTAGTGCGGGAAAAAGGCCCCACGTCCTACGCCGCAACCCAAGGCTGTGTCCTCTCAAACTGGAACCAGCGGCCGGGGGGCCTTTCGAAGGATTCACTTAAGCTTGTTATTGAGTAATGATCTCGCATGCATGTTGCAGGAGGATGCGTTCGTCATCGATGGAGCTCCGAGGTCACTCACGCTCTCTTTTGATCGCAACAATCTAGCAGACGTAGAGCATCTGCCAGACTGCGACAGGTAGGGCGCTTGTTATTCGTTGCGCAGAATTCATCCCTTCATTATTCCTTATATTTTAAACATGCTTTCGACAAGCTCAAGTCTGCGTGACGCTTGCAATTCGCATGCTTTCGATACAGATGACATCATGGTTTCTCCACATCTAGAATTGGCATCAAACTGACGCTTATGCGGGACTGAAGAGCTACCGGCATGCTATGAGGTCGGAATGTAGATAAGTAATACTACCATTGCAACCTAACGTCAAGAGACAGGACCGGTGCGGGACATGCCTCGGGGCTTTCAGTATATTCCCGCACCAGTACCGCAGCTTGACGGGGAGAACAGAGTTCTGCTCTGGATCGACATGATGATCCTTTTTTAAGCACTATTGAGATTATTGCGCGAGGATTGCCATGCATCTTTGAAACTTTGGAGCGCAGGGTTGTTCGACACCCTCCCGTTGATCACTGCTGCGCCTCAATGCAAGCTAGCTATCGGCTTCACCAGCTCGACATTCACCATCCCCGAAATCGGGCGGCTTGGCCGTACGATGGCAGATGCTGGTGGCCTGCGCAAAAGCTCTTTCATGCCCCTCGGAGAATTTGACGGCCTTGGGTCGTCCAAGGTCGGCGCGGGTGTTCCTTTCGGTTACTCCTTTCAACTCATCCGTTCCTCCCTTTTCTTAAAACCCAGATCCTGCTTCTTCCTTCCCTGTTGAAATCTCTCGCGCGCTTTCGTATCTTATATCTTGGTCTTCCTGCTGTTGCACCAGAATGGAGATGACCGGACCTCCTCCGCAAGGCGACTATAGCAAGGGCCCAGCTATGATCATCTTTGACGTTGTGACCGTAAGCGTCGCAACCATCGTGGTCGCCATAAGATTCGCTGTACGCATTTGGATTTCCAAATGCCTCGGCTGGGATGACTGGACGATTCTGGCTGCTGCTGTATGACCATTAGCTTCCTACTATCTCCTATCGCTCACAGTCGATAGTTGGGGAACTTCATCGGTGGCGCCTTGGATCTAGTGGAGATCCACTATGGTTTCGGGCGGTCCATGTTCTACCTAAACAAACACCAGCTCCTCGAATTCGGGAAATACGTGTATGGCGAATGGATTCAAACCTTTGCGACCCTAATGTTCACCAAAGTGTCAATTTGCCTTTTCTTGCTGCGCATCCCGGTTACTAAAGTCCTCATCCGCCCTCTACAAGCCGCTATCGTCTTCTTGGTAGTCTCGAACGTCGTTCTCACTCTCATGTGGATCTTTCAGTGCACTCCGGTGGACGCAGCCTGGAACAGTGAGATACAGAGTACTAGCAGATGTTTCTCCAGAGGGGAGCTTCAAAGAATAGTTATGGCTCAAGCTCGTGGGTCATGTTCCATGATCGTGCTACCTTTACAGACAATTGACGCTCGTCAGTCATCTCCATCATCTCGGACTTTCTCTTTGCTGCATACCCAGTTGTCATGCTCTGGAGTGTGCAAATGAAGATTCAAACCAAATTATCTCTATGGGTTTTGATGGGCCTTGGTGTCATGTTAGTAGTCTTCATCCAGTCTTCACGCCTTTGCTGATTCAACTCAATAGCACTGCTTCCTGTTGTATTGTTCGTACAGTACTTAACAATGAGTCTATCCCAATTGACAAGACTTGTGGGTTTTCCATGTCTGAATTGGCGCTTCATCGCTGATGTTTGGTTCAGATGGCGGTGGTACCAATTGGTTCTGGAGAACGTAATGATTCACTTCCGACATATACGTCGATCAGGCGCGCTGATCTTGCTTTTAGATTCGAAGTCGAAATCGGGATCATTGCTGCCTGCGCACCAGCAATCCGTCCAGGCTACGTATGGCTTTATCCAAAGATTACAAGCTCTTTCAGATCATCGAAAGGGCCTTCAAAGCTCTCGGATGAGGTTCGCCTCAAACAATTCAAGGGTGAACCAGCTGTGCACCAAGATCAAGGTTATTCGTGGGCGACTGCTGGAAACGACGTTTCCGATGATGCGGAATGGGGAGCTCCGGTGTCGCCATACGACCAGATCCGCAAAACGACAGACGTGGATATAGAGCAAGGGCCTCCGACAGGTGCACATGCTGGGGAACAAGTCAAATTCTGATGTCCATCTCAGCAGTGTAATCTAGAATGGGGATCCTTGGGCCTAAGCGAGACATTGCGCCTGTCATATCTTCACGGACACGTTGTTTCACAAATTGAGGCGATCATCGATCCGCAACTCCAAGCCAATAATTTAAAGTAGGTTAGAGAAAATCCTACTCGTACTGCGCCACGTTAGCTGCAGTAGCCTACTTTATATCGCTGACTGTGAAGTGTGAAGTCGTGCAGGATCTCGATAGCATTCCCGAGACATCCCCATCCGCATTACGAAGCGAACCCCTCGGTTCGCTGCGCCATGACGCAATTGTGCTTCACCTACGATGCGGCTGAAAATGTCCTCTTCCGCAGATCAAAGCCTCCGACCTAAAGCATTAAGTACCATCACAGCGGCTGTCCAATCAATACTTTCACACTCAGTAGGCGGCTTTGGAGCGAGGCAAGACACCCTCACTCGAGCATATACGTTTTTCCCTGAAACTCCCACTGAGACCCTGTTTCCATGTTTTTATCATTGGTTCGTTTCATAAATCCGTCCAATCATTTTCTCATTCATTACGATTGACCTACAGCCGCCTGGTCTGTCAGCCTACAAAGGCCTGAATTGTGAACGCTTTCTGGTCTATCCACGGACACTCTCCCATATCACAACGCTCGCTCTGACATGGGCGGGCCGCGTCTACCCGAGAAGGTCGCCCTAATTACAGGCTCCTCATCCGGCGTCGGCCGTGCTATTGCACTGCTATTCGCCTCAGAAGGCACCTCTCTGATCGTATGCGCAGATCTGAAATCTGAAGCAGCACAGGGTGCGGACGCGGACGCTGACTACTCAACGCATGAGCTTATATGCAAGAATTACGGGGAAGGGAAGGCGGTCTATGTGAGGACTGATGTAGGAGTGGGGGAGGACGTGGAGAGGGCAGTAGGGTTCGCCGTAGAGAAAGAGGGAAGGCTGGATATGTACGTCTATATTTGTTTTCTATCTTCTCATGCTCTTTCCTATTATCAATTTGATTTCTATCGCGTTACAGGGAGCAGGGTCTCGGAACCCTGTATCAAGAAGAGGATTCAATCCGTTTATCTATTCTGGAGATATCTCGACTAACTTATTGGGTGAATCAGCATGGTCAATAACGCTGGACTGGGAGCGGAGGGTATCAAGATCCATGAATTAGAAGAGGACGTATGGGATAAGATGATGTGAGTCTCTCACATCCGTGACCGTTGCCCCTCTTCGCTATAGAAAAGCTTGGACACTCTGTTCAACACTTCGTTGTTCGGCAACTCAAGACAGCATCATTGATAATCCACCTTCAGACGAGTGAACCTTCGCAGCGTATATCTCGGCTGCAAATTCGCCTGCCGCCAATTTCTCAAGCAAGATCTTACTCCTAGCGGCCATAGAGGGTTCATTGTGAACACGGCTAGTATATTAGGTTTGGTTGGCTTCAGCAACGGTGCAGGTGGGTTCCTTCATACGTCCAATGATAGGTATTGCTGCAAGGCGATATGCCTCGGCGCTCTTCATAGAAAACCAAGACAGACTGGTGCTCGATAAGCTAACGTGGCTGGTTGCCGATATTTAGCTGGCTACTGCGCCTCCAAGGGAGGAATCGTCAACCTAACGAAACAAGTCGCAATTGACTACGCCAGGGATAGGATTCACTGTAATGCTCTATGCCCGGGCTGTAGGTCCCCCTCCTTTCTTGCCTTCGCCGTTCTTCTTGAAAAACCTTTTGCAGGATCTCGGTATCGTGGTTTACTTACTTCTGCTTTTCTAGTCACTAAAACAGCAATGACCAGCGCGCTCTTCAATACCAAGGAAGACAGCGATCGGCTCATGAATCTGACACCGTGGGGAACATGGGGCGACAAGGGCGATGTTGCAAAAGGAGCACTGTTCCTGGCGAGTGAGGATGCTGCGTGGGTGACTGGGGTGGCGTTGCCGGTCGATGGGGGGATGCTGGCGCAGTGAGTGGGGGATGAATAGGTACGGATGAGGCTTGATTGTGATGAAGAGATGAGACCGGGAGCGAGACTGACTTTCTGATCTAGCTGATCGACCATGTGGAACGACTAGAAAGACCTACTAGAGGAGGTTCGTTCCTGCTTGGGGGGACTGGGGTTGAGCTAGCGAGCTACGGAGATTCAAGATGTGCCTGAGTCTTGATAAGTCGTCTGCTAGGGAATCCTTCCTTGGAAGTCTCGGTGTTTTCCTCATCTTGCTCCGGACATGTGTCTCACAGGGTCTATGCACCTGGTCGCCTGCTGATGGGAGGACAGCGGAGCAATGATCTGTCAGGTATGTTTTCCATGCTTCGCTGGTCAATGCATGAGCTTTCTTGTATGTGCCGAGATCTCTGTTGTTCGCTGTACGCATCAACATCTGTCGTTTGATCGTTTCCTGGAAGAGGTGCACCCTGCACTTCGCCTTCTTGAATGTATCCTGCACCGCCACGTCGATACGACCTGATCCCCATCCCTACGCTCAGCAATCTAGATATATATCCCAACTCCCATGCCTTCCTTCCCCTCCTTCCACACCACGCCCCCCCATCATCAAACCCAGAACCACCAGTCGTCCATCCACCCCGACGCCCCCGCAAGCAACACCACCATGCCCCCCGCTCCCCCCAACTCCACCGTCTGGGTCCTAACCTACGAAACCAACAACGACCACGCCATCACCCCCTCAAAAGGCATCCTGGGCGCCTACGCCACGGAACAGCGTGCCCAGGAGGCAGCCCATCTGTGCCTGGAAGCCGTAACCAGAATCGCGCTTGAGCTGGGGCCCGATGCGCCAGTCCGACCGCATCTTCAGCCAGGATTTGTCGGTCGTCGCTATAATGTCACGCGCGAGCAGGGATCCTCGGCGGTCGTGGAGGCGGTTCTTGAAGTGGGAGGGTTCTGGATGAGGGTTCGGTATGAGGATTTGATTGTGTTGGCGTAGCAAGAAAGGGGGTGGAGATGATGGGACAGAGAATAATTGGTGCTCGGAATCGAGGAAGAGAGAAGAGTAAAACCTCTAGTGAATTCATGATGGGAGCAACGAAAGTGATCTAAGAATGCGGTGTCTGCACCTACCCTCGAGCTCTGGGTCGTGCTTGAGAGCTACGGTCTCAGGCCCTTGTACTTGGCAGACTTTTCATTGGGAATGACCCTCGCAGGTGCCTTGGACGGCAGATTCATGCTGGTCGTGGTGGGAATTCGTTGCTGATCAGTGGTAGACTGAAACACAGTCATCATAAGAATGTTCTGTCCCGTATACCGAATAACAAAGCAGAGAAGTCCCCAAAAGCACGAGAGCGGAATACTTACGAAAAAGGTCAAAGGATTGAATAGCGTCCAACAAGCTATCATATGTGATGCAGAGGTTGTCCTTACGCCCCACCGAGGCCCGCCCTTGACGCCACCCAACAGTGGACTCTCAAATACGCTCGACGGCCCACACAGGCAACGGAGGATTTTACTCATGCCTGTCTTGCCTTGACGCACATCCTCCCAACTCCCTACGTCCCAATCACACTAAGCCATCACAGCCGTAGGTCTCGGCCCACTGCCTCCCGCTCTGACCCCATTTCTCCTCTGGCTCTGACTCTGCGACTTGCCCGGACGGCTAAGCGTATACCTGAAGCCATATGGTTAGCACCAAGCGCTGAAGGGGCAGAAAGAGAAAACATACTTCGCGAAGGCCCTGCTCAACGCTTTCTTACAGCTGACCTTCTGGGCACTCACGAACGAGTCGACCGTCACGGCGATGGCGCGGTCGACGTCTAGGGAGGTGCAGTACTCGGAGAGACGCATCTTGCAGAAGGCTTCGCTGATGCGGATGATGGCTTCGAGGTGGCGAACCTGGGGTATTGTCAACAAACGCTTCCGAATATAAAATCTAGACGACAAGAACAGGAGGAGGGCGGGTAAGAGGTAGCAAAAGAGCTTACAGTAATCGGATAAGCACCAGTGGCAAGACTCTCCCTCCGCATATCTGCGAACAGTCTCGCCACCTTATCCTGATCAATCTGATACAGCTTCGGTCGACACCTCTCCCTCGCATACAGAATGTATTTCCTTAGCAACTCCTGGTCAATACCCTCTTCCTGCGCCGGCTCGCCACCATTGCTCGCCTCGCCTCGGACTTGCGCTTCATGCTCTACATCCATGGCGTTCTGGTTATAATCCGTCGAATTCGCAGCCGGGTGTGCGCGCCCGTGGCTCTTGACTACAAAGTTGGCGAGCCGCTCGTCTTCAGCCGGATCGACCGTGTCGCGGACAACGCACATGATGTCGAACCGCGAGAGAATAGGTTCCGTGAGCTCAACGTTCTGGGCAAGCGGAACGGTGCTGTTGTATCGCCCACCAATTGGATTGGCCGCGGCCACGATGGAGCAACGCGCCTGCAGTGTCGTCACGATACCGGCTTTGCTGATGGAGATGGTCTGCTGCTCCATGGCTTCGTGGATACTGGTGCGGTCCTGGTCGTTCATCTTGTCGAATTCGTCGATGAGGCAGGTTCCGCGATCGGCGAGGACGAGGGCGCCGCCTTCGAGCGTCCACTCTGCGGTCAGAGGGTCTTTTCGCACGGAGGCTGTGAGACCGACGGCGCTGGCGCCTTGGCCTGTGGCGAAAACGGCGCGGTGCGCGGTCTTCTCGATGTATTTGAGCACTTGGGATTTTGCGGTTCCAGGATCACCGAGAAGTAGGACGTTGATGTCGCCCCTGATGTTGAGCTTCCCCTGGGCCACTTTGCTGACGCCGCCGAAGAGGGAGAGGGCAACGGCGGTTTTGATGTCCGTGTGGCCGTAGATGGAGGGAGCGATGGAGGCGATAAGCTTGTCTACGATGTGCGGGTGCCTTGATAATTGGCGGATGTTGCGCTCGTCCGCTTCTGTAAGGCGAAAGCCGGCGAGTTGGTCATGCGATTTGATGACATGGTTTGCTTCGAGAATGGTGGCGAAGACAGGGAAGCCATTCTTGTTGTTGAGCTGGGCGGAGTAACTGTTACGATAGATGCCCGTAATTTCAATCTCTTCGCCGGGTTTGGCGCTGTCGATCAGGTCCCAGAGAAGTATGACTTCACGGTGACGAGGAAGGCGGCCGGCAGGGACAGTGCCAGGGGACTCTTGGAGCGTAAGCTTTTGATAGTTACGATAAATGGTCTGTTGGGAGTTGAGAGTGAATGGACCGCGTGATTGGCAATTCTGGCAGTACGATATTTTGACTTCAGCGTTGGACTCTTGCTGGAAGGGACCTAGTGTTATTCCACATTTCGTGCAGTCAAAGCGTACATATTTGAGTTGGGGAAAGACACCTGTACGGCGAGTTACCACGCCTGTAACGCGGACAAGGCAGTTGAGATGCGTTTGGCGTAATTGGCGCAGGGTGTAGTGGACGGGAAGATCAGATATGCGAACGTGGATCTCTGAGTGAATCCGTTCGTAGTCGGGGTAGTGTAAAAGAGTAACATCCATAGCCACTTGATCAAAGATAGCTAGGACTTCTGCGGGAGCGTTGGCGAGGAAGTATGCTAGGATTGCTTTCGAAGAGGCTAGGTGATCGTAGGAGACTTCGAGGGACTCTGCGTTGATCTCTCCCAGCGTTCGAACTCGAGTGCCGTATACGGAGACGCCATTGGCATCGGTATATTCGGTAAGAAAGGACTTGAACTCGCGGAAAATGGTGCGATGAACAGCAGGAAGAGCCACCCAGTCTGTAAGGCTCGAGGCCTTTACATCTTGCAATGTCTCAAGCGAAAGCTCTTCTTCCATGATGTCGTCCGCCATGTCTTCGTCCTCTTGGTCTTCGTCATAGTGATGCCTTCTTCGCCGAGGTTGGCGCGTCAAGTCCGTTTCCGCATCCTCATCTTCATCTTGCAGAAATGCAGCTGGCATACGTTGTCGTCTAGCTAGTTCTCGATCGCGCTTGTTCAATCGAGCTTCCAATTGTCGTCGCGTTGCCACATCAAGGTCATCAAATTCGCCTTCATCGTCAATGTCTGCGCCAGCATAGGCATCGTCCTCTCGTTGGCGGTAATCGCGCTCGAAATTATCAGCAAACAAATCGATTCCGTCTTCATCTTCTGCCATCTCATCTGCATCATCGATGTCACCAACGGACTCCCTCTCCAAGCCCAATTCGTCTGCATCATCTTCGTCATCCATAGGGAGGACTGGAGGTGAGGAGGGTGGTGCTGAAGTATGTCAATACCCATCACATCGGCAGAGGATCCAGCACTCACGGCTTGAAGGAGGAGCAGCTGACGATGAACCCAGGTCATCGTCTGCCTCTCTCGAACGCTTGCGACCATTGCGCGCAGTCGCGCCACGGTTCGCCGCAGACATACTCGGTCGTAGTGGGGAACTGTGCCGTGTTAGATGCTTTACATGGAATATTTTGACTTTGACTGTTTTGAAGAAGCAGGGCGTACCTCATTGGATTTGAAGGGGAACACTTGACAATGTCTGACTGTGAGGACAACTTAGAGAATGGACGTTGAAATTCTAAGGGTTGACGCGCTCAACGCGCCAAGAAAACGCCAAGAGAGCGCGTAAAGTGGTTTCTTCTAAAAGGCAAGTGCACGCGGCTTTTCCAGGACATCGAGTCTCGTTCCGTCTCTACGTCTTCGATATACAAGTGAGAAGAACTCTATCATCAAGGAGAAACGATGGACGACACTACTGTATCTGCGATAGGACTGAACAATGATCTGAGCCACAAATCTCAAAAAGATCACGATCCTCATCCTGACTCGCAGACAGCTTCAGAGTATGGAACTATCTTCTTTTCATCTGACCCTGCCTTGACCATGAAACCTTAGACCTCAAGGCAGTCGCAGTGCTGATTCATTTCGCCAGCTATATTGACACTCAGCTTCGGCTCGAGGCTGACGCGCGCGAAGCTCTCCCCTATGTACGTCGCACCTCGGCTCTCACTCCAACACCTCTTACGACTCGTTAGGCATTCGATCATTGCACACAATCCCTTGGCCCCCTCCGACAGAACCTCTACTCCTGTTTGACATGTCGTCCGCCTCCAGACTCTCCCTCGGAATCCTACACTCCAGCCGCGGTATGCTACTCATGCTCCATCGCCTGCCATGGTGAGCACACGCTCGTGGAACTCTTCAACAGGCGTAATTTCACCTGCGACTGTGGAAGCACGCGACTACCTTCAGAATCGTCATGTACACTACGGATAGATCCTGCGACGGGTTTTAAGGGCCCGGTACATTCTCAGCCTGCGGCCGAAGGAAACACGTACAACCAAAATTTTCGCAACCGCTTCTGCGGATGTGGGGAGATTTACAACGCGCATGCAGAAAAGGGAACTATGTTCCAGTGTCTAGGTCTAGCGACTGAAGCAGATGGCGGTTGCGGTGAGGACTGGTGGCATCCGGAGTGCATCGTCGGGCTTGGCAGAGTTTGGTCGCACAGCACGAAGCCAGAGCCAAAAACAGAGAATGCTGTTGAAGAAGATGGGGTGGATGAAAGCCCGTTACCACCTGGGTTCCCCGAAGAGGATGCTTTTGAGACGTTCATCTGTTACAAATGCGCAGACGCTCACCCTTGGTTAAGACGTTACGCTGGGTCAGAAGGCTTCTTGCCGCCTGTTCACAAGCAGAAGCAAGAGCGTCATGAAGAGCGCAGAACCGAGCACACAAACAACTTCGATGAGACGCAGCAAGCGCCGCATGAGCTAGAGCTGTCTTCGAACAGCGACGCACCCTCTTCCAGCGAGCACCAAGGACTATCCGAACAGTCTATCGCATCCAACAAGCGCAAGGCATCCGAAGGTCCAAATGAGTTCCCCACTAAGTCTGACTTCAAAAGGACCAAGGTCGCGCCACCAACATCTCTTGATTCCTGCAAATACTCCTCTCTTCCATCGCCACCCCTGGGGCAGTTCTCTCTGTTCCTTAAGCAAGACTTCCGCAATCATATTTGCCGTTGCGCAACGTGCTACCCATCCCTCAGTGCTCACCCACAACTCCTCGATGAAGAAGAGTCATACGTACCGCCATTGTCTGAAGACGGCGATGAAGATAATCGAAGTGCTGGCACCGGCAGTCTGCTCGATCGCGGAGAGGCAGCGTTGAGTAACGTTGACCGGGTCAGAGCTATCGGTAAGCCCATCTTCGTGCTTCACTCTCGTACTCTTATGAAGAGGCCCTTCAACCATAAAATTACTAACGAGAACCACGTGGTACAGAGGGCGTCATGGTATACAACCACCTCAAGGACAAAGTAAAGAATTTTCTGCAGCCATTTGCGGAAAGCGGGCAAGCTGTCGGCGCGGAAGACATCAAAGCCTACTTTGAGAAGCTAAGAGGAGATGAGCAGGGCATCAAGTCGGCACAAGCGGTTGCTGCGGGTGGCGATGGCACGGGCGACGGAGGCAACAGAAGGGAGCAAAGTGGTAGGCGTACTACTGTTACTATCTGTTTCTAATCATACTGACCGCATCTTGATGTAGGCTACTGAAGCGGTTGTACGAATAGGGTAACACAACTACTGATATTCGTGTCGTTGTTTGATGTGGGAGGTTCCAGGATCTGCAGAATTTGGACGGCGATGCTTGCCTCAGTTCTGAGACCTCTGGCGAATTTTAAAAACTTTTGACATCAGGTCTGAGTACTGAGGCAACGGCGATGCGTCCTCTTTGTGATGGAAGATTTCGAGATCATATGCAACCAAAATCAATGTAAGTATCCAACGTTAAAATGCTATAGATGTCCATGGTGCAAAACGCGCTCCAACTTTTACTCACAGATATGGGTAGACATGGCTTCACCGCACGGGGCACGACTCGAGATCAGAAGATCTCTTCATCCGAAGCCCATCAGAATAGGCTCTTTCGCTTTTATAACAGCACTGTGTTTCATTTCCATCTGTTGTCGGATTAACTCACTGAGCCTTGAGTACCTACGAACATTTTCACGATGATCTTATGGCTGATAAGGATGTCTCCCTAAGCTGTTGAGTCTTTCTTGGGTGTTTGATCCTCTTATCCAGCACTTGACCTCACACTTACTTAACAATTGCCCTGTCCTGATTGGAGCCATCCTCTGTTCCGTCCCCTTGAAGCTCTCCCCGCATTCTCGCCCTAACCATGCATTTTCCACGTCATAACGTCTTACCAATTGGTACCTTCTCCTCAGCTGGCAGTCACGACCGGGTTGTAGCTTCCCTATTCTCTCTCCAATCTTCAGATCGCTCAAGAGTCCTGCCGTGTCATAGGTGATGCTAAGGGAACGTAAATACCTCCCAGCCCCGACCAATCTCAAGCACCATGTTCCCTCACTGGCTCGCTTCCCACTCACCCAGCTCCTTGCCATCGCCGCGCTATGGGCTACCTCCTTCGTGGCTGCTGGCTCCTACAATGGCCTTGCGAATACCCCTCCTATGGGCTGGGTAACCCCCTCTGCCCCCTTCCAAAACCCCGCCCATATCAGCCCAAGCTCACCTCCCCTGCCAGGATGACTGGAACGCCTTCGGCTGCGACGTTAGCGAGAACCTCCTCCTCTCCACCGCCCAAAAGATCGTCGACTATGTCCTCCGCCACCTCGGCTATCACTACATCATCCTTGACGACTGCTGGTCCGCCGGGCGCGACGCCAACGGGTCGCTGGTGGCCAACAGCACGAAGTTCCCGAGCGGGATGAAGGCTGTGGGCGATGCGCTGCATGCGATGGGCTTGGGGTTTGGAATGTATAGCAGTGCGGGCGTGTTTACGTGTGGGCAATATGGTGAGCTCTTCCTGCTGGGTGATTTTGTGGTAGATGGGGGGGCTGACATCTGCGGACCCTGCAGCGGGATCTCTGGGCCATGAGAAGCAAGATGCGAAGAGTTTCGCCGAGTGGGGCGTCGGTAAGACCTCCATCCCAGAGGCGGATTGCGGAGGGAGTTTTGGCAGCTGATCCGAAGCGCTTCAGACTATCTCAAGTACGACAACTGCTACAACCAAGGCCAATCCGGAACCGCGTTGATAACATTCAACCGCTACGACGCGATGTCGTAAGCCCTGAACGAGACCGGTAAGGCAGTTCCGTAACTCCACCACCCAAGATCTCTGTCATTGAAGCGCAAAACACAGGTCGCCCCATCGTCTACTCGATGTGCAACTGGGGCCAAGACTCCCCCTGGAACTGGGCCCAGACGATGGCCAACAGCTGGCGCATCTCCGGCGACGTGTACGACTCCTTCTCCCGCCCGGACGCCTCCTGCCCCTGCACCACCTACGACTGCGCCCTCCCCGGCTTCCACTGCTCCGTCACCAACATCCTCCCCGAGGCCGCGCCGCTGCCGTCCAAATCGCAGCCGGGCGCGTGGAACGATCTCGACATGCTGGAGGTCGGCAACGGCGGCATGAGCGATGCCGAGTACGTGCTGCATTTCAGCATGTGGGCCATCCTCAAGAGCCCGCTGATCATCGGCACCGAGGTAAGGGATATGACGCCCCAGACGCTGAGTATTTATTCCAATGCGGCGGTGTTGGCGGTGAGCCAGGATCCGAAGGGGAGCGCGGCGAATCAGGTTTATGAATATCCCGCTGCGCTGGATGGGTACGGCCTGGGCAGTATTTCCTGCTGGGTCGGCGAGTTGGAGGGTGGGGATTGGGTGGTTGCGCTCGTGAATGCGGGGAACGATGCGCTGACGATGAATGCGAGCCTTGCGGAGATCTTTGTGCTGCAGAGTGATACGAGTGCGAAGGGCGTGGCGACGCAGGTTGGGCAGGCGTGGGAGTTGTATGATCTCTGGGGAAACAGGATGAGTAACGTGACGGCGCAGGCGGTGCTGGGTGGGAATGCGACGACCAATGGGACAGTGATGGACAGGGCGAATGGGACGATGAGTTACAATAGCACTAAAAGGAGCTATGAGGAGGGTCTGAAGATGGGGGATGCTGCGTTGTTAGGGGTGAGGGTAGGGTCGATAGCGCCTAAGGGAATGTTGACGGCGCAGGTGGAGAGGCATGGGATTAGGCTGTTCAGGTTGCGCGTTTCAGGGTCTGGGAAGAGGAAGCGGGATGAGTTGTGAGGAAGTGTCTGGTCTATATATATAAGGTGTATCGGGGTTCCGTCGTGGAGGCTGTTCAACATAGACTATGGCAAGCCGGCTTCCTGGTTCTATTGAACGCTTGGCTGAATTACAGCCTCGAAGTTATCCAGTCCTTGATGGCATCGGCCTGCTGACCTTTTCCTGGCGTGCCGATGGAAAGCATGGGCTGGTCGTGAAATTCGTTATGGGCTATCAACAGAGTGGTCTTGGAATGTGCGGCCTATCAAGAAAGCCCAAGAGTCAGCTAGCTGGTACGAAGCAATCAAAATGACTCGAAGCTCCCAAATTGACGCAAAAGGCCACCACGATCAACCAGCGCAGATTGTAGGTGTGGATGACGCTTACCTTCAACTTCTTTTCCATTTCGCGTATCGATTCCACCAAGATCTCGTCTTGGCCTCCCACGATGAAAATCTCCGCTACTACATCCTGCAGACCAGCCCACCATTGCTCGTCTGTGCGCTCGCCAGGCTCGTTGTATTCGTCTTTGCTCGACGTCCCGAGGAAGTTGGCGGACCATAGCTCGCCGAGACTGGGCTGGATGATGTCTTTCTGCGCATTTGCTTTCATTGACGGCCAATCCGTGCGGAAAGAAATCCAGGGCGCTAGGAGAATGGCGCCTTTAAGGGGAGCGGAGAGCGGAAGCGGTGGACATTTGGGATGGGGGTGGAGGATGTGTGAGATGACACCAAGAGTGAGGTTTCCGCCTGAAGAGGTGATTAGTTTTCCCCATGACCGCTTGTGGAGTTGCTTGCAGAAGCATTTGATAAGTATGGGGCTCGTAGCACTTACCTGCAGAGTCGCCGCCAATCATAATGTTGGTCGGGCCTCTGGCAAGTTCATCGAGCGTGTATCGCAGTATCTCAACGCCTTGCTGCAGTTGCCGGGGATAGCAAGCGTGAGGTGCTAGAGTGTAGGCCAGAAACAGTACACCGAGGTCTTTGCCTGCGGCTTTCGCGTTCTCGACCAACACAGACGCAAAAGTCAGATGGGCTGGATCGGCTGCGATTGTATAGCCCCCACCTTGTATCTGGTCAGCAAGATTCTGGTTGCTCACAATCCGTACTTTCGGAGGGGAGGGTACGGACCGTGAAACCATATGAGGACATTCTTGCTCTTTGAATTTCCCACCCAATATGCCTTCGTGCCATCCTTCATGGTCACAAATTCTGGCACAAACCCCTTTTTCTGTGCATGCGCGGGGTATATGGATTCTAAGGGAGGAGTAATGTACCTGAAGATTTCAGTGTGCATGCCTTACTTCATTTAGGATAGTGAGCCTACTGGCTTTGAGCAATGCTCAAGTCTTTAAACAGTGCCCGTCCAATGGCAAGCTTCACATGCGTGAACACTGTCGGAGCACCACCCTTCCCACGAAAAGGGGAGAGGATCAATGCTACGACACCAGAGCCCACTGCGATTGCTTCAGCAATTAGGGGCAAAGCTTGGAGGCGAAAGTCTCACGAGCGCGCAACAGGACATAAATCAGTACCGCTTTCTCCCAGAATGAAAGCGTCGTGGGATAACGCGTAGACATAGTAATATTTGAATCCCTAGGAAACCGATGGGAGACTCTAATAGCTGCACAAGATGCAGTGACGAAGGGGTAGATATAGATGGTTAAGCCCAGTCAGCTAATTCAGATCAATTTATCAGTAGTGCCCAATGCGGTTTGGCCAACTCGTTGATCTCTTAATGTTCAGAGTTCAGAGTCGTTCATCGCTGACTGAAGCTTTCCAGTAGTGGGGCTCTTCCCGAAGCTGGACCGAGGTTTGCTGAGACATTCCGTATGTCCGTTAATGCCGGACGCCCAGCAATCGATGGATTTACTGTAACTCTAGATTGTCCGAAGTTGAACTAGGGAACCTCCTTGCAGGTTGGTCAAGCAATCTGTTCCTGTGCTAGCAAAAGCACTGAACCACGTATTGCCAGTATCCCGCCACACCAGCTCCCGCCCGAGCTCCCTGATCCGTCGCTGCGGCATTCCACTTCTCGCTCAGAATCTCTACTTCCTTGGCTCGAAGTAGCCCCCGGGCGGCTGATGATACGTGTTTCGGTCTTTGCGTTTTATCCCTTCGTGTCCTGGGGTCACGTCCCCACTTTCGACGGCTTGGGAGCATGGTGAGAGCAATGCCTTCTTCTCCGCCGATCCAGCCTGCTCTTCACGGGTATCCGTTTGTTCGGCAAGGCGTTCTTTCGCATCTTGCTCCGCTTTAACCTTAGTGAGGGCGGCGGCCAAGGTTGGTCCGACGGGCTTGAGTTGCTGAGACGAAGACATCTCGAGGACCAGGGAAGGGGTCTTGGGAAGCCGTTAAACCGTCTTCCGAGTGCTGTAAAATGTTTGATCTTCGTGTGATTCTGCCACCTGTCTTAACTACCAAGCACGAGGAGGCAGGCACCCCTGAATTCTCACCGAGGACAGGCAGTCAATTGCAGCATTCAAGACTTGGGGTTGGACTGTTCTTGGGTTCTTCTTGAATGCTATACCGGTGAGACACCGGTTGTTCAAGAGGTGGGAGTAAATAAATACCTTGGAAACCGTGGAGACCAAAATGGTGATGTGAAAGAAAAGAAAAGAAGACTGAGCCATGTGCCATCACATAGTGGGATAAGCGAGACTGACAGGGTCGACCACCTAATGAAAACTTCGCCATGAAACATTTTGCATGCAAATAAAAGATAGAAAATCGTTCAAATTCATCTTACTTCGACTGGCATACTTATGTGCAAGCGGTGCCCAGATACATGAACACAAAGGAATAGTCAGCTTACAAGTACCACAGTCTAGTATTATGATACAGCCAGGCCGCCACAGTACCACATCACTGTTGAGGACATTCCTCAACCCAACAATCTGGCGATCCCTAGGAAAACCGGACGAAAAAAACGAAGAGTGGCAGTCGCATTACTATTCATGAACGATTTCTTCGAAGAATCTGGAAGCTGAGAAATAGAAATACCAAATAGGTGGTTGCAAATGTGGAATTCTTGTGGTTGACAACAACTTCGAAACCATGCTTTAACGCAGTCCATGCCCCTGGCCCCATAGTGATCAGAGCCGCGGCAAGCGCTCTGTGGGGCGCAAAGATCCCTGCTGCCGAGAGTACTTTAGCTAAAATAGTCGTCCGCTTGGTCATCAATGCTTTTGTTGCGCGATTCAGTCAAAATGACATCATCATGCTCTATAGGCCTGGACGGGTGTCCACAGGCATTCGGAATACGAAACACTCTCCGGCCAGGAATACTTGGGCTTGCTGACTTTGCGCCACGGTGCCGGGACACATCGGGCGCCTTCCTTTCACGATATGGGACTTCTAGCCATTGGAACTCCGCTGGAGTGGCCCGAAGCCAAGAAGAACGCCAATCACGTTCGTGAATCGGGCATCGAGCAATTGCTCGCGATCTGGCGCCGGGCCAAAGGGAAAGAGCGTGATGTCCTGCTATGGGGCGACGAGATCGAGTATCTGGTGGTAGCGTACGATGAAGAGCGACGAAAGGTTAAACTCTCACTACGACAAGCGGATATTCTAGACGCACTAGCGAAGGATGAAGCGCTATGTAAGCAGGGAGGTTGCGTACCCGATCTTCAATCGTTGGGTCATAACGGCGATCCTTTGCCCGTTTTTCACCCAGAGTTCGGGAGGTTCATGTTGGAAGCAACCCCGGGAAAGCCATGGGGCATTGGGCTAAAAGATCTACTGGATGTGGAACCGAACATGAAGTGGCGGTTTGTGACCTTACCTCTCCAAATTCCAGAGAATTTATTTGACCTGGCAGGATAGGCGGAAGATTGCCATTGATCACATGGAGTCGAACGAGTACCCAATAACTCTGACCACTTTCCCTCGCCTCGGTACCAGAGACGAGTTTATTACGCCCTATTACCCTCCGTCTGGGGAACGACTGCGATCGCAGTTCCTTCCCGACCAGATAGCCAATCCTCACATCCGCTTTCCGACGCTGGCAGCCAATATCAGGTCACGAAGGGGTCGTAAAGTTGAGATCAACGTGCCGATCTTCAAGGACACCCATACGCCTTCGCCGTTCCGGGATCCTACTGTGAACTACGAGCTCCACAATTGGCCAGAAGATGATGATGTTAGGGATGGAGCGGCCAAGGAAGATCACATCTATATGGACGCCATGGCCTTTGGCATGGGCAGCTGTTGCTTGCAAATCACCTTTCAGGCAAAGAACATCACAGAAGGCCGCCGGCTTTACGACCAGCTTAGTCCTCTGGGTCCCATCATGCTCGCTTTGACAGCAGCAACGCCGATTTACAAAGGGTTCCTTGCAGACACCGACGTTCGATGGAATCAAATCAGCAGAGCGGTGGATGATCGGACACCGGAAGAGCTCGGAGAGAAGGTAGAATGTCATCTTCTCGGGCCCTTTGTGCATGTGCTAACGAGCCAGTAGCCCCTCAAGCATGACCGTTGGCGTGTTCCTAAATCGCGCTACGCATCAAATTCGACATACATCTCTCAGGATTCACGCCTACGGAAAGAGTATATGGACCCAGATCTCGTGGTGGATGAAGACCTCAAGCAAAGACTGATGAACGGCGGAATGGATGATCTTCTTGCTGCCCATTTTGCTCATCTTTTCATTCGAGATCCTATAGTTATCTTTGCTGAAGATCTACAGGAGCTTGATCTAAGCAAGACTGATCATTTCGAGAATATACAATCGACCAATTGGCAGCACATGCGCTTCAAGCCCCCACCACCGGATAAAGACACAGGATGGCGGGTTGAGTTCCGTTCCATGGAGATACAGATTACAGACTTCGAAAACGCGGCATTCGCCGTGTTTCTTGTGCTTGTCACCCGCGCCATCTTGAGTTTCGACTTAAACTTTTATATTCCCATTCCACTTACTACAGCGAACATGGAGATCGCTCATGTCCGTAATGCGGTCCTCGGCCAGAAATTTCACTTTCGCAAAGACCCACTGCCTCCTCGACCGGTGAAGACCAATGGGGTCACCTCAGGCACGACTACTCCAGCTCCGAGCTCTCGGCCCATGACACCCACTGGTCCTGTAGAAGATGAGCACTCCCTCATGACCATCGATGAGATTATCAATGGCCAGTTCGATAAGAGCAATGGGGTTGTCTGCTTTCCTGGCCTGATTCCGCTTGTTGAGTCATACCTGAACAGCGTCAACGTGGATGTCGAAACGAGGTGTGAGCTTGCGCGATATTTGGACTTAATCCGCAAACGCGCTTCTGGACAGCTGTGGACTGGTGCGAAATGGATACGGCACTTTGTCAGAGGGCATCGGGAGTACAAAAGCGATAGCGTCGTGAGTGAAGAGATATGTTACGATCTTCTCAAGGCTGTGGAAGGAATCACGAAAAACGAAGGGAAAGGGGATGGAGCTGGACGAGAGATGCTGCGGATCGACGATCCAATCGCCAGACCGACTGGTACCAGTGCTTGTGGGTAAAATGCATGCAGTCTAGAGATTCCCAGTTCCTGAAGACTTCGCCAGAGTATGGCCGTTGCTGCGTGCACACCCCTTTTTAATATTCTCATATCTCTCTTTCCCTTGCTCTACTATCACATAGTTCCGCGCTTGCGCGATCAAATCTTGAAAGAGCTGTAGAATTAGATTATATGACAGAGCTGGTCTTTACAAATGCTCTATTGAATTTGCATTTACAAAAGCGAGTATCGAGGTCAAGAAACGAAATCTAATTTACGACATGTCGCGAAACGCTGTGCAAGAGATTCGATTGGCTGTAGCTAGTAATTCGCGAGTTCTCAATACATGTACCTTATGGATCCTTTAAACCGGCACGACGAATTCCGTGCGCCGATATTAGATGATGTGGGAATAGTAATGAAGGGTGTGCACGTAGCATCTACCCAAAGTACGTGAATGCGAATGCGGCATTTGGGCACGTGACTGATGGGAGTTGTTGGATAAGGTAAGCAAGGTATCATGATCTCAACGAATTTGGTCAAACCGTCACTGGATTATGCTTACGGCGATTCACCGACCGCTAGACTCGAAGATGCTCTTGATGCAGAAAGCTGAAGTAATGGACGAGTACTGGAAAGCTGGCCCCCCGCCAAGCCTCGTCACGGGGATCGAAGACACGAGCTGTCTCCACCGAAGCAGTTGTACATCTCACATTAGGTCAAAACCGCCCTAGAGGGTTAACAGTATGGCAGGCATTCATCATGTTCTGGATCTTATGTCTTTACACGTCTATCGCATCGTGTGTGCGACTCAATCTTTGGCCGTCGTGCCGAATAATTACTACCTCCCCGCCGTGACCCCGCCTTGCCCGTAGCGTCAAGACCTCCGAAAGCTGATACTACAGACCTGCCTGTTGTTAAGGACGACTTGACAGTACGGGCAGCGCGTCGGTCATGGAAGGCATTCATGGAATTGACGTGAGCTGGCTCCACCACTCAAAGAAAGGTATGCAAAGCTCCGCTGCCGAAGCGCCGGGACGGTCTTACCAGCCATGAATGCGCATCACTCGACACTGTAGCGTCGAACAGCTACCGTGGGGAAGAGGTTGGTAATTTTACTGACACTACATCGATAGGTCATACCCAAAAGCCCGCAAATATACCTACAACTGCTACGAGCCACGATCTCACAAGGCCAACAACGGAGTCCAACGACCGACATGATGCGCCCAATGGCACAATCAGAACCAGTGCAGATGGAGAACCCTCTCAACACTCGCACCATCATCTTCCTCGGCCACATCTGGGTAGTCGTGCTAGCACTGACGCACCGAAATCTCCTTCCCAAGCCGCGCCGAAAGGCTCGAAAGACTCCAAGCCAAGCCCTGTTGTTGGTCGAAGAAACTCATGGATGTCAAGTATTAGCTCCAAGTTCTCATCCAACCCCAACTCTGCCTCTGCGCCGTCAATACCTGAGTCACCCCCCGCTGCAAGAGGAGCTTCGACTTTCCAATTTGAGAATTCAGCTCCGTTCGGCGCAGCGATTACCCCTAGTGTTCAGGACCCCAGAAAACCGGATGATACATCAAATGCATCACCACAAGCTTCTCCAAAGCCCAATCATTCTTCTTTCCTGCAAAGTGCTTTTCGGCGGTTGTCGTCTGGAGGTGGAGCAGCTTTAGGAAAAGCTCCGGTGATTGGCGGAGTTTGTCAACGGAAGGTGATGAACATCGACCCGTACCGCGAACGGTGTTCTATACCTGATCTTGAACAAGCGAAATTACGACGGGTCTCCTTCTGTGTCGATGTGGAGATCGCACCTGCCGCTCAATACAGCGAGGAAGAGCCCGAGGACAATCCACCGTCTACCGTCAGGCGACCAAGTCTTACACAATTGGAGCACCAGGTTGACGTTACGAAGAAAAACGATAAGAAATTCATAAAGGGCGAAGGCGCGGCATTGAAAAGCCCACAAGCCGTAACTGAGGAGAAGGAGAAGGAAGGGATGTTTAAAGCCAGTGGAGAGGAAATTCAGTCGCTGAAGCTCATAGCAGCAGGATCTATCGAACCCGCGATTAGAGACTCAAGTCGGAAAAAAGAGAAGAAGAAGCGCTCTGAGGGGGAAAGGAAAGAGAGACAGGAACGAAAGCGAAATCGAGCTTTAGCGAATGGCGATGTCCCTCGAGAGTTGAAGAAAGAGAACAGTAGCACCGATGGAACCGACTCGGCGAATGGCGTTGATACGCCGCCAAAGTCACAGGACCGGCCAACAACGGACCCCCTTCGAATATACAGGCGATGTTGCCAGCTAAGAGAAACGCCAATCCTAAGGCGAATCACCGAACAGATCTCGTCTCCCTCAGCTTGTCCGGTGGCAACACCTGGCGTCATCTCCTGCTTAGATCTTACCGGCTATTGGATGCAGTTACCAGATCTCATTACATTGAGCGACTACCTTGCCGTCGTTCCCGTAAAGAAATTGATCTTGGAAAATTGTGGTCTCGGTGACGAGGCCGTTCGCGTCATTCTTGCAGGGCTTCTTGCAGCCAAGACCACCGAACAGGCAAAGCACAACAAGAAGCTTTCCAAGAAGGCCTGCGAAAGGAGCAGACAAGGGAAGACGGAGGATCTGGGCGTCATTGAGAAAGTTTCATTGAAGAATAATCCAAAGATTGGAAAAGATGGCTGGCGTCACATCTGTCTATTCCTTTACATGTCGAAAACCCTCAAAGCTATTGATTTATCCGGAATATCTCTACCACAGCCTATGACCAATGTTCAGGACGAGTCAAAGGCAGCAACGGATGTTCCCACTCTGTTGCAAAAGGCCATTGCAAAAAGGCCAGGTGGCTCCCGGCTCGAAGAGCTCGTGATGAGCGAGTGTGATATAGCGGTTGAAAGCATTGAGAAGATTGTGGATGCCGTTATGCAATGTGGACTCACTAGATTGGGGCTCGCTAGCAACAATATCACTTCGGAGGGTCTGCAACATATTCTTCGATTCCTACGATCGGGCAAATGTGAAGGTCTGGATCTGGGTGGTAATGATCTCAGTCAACTACTGGGCGCTCTCTCAGATGCGCTGGATAGGGAGAACCCCTTATATGCGCTGAGTCTCGCGGATTGCAGCTTGAATACTTCGACACTGGAAACCTTGTTCCCAGCACTTGTGCGGCTGCCGAATTTTCGTTTCATCGACCTTTCACATAATCGGGATCTTTTCGCGGTCCAGCCTAACGCTTTGCATCTTTTACGCAAATATCTACCCCAACTGCCTATCGTCAAAAGAATCCACTTGATGGACGTGGCAATGACGTCCGAGCACGCTATCGCCCTCGCTGAGGTACTACCGGAGATACGAAATCTGGCACATCTGAATTTACTCGAAAATCATCTGCTGTCGCCACTTGCCTCTGCGAAAGATGAAGCCAGCCAAGAAGAGGCTTGTGCCCTCTATGCCTCCCTAATGGCCGCGGTACGAGTGTCCAGCACTATCATCTGCATCGATATAGATGTTCCTACTGCGGACTCCAGTGAGGTAGTCAAGGCTCTTGCAAAGCAAGTCGTAGCGTATTCTTTACAAAACCTAGAAAGCCTTCCTCTCACGGAAGCTAACGGTTCCGCTATCGCAGCAATTGCTGGTCCTCACAAGGGCGGAAAACATGGTACTGTCCCGGATGTTCTTTTACACCTAGTGGGCCATGTTGAAGGCTTCCCGGAAGATCACGACAACGACGACCCAGCTCCTGACGATGATTATATCGTGGGAGGTACAGGGGTCGTGAAGGCTCTAGGTGTCTGTTTGAGCAGATTGGGAGACGGGAGAAGACGATCTCACGACATTACGCCTATGGGTAGTGGTACAGCTACCCCCAAACAGGTGCACGAAGGCGATGAAGTCAACAAAGGCAAGGCGAAGGAGATGTCAAAGAATCTCTTAGGCAGTGCGAGGAAGATAAGAGCAAGGCTCCAACCGGCTCTCGTTCGAGAAGCAAAGAGTGGCGATGAATTGAATTATAGTATGTTGAGAGATATCTTGTTCGAGGCGAGCGTAAAACTAATATACTTACAGAACGTCTTCAATTTCTGGATTCAACCCTCCAGCGCATGATCCAGCGCTTTGAGGACGAGTATCCAGAAACTCGTCCACAGCCTCCCACACCACAAATCGACGCTGATACCACGCCGCTATCTCCCGAACACTTCCAAGTGGACGATAGCTATCTTGCAGATTACCGCAACGAAGCCTTCGGAACAGACACAGAAGACCTTAGCGCTCTCCGTGCCCCTCTCAGCCGCCTCGATTCCGACGTATCACTCGCGTCACGTCAAGCTCAGGAGGAAGGGCGCATGCACCGCCTCGGGCAACGAATGCGGCGTGAGATACTGCGTCCTCAAACGTTGGATCATGCCCACGGCACTACAGGCGAGGAAGAACCCGAAGCGGAACATTTACGTGAATTGAGAGAGAGACTGGCAAGAATCCCGGGGGACGAGATCCGTCAAAAGTTTCAAGAGCTTGGGCCAGAAGGGCTCTTCAAGGCTATTGGTACTACGGCTGAGGAATTAAAGGCGTTAGGAAAGCAAGATCCAAGGATCAAGGAAGGAAGGCTCATGGAATTGTATAACATGGAAAACGGTCCGTTATCTACGAAGGCAAGAGACCAAGAGGCAAACGAAGTTTGAGTGGGCACGCTCTTGGATGCTATGGCGTTCTAAGGGGCACAGAGAATGTGTGTATGCAGCGGGCGTTGACTCACAGATACCAGGCATTCTTACTTCCTTGAAACATTGTTCTGTCAACCTTCGTAAATGCGATGTCTCAAAGCGCTATCAGAAAGGTGCCAATCAACTCAACAGCGGCCGATGAATCTATATAACATGGACGCTGAGTCGACGCAAATGAGGCATCAGGGGCACAACCAAGATGTTTGGATACATGTCTAACCATCACATCATAGAGTGTGCTATCGCATGGCTCATTCCATTGTCTACTTCGTATGTACTATCTACTTTGCAGCCGCGGATGGTGTTGTACGACTAGATCTGCTTCCTTCGAGATATGCGCTGATCCAAATCGCAATCACTTTTATACGCTGCAAGCAGGATAAGAAGCATTCAATCCATGACCAATCACAGGCAAGAGACGACTGCGGCAAAATATTTGCCGCCGGCTGTGCTGCAGCCTATGGGAGTTGAACGGACAACAGATGATTTCCATCGAGGCTCGAATACCCCATGGTTCTCCAGCATTACTTTAGATTGAGACATCCGAGGTTGAGCGAGAAGGTGGGCCGGGGCAGGCTGACACACTGCACCAATCTAAAGATAATGAAAAAAGTGGCATGATCCTTCCTCAATTTATTAGGTTCATAAAATTGAAGCCTCGGAATCCATGGTTGCTGATAATCTCAAAGTTCACCTCTACAGACAATTTGAAGAATGCCAGCAGACCCGCAACGTATACCGACTTTCTCTGTATCTCCCAACAGTGGCTGATTATTACTGTCAGCATGCCCCGATCCATTACAATGCAAGAAAAGCATCCGGAGCTGTTCACGCGTGATCAATATGTCGACCCTGCGAGTCGAAAACGCCTAGTACCTATGGAAGTACTCTGCTTAGGCTACATGCGAACAGGCACGGCATGTAAGTACCAGCCGGTGGAGTAGGGGGCATCGATCTTCTTCCCTTTCGTTGATTTCAGATCCCAGCAATGCAAACAGCGTTCAACATTCTCGGCATCCCCTGCTGCCACTCATTCTCTCTGTACAGCCACATCCGTGACTGCCCCATGTGGATTCGCGCTTTCGATGCCAAATTTGCCGGGAAAGGGAAACCGTTCTCTAGGCCTGAGTGGGACCAGCTGCTCGCGGAATACGGCGCCGTAACCGACGTCCCGGCGCTGGCGTTTTGGGAAGACCTTGTCTCTGCGTATCCCGAGGCCAAGATAGTGCTTATGGAACGCGACATCGAGCGATGGTACACCAGCTTCAACGACGCAGTCATTGAGCTTATGTGGGGCAAGATGGGGAATCTGCTCGCTGATTGTGACCGCTGGTTTGTGGGTCCGCTGAGAGATGTTCACTTGCGCTGGGCACAAGACTGGATGGGCGTGCATTCTGCAGAAGAAATGCGTCGGACGGCGCGGGAGAAGTATCGAGAGCACTATGCCCTAGTGCGCAAGATCGTGCCAAGGGGTAACTTATTGGAGTACAAGCTGGGTAGTGGTTGGGAGCCTTTGTGCTCTTTCCTCGGCAGAGAAGTACCAGACATGGAGTTTCCGAAAGTGAACGAGACGGCCTCGATGCATGAGAAGATATCTATCATTGCTCGTCGAGGCCTGAAGAACGTTCTGAAAGGAACTCTGATATGGCTTGGACCGCCTATTTTGGCGCTTCTACTGCTTAAAGCACTTTACTATTAGGATGGGTAAAGTGAACCGGGCATCAAGGAGTCATGAACCTTTCCACCGGATGCCTAACAATGTGGCACATGACATGATACCACAGTCTCCTGAACCTTGCACACAAGCTGTACCCTTTCGTAGCTCATGACTTATCACAGTGCCGGCTGCGATGCTGTAGCTTCACAAGGAGATGAGTGCCACTTTGCTTGGTGGGTACCTTGTTGCCTTGCGCCAATGAACGGCGTAAGGGAGTCTCCCTCTGGCCAGCTCGTATTCAGTGACGGATTGTGATCTTCGAGTGTCCATTTTACTCTCCAGAACGCTGTTCAACGAGCTTGTTTCATGATCATGAAGTCTCACGTATCGAAGTGGAACTGTGGTGCCCCTGGCGGCTGCGGCACTACTGACTAATGTGGTTTAGCGGCTTGCGAATCCGATGTGCACTAAAGTACTACCGCTCAGAACCAAACAGGTTATTAAAACCATTTACTTGAAGTCTTTGCCATTTCATCCTTCTCTGCGAACCTGACTGGTCAAACTATGGCAACTCAACCGCTTGCCTCAGTCCTTGTGATTGGTGGTTGCGGTTTTCTTGGATACGAGGTTGTCTGTCAACTCAGCAAGGAGCCTGATTGCATAGTCTCTGTGCTAAGTCGTAACCCACGAGAGCCTCGTTTTGATGGTGTCTTCTACTATGCGTGCGACATTACCAACATCGAATCTTTACGAGCATTGCTTCGTAAAATCCAGCCGCAGATTGTGATACACACAGCTTCCCCAGTGTCCTTTCAAGACAAAGTCGACAGAACCTTCCTTCATAAGGTCAATGTTATTGGCACCAGGAATCTTCTGGAAATTGCTACGGAGACCAGATCAATCCGAGCTCTTGTCTTCACCTCCTCGTCTTCGATCCATGTCCGATCATCCAGAGCGTTCCTCAGAGAAGACGCTCCCAAAGTCGATCGTTCGACAACGACCGATGAATATGCCATAACGAAAGCTATGGCTGATACTATGGTATTGGAAGCCAATTGCCCAGAGCTTCGGACACTTTGCCTGAGACCTGCAGCCATCTACGGCGAGAGAGATACTCAGCTCGTACCGGGATCACTTGAGATCCTACGAAAGAAGAGAACGCACATACAGCTCGGCGACAATAAGAACCTGTTCGACTCTATTTACGTGGGCAATGCTGCTTCAGCACACATAATGGCCGCCAGGGCACTGCTAAGAACCGGTGAAGCGAGCGAGAAACTCGATGGGGAAGCCTTTTTCATCACAGATGATGCACCGATACCGTTTTGGGATTTTCAGCGCAAAATCTGGGCCGCAGCAGGGGACCGGACACCACTTACACAGGTCCGCGTTATCCCGCCTTGGATTGTGATGATGATGGCTGCTTTGGTAGAATACCTTTTCTGGTTCTTCACTTTTGCTCAAATACGTCCACCAAAAAACTTCAGGCGAGACATCCTCAAATATGCATTCACAGATTTTACTCATTGCATAGACAAAGCAAAGGAGCGATTGGGATATAAGCCATTCGTCAGTATTGACGAAGGAGTCCGTCGAAGCGTAAAATGGACGCTTCAACATCAGGCAAAGGAGAAAAGCGGCAATCTCTAAAAGCGCCTAATTGCGTTTGGATAGCCGGTAGGACACGACTTATGGGGCAACGTATTTGGAGGCCTTTGTATTTGAAACAGACCTTGAAAGCTCGCATGATCCTTAAAAGACATGACGCACGGATCACTAGCTCTCGGAATGAGTTTGTCCAGATCTTCGGCTGCTATAGCCTTCAGGATCGACTTGGCACCATGGGCACAATTCAATCGTGCCGCTCAGGTCGAGCGACTAAGATAGCACAGACAACGACCTTGACTGATCGCCTTTCGGCGGAATGTGTCGCGCAAGTGTTTGGCCTAACGGCTTCTGATTTTGTAGCATCAGTGCAGCAAATTAATGGCCGGGTAGACCTGCCTCGCCGTTGCTCACTACTCGATTGGCCTTTCGTCGTGCTTTTGCATTCTCTACCATCCCCCATACCTCCTAACCCAGAGCATTCGTTTCCAGCAGAGTTCTAGACTTCCCCAAAGCATCCTGAAAGGGGACGCAAAGTTGGAACGAATGACGCTTGATAAGCTCTAACGGACTGCTGCGAAAGTCCCAAATATTAATTGCTAACAGGGTTTCAAGATTAATCGCGGTCTTTGACGGAGCGACTCGGTAGGTATAAGTGGAATCGCTAGGGGCAGAATCCGCGCAGCAATGGAGCATTCTTTCATCGATCAAATTTGATCATTTAATCACTCTCACACATGGTCCATGTATATGACATCGATGGGTCCTTTTTTCCCACACTTTGCGGGCTTGATTATGTTCCTAATAATCTAGTGTACAAAGCGGTCTTTGCTTTATGTCTCTCACGCCCCCTTCCTAAGTATTCAGCGGTTTTACATGATCACCTTGAATCTTGTGAGTCAGGTCTTCATGGTTCTTCTGGGCTTGCAAAGCTAGGTCCTTCGTCTATATATAGGTCAGTACAGCTTACACAGCCATCAAGCTCATGAGAGCTTTTCTGCCACATCTGCCTATCGAAGACATACACTTGTAGTGTATACACTCACCATGGTCTGTACCATGACCGTCATTTGCGCCTGTACTTCATTAAGGGAACTTTTGAGACTGGCACTGAGCCGGGCGAGGGATATGCGGAGAAAGAGGGCTGCGAGACCTGCAGTGAACATTGCTCCTACGATTGTGCCCAGGATGACCGCCACAGTCATTGAGTGAACCAGGGCGTTGTCTCTAGGTGGTATGGGCGTCATGGTTGGGGGTACGGTCTCAAGTATGTGAGGTGCAGGTTGAAAGCACGGTATCAGCAAGACAGGGAGCAAAGTTTTGGAAGGTCATTGAGTGGTGGTTCTAGCCCTCTGGTAAGTTCGGCGCATAATATATCTACTGATCTTGAAATATTTGCCAGAATCTGTAGAGATGGGACTAACAAACCGCAAACCTCTTTTCAGGGAGCTACAGGAGCGCAAACGTTCTTTGCAACAACTCGATCCGATCAACCTGCAATGCTCAAGCCAAGGCCCAGCTACACTCTTTAGGATATGAGACTGATAGATACCTCGAGTGTCAGGGGACAACAATTCATCTTCATGACGATCTTCCACAGTTAAGCTAACATGTGCACCCTCATGGTCTATGCACAAATTGTCTCATGACATCAACTAGATCGCATCTTCCAAGACTGGTAGCATCCCAATTTCTTAAAGCAGCTACGTCCACACAGAGCTCTCTTCCAATCCATAGCTCTGGTTTTCATTTTCGTCGGACCCCTTAATGTCTAACCCAGCAACAATCCAGTCCCACAGCATACTGTCACCAGAAGCAATACCGCCGGGTTTGGTACCCCGGCTGATGCTGATGCTGTTTGGGAGGGAAGTCTCGGCGGTGCAGAAAGACAGCCAAAGGGATTAGAAAGAGAGGAAGCACAACCCAAGGATCGTTCAAAAGACAATACCAGTTGGGGTTTTGGAAGAAGTTGTGTCTGGGGCTGCAGGAAGGGTCGATGTGGAGGACATGTTATCGTGTTTGTAGGAGAGCAATCAGGCTTAGAAGCAGGATCGAGACTGAGGGGACGCTTGAAACAGTATAGAGAATGAATATCTGCTGAAAGAAGTTTCGGCGAAAGTGGTTTAAAGATCTCTGGTGTCTGTGGTCAGTAATGCCGAACATCCCAGGGCATCAGGAAGACGAAGATTATCTTTATGTTTCACGATAGATGCACACATGTTGCGCTGGACTACATTGCTGTTCAAGACTGACAAGGTACTTAGATCACAAACCTTGCTCGACGAGACCAAGAGCTTGACCAGTCCAACGTCAGCATCAACCACCCCTTGATCTGGAAAGCCAAGCAATCAGCACCTCCTTCCTATTACATCCCTGATATGTTATCTCCACACGCGCTCCTAGAACTGACTGGGAATCAAGAACGCAGAGATCGACATGCGCCATATGAGGAATATACTCAACAACTGGAAGTACAATGAACAGCAGATCCGTCACTGGTCAAGTGGTTAAAATCCCATGTACTGCAACCCCCATATATACAGCAATTGCCACAGGGAAGGATCTGGTTTTGCTGGTCCGATCCCTCAGGAGTTTGTTTTTCTTGTTTTGGATTTCCCGAGTTGTGGTGCGAAACCCTTTCCCCGCTCGTTCACGAACCAAAGAACACTTTCTCTCGGAGGGAGCTAAGCTCAAGCCTCTATCTTGCCTGAATGTGTTGCCGCCTACACGAAGGCAAGGCTGTTGGGTTGCTGCAGCATAGCATCTTCATCAGTCTTCCGAATGGAAGAGCTCTCTGTTGATTGGATAGACAGCATCCATTCGACCGGCGAAGCGGAAGGCCAGCAGGAGAGGCGGGCGCGAGCTGGGGGAAGGCTGGTGCTGGGAGGGGTGGTGATGAGTGTGGTGACGTTCTCATGCAGGGACGGCTCTTTCTCGGTATTGTTGCCGCGATTTGGGAGTGTCTGAAGGTGGAGCCGACGACGGACTCCGGATCTGAAGACAGGGATGATGGGCAGATTTTGCTTTTCTTTCTTGGGGGAGGGTGTTTTCGTGCCGGATTGTCCACTGGTGGTTGGAGGTTGCTGTTGGCGCAGTTTTGTAGCTGCAAGAGGGAACGGTTTGACAGCTTGACAGCTCAACGACGTGGGCCCTCGGCTGAGTGGTGGCTGACGCTCAGAGGTCTCGTAGTTTAGTCAAAGTAGTCGTGAATAATAGATCGATGTAAAACAGTGTCGACTTGGGAAGCCTTGAGCTGGCAGCGACTGCAGGCTATGGTTATAGCAAACAGTAGTATTGTTTTGGGTATCGTGATCGTCCCTCCCCCTTTTCCGGCCCCTTGACTCAGGCGCCCAACCCCCCTTTCTTGACCGACTCCATCGGAACCCGAATCTCCTTGAAGCTCACCTCCCCCCACGAACCCTCCCATCCATGCCCACATTCGCCGGACTCTCCCCCTTCCCCTCCATCTCCCTCTTCATCCTCCAAAAGCCCACCTTCGCAAACCGCCCCAGCTGCGCCCAAAAATGCCTCCCAGCCTCATGCCCCATGATCCTCTCCAGCAACTCCACCGTCGCCCTCCTCGTTCTCTTCTCCGGGTGGAACAATCCCAAACTGAGATAGAACAACCCGGCATTACTCTCCGGCGTCACGGTCAGCAACTGGCAGATCTCATCATAACTCCTCACCGCGGCCGACAGCGCAAGATAGATGGCCGCGGAGTCTTCGTGCGAGAGTTTCAGCAATCGGAGACGGTCGTGCTGGTGCGCAAGGTCGATGGTGCGGATGGGGCGCCGTTCCCAGGCTGCGGCGAGGTCTTGGATGAAGGCGTAGTAGCTGCGGGTGTTGCGCCAGCCCTCGATGCGCCAGACGTTGGCGCCCAGTTCGCGGGCGCGGGCGTGTTCGTCCGGCCAGACGTAGCCGTGGCCTTTGACGCCGTGGGCGCCTGCGTCGGCGTCCGAGGCACCGGCGTAGAGGGCGGAGGCGCCGTAGACGGATTCTTCGAAGGCGGCGGCGATGCGCGTGAAGCGCGTGATGTACTGGCGGAATTTGGAGCGGATGGCGGATTCGCCGTGGCGCGAGGTGATGGAGGCGAGGAGGTCGGTGATGAAGGGGTTGTCGTTCGTGGGGTCGTTGTTTGGTGTCAGACTTGGGGGCCCGGAGGAGGGAGGGCCTGAGCCATTGGGGTTGGGTGCGTATGTTGGATTCTGCTGTTGGAAGTTCAAGAGGCCGTCGGTAATGGGGGCTGGGTCGATTCGAGGGGAGATTTTCATGCGGCCGGTGGGTACATCGCAAAGGAGATCCCACCATTCAGGGTGGTTTGCGAAGGCTGGATTGGTGACCCCAGCGATGAAGCCGGGAACGTTGAGAAGGTCGTCGATTTTTGTGAGATCGGTGTAGGGGAAAGCGTGTCGTGTGAAGCCACGGAGGATGGTTCCGGATGCAAGAGCGCAGGCGGCGAGGACGGCTTCGGCGACTTCACCGCTGGGGCGGTTGTGTCCAAGGAAGATGACGCGTTTTTGAGTGATGAGGGCGTTGAGGAGGACAATGATGGGATGCGTGTAGGCACCGGATGTAGTGAGGTGCGCGTGAAGCGTAAATGGTTGCGGTGAGGAGGCGTGTGGTGCTGAGAAGGCCTGAATGAGCTTGATGAGCGAGAAGTCACCAACAGTCTCTGGGGTCAGGGACGTTGGGACTTTTATCGGAACCGGTATTTGATTATATATTACTTTCGATTCGAATTCATGGGTATCTCGGGGAGTTGTATAGCGTGGTCCGTGACGAGGTAGTTCAGCAGCTGGTTTGGATGGCGAATCTGGAGAGGATATGGAATTCGATCTAGAGTCATCTGCCTTGCGTTGCTGGATCATTCGCTCGAATCTTTCAATGAAGAGGTCTTTTGTATCGCTGGCGGAAAGAACGTGCCGTTCCAGACTTGACAAACGGGGCATCAACGACAAATCCATAGCATTAACGGCGTCGTACAATGAAGCTAGCGTCTCTGGAAAGGGTGATTTGAAGTACTCCTCCAATGCTAACAACAAGAGCGGCTTTTGATAGCGTCAGTGGCGGCTTTTGACAGCGATAGCTTCTAAAATACCTTGTAGATGTGAAGAAAGGAATGCCGTGTACAAATGGCCATTGCTTTGACAACGGCACCTCTGTACGGATTTGTCATCAGCTGGAAACATGGGAGACAATGGTAGGGTAGCCGACCTTCTGACTGTATTATCCTGCTTCGTGTTGACTAAATTCAGTACATAAATGAGTGGCGGGCCTTCCCCTCCCTCAATCTCTTCCTCTCCGTCCCCTTCGCCTTCAGCGCGTTCTTCGTCACCATCAGTCTCCTCCACACTGTCACCTTCCGTATCGCTCGTGTCTGGCTGTACGTCCTTTTTTTCCTGGCGCTTCCGTTTGGCGCTCCCATTGACGCTATCCTGGGTGGCTGCTTCGCTGGTGTCTTTATGCAAGAAGAAGATCGTCCAATCTTCATTCCTCATATGTGCCTGATCCGGAAGCATGAGCTCTGCCAGCATGTTTTCATCGCCGCTGATGGCTCCAGGATACTGATGCTCCATGACCGGTCCTCGGTCTACATGGAACGCTGCCACAAGAATATATTCGACATGCCGTTCTGGAGAATCTGCTGGATACTGTGACTTCAATCTTCCTCGATGTGAAGGTAGGTTTGGTCGCAGGCCTGCTGGCTTCACAGAGGAGGGCGTAGACGGTGTGCGCGAGCTGCTGATTGAGCCGCGACGCGGTACCGGAGGAGGGTTCGCTGTAGGTATGCCATTCCGTATCGAAGGATTCGATGGTGTTCGAGACGAAGGAAAGGAAGAAAGCGAGCCCTGCCGGTTGAGGTTACTATTGGCCGTGCCGCTACTACCACCACTGGTTGAAGGTCGATATGAAAGAACAGAAGTCATGATTGCCGTTAACGCCCAGCAACTGAGGGTATCTGAAATAACAATGGCTCGCTCGAAAGTCGAAGTCTGCCTCAATTAGCCCCGGGCTCAGGCTACAATGGGGAGAATATACGTCATGCTTAGTGCTCAGCAGCGAAGGATATCATATTCGCATCTCAGTGTACTTTCCAACTGGCAGAACTGGAAATCAAAAACCAAAACTCCTCGCGGCCCGTCCATATATTCCCATCGAAATCGAGGGGCACGTCTGAGTTCTCAGGGTCTTGGGTCTAGACCAGGGTACCCTGCTACCTTCTAGGCTCCGCAACGGAAGCTAAGGGCTTGCGGTCTTGGCATTGTTTATCGTGTTTACTTTACTTCAATTTTACTACTTACTCAGGCTCAAGGGCTCCATACTTGTTAGAAGTACCTTCACCGCGATATCAAACCTAATAAGTTGAGGGAAATCGTCCGAGCTGTTCTCCGAAGCTGCCCATAACCTAAATCTCACCCGCAAACCCAATACACTTCGTGCGCGAGCTCGTTTCCACCATGGTTTGTCCCATTCCCTTCATGTTCCTTCTGTTTATTTTTGGCAAATCGAAATCGCAAATGCTGACTTCAGATCTCTCTCAGGCCATGCCAGCAACGTACAAACCCTCGTCGCCATCCCCTCTTTCCTTTGGCTCCCCTCGCACCTCCCCGTTCCGACGTCCAGAATCTCCTTCCCCATCCTTCCGGCCTACCTCGCCTTCACCATCCCCTAACAAGACCAACACACCCCTCCAATCGCCCTCCAAGCTCCAAAACACCTCCAACCCTTTATCAAATGACGGGAGTTGGACCCCACGGGGTTTGAGTCCTGCGATAGCACAGCGAGAGCTTCCAACCTCACCAACGCGCGGGGCGAGGACAGTATCGACGCAGTCGAATCTTACGGCAAGACCAATGGCAGTCAATGGGGACGCGCTGTCAAAGTTACCGGCTGCGCAAGCCAGGGAGATGCGCGAAGGGTTCCAAGTGTTGGATCGAGATGGTGACGGGCAGGTTGGTAGGGAAGATATTGTAGATATGCTTACGAATCTTGGTACGAGCAGGTGCTGAGGAACTGGTGAAGGTATCGTGCTAATGGAAGATCCTAGGACAAGATGCCAATCCCTCGGTCGTCTCACAGTTCTTCCCACCGGGAACACCCCAGACACTGGGTATGCCTACGTTCTTGCACACGCTTTCGTCGCTCTTGGCCCCACTGTCCTCTCAGCAAGAGCTTGTCAATGCTTTTGCGGCTTTTGACGAAGACGATAGTGGGCAGATTGACGTCAAGGAGCTTAGAGACGCGCTCTTGCATACGAGTCCCGAGGCAGGAGATGAACCGTTGAACGAAAGAGAGATCGACCAGGTCATTGATGGATTCAAAGGAAGAAGAGACTTCGCGAAAGGGATAGCTGGAGGCAACAGGGGTGAAGTCTTCAGATATCACGATTTTGTCACCACTGCTATGGGCGCCGGGCAAAATCATAAAGAGGATCAGGATAAGTAGCAACGAAGCCTGTCCAAGAATATCTTGCTAAGAATACTTTTTGTAAGCCCGATAGCCATCGACCCTGACAAGTCCCTAGCAGACAGCTCCTAGCACGGAACGACACACACGAGGAACTCTTGAGCCACAGGAACTAACGTCACCTACGGAAAAGGAACCCTACCCATTCGTCTTCGTTTCTTTGCTTCGCCGTTGTTCTTGAGAGTCCCCTCACTCGCCTCCAAGTCCTTAACGTCCCTGGACCCCATGACATCTTCATTGTCTCGTTGCCCGCCCATGGCTGTCCAATGGTTTTCCTTCTTCTCCTGCAGCGCCCGTACCACGATTCGCAAGTCCTTCCCTTCCACTTTCCTCAACGCGTCCATACATTCCGTGCATACACGCAGACAGCACCATGCGCACTTCCAGCGCTGCTCCGTATTGTCTACCTTGCATACCATACACGGCACAGGATAGTGCTTGTTCGGTAGCTTGAGGACACGGCGGTGAGACTGGTAGCAGTTGAAATGGATCAGCTCTATAGGAGGAGCTGTAATTGGTATGGGTGTTTTTGGTCTAGTGAAGGGGCTGTAAATGCTTGACGGGGTTTGCGAGTTGGCCGTTGAAGGGCGGGAGGATGTTTTTGACGACAGTGGTGGGGACAAGGCGTGAGACGAGGGCGTTGGGGAGAGCGTGAATGATGTTAATGGCGGGGAGCGAGGGTGGGCAGTGCCTTGTGTGATAGTACTGTGATCCGAGGTGGCTGCGGAGACTGAAAGCGAGGGATAGACAGGCGGCGCTTCACCCCCGTGGGGAACAGGTGAGATAACAGCGGTGGGGTCGAAACCCGAATGTGAATACTCTTTGAGCTTTGTGAGCCTTGTAGGCGAAATCTCGACCTTGCTGACCCGGGGTTTTCCACTCAAGCGTAGCGTGGAAACGCTAGCCTTTTCCAGGAGCAATCGGATTGGGGAAACATTCTGTGGTGTAGGTAGCCGACGTGGCGATGAGGAAGTTCCCTCGGTCGTTTCCGTCGCTGGAGAGTTTGCTTGTCTTCCTCTGTCTCTTTTGGCGATCGCAGATGCATTGTTTCCCATACTCTGTGCTATTATATGCGGTGATGTCGCAAGGACCACTGCAGGGGAGGGTATTGTTTGCCACGAAGAGAAGTCTCGTGGGCTGGGTTCACAGTCTCCGTTAGGGTGCTCTGACTCAAGACTGATTGTGGTCGATGACTGTAACTTCAACTCTTGTTCGGCTAGCTCTTCTGCCCGATCTCGTAACTTTTCTTTCAGTTTGATTAGCACAACTCTGTCCTTGTCAATGCCACCCATGAGCCTACCTGTGGCGCCGTGTGCCTGTTTCCCTGTTGCCAGAAACAACTTCTGACATGCAGCAAAGGGTTTAGCTTTGGGACGAAGATCGGGCAGATGCTGGTTCGCAAGACAAAGAGATTGGTTGTCGATGCTGGGTGAAGGGTGATCTTGTCGGTACAGATCGCTTGATGACTTCTCCCATGTTGACTTCACCAACACGCTGTGCGATTTGGAAACCCGGAGGCTGCGGGAAGGCATGAGCGACATGCTCCTGCCGTTCCAGGACCGATCACAAATATCCCATCATGAGAAAGGACGAGAAGTTCCGTCAGGCCTGAAGATGGTCCCGTTGGTAATGTAATACGTGAGAGATACGAGATGGAGCTAAATGTGCTGGAGGTGGAGAAGGGAAAGGGAGCGGGCCTCGCTTATCTACAGCGAGTGTTCCGCATGAGGTCTGCCAGCGTCTAAGTCGCCCGAGGAAGTGCAGAACTACTGTAATAAATTGACTACGCAGATGACGTGTTCAAGGAGAGGGAGATCTCTAGGAAAGACACATCACACATCAACTCGAAGGTTAAGGAACGTATCAGGAGGCATAAGCGAAGTCACTCGTGGGGGACCTAGAACGCAACGCTCGAGCCTGTCACTTACAATGGATGCAAGCATAGCTCAAGATTGATAGGTCTAATTCCATATAGGGCTACCTTTTTTCTCTGTTGAACTCATCCGCACGCCGCCGAAAGCTGGACTCATGGGATCACGCTGGCTGCTACCACTACCACTACCGCTGCTTCCACTCTCTTGCCGACCCCTGAATTTGGCGATGGGCTTCAATGACGGCATAGGTGGCGCTGGGTCTTGGTCATCGGAATCTGCGTAGACGCTGTTACCAGAGAGGACTGATGTGGAGCGAGGACGCACATCGTATCGGAAAGTAGTCGATGAGCCGCCCCGCATCGTGGGTTGTTCGGTTGATGCGTATCCAGGGAACCGGAAGTTGGAAGCAGCCATCGAAGTGGGTGGTGCGACGGCACCAGGTATATCACCTTGAGGTATTATTGGCTCGTCAATGGCAGCGTTCATTGATTGTTGCCGTTGATGTGCGCTGCTGAATACGTGTACTTGCTGCCACGCTTGCTGGGCACTGACTTGAACCTCCTGGATCGATTTCTGTATTTGTGTCACCTGTTCCTGGCTTCTCTCTTCAAACTGACGACGGTCTGCGGCTTTGGCAGCAACTTCGGCTTCTCTCCGTTCTCTTTCGCTAAGACCTTGTGCGGTAGCCGACATAAGTCGTTGGTGTTTTTCATTGAGTTGTGTCCCGCGTGTGGTCAGACGGTCACGCTTCTGCTGCGTCGAGGTACCTTCAGCCTGCACAGCAGATCTTTCCTCGTGTGCAGTTTCCTTGCAACGAAGCAGTTCCTCCCGTGCCTTGTTTTTTTGGCTCTTTCCCCTTTCCCATTCACGCTTTGTCTCTGTCCACTGCTCCGTGTCATCTTGTGGAATTGAGTCCATTGAATCGAGTTCGTTAGACATAGCAGCGATTGCCTCATCTGCCTGCCGTATGTGCTGGTTCCATTGCAACTGGCGGGAATGTTGAGCCTTATCATCAACCCCGATCTTGACTATCCTCGAATTGAGACCGTCTATCTCTTTCCTCAGTGCAAGAGAGGCAGCTTTGCCTTCCTTTTTGCAACGTTTTTGGCGCGCTTGGGACTCGTTCAGGGTGGCATCGCAGGCTGCAATGGAGTTTTTGAGGGTGGTGGTTGGAGTGGTCGGAGATGCAGGGCGAGGCCGTTGGAGAGGCGGAGTTGCTGAGGCGGAAATTTCTGCAACTGTGTCAATTATTATCGAGTTATCCAGAGATATACGCAAACCTTGATCGACGGATGGCGAGGACTGAGTGGATAAATTTGCAGTAAATATTTCCACATCATCCTCGCTTCGGATGAAGCTGCAGATATAGCTTGAGGATGGAGAGAGCCCGAAGGCTTCCCCAGTCCACTGCCGCTCCGCGCTCTCGTCCTCTCCATTACATGTAGATAGCTTTTTGACCACGACCGACGTCCAGGGAGCTCCATTGATGCGCAGATGAAACGGTCTTGACTGATCACCGCCTGCCCTAGAAGCGGCGTCTGTGTCCACACTTTGATCACAGCCCGAGGTTTGATTGGCAAGGTGGCTTGTGGCGAAGGAGAAGCTGTTCGACCCTACATGCGTAATCCACACTTGACCCTCTTCGTCCGTAAATGGCGCGCTTCCTAGGTTTTTCGTATCTTTTGCATCTGAGCCACTACCTTCTTGCAACATCTTAGACTGATCGTACTCACGGCATATGGTAACTTTCGTGGCGGCAAATGCAGCCCAGAGCGGCTGCTGGCTCCTCACGTGGTGTCCCTGCTTTTTCTTTTTCTTATTGCTCACCGTCTTCTCCCGTGTATCTCTCATGTTCGGCAATGATGATCGGGCGGTGAGGTCTTGGGAGATGCTTGGTGCAGGGTAAAAGTTGGCAGGAGGCCCTGCCTCGGAACGAATTGGTGATTCAATGACAGCCTCGGGATCGGATTGCGCCTTGCTGAGTCTAGGTCGTTGGTGTTCCCTCTTCGCATACCATCGACGAACTACATGCACTAGCCCTTGTACTAATATATGGAGGGCTATCAGTACACGATACCAACCAGCGTATGTACGATCTGTAGCAGTGTTATCCCTCAAGAAAGATGCAGGTCCTAAAGATATATTCGATAACGATGCCAGGCGAACAGACCAGTCATAGCCGAAAAACCGATTTGGTATCCACTTGTTACGGGCAAAATTGCTGACGACCACAAAGCCCATGCACCATATGGTATAGTCTGATCCTTTGCTTTTGACGGAACTGCCACCTCCAAGTGTTGTAGCGACTACAGCTTGACCGAGCTCCAGTACTAGTGCTTGTGCTGGTGTCCATAAGACCAACCAGAGCACCAGCCCCAGGAAGTCTGTCAAGACAATAGTCGCGAAGGATGGCGCACCGCCCGAACCTTGGAACACGTCGTTGAGGGTCGTGGGGAACGTGGATATAGAGGTTGCCGGCGGCATGAAGGTAAGGATAGCAAACAGTGTGTTGGTGAGAGCAAGAAACGTTGGCGGCAGGGAAAGCAGGAAGATGAGGATAGCTATTGTATCGCCAATCGGGCACGACCATAAGATAGTCAAGGCTAAGTTGAGGATTCTGGTGTCGTGAGCGATAGGGCCTTTTCCAGTGCTAAAATCAATTTGGCGATGGCTGTTTCCTGACAGACCGTCTGCAGAACCATTGATGTAAGCCCCGGCATGCTCTGGCACTTTCCCAGAGTCCTTGTCTCCAACATTGTTATTGGCCTTCCCACTTGTGTCTCTGTCGGATATTTCTTCGGCGCCTTCGTTGATATGCCCGTTTGACTTCTCCTTTGCTACCCGCTTACCAGGAGCAACAGTACCGCTGTCATTCCGCCTGTTGTGCTGGTTTGTGGACCTTTTCTGTTTTAACGGCATCCAGGGCTGCCCGACACCGAGATGCCGGGACAGATTCCGAAAAGCACTGGACAATTCCAAAATAAGGTAGCTGTCTGCGAAGGACAATGCTATATGGACGTTTGTTATTACCTTCCGCGTCACACTGATCGGCTGTGGAAAGAAAGTAAGAAGAGGCTAGTTACGGATAGGGTCTCGGAAACAGGCGCCGGAATTGCGAGCGACTTTTGGAAGCCCTAAGCACTTATGCAAACCTTTGACAAGGGTTCCATGGCAGTCAGAGCAGTACACGATTAAAATTAAAGTATATGGTGATAGTGCGATGCTGCCACTCACTGTTTCAACATTCGCGCCTTGTCTTGCAGCACTCGCGCCAACATTGCAGCCCACAAAAGACCATTGTAAATGTAATTCGAAAGTTGATCCTCTACGCCTGCGCCTGCGCCTGCGCCTGTCGATCAAACTTGGTGCGCTAACTTCTGATAGGTTGAAAAATAGTCCGTGCTTTAGTTCCCTCCGAAGCTTCCTCCAGTACCTCAAGTATTGTGCTTTACTCTGATCAGTACTCGCATCCTACCCTTCACTACTTACCGATTCCAGTCGATTTGACTGTCATATTACAGGTCGATTCACACAAATACCTTGATGGTTCTCTGTATCACAATTGAGGTCGCGCAGCCGGAGCGTTTATGCATCAGATACCTGAATGTGTGCGCCCTGGTCCAGGCTTTACGATGCATACTTTGTTTGCCAACATCTTACATGGAGTCACTTGGGAAAAGGGACAGTATGAGGCCTGCATGCAGCGTCAATCTCTCGACCTTAACGTAGGACTCCCTGAGCCAGGGATCGTTCAAGCTACAGAACCACCAATATCCTCTACTGCACCTTCTCTATCCCAAGTTTCCTTTTCCAGCCGATCTACGCTTTCAAGAAGTGCCCTCACCTTGGCTTCGTTGCGGTCTTTCGCTTCTTCTTGCGCTTCCCAGTGGTCCTGGAATTTCTGCATCATGAATTCTTTAAACGGTGTCTTAGATCCCTGTCGATAGTCATACAAGACAAGATCTTCGACGCACCGTGCTGCCGGCCGCTGATGACGCTCCGAGAGTATTACAACGTCCAAAAGAAAGTAGTCCGTCGAGCGGCTTGGCACCGAGCGAAATTTATGGTAAACGGATATACGATCGGGCCAGGCCATGGGCTACACGTCGACCGATCAGTGGTCAATGAGAGAGTGATCTAGGGTGCTTGTGTACGTAGCAAAGCGGGTGAAGGGTGAGGCCACTCACGAATTTGAAGTCTGTTTTGATGCTTCTGAGTATAACGCCGTCTCCCTTGGGGGTCAATAATTCCGACCATTTCTGTCTGTTCTTAGGATCTTTTGCAGCAAAGCTCTGTATCCAATTGGTGCGCGCGGACTCGGCATAACGTATATAGGTCACATTATTGACATGGCCTTTCTGGACGGGTCAGGCACGGCTGTCGTGGCTCAGGATGCAGAGATTTTTACCCTTAGATCTATCAGCCATGGTGTCGAGTCGACAAGCCCCCACACTTAGGGACCACGCAACGCTTTGAGATTACCATAACATCTTGTTCGCCCCACATAACTTTATGTCTTTCCAAACCCCCCCCTTCCCTGCCTACGAGGAAACCTTCCCTGCCCGCGACAAGCTCCCTCCAGTCCTTGGCCACGACTCCCAAGATGCTTCCCGCCTGGTCCGCCTGGGATGGTTGCAAACCGAATAGGATGCATTTTCCTACACGCTGTTTGAGGTCAGAGAGCCAACGTGGAGAAAGCATTGTGGTAATGGAGTCGGCGGATGCTGAGGCCGATGCCAGATCTCATAATGTACAAGTACGATGCTTGAGGCACTTTGACATAGCTGAGAGCCTACATGCGCCGACAATCAATATAAGGTAACTACTGGAAGTATACCTAGAGCGGGAAATGGATGGTAATAATCGGCCGTCCACCTTGCCCGCTCGCCGTCCTAGGGTTGCCTTAGGCTCTGATGAGTGACATCAACTGCCTCAAATGCTTTCATTCCTTACACATCCTACATTGCTGGGTTTCCTATATCAATTTTTGCTAGGCAGACAATGCTGTGGCCTATCAGACAGGCGACTGCACCTAATGTACGTCGAGTTGGTGCATTTGCTCCTTTCTCGGGTACAGCCCAGCTCCCCTTTGTAAGGGGGCTTCAAATCTATCCTGTCTGTAGTATGGCCACCACCAGCAGATTAGAAGAGGCGCATCGGCGCGAAAATGAAATATATCAGTCAGTCGTATCGCGACTACGCAAGGAAGTACAGGAGACCGAAGAGGGCGCTCGCACAACCCACGAGCAGCGAACAGCCGCAGATCCCCGACAGAATACCGTTCATGATGTACGATTGACTTCTATACTGGAGCTTTATGATAAAGTTCGTTTGCTGCGTCTTCAGGTCATGAATCCATCTGCAACAGATCCAGAGCAAGAACATGAGCATCCCAGCTACATCAATGCAAGTAATACCTCGACTGTGAACCAGCAACCCCCACGATTTACTGTATGAGGATGAGCTGATGTCTCATTCCAACAGTTTAGTTCTCACCCGGCCAGTGGTTAGATGTTCATATTCCCGGCCTGCGTCAAGCTGTTAGTCATTCCCCTTAACTTTCTTTTATGACCTCTTGCTATGTCTGTTCGAGGTCCCAATTCTTGGTGTCGAATGAGACTCTGATCGGGAGGCCATGATAGGGAGGATTTTCGATTACGTCCCTGCCGTCAGAGGCCAGGCCCTCTTCCCCTGGAGCGAAATGCTATGTAGATCTAGCCGTTCAAGAATCGCCACAGAACCCAGCCGCTGCGTGGTTTTGGCAGCCTAAGCCCAGAATATTGGGCTCACTACTGAAGGTTCGGGTTGGCGGAAGCTATATCTGGCCGCCTCCTGGCATACTTCCATCGCAGGTGAAACGCCTTGTATTTGTCGCAGGTGGCGTGGGCATAAAGTCAGTCTTTTGATGCTCTCGCGTTTTGAACAGGTCGCCATGACGACTATCGAGGCTGTCCGTATCTACTAATCGCTGTTTATAATAGTCCTTTGCTGTCGATACTCTGTCATCTGGATAACGAGGGGCTGTTCTCGGAAAATGTTCGATTCTTCTACTCGTGCCGGTTACCACCGTCAGGACAATTGGAGAGAATTCTCTTTCTTGATCGCTTGAAAGCCATATTCAAAACAGCTCGTTGCAAACAGCATGGCTCTTCTTTCATCAATCAGAAGCTCAGCCTATATCTCACGGGTATCGCGCCGGAGGATCAGGCAAGGATCCACGACATAGCTGTCCGAGACTACGCCATCCATGGCAGGCTCGAAGTTCTCGAACGTCGATTCACCACGGAAGAGATTGTCGAGTCTCTTGGCCCAGAAGTGGAAAGGAATGACACGGTGGCGTACATCTGCGGACCACCGTCGATGACGGATGAGGTGGTAGGAGCTCTTCGAAATGCAGAGGGTATGACCGATGAGAGGGTTTTGTGTGAGAAGTGGTGGTAGCTCAATAGCAGCTCAAACACTCTGATGGAAGGCGCGTTGTGTGGCGAAGAGTTCAATGGGACCATGGCATGTAGAGACTCCAGCGAATCAATCCGACTGACCTGCTCTTCTACAGGCTTTGTAAAAGGCTTCATGAACGTAATCTAGGTATGGTAATGGGACTGTAGAAGGCTTCATGAACGTAAGCTAGGTATAGTAATGGGACTGCAAAAGACTTCGATGATATGATTCAATGCTCGTGGGCTTTGAAGAAACCTTCGCCTTCAAAGGGCTGTTATCGTGGAAGCGAATAGGATTCCTGCAGCCTGAACAAATCTTCTCGGCGCTGAGAAGGAGGATTGAAAGGAGGACCACAGCAACGTTGTAGTAAGTCGATTGATGTTTCTTCCGGAACTTTGCCCGCGAATGAGATGGCATGATCATTCGTATTAACGGACAGCCCGTAGTGTTTCCACGTCACGATTTTGCTGAAGAACTAGGTGTCATATGATAGCTATGGGTATCGACTATGAAACAAGCCCGGTGCACAGGATTACCTCCACTAAAGCTGCGATGCAAGATACAGAATGCTACATCAATTCATCAGGGACATGAGGCACTGTTGTTACCACTCGATCCAATGAACACCACCTCCACAGCTGCGAACCTAGATACCATCAGCATCTCGAATGCTGCGTCGCGAGGTTCTTCAAGGACTTACGCAGCAACAGCAGAGAAGATTTCGATCTTTCGCGCGGTAGTGAAGGCCGCCAACGCCGCCGAGAACAGAGCCGTGAACAATATGAGCAGTCCCAGCCTCGTTTGGGTACTGCATACATAATTTAGAGCAAGGACGCTGACAGTAGGAACCAAAGACGCAAAGGTCACGCTGACAGCATTGCTGATGCCGCTCAAGCGGCTATTGTCGTACTCAACTATGCCACTATCAGGATCCGCCAAGATGGGGGTTTTTCGTCGATTGCCCCACACGCGGTCGAAGATACCGACTAGACCTGTACTGAGCCAGGTGGAGAAGGGATCGGAATCCAATTTGCGCTCTGCCAGTGTCACCATCTCTTTTGCTGTTCTGTCTCTCCAGACCGTGGCTTCGCGACCGCGGAGGAAGGAGTTGCCCATCATTGGCCGTTCTAGCCAGTCTTGTAGGAAATGCAATTCGTCCTCACGCGGAGAGTCAACCTTCGCTAGTTGAGAGATGTGGAGCAGCGCTGCGTCTGGCGACAAATCAGCCATGACGTCTCTCCTCTCACGTACATCGTTTGAAGGCAGTACTATACTCTTGCAGCTTTTGCCTGATTTTCAACAGTGTTTGCCATTGCAAATCATCCCCGGCCTTCCTTGACTGCCGCAACTCCCAGAAATCAATAGTATGAAGCATACGTAATGGATCATCTGACGTTTCATCCTCTTGGCGTATGTATTGCAACTGAAGCTCGAGGTCTGTGAGTTCGGCTTGTAGACTGAGTAGGTTAAGCATATTTAGCTGACCGAAGCGGCGGAATATAGCAGTCTCCGTATGGTGTCCCATGAGTGATGCGAGCTTGGGATAGCCTCGTGGCTTCGGTCCAGTTGCAGCCTGCATTGCAGGGTCCATGTTGGCTGCCATTGGCCGATTGAGGATGTCTGCATGTAGCTATCGACAGACCTTCACTTTTCCTGCTCCCAACAGATTGAGTAGGTCTGCCATGTCAAGGATTGAAGTCCCTAGACTCTCGAGACTTATAGTTGCACTAGCCGTAGATAAGATAATCAGCGCGGCTGCCGGCCTAGCGCCCAGATTCTGTTATCATCGACTTCAAAATATTCCGTTCATGCTATGTTCAATCCGAATTCCTATTCTCCGTCTGCTCACCTTTGGTAAAGCTCTGTGTAGACCGTCCCAAATAAATCTGCATTCATACAGTATGCCTAGTTGATTGCCGGTCTCTCCAATCCTCGAGGTGGTGAATACATATATTAGCCCCGATGTCTGATCCTCTCTCAATTTCAGTTGGTATAATCACTGTAACGCAACAGCTCTTCAGAATCCAGAAAGCGTTTGCTTCAAAGAACGACAAGGCCCGCGCTGTTGTAGAAGATGCAATTGGCGACTTGCCTGTATATGTCGACATCTTGAATGAGATAAATTGAACAATGTTTTCCTTCCCAAGGCACTATGCCACCAGCCTCTCGGAGCTGCCTCGAGCTTTGCTACAAGAGATCCTCCAGGATTGCAATACTCATGAGCAGAGGCAAACAAAAGTTGGCCACTATGCTAAAGAACAAGAACACGCTTGCCGATCTAGAGTATGCTATGCCGCAATTCCGTCAAGCTGTCTCACTCTTAAGAGACGTCATCATGGAGTATGGTTCCTCATGCTCTTCTTGCCTTTCGGGTCTGACTTATTCGGTGGACTTGAAGTGCCATGTCGCATTAGCTGTTACGGAACCAGTAGAATGAGATCATAGGGCTTCAATCGACCGAGCCCAAACGGTCACATCAACAGGTAGGACATGATCCAACGAAAGACCCGACTGGTTTCGATGCCACGATTTTTCATGGTATTACGGATGGCCCTCAATGGATGGCTTGTCGCGGAATCCTGGACACTGGATGCGAAGACAATTGGATCTCGCTAGAAATCATCAAGCGAGCAGGCATGGTCTCTTCAACAGTGCAGAACACCCATGAAGACGTCCTGACTGGGCTTGGTGGAGAAATCGTCGAGTCGAAGGGCACCATTACCATCACATGGTATGCGAATAACGCCTCCAAGACTCGGGAAACAACTTTTCTAGTGGCAGAGCATGGTCCGTTCGATCTACTTCTTGGTAAAGCATTCATCTTTTCCGAGAATATTTTCATGTTTAATCAGGCCGCTCTTGTGCTAAGAGCAGCTCCTATCTCGGACGGTACGTACATGCTACCTGCACCTATGCTGTGACTGAATTGTCTATAGCGGAGCGATCGCAGATGGAAGCCAATGCTGTCCAGGGTAACGCGACCAATGAGCAATTGGAAGCAATACGGCGGGCTGGAGAAGCTTCGCTTCGAAATCAGTATCGCGAGCAGAATTACTCGCTATTTTATCCCGATGCTGGTCCCAATGTCAGCGGTAGTAGTAGTACACGATCTATACCAAGTCCGAATTTACCGACGAGCGGAGGGTAAGAAATGCAAGATCGGTTTCAGTAGCTATTTGCGCCTGGGCATGGGAGGTATCAAGTCAGATTATCCTATCAGCAGCCTTCGTACCTCGAAAGCAGGATCAACTGCCGAAGTAGTGGCAGCCCAAGTCAAAGCGACCCTCGCGCATGACGAATGTCAAGAAGTTTGACGAGAAGGGATGTGGAGTTGGATTTACATTATACGCTGGCGTCAATGGCTGCTAGTTATTTCGACAGCCCTTTCAGCCTTACTCTTCTCTATTCATTATCGAATCCCTCACGTTGGGCATTCTTGTTGAACAAGAGATGCTCTTGAACGATTTGCCTCCTTAGCATGGAGCTTTGACTGGCCAATCAGTCCATCAGCAACGCGTCAATACGTTGTCAAGTAACGCCAGGGCATCTTAGGCTGATGGCAAAGTATCCTGCCAGCGCATGGGGTAATGGTGATAAGAGATTTGCTGGTTGAATACAACCATCGTAAATGAAGAAAGGTCTAAGCATATCTACAAACACCTATGACCAACTTCCAGGCTTCAGTACCTGGGAATTGGAGTGATCAAGGTACATCACCTTATTCTAGTATCGTGAAAACTCTGACGTTGCTGCCCTGCCCTAATATCCATCCAAAAGACCAGTTTTCACAACCCGGAAGCCCTAGACCACCAGAACGGGCTTAGCCGGCGCCACTTAGGAAGAAATTCTCACTACCTTGAATCAACTTTCAGGAGAGATTACATTGAACCAATCAACCTGACGGCCAAGGATTTGTAACTTGCAATTTCTACGTGGTAAGTATGATTTCGGACTTGAGCAACGACTCCGCAGATATTGTAGAACACGATCGGCGCATTAGGGCCAACCCATACACGCCTCAGCTCTACTTGTCACGTGCAAAATGCTACACAGCGCACGACTACCCAGACCTGGCCGCAGGCGATGCATACAAATCTCTGCGACTGAGCGACGAATTGCGAGATGAGTCTGGTGAATACCACCAAGATGTGCTCGAAGCTACCAAAACTACAATCCTTGAGTTGCGGCGAAACGGCGAAGCGGACTGCTTCGAAGGAGTGGCAGACATCGACCTTAAATACCTACCAAACAAAGAGGACAATAATTATAAAGACGAATTTCTCGTGTGGATCGCCGATGTAATCGCTCTTCAAAGTTATGATCTACTGGCCTTGACGCTCGTCAGATGTGGCTGTCTCAAGAGCGCTTTCGAGTTCGCAAGTCGAGGGCTGCGAACATTCCCTAATTCTCATTTGTTCAGCAAGCATCTAAATTGCATTAAAGAGCGAGCACGAACCTCTGGGCTGGTATCGAAAATGGGATACCAGGAGCAAAGGGAGAAACTTCTACCATCGACAGCCGGCAGAAATGTTGTCAACGACCTCAAAAACCTACCGGCGGAAGAAGGCGTAGTGCGCCGGGAGATATATCCGTGGAACGAACACGAGCCCGATCGTCTCTCAAGCATAAATCTGCATGATCTTAATGAGTGCGTGAGAAAAGTGGCCGCGAAATGCGAGGTTCGTGCCGTTTCCCTTCCTTTACTGACTTCAGGATTATCCCGAGAACACAAATCGTCCTATGAACGACCGGATGATGGGGGATGCAATGCGTCCGCCGCAGATGAGCTTTCATATGTCAAGCAGCTTGGACTCTTCGCTTCAGAGGATATTCTCCCATATGAGATCCTTCTCGTCGAACGTTCGATTCTAGCAGCCAACAACCGCCTCAACGATTCATTCTGTGACGCTTGCTCGGGCCCTCTCCCTCCTCATAGCGCTTCGACGCCCCTTTCATCCTGCAACGACTGTGAGGATGTGATTTTCTGCTCTGCGACCTGCGCTTCTCTTGCACAAGAACAGTACCACCCGGCCGTATGCGGCAAACCCGATTTTGATCTTTTGACGAAAGACCCTTCGCCAGACGCAGCATCGTCGGCACTGTATCTTGCTCTCCTAGCTCGTGTTTTCGCCATGGCCGAGACTCAGGGTCTGCATCCGCTTGACTTACCAGAGATAAAATACCTTTCGGGCGACTTCTCAGATGCTTCGTCTGGCCCTTCAACCCGGTCGGAGCGCCGTCTACCTTTCACGTTCAAGGACAGTATTCTGGCCCCACTTAGCATCCTCGAGCGCATGGACGTCAACATCTTCACCTCTCCGCTGGCGCAGACGTGGGTCATCAACACCCTATACGCCAAGTTCCGGGGGACGGCAAGTGCACGCTTCAACCCTGGACATATAGCTAGAGGACCAGAGGTAGCGGTGGTACATCCAATATGGTCCCTGGCCAACCATAGCTGCGCTCCCAATGTGAAATGGGAGTGGAGTGCAGAGATGAGGTTCGAAAGCAGAGGGCCGAAGGATGTGGTGCGCTGGGGCCCAGACGCGGATAACGGGGATGTAGCAGAAGACTCCCCTGAGTACATGGGGAAAATGGAGACGGGGAGATGGCAGGGCGGCATCAAGAGAGGAGAAGAGATCCTGAACCACTACTGCGATGTTGACTTACCCGTAAAGGAGAGACGGGAGTGGGCGGTCGGCGCTTTGGGAGGTCATTGCATGTGTGAGCGATGTCAGTGGGAGGAGCAGCAAGCGCCGTAGCAGAAATAGAAGTTTACTTTATGTGTGACTCGGAGCTTCATTCTGATGCAGATATCTCTAGGATTTGAAGGCATCCGTGCCCTTGACTCATTGAGAAGAAAAGAAAGTGAAGACCATGCGCTTGCAATCGGAGCGTCCATCGACTCGAACGAACGGAAGCCAAGGTGGAGGGCTGTGAGAATAATGCATTGTCTACGCGTTCCGTCAAGCCGTCGATGTTGACCGGAGTCGAGAGGATTCAGAAGACTGGTTTGCCTTGACAGCCCGGAAATAACGAGTTCTTAAGCCCGCGGATTCTTGGGATTCCTGCTTGACTTTATGTTTTGATCCCGCCCCTGACTTGCCTAATTTTGCACGTACAATGTTGAAGACTTCAAACCACATCAATTGACTACATGTTGTTGAAATTCGAGATTGAAATACGATTATGTTTCTCGATGTTCTTGTTCAGGGCAGAACACGCGTACAGGGACAGCCAGTGATCACCCATTGCCAAAGCGGCCAAACGCCATAGCATTTACTTGACATGTTCCGATCACCCCAAATGGACAACATCAGAGGCAAGACCGGCAGCGAGACATCCAGGGCAACCGTCCGGTGTTCTCGAAAACGTCCTGATCTGCTCGTGATTGTAGGCAGTCGAGGCAGTGATATTGTTAACGAGACCTATTGTAGCCGATGTAGAGCGACCAAGCATGGCCGCTCCTCGCGGCCGCGACTACTATCCTAGCCCTGGAGGTTTGCTGCACGCACACCATTGTTCTTATAAGGTATCTTAGGCATGTGCTTTCGATCAACCTGAGGTACATTGACAGGATCCAAGATCAAAGAAAAGAATAAATCTAACGCCAACGCCAAGTCACCACTATCGGTACAGCGCAATTTGAATCTTTCCAACAGAGTCCGTCCCCGACAACGCCGGCTGTCTACTCTACATTGTCCCAAGCGTCCGACTGTGATTTCTCCCTAGCAATGGAAGCCGCAGTCCATCTGCCGCGACCCGCTATCGTACCCACCGACACTGCACTGACCATCACTACTCTTCCAGCTCTGATCACCATATGCGAAACTGATCGGATCGTCATCGACGTTGCCAGCCGTCGCAATAAACACCAGTGGCAGGGCACTGTCAACGTCGACGCCTTGACCGCTGGGAGCATCATAATAGTCAACTCCGCCAATGACTTCATGCTGGTCATCTTGCAGCGTGATGGTAAAGCGGTAGTCGGATGTGCCAACGCCATCATTCGACGCTGACTGGCCTTCGTTCTTTTGATACTGCATATCATGAGCCAAAGGTTGCCGGTTTAGAAACCATTGAGACTTACCTGCTGCAGATGAACGCCGCAGTTTCCAGGATAGTAATCATAGCCGACCTGCGGGTCAGAGTCTGGGTCTGCTGGATCTTCACGATCACCTTGCCAGTCGAAGCAGTAGTCTTGGCGCTTCTGGAGCACGCTGTTCTCTTCCCGGGGCAAGATATTCGGGATCGGCAATGGGTAATCCTTTCTATTATCAAAGTTGCTGTAATCGACGAGAGTGATCTTTGATATGCCGCCGTCAGTCAAAGTCGGTAGCTCAATCCTGGACCAGACACTACATGTGTCGACAGAGCCATCGAACTTGCCCACAAAGTACACTTCACCGCCCGCCTTGACTGCTTGGTCGGCGTAGAAACCGGAGACACGATCGAGAAAGTCCTGGAACCATTGTTCCGACTTTTTGGGCCTTCCTTTGGTGATGTAACCTTTGGGGAAGGCTCCACGGAGGATGACGGCTCCGTTGTTCAAAGAAGAGGCGAATTCAAATGGCTTTTGGGAGTCCCCTATTCCGGAAAAGAACACAAAAGGACCTGAAGGCGCTTGGTATGCGTTCGCGATGTCTTGGTCAGATGGGTAATCGCTGGTGTTAGGATCGCCGTCCCCTATCTTGCCGGACGGGCTGCCGCTGTAGCGTTTGACGAGGTCGCGAACTTCAAGAGAGGTGATCCCTGCTATTGGGGAAGAAAGAGCGGCTTTGGGCAAGAAGGTTGCCGAGAGAAAAACACCAAGGAAAAGGGTAAGGAGGTTTAAAACAGCTGGCTTCCAGGGTCCATTCATCTTGTGTGATTGAACGGTGAGATGGAATCAAAATAGGGGACTCAGTCTCCAGTGGGCGAGTGTGCACTTTGGAAATCCTGCAGGTATGAGCAAAGACTGTCTGATGAAATGCTGAAGGGTGCTGATGTACTTTCTTGTCATGACCAAGGCCATCTCTTATATAGATATAGTCTCCTTCGCTGACACGGTAGGGTGTCTTCGAGGAGCTGTCGAAATCATTTGTGTACAGCCGGAGTCGATGAAACAGAAAAGCCCAGCCTCCCAACAAAGGCTGCGAGATGGGCCAGCGCCAGAGGCACAGTTGAGGGCCTGCCTGCCTTGAGTAAAATGGGAGCATCCCGGAGAGCACAAAGCGTAGTAAGGCGTGCTGCTGGTGACCAGATTGTGACTTGTCAACAGCCTTCTCGGTCAGCTGCTTGTGAACGCTCAGTTTCACTATAAAAAGGATGATTACGGCGCAGTTCAGCTGCTCCTACACTAGAGCCTAACAGTCCATCTTCTCTCGTATAGTCTATGAGGACCGAATTCGGGCTCGCCATCGATGGGTCGAAAAGGAAACTTTTCTAGGCTATTGTCTACACGACAATTATCCACTGTAGTACTGGTCCTTGATCACGATTAGACCTGCTTCCAGCGAAGTCAAGAGATCGAATCGCATAAACTTTATGAAAATTGATATCAAACTGGATCACCGTTTGCCAGCAGCGGAGTCCAATCATGATTCCTCAGCGCCGTGATGAGAGCTGAGGTTGAGATGGATCCGCCAAACAACTTCTCAAACAGTTGGTCATGGTGTATCCCACTAGGATGTGATGATTCTTCAGCCGTATCTTGAAGTGGGCGCTTGGACCGACTGATCAAGTGGGATGATTCTTCAGCCGTACCTGACTGATCAAGTGGGATGCTTGGATGTCACGGAGCATACACTGCCCCGTGCATCGTGATGCTCAGCCAGCCGATGGTATCGAGATGACGATTTGTTCTCTAAAAGTACTTTGATCCACATGATTGATGTTTGACTGTAAGGCTGAAATCTCGGAGGATTATCTCGGAGCATTTTCTCGGAGCATTTTTGTGGGGCTTGTGGTGGCACGTGGCTTGGTGCGCTGACAAGCCAAATGTAATCCGACTTACTTTATGTTAGATGGACTGGGGCGTCAAGCACCTGCTGCTGCGGCATTGCCAGTTCAGATCTCCTACCTGGCTCGATAGACTTAGACTCCTCAATACTGAGTGCTTCTAATATCGCGAAGTAACATCGTCATAAGTCACCGCCTTCAATAAATTTACCACTTGAGGTAGGATACATTCTCTTCTTCTATTTTGTATCACGATCGCCGTCCGTCATCACCTTGTCAGATTTGCCGAACCTGTACTTCTCCTTACTGATTGTTTGTCCCTTTGGAAGGCATCCTCCACTGCGTCAATCTATTACCTTTCACTCATGGAGTCGAAAGTCACGGCTGCGCTCGGTGAAGAGCTCTATGAAGCTTGTGTTACCGGCGATCTTGACGCCATCAAGGCATCTATATCCCGCCAACAAGCAGCAAACGACGCATATACTCCTCCCTGGCCAGCTTTGATGTACAAAGCAACAGGCAAAGACCACGCCAGCATCGTGGAATACTGCTTGGACAACGGCGCGCAAGTCACCAACGACGTCATGAAGATCCTACTAATCAACCGCTCAAAAGAGACATACACGCTGCTTCTGGACGCCAAAGCCGTCGATGTCAATTACTACATCCCCTGGTTTGGAGACATCTTGGGGAACGTCGCCACGAACGATGACCGAGAGTGGACCGGATTCTGCCTCCGTCGTGGCGCGGACCCGAACAAAAACCCAGTAGACGAGCATAAACCGCTGCTCGCAGCGGTTGCGGAGCTTGTTTCGGTCGAGACGGTCAAGATGCTAGTCGAAGATGGAGGAGCGGCTGTGAAAGGCAGCGGTGCCATTGTCATGGCGGCGGAAGAGGGGAAATTGGATGTGGTGAAGTACTTGCTCGACAACGGGGCGGATATCAATGAAGTTGGCATCGAGCACCCTACTGATGAGAGGTACAAAGAGGATATGGGCAGTGCGCTACACAAGGCTGCGGATGGTGGCCATGAGGATGTTGTGCGTTTCCTGCTGAACAAGGGGGCGGATGTGAGTCTAAAAGATCCGCTGGGAAGGACACCAATGGCTCTAGCGCTGCCCAAGAACAATACTAGGATAGTAGAGCTGCTGAAAGCGCATGGTGCGGTGGAGTAGATTCTTTCTAAACCCTTCAGCGTCTTCACAAGCACAAAATTCCTTTAATCCCGTTCCTCACCAGGGTCAACACGGAGGCACCATTTATTGAAATCCACGATTTGACGCATTGACGTTGGGCAGGCAATTGTCAATAGACCCAATCTTCGTCCACAGTGAAAGCGCCGAGACGTTGAAGTAGGACCGGACGAGGCAGATCGGAATTGCAACTTGCGACTGTACGGAAAATAATCCTGGCATACGATCATAGGTAGGCACCACCCCCAACTTTTCGCATATGTCGAAACATCGGCACGCAATCACTGGTGCTCACCAGTGTAGTCCGAAGAGGTCACGTGTCGCTCGTGCAAGGAGAGAACAGTAAGTAATACTGACAAGACCGACCGTGACGAGTTGAGAGGCCCAATATCCAGCTCCAGTGCTGTTGTACGCACAGCCTTTTCCCTTTCACTCGCGCATTGATCCTTTTCCTTTCATCGATGTCCTCCTCTGATTAGCACATGAGTGAATCGATGGCGAAGGAGCCATGCAGCCATCAACGTTGATGGTTGAAACAGATCTATCATCAGAGACAATGTTTTCGTTCGACCAAGTCACTAGTACTAGGACTTAGCATTGACGTGTCTGTGGGTTATTGATTCACGTCTATACACATGCAAGTAGTAAAGCAACAAAATCAGATGACCGATTAACTGAATATTCAATGAATGGTGATTGATTTAATTAAGGATGCCAAGAAGTTGTCTAGGGCAATCTTCAATTGAACCAATGAATTGCTTTAGACTGCGCAACCTCTCCACTCACCCTTCCATTCAATCAATGCTTGCTACTTGACGACGTTTCCACACTATCACCACGAGCGTCCATCATAGCTTCGATAGATCGTGGTTCTCTAGCTGCTTCGACGATGCTTGACTTATGACGGCTGGCCTGTGATGGGACCCTCAATCTACGACCGCATTCTGCGCCGAGAGCTTGGGGAGTCCTCACGATATTCTAGCGTCCGTGGCTTGTACGGGGATAGAGCTTGGATAGATGACTTGGACATTGTCAGTGAGCTAGGAGGACATTCAGGATGTGTGAACGCACTAAGGTGAGTGTATGGATGAGCTCAGCATGGCCATCAAAGCGTACCTAATGTTATAATTCAGCTGGTCAACTTCAGGCAAACTGCTGGCGTCCGGGAGCGACGATCAGCATCTCAATATACACTCCTACCAACCTGAATCGTCATGCTCACAATTTGCTCTCACGACCACTGTCTCAACAGGCCATACACAGAATATCTTCTCTGTCAAGTTTATGCCCCATTCTAACGATCGTACTCTAGTCACATGCGCAGGGGACGCCGAGGTCAGAGTATTCGACATCGAGTACAGTGGGCGGTCGTCCCGCCCCTCGGATCGCTCAGGGATCGCATCTACCAGGCGTGGACTGCGTTTCAACAATCTCTTCAACGGAGTGAAGTACTTGAACGACGGTAACACAAACGCCAGAGTTTACAGGTCACACGCAGATCGGGTAAAGAGGATCGTAACGGAATCGTCGCCCAACGTCTTTCTCACATGCTCTGAAGATGGCGAGGTCGGCATTGTGTGAACCCTGGACGAATATGCATGCTGAGGGCCACTATAGGTACGGCAGTTCGACCTGCGGTTGCCATCCTCTGCCTATCCAGCTCCTCGAGGTGGACGAGGCCTCTTCGGTCGGCGAAACAACCAGGACAACTCTAATGTGCCACCGCCGTTGATATCCTACAAAAGGTACAATCTTGATCTGAACACAATATCCTGTTCTGGTAGTCAGCCGCATTATATTGCCTTAGGTGGAGCGCACCTCCATTGCTTCCTGCATGATAGAAGAATGTTGGGTCGCGATCGGTTAGTGGAACGTGGCAGCCCGGGCGGTGCGTCTTCTGCCGCTAGCATGAGTTCTCATGAAGATGAGACGATGGGGCAAGCCACACAATGCGTCCGCAAATTTGCCCCGAACGGGCGCGGTAAAATGCGAAGAAGGGATAATGGACACATTACAGCCTGCAAAATCAGCGACGCATATCCCAATGAAATGATTGCGAGCTGGTCCGGCGACCACATATACAGCTTCGATATAGTCAAAAGCCCTGACGCAGGAGACCAGCGAGGAGATGAAGGGGCTCCAATAGGCACTGGCGGACAAAGCAGAACGAAAGAGTCTAGAGACCGAAAGCCCAAGCGAAAGAAGGCAGGCTCATCAACCTCTACCGATGGTGCCAAAAGAGGTGCAACGAAGCCAAGGCGCGCTAGGAGTGAAACCAGCGAAGCTGGTGAGTTTACTGTTCGTGTTCGATATGAGAACGGTCAGAGTGAAGATATAGCCATGAATGACCCTGTTGCTATCCCACCGGCTATCGTAGAAGAAGCCAGGGAGTCTGTCCTTAGCGAGTCTCAGAAGCGCAGCATGCACATTGCAAAAAGCACAGTTAGAATACGCAAGCTCATGTTCTCGCTCGACGCGTCCAGTCGCCAACATGGAGGTTCTCATGAATTATCAGCCCATAAGCCGTCCTTTACCTCGGCGCTTGGCCTTGCTGCTACATGTTTGCCTGAGATGGATGAGATCATGACATCATGGGGATATCCTTTGAATCCAGATAGAGAAGACATCAAATTGCAGCAGACGCTGCGTGCCAATCGAGATTCATCGCGCAGGTTTGTCCAAGCTGCAGGAACGCTATCACACCTTCTTGGAGGAAAGTTGCAGACCGCGGGTCATAGCACAAGTCCAGCTCTGCAATTGTTTGAGCACATCATTTCAGCCTCACCAGGACCACATACTTCTTCAAGAGAAACATTCAGCTATGATTTCCTAAAAGCCATTACACTCTGGTTAGCAGGCGGCAAGCAAGCGCTGCTACAAGGGTTCAAGAGGCCTCCTAATCAGCGCAATGAGAATCCCAGGTTCCCCATACCGGAAGAAGCAGAGCAATCGGGTATTGATGAGTATCTCATCCCATACTTGCTCCATTCAGCACGAGAAAGCCTTATACCAGACGTCGATGCTTCCAGGTTCGAAGTGGACAATCGCCGGAAAGCGTTTCGATCGGAGTCAGCCGCAGTCATTGCGTTCAGTAGTGCCATCAGGATGCCACTCGAAGATCTTTCTAGAGCTATCATGCCCAACACACCTGCAAACGGTGGATCACCCGCTAACGGGGACGCTACACCTATACCTGTCGCTCAAGATAGAATGACAGCACTGAAGTTCTGGGCTTTTAAAGTTGGGCGCGGTGTTCTCTTGAACGCTTGTGAAGGTGTCACTTATCAATTCGTCGATACTGCCTTTGGAGGTCTTGGTATACCCCAGCTTGAAGAGGGTCGAGTGCAAGAAGACATTGACCCTGACGAAATTGATGATGTGGTTGATGGTGTCAGTGTGGTAAGACGACCTCTGCCGGAACGACGCGACGTGCAATCCGCTAGCCAAAACTGCGAAGTGACCCGGGAGCCCCGTCAACATGAACCCGTCAACCAGGATCGTCCGGAGGATCAGACTTCTCAAGCTACTTGTGATTTCGAAATGGGCGGGGTCCCGTCCCGACCAAGATCAATCAGAGAGCCTACTGTCGAACTTGATGAAGCCGGCTCGGAGAGCGAGATGGTCCTTGTAGAAGATTTACACCAAGAAATAGTTGACCAACTAGCGGAGGACGACGAAGATGGTGATGAAGATGCTGCTGAGGAAGATGCAGACGAGGACAGCGAAGACGATGAGGACGACGATATCACAGCCGAAGAACGGCAGTTCATGTTCCAGTCAGCTGCTGATAGGGGCAAGATGCGCGAATCTGTGGAAGCCGGCGTGCCGTGCTATACGCATTCCCGCGAGTATCGGGGTCATTGCAACGTGCGGACTGTCAAGGATTGCAACTTCTTCGGTCTGCAGGATGAATATGTGGTCAGTGGGAGCGACTCAGGTCACTTGTTCATTTGGGTAGAATGTTTCACCTTCCAGCATCATAGACCATACTCAAGTCTACAACAGGACAAGAAAACCTCGCAATTGGTAAACATCCTCGAGGGTGATGGAGAGGTAGTAAACGTAGTTCAAGGTCCGTCTTCAATCCCTAGTCACAACGCCTCACCTGTTCTTCTACTCGTACGCAGCAGCGCTAACCCTTCACAGGCCATCCCTACGAGCCCATCCTCGCAGTCTCCGGCATCGACCACACCATCAAGATCTTCTCCCCCGACGCCCGCGCCCAGGAAGACGCCCGCCTCGGCATCAACAACACCACGCCCCGCGGTTCCTCAGGCCACTCGTCCCTCTCCAGCCGACGACCTCGTTCCCAATCCTCCGCTCCCAACGCCGAACCCAACGAAGGCCTCGCAAGCCGCAAGCGCATGCACGAGAGCTATCGGATCACGAGCCAGAACGATGCTGAGAGACAGGGTGGGATGAGGGACGCGTTCATCACGGTACGTAGCGAGGGTCCCTTTGTGAGGATGAGGACCGTGGAGGTTGGCTTTCGGGAGTGGCGCTCTTGGTTTGCGGGGTGAGGATGAGTAAGAGGCTGATGTGTTGCAGAGGGGAATGCTGGCGCAGTTGGCGGCGCAGTTGAGGGCTAGGCAGGCGGGGGGTGGGGAGCGAGAGGATGAGGGTGGGGCGGTTGTTCTTGATGATAATTGCTCGGTTAGTACTGTAATCCTTTGCTGGATGTCGTTGCGTACTAAGTTCTTTTGTAGCTTATGTAAGAAGGCAATATGGATAATCAGATAACGATTATGGCAGTAATGATCGCAAGGTTGAATTTGTGTGCGAGAGGAATGGATGAGATATGATGCATACTCCGGACACATGGCATACAAAGTTTGGAATATACTAATCCCACTCGCTGGTGTGGTTCAACTTGCGAGGGGCTGAACACGATCATCAATATGGAACAACGGGTATCCTCTTTCGCTATGGGACATGATTGGTCGATGAATCCATCATTGTTTCATTACTACCCTTCCCAAGGACTAACTTCAAGAGTTTTGATTTCTCCAGCCAAACATGGCGGGTCTAAACGTGCTTTTTCCTTTGAGGATACGAAATATCGACACGTACACGGAGAGAGCTAGTTCAGGAACATTTGGTATATCATGCCGCTACCCTCATCCCATACCCTTCTCATGCCAAATACCGTGACGCGTCAACGAATCCAGAGCAGCAGCATCATCTCCAACATCCCAAGCTATCTTCGCAACCTCCTCTTCCACCCACCTCGCTTCCGCCACGACCACATCTCGCTCAATGGCCTCAACAGCAGCAAGTTCCTCCACCATCCCATCAACCGTACCCCTGAGTAACGCCACCACCCGCGCAATGCTACTCCCTTCGCGCGGCTCCCCCAGCTGCTGCAGCTCTCGCGCAGACGCCATCAGTTTTCTCTCCCAATACGCCACGTCCGCCTTCCACCCCTCGCCTATATCCTCCACAAACTCCATCTCCGCCTCTTCCTCCCGACTGGGCCCGCATCGCGAGTTACGTACCCTCTGGGCACCGGCAAACCAGGCTTCGAACACGCCGATCACGCGCTCATACTTACTTCCGCCCTCCAGCAAGCCGCTGATCTCCTGCAGAGTCCGTGACAGGATCTGGATCCTCTCGGCGAACTCCGCGCTCGATGCGCTGTGGCACCATGCTGCGAGCGCCGGGTAGTTGATGGCTGCATGGTGATCACGTTCGAGGCGCTGGAGATCGGCTTCCTGCGTTGAGAGGGTTTGCAGTTCGCGCTTGAAGTGGGTTTTGGCGCTGGCTTCCCATTGGGAGTGGGTGGTGGCTGAGGAGCGGTGCAGGAGGTGGAGTTGGGCGAGCTGGGTTTGGAGATGGAGGGATGAGGGGGTGAGGGTGGTGTCGGTTGCGGGTTTGCTTGGGGGTGGGGCTAGGGAGGAAGAGGTGGATGCTTTGGAGGCCTTGCGGGGGGTGAAGTGCTGTTGCAGTGTTGAGAAGGCGGGTCGTTGAGATTTCGGGGCCGGTTCTGAAGATGTTGGCCGGAATTCATCGGAGGGTTTTTTGGACGAGGTCTGCTGACTGTTGGTTCTATTGTGGCGGGATACAGCGATGTTTGGGCGCGCAGTTGATGCTTTGCGTTGTTCAGATTCTTGAGCTATGCGGCGGTTGGGAGAATCGAGGACCAGCTTCTTTGGCGTAGGAATGGCCCTTGGGGCTACCGACGGTTCGGCCTTTACCATTTCTAGGCTGGGACTATCTTCGATAATCGGTTGAGGTATTGCTATGCGTGGTATGGCCGCTGGTTGATCCTTAGGCTCGATGGAAGGAGCCCTTTGGGTGAATCGTATTTTCCCAAGGTGTTCACTCTGACTTTTCGTAGAAAGAGATCTTCCAACGTTCGTTGGGGCCTGCATCCTACCAACCTGCTTGCGAGACTTTGGATTTTCTGTATCCCCGTCCGTGGTGTCGGCTGGGGGAGAGCCAGCCTGCGCAGATGGGGCAGAGCTACCAATCGAACCATTAGCATCTCCGAGCTGGCGAGAGGTGTTGAGTCTTTCGGTAAGTTCATATCTGCTTTTCTGGCTTGAGGTCTTAGATGTGGCCAGTGGCTGCGACCTGGTCGATTTTTGGGGGAGCAGGCTTCTGCGTTCACCTTTCCTGCTCATAATATCCATATTCTGAAGCTGTGAATCGTAAACGGTTTTGACGTCACATCAATTGATTCTATGCCTGTTCAATTGTCCATCTTGCGTCGTCGATGAGAACCTCTCCGTCTGCTGTAGCGAAGAACCGCCTCGCCTCCTAGCAACATCTCACATTCTGGTTTGCATCATCAAGCTTCCCAGGTTCGACAGAAATTGAATTTATATCAGCGGAAACGAAAGAAGTTTCTTTGGGAACATTGACATGACAAAGCTCGTCTCAGCCTCCGCAAGAAAACCGATCCTTTGAAAATCGGTCAAGGAATTCGCAAGCCATTCGAACCCCAGATGAAGCCCTAAGTAGAAGTAGGTAACTCAATGCCACATGAATAGAATCGTGCTACCACCATTCAAGGCTTTTCGTTGTCTCAGCTGTCTAGTATCCAGTCCGAAGGCTTTCTAGCTTTCTATCCTACGGCCGAACAACAAACTCACTGCTCAAGCTCCCTCAATTGCTTCCATGACTATGTCACATCGAACTCCTGTCCAATCCTCTTCATATAACACCAAGCTGTCTGAATGTTCAGCTTCTCCCACATGTCATACCGTGCCGTCCTCTAATCTCGCCAGCGGAAAGTCTGACGCACGGTGCCACTATAGGTGGAGGCTGACGGTGGCTCCCAAGGGGATACTTGATAAAGTTGATGGTGCCGGAAAGTCGGAACTAGAGATGCAGACGGTGGGGTTCGCCAGCAAGGAATTTGCGTTTCAAGACGTCGCGCATTTAATCCTCGGGCCTATGAGCTAGCTGCAGGCATCTTCTGGTCGCCTCCAAGATACCAGATTTCGTTTACTGCTGGCCGACGTTGCGAGAGAAGTTCGAGATGGGAAAGATCTTCACATCATAAAGCCGACCATCGAGGCACATCGCTCACAGTAGTGGGCATTGAGTCCTATGCTGACGACTCCATTGGTGCCCGAAGAACTTCCATCGAAACTCATACTTTGCTTGCAACGCAAGCACCAGACAACTTCAACGGCTGAAGGGGGCGACACCGATCCGGTCAACGAGGCGGCACTGTCCGAGGGAGTCACAGGGCTGGAGGAAGTGCTGGATTTTCGAGATGTAGGCTGAGATTGTGGGTTCTTGTACGCGACGCTGGTCTGCAGCTGGAGGAGGTTGGATGCGTTGATGGTCGACATCGTGCTCTGCGTTCACTCTTCAACGACCACCGTTCTTCAAGATTAATGATGGGACCTCGAGCGATGACGACTGCAGGTGTTGCGGCAAAGGGTTATAGATGGAGGTATTGAGGGCCTCAGTGTAGTAGGTTGTGTGTCAACGGCAATTGATCGTTGAAGTAGGAATTTGGGAGAGTCTCGTTAAATACTTAACGTGATCGTATCACGGAGTGCGGGTTTCCCGTGATCGATGCCCGCGATCGTTACCAGTGCTCAGAGCAATTCTCGATGCTGTTGCCCGAGGCTTGAATCGAAGGTTTAAATCAGAGACTGTTAAATCGGATTGGACCCAAGGCAGATGGGCCCTGGGAAGGGACCCCGTGATAAGGATGTCTGGGGTCTCGATGTAGACTCAACGCACGGAAGACGCATCTGCTTGACGACATCCTATGCCGCACTGCCCTTGGACTATCGTTCGTTCAAGGCTCCTTGTCAAAGTAAGTCCTTGTATCTCGGCTCTCATGGCTCGTGCAACAAGCAAAGTAGTGAGTTCCACCAGTCAAGATTTGAAGCGAAACATGTCCGGGGCACTTGACTAGTGCCAAGGCCTCTTCAATCGTGAAAGCGTAGAGGCTAGCAGCTCGTCTGGATTTGTCAATGTACAGGTAGCTTCATTGTTTCGAGTCGACGGTGCACCTAGACTGTGGATCGAAAAGCAAAAACAATTGCTATCTGAAGGAAGACCCCGCGACCTTCTTCCGGCACTTGCAAAGTTGCACAAAGCCGATGTCTCGATACTTTATGTTTCGTAGGCTGCATCAGAGAGCTCGTCGGCAACAATAAGGTGGACCAGAATGCTGACAATCTTTAAGGTTCATCCACACCATTCTCGATACCGAACGTACCTTGATCAGCCGTGTTGATGGCTTACGATGGGCTGGACGACCGATCGAGAGCGATAGCTGACAAGGCGAACCATCGAAGGATTGTGCTCAATTGAACTTCTCTATCCGTACCTTAGGATTGAACCTTGAGGAGCGCACCATAGTAGTAGCGCAAGCTCGTCAGATGAGATAAAGTACCGGGAATTCACATGTGAGGGCCCTCTCAAAAGGCTGCCGCGCTGTCGAAATGTGACAAAAGCCGTGCTCCGTCATAAACATGTCAGCGGATTGAGTGCCGAGGACGAACAAGCGATATTCTTCACCTGGACACGAATGTGTTCGCGCAGGATTCCCACACTGATCTATCCTCAGAGACCTGAACACTTTGAACTCTGTCATTGAACTATATCTGAACTTCGGAATTTTAGTTTGATCTGCCCCACGTCTGAGCTAGGTAGCACTCGGCCTCACTCCCGCTACCCATCATCTGAGCAACGCATCATACTCATACCTGAAGGTTCCTTATCTTACGAGCTTACCTACCACGAAGGCTACCTTACCATTCAACCATGGGCAAAGCGCCGAATCTATACTCCTTCGCCGATGTCGATGCTCTGGCCAAGACCTTGCGAGCTTATGTCCTGCAGTGTCAGAGCGCCGGATTTGAGCGCCATGACGCCTTCAAACTCGCTGTATCCGGCGGCTCCCTACCTAATACGCTTGCCCAAGCACTACTCGAGCCAAGCAATGGCAGTCCCGAGGATGCGGTGAATTTTGGGAAATGGGAGATCTTCTTCGCCGATGAACGTGCTGTGCCCCTGGATCATGAAGATAGCAACTATAAGCTTTTGAAGGACGAACTGTTGGACAAGATCCCGAAGCAGATGGGCCAGCCTACAGTGCACCCAATCAATGTGAAATACATGGACGACGTGCAAGAGATGGCAGACCAATACCAGGAAGAGTTGATGCGCTCCTTTGCCGCCAAGGACAGTGTCAAACTTCCACTCTTCGATCTACTATTACTTGGATGCGGCCCGGACGGCCATACTTGCTCCCTCTTCCCCAATCATGAGCTACTTCGCGAGACCGATGCTTGGGTGGCACCCATCGAAGACAGCCCCAAGCCTCCTGCGAAGAGGATAACGTTGACTTTGCCCGTTGTCACGCACGCTGTAAAGATTGCTTTTATCGCGACTGGTGGTGGCAAGAAAGACATCTTGAAGGAGATCCTGGACACAGACGAAGGCAGAAGCCTACCATGTGGATTGGTCAACGAGGGCGGGGCCGAGCGGGTGAGCTGGTTCACGGACGCCAGTGCCGTAGAGGGGGTTGGGTTTCCGAAAAGAGAAAGCCTCTGAGTGATTTCAGCGATGATACCACTCTGTTCTCAGATTCCAGCATAATTCTACAGTTCTTCAGGATCTTGCATCCGAATGCTTTCCCCTGCGTTCCCTCAACGGCTGTCACGGCCACTGGTGCGAATATCCTCCAAGTGAAGCAGAGATTACTATCCAGTCATAGTGTTCCTTTGTCTTTGTGGCGCTTCTCCACTCGACAATATGTCCATAAGATACTCCGTGCTGTCTGAGATTGGGAGCAAGATCCCAGCAGCATCTGGGCTATAGTGGAGCCGATGGTGAAGGCAGCGATGTTCTCAACGGCTTCGGACGCAGGGCTATCTGTACAGCATAAGGACGTGGGGGAGTGCAGCGGGCAACAATGCAATGAAGATGCACCGGGAAGTGCTTTCATTGGCAGGAAGAGGTCGTGCCACAAAGGTTCCCCAAACATTTGAACGTGGCATGCCAGCAAAAACCGGGTAAACTAGCACGCGATACCGGCAGCAGCTGCAGGACCCGGGGCCTGATCTCCCTTATGTTTCAACCCCTGTAGCCGCTAAGCATGTGTAACCCACCCTTATCTCTCCTGTCTTTCCAACCTTCTTACCCTCTTTGCGTCCGTCTCAATATGCAATTTTAAGAGCTCATTCACTTGTCCATCAAAGATAGGATGAGTCGCAGATGGCCTGCAACCCCAACGTCCTGGCCCGATCCGCATCACGATTATGTCGTTCGTTGGAGCGAGATCCGCCCTACCCACACCGTTGAATCAAACGGTATCACAATTCTGACTTCCCCTTAAAACAGACTCTGCGATATATCATGTTTAGGCACTGGCACGATTGATTCATCACATTCTATACTTGGGTCCTGTTAGTTGGATTGAATGTGAAGGCTTGTGCTAAAGAGCGATTGCTTGACCATCTCCCACACTTCAAAGCCTTTATGACAGCCTCTTGTTTCACGCTCGAAATCATTTCAACATTGATGCAGTGACAGTGCATGCCACACCGCCACCAAGTCATCGACATGATGGAAAGCTTTCCTTACAGCGGATCGTGGTTCGTCAGTCTGAACGCAGACATCCCTGAGTCTCATGTATCCGGATCCATTCTCGCTTCCAGACTTGACACCGTCTGTGGCTGCCTCGTTTGCCGCTGGCAAACCCGGTGAAGCGGTTCGCCCAGCCAGAGGCACCCACAATAGGAGTCCGATGATGGTCAAGAGCGATGCCAATGTTCTGTCACCCTGCTGGATCGAGTGCGGAGACTGCGAGGTGCCGGATCCCCGTGCCCGCCTTGTGCCGTAGTCCCTGCCAGTGTGCTTGCTTAGACGTCGTCCTTTGCTGTATAGTGTGTTGTTGCCTGAATACTACACAGATGATCAGCATGAGTAGCTGTTGCTCTTATCCTCAATTTTCCCCAAAGCTCAGGCGGCTGTTTCTTGTTCCCTTCTTCTGCTTTCTACCTTGGCATGGGCATCGAGCCGACCCCAGCGTTACTTTTGGACGGCTACTAGATATTATTTTCGTTCACGTGCTGTTGTTCTTTAGGCTTTGTGTTCTGCCGAGATCACTGATTAGTTCAGGGCGTCAATTATTTGTCTTCCTTAATTTCGAAGCACGCATAGAGAAGATATCCTACGTCCAGACTCGTTTATCAAGTTGAAGCTAGAAGTCGAAGGCTCCCGGTTCTCTGGCCCAAATCAATCTGCTATTGCGATTTCGCATCCGAATAGGCAAGGCTAGCAAGGATTCTATCTAGGATATAACAGCCTCAGTTTCGGTGGATTTGGTCTGCTCTAAATCCTCGAAAGCTTTCCCGTCGATAAGATACAATGAAAAAGCAGGGGTCTCCGAAAATCTCAGCTGAACATCTCTTACTTATCTTCTGTGTAAGTCCGAGCTGCGATGGTTCCCAATATGGATATTGACCTTACACAAAGATCCCAATCAACCTGAGAACTGGAAGAGCTCTGTGCAATTGGAAAGCTATCAAGGATCTGGTACGCGGATTATTGGGAGTGCAATCCCAACCCGAGAACGCCAAAATCTATCCAATAGATGAAAGAATCGCAAGCTGTGAGGTGAAGACATCGCGAGACGCTCACCGAGCTTTCTGTAAGGTCACCATCGTTCCTTGAGGTCCATCATTGTTTATAGTGATTTGGCAGGCATTTTGAACGGGTATAACTGGAATGGCACAACGCTCAGTTGCATAGTGCAATACCCGAACGGGAGATGGCTGGTTCACCACTCGACAGATCCGGCGCAGGCCCCACCGCTTGCACTCCTCTATCATGCATCTCCAGGTCAATGGTCACCATTCTCTAGTCCGCAAGTTTATGCCCCTCTATCGGAATATGACCAAAGACATCGAGCCCTGTCTGTATCTTCTCTTTCCAGTAGCTCTGGAGGAACGTCCACCCCCCCGACTCGGGGAATGCCAGCAGACTACTACCCCGACAGGCGGAACCGTACTCAACTCTGCAATGCCCCTGGTTTCATAGATGCCCTCACAGGAGACCTGATCCCCTCAAACGGCATGGCAGGATATGAGACCGATCTGCACCCCAGCAATTGGCACAGGGCCTTGCATATCAACAACCTGGTGCCCTACCAACCCGAGGCCTCAACGGATGTGTTTGCCCAGCCGACAGATAATGTCATGATCGAGCAACACACGATCATGATTCGCGAGCTTAGTCGGACCGTAGATCGAGCAAGGTTGAAAGAATTTCTTTGGTCGCAGAACCTACAAGGCCGAATCCAGGTTAAACCCGATGAGACAAGAGCAGAAGGAAAAACGTCAGAGCGACGACGCCGCTACGCTTTGGTTGAATTTACCACCAGCCAGGAGGCAATTGAGGCAGTCCGTCGGCTTAATGGCAGGCAGTTGGCAGACCGATGCCTCGACGTCCGAATGGCAAAGGATGCTGAGACTATCCACAAAGGAAGCCGAGAGCGCGCCGGCTCCCTCGCAAGTGATGCAAGTACGTCTTCATCGAGCGTCGCAACACCGCCTTCTTCAGGGCGACAGCGTCGGGGTCCTATCATAGCAGATGGGTCCGTATAGGATTCCCATACTTTACCCACGCTACAAGAACAGCTCAAGCATCGGTTGTATATGAATGAATGGATAGGGAGTTTTGGAAAAGAAAAGTGAGTCAAGTACAGTATGATTAGGCGGCACTTTTATGGCATCATTGCGGTTTGGTCTTCGCCCCTCGGTTGGCATGGGAAAAGCTTCGTTTTGCTGAATATACTAAAAGCCTCTCCGCTCAAAGAAGAGTATTGGGTTCAATGTGATAAAGTCTTGATAATGCCGGGCATTTTAAAACAGATCAGTTCTGTTTTCCAATGGAACAAATTGTAGAGGGGTCGGTTTTATAGATCAAGCATGATGATAAAGACATAATGAATTCTATCTGAACACAAACAAACGTCGTCACGTATGCGCGGTGACACTTATTTCCATCTAGGACCCTCATCCTCCCCAAGAACCTGTCTGATCACGGCCAAACATCTTCACGTGTGCCCAGTAGTACTTGTTCCCACTCATAGCCCTTGTCCTCTCAAGAAACTTGTCTGAGCACGCACAAACGTCTTTAGGTGTGCCCGCTAATAATTCAGAGAGCACAAATCATAATATGGCACCAGACGCCAAGACAATTGCAAGCTGGGAAAAGAAGGAAAGGCAGATTGAGCACTTGCAAGCAAATTTGGGCGTTCACCCTCGCGACAAGAATGCGAAGGGTGTATTCCATGACAAGAAGGCAAAGCTTGTTTCAGAGAAGGCTTGCTTTGGCAAAGACGAAGAGAAGTTGAATCAGAGGAAGGTACATCAGCTTAATCGGAAGAAGGCACGCTCAAGACAACGCACGCTGCAACGACAACGACAAAAGAATAAGGAAGGTTTGGCAGCAAAATTCGGACTTCGAAGATGTTTTCCCAGTCGAGCGGAGATCTGACCCAGAAAGAGTGGGCAACAGTGAGATAGAAGAGGGCTCTGACACAGAAAGCGTCATCCCAATCGAGCCGCAGCCTAAATCCTTGAAGGCTCGAGAACCGCGTCCGCAGAGAGACCTGGAATGCGAGCGTATGATCAAGGCAAACCAGGAGGCATCCCGGCAAGCTTTGATGCCCGTCTTCTTGGCTCGCGAATCAAGGGAAAAGCGCACTCTGTATAAGAACTTTCCTCAGTAAGTTTCTCCTACAACGGTCGAAGATATTGAATGATAACGCCCAAGTAGCTGATACAACCCCTAAGCCTTCTTCTTGCCTGCCTGTGTCGCCTGCCTTTTCGCTGCCTTTTTCCGATTACTCCGTATCATCACCATGCTCAAGAAGCTCCCAACGACCGCCGACCCCAACAGTATTAAGATCACGGGTATCCGAATGGCCCAGACGCGAGGAGGGAAGAAATCGTGGAGGGGGTGGCCGTTATCGACGAAGGGCTTGGAAGCATGTTAGTAGAGCGTACCAGGAATTTCCATATGGTGCTAGAATGCGCAAAATTGAGTTGCCTCCATACCATGAGCAGTGTCCATGTTGTGTAATAGAGAAAGACCACAGACGCGAGTACGAGCATAGCCAGACCAACAAGCTTGTCGAGCTAGAGCAGCTGTGAGCGCAGATCCAGAAAGGCAGAACTGAGACCAAGTACCATCTTTGCAAGCCCATGCGCCAGCCTTGTGAGACGAGTGAAGAGAGTGTGGGTTGAAGGAACGATAGGGCAAGCTCTTACTCGTTCGTCGAAGTGATGTGAGGGCCAGAAACGGAACAATACCGCTAATAGGGTTGAACACCTTATCGGGCAAGGCGTCCTCTGTCTATGGAGTACTTTACCGAGCTACCAATGGTAACATACCTTAACCTTGCTCAGGGCACTTTATTGCAGTCAGATCAGGTACGACTCCTCCAGGCCATCACCGCTGCTACAATATACATAACTTCATCAACGGCCGCCGAGCGGGAAAGACTGCCATAATGCTATCGGCGGTTCGACTCTCCACCCCTCCGCCGCCGGATGCATCTGCGCCACCGCGAAAGCGCTCACTCTCACGTTCACCGTCGCCAGTCCGCCGAGTGAGAGACTTTCCACTGCAGGATGTCAATCCGAACCGCGCAGATCGGCGAAGGCAATTCACCGACCGTTCGATTCCGAATGGGGTCGCCGCTACACCATCAAAACCAAAGACGGAGGAGGAGAAGCAGGCGATTGCGAAAGCAGAGTACGAGAAGCTGCTGAACGTGCGGAGTGGAGGAACGTATATACCGCCAGCGAAGCTCCGAGCGTTGCAAGCACAGATCACGGATAAGACGAGCAAGGAATATCAAAGGATGGCATGGGAAGCGCTGAAGGTATGCTATCGGTCTCAGATACTCTGCACGTCCATGCGCGGTTCGCTGACTTGCTCTCCCAGAAATCCATTAATGGTCTAGTCAATAAAGTCAACATCTCGAACATCAAATACATAGTTCCCGAGCTGTTCGGAGAGAACTTGGTACGCGGGCGAGGACTGTTCTGCCGGAGCCTGATGAAGGCACAATCGCTCAGTCTCCCTTATACGCCCATATTCGCTGCTCTTGCTGCGATTGTCAATACGAAACTACCTCAGGTCGGCGAGCTGCTAGTCAAAAGGCTTGTCGTACAATTTCGCAGAGCCTACAAGCGCAACGACAAAGCCGTCTGCCTTTCCGCTGCGACTTTCATTGCTCATCTGGTCAATCAGCAAGTGGTTTCGGAGACTTTGGTAGCAATGGTATTGCTACTTTTGCTGAACAAGCCGACGGATGACAGTGTGGAGATTGCAGTTGGTTTGACTAGAGAGGTTGGACAATTCTTGGAGGAGATGAACCCCTTGGTGGGCTCGGCAGTATTCGACCAATTTCGAAACATTCTGCATGAGCAGGACATCGACATCCGGGTGCAATACATGATCGAAGTCCTGTTCCAGGTTCGGAAAGACAAGTACAAGGATAACCCAGCAATCAAGGAGGAGCTGGATTTGGTCGAAGAGGAGGACCAGATTACGCATCAGATCGGTCTGGAGGACGAAACCGATATTGAGGACGGGAAGAACGTATTCAAATATGACGAGAACTGGCAAGAGAATGAGGATGCATACAAAGCCTTGAAGGCGGAGATTCTGGGAGAAAATGACGGGAGCGATGACGAGGAGTACGAAAGTGGAGAGAGTTCAGACGATGATGAAGCCAAGGAGGAGCGGGAATTGGAAATCAAAGATCAGACCAACACCGACCTCGTTAACCTTCGGCGAACGATATATCTGACCGTCATGTCGTCTGTCGACTTTGAGGAAGCGTGCCACAAACTCATGAAGGTCACTCTTCCTGCTGGGAAAGAAGATGAGCTTTGCTCTATGGTTATTGAGATGTCCTCGCAGGAGAGAACGTATTCCAAATTTTATGGGCTTATAGCTGAACGCTTTTCTCGCATCAACCGCCTCTGGAAAGATCTCTTTGAGGCTAGCTTTGAGAAGGTACGTACCCATCACCAAACTGTTTTGATTCAAAAGTACTGAGATATGTTGCAGTACTACAGCACCATCCATCGCTACGAAACGAACCGCCTCCGCAACATCGCCCGCCTCTTTGGCCACCTTCTCTCCTCCGACGCTATAGCCTGGTATGTCCTCTCCATCATCCATCTTAACGAGGAGGAAACGACCTCCTCGTCTCGTATCTTCATCAAGATCCTCTTCCAAGGCCTTGCCGAAGCGCTTGGGATGGCCACTCTACAATCCCGCCTCAAAGATGATATCCTACGTCCTAGCTTCGAGGGAATCTTCCCCAAGGATGAGCCAAGAAATACCCGCTTCTCAATCAACTACTTCACCAGCATCGGCATGGGTGGCCTCACAGAAGAAATGCGCGAATACGTAGAAAACGCACCAAAGCCCGCGCCCATTATGCCTGCGCCGGCCGAACCCAAGCCTCGCTCCAGAAGCTCCTCCGTCTCAAGCTACTCCTCCTCCTCCTCCTATTCCTCCTACACCGGCTCCTCACGATCCTACTCTCGCTCGAGATCTCCTCCTCGCAACGGCGACACAAGGCGAGCCCGCGGCCGTCCTTCATCGCGGTCAGTAACCCCACCCCGCCGCAAACAACCTCATGCCCGTTCTATCTCCCGCTCCATAACACCCCCGCAACGCAACGGCTACCGGCGGGGTCGCTCCCCCTCACCGCCACGAAAGAATGGTAGGCGGAGGTCCTACTCCAGGTCCATATCGCGCTCACCCCCTCGTCGTAAGGCACGTTCGCCTTCTCGCTCGCCGCCGCCTAGAGGAGCGCCTCCAGCGGGACGTAGGGCGAAAGCTAAGCCCGCATCAAGCTCGCGGTCTCGTTCGCCCCCACCGAGGCGTAGGAGGGCGAGGTCGTACTCGAGCGACAGATCGAGATCGCCGCCGCCGCCGCCGCCGCCGCCAAGGAGGAGTCGGTGAGAGTATGCTAAGATAGTGCTGTGCCTTGATTTATATCTCGGCTCACCCAAGCGCACGGAAGCAACGAATATGAGGGAGTAGCGACACCCTTCAATACCACGACACTTCCGTCTTGCAGGACCAATCCCAAGGTCTTAGTCCCGTAGCCAGCCTTGGAACAGTCCCTGTTGCAGACTGCCTTCCAGCCAACGGCTCCGGCCACCGTGTTGGATGATGTGATCTACATAGTTTCTAGGAGCCAGCTCATTGCTCCGATTACTCAGTCACATCAGCTTCATCATCATTTCCAACACGTCCATATCATCTCCTTTTCCTCCCGCACCCGTCCCTTCCTCCGTCTCATCAGCCACTATTTCCAGTTCCCGCCCAAGGACTTGCTTCCCCAATCTACCCCTTCCCTTGAGATTCAGACAAGGCACCGATGACCATTTCTCGTCTCGTCTCATATCTCAACTCCACCACGCAGCTTGGTTGTTGAGACTGGACTGGTTCCTCCCCTGGGCCGCAAACACCGAACGGGGTTGCCATTGTCTGTGTGCTCCGATCGTCGCGCGAAAGGGGTCGCGAAGTCGTCCAGATGTCAAGTCGTCAAGTCGATGAAACGTCAGGGTTGTCCGATCGACCCTCATGTCTTCTCCTCTCCCCCACTCCAACCATTCCATCCTCAATATTCTCTCATCACCCAACATACCCACCGCTAACTTCAACTCATCTCCTGCCCCCATAGCAATCTTCTCGCAAAGGTAGGTTTCGGATGACTAATCTATGTAGAGATCGAGTGTATGTAAGTAATGGACGTGAATCGTGAAATCGAAAAAGGGATCGTGGCATGGGCTGTCGAAGAATATGGTTTCTTGTGACTTCCTGGCAGATGGGGAAGGGGACGGCGACTTGAGAGATAAGGATGATAAGGACGATATATACAAGGATGGGCTACTCTGAGGATGGAGGTTGTTTTTGGCCAATGGGGGGGGGGGGGAAGGTCGCATATCCTTTGGTCACTGGATGAGTCCCCTGTGATCTATACCGTAAGCGCAGTAGGCCTATACGCCTCAAGCCAATGCATGCTGGCCATGGTATCAAGCTCCCCCTTCCCAAAGTCATGTATGACGTCGTTGGAGATATCAAAAATGGAGAGAGATGTAAGTATATACAATCGAAGCGAAACCCAACCCGCAAACGCGGAGCTCGACTACAGAATTTGTATGAAAACCGCCATCGCAGCTACGACAGCGGCGGAAACCTCCAGCAGAAGCGGCGGTCTCTGACGAAAGCCCGAAGAAGTGCTTATCGGGACGGTCTGATTCACAAACGCCGGCCCACAACCCAAATCGATCAGTTGCGCCGCCTGGCTATACACTGCGCTGACAGGCTGACTCCTGTTCGCCGCCGCCGCGTCAAAGATCCCCATCGTCTGCTGCAGACAGCTCGAGCACGTGAGCATGCTCCCGCTCGGTAGTTGCATGCCCAGCGGCAGATAGTAGGTGTAGCTGTCGCTCGGGCTGCTCATGTTGGTGACGGAGTCGGCGAAGCAGTAGTGGTTTGTTTGTGGGTTGCGTAGGCAGCTGGCTTGGTAGAGGGGGGGGTAGGCGATGAGGCCGCTGTAGGCTTGTTGGACGACGGGGTTCTGGCGCTGGAGGTCGGTGCCGCAGTTGGAGGGGTCTTTGAGGGAGGCGGCGAGGGAGGACATGAGGGAGGTGCAGGCGGGGAGGACGACGTGGCAGGTGGAGTCGAGGACGTGGGTGATTGACGAATAGGATTTGGAGGCGGCGAAAAAGGACATGCTGGTCTGAGCGGTGGGTCAGCTGTTTGCCGATTTCGATGGAGGGGAAAAGGGTGGACAAGATGCTTACTTGGAGGAACAGGCTAAAGGGCATGCAGTCTGTAAAGGTCTCGTTGTTGAGAAAGGAGTTCAGGAAGTGAGGACAGCTAGGAGCGGTGAAGTTGTTGCCCAGGCCGCCGTCGAAGGCCTTGGGGAATGAGGAGCTGGCAGCCGGTGCGCTGATTATGGAAGTTGCAGCGGATGATGCAGAGGTGGTTGCGGCGCCGCCCTTTGGACCAATGATCGAGGACAGACCGGTTGCCGTGGATGCAACGGCGGTTGCAGGGGACGAGAATTTGGGACGATGAGGTGCCGTAGTCATCGACCCCAGCGCCGTTGTGGAGGCTTGTGCGGCCGACTGGGACGACTGGAAGAGGTCACCACCTCCATCGCGACGTATTAGATCGAACTGGGGTGGGGAAGACCGGTCGAAGAGGATTTCTTCACTCCGTACGAATTTCCCGAGAGCTTTCCTCCCACGCAATGCCTCAGCGTTCACACAGAACATTGATATCACCAGCAAGAGGACTATCGAGCCCTGGTTACACGAGTTTTCTGAAGTCCAGAGGCTTCTCCATCTCCGTCGACCTGGTCGCGGCCTCGGCCCCTGTCCTCCAACATTTGTCGCATGCCGTGTGCCCGTCGGTAGGGAAAGTCCCTCTAGGGCTTCAGGTGAAAGATAAGTTATCCCTCGCACGTTGTTAAGCGTATCCACCTTTTCAATCATCTTCACCTTGAAGGTATCCTTGTGTCAAGCATGGCCAGTCCGTGCCTTCCAGCTTCTCGCCCACTGCGACCTGAAGGAGACGCACCAGATATGGGTATTGCTGTAAAGGTGGTCTTGAGCTTGGGGAATTTTTCTAACTTTGCCGTAGTAAGGAGATGCTGATCAGCAGTGTTGCATGTGAGATTGTTGAGCAGGAATGCCGATACCGCCGTCGCCCAAGACAAATCCCGGGAGCCCTACAGAAGAATTTCGACAGGACATAGAACAGGAGCACGCGACCCCCTTCTTCGAGTCAGACAACTGGCACCAGTAGTAGCAGTGGTCAGGTCCGAGATGTTGGAGTAATACCAAAGTGGAGACGGCCATGATATTATGGCACCCCACCGGGCTAGCTCGCAGATGAGGTGTGGAGCGGACTGAAGCTCGATCGAATGCGGCTGCTTGCTGCACGCTGCACGCTGGAGCAAAGGGCGCTTGCAACGCCTGTGCGCATACCAGTCATTTGTGGCTGTCCAGGTTGGGTAGAAGCCGTCAGTCAGTGCGGGTTACTTGCATGAAGCTATTAGTAGTAGCTCCGTAGTACAGGGCGTAGTCGTACAAGTAGTAGTAGTTCGGATGTGGATGAAGTGTCGAAGGAAAGCTTGCCCGAGTGGTTGGCCGGCTACTTTAGATACAGTATTCGAGGCAAGGAATGGCGCCAATCGGCTCCTTCATCAGAGCCTTTTGATGCAGCGCTGAAGATATCAGAACAATATGCACTATCAACACATACTTACGGAGTCACGCAGTCTCTGCCTCTGCCTCTCTCACGACGTCGCTGACCTTTCCGCGTCACTATCCAGTATTCACCTGCGGAGCATTTGACGCCACAAAGAGTCTTCCACTTCCGAGTCGCCCTCAATACGACCGCATATAATGCCGGGTCCGTTTGCGCGTCGTGGAAAGTCAAGGCGAGATATCCATCAATAGAGTTTCAGGCCGTCAGAGCCCATCGCAGTCAAGATCCGGATAGCGCGTCGTAGTCGGTCTTAGAGTACATTTGGCACGGCTGGGGGCCGTAAGGCTACTTTAGCCAGCGAACCCTGGTTGGCGATCGGCGAACCGTTCCAAATTGGACGCCCGAAGGTTGATTCAATCCAGAAACATGCATCCAGTCGCCGAGAGAAGCAACTGTTCGGTCAGACATCAGGTGCACGCACCGCATTACCATGTGCCTTTGATCACCTGCTCCAAGACACTGTTGTGATTCCAGGGGACCACGAGAACTTCTGTCATGGTTCATCGATTGTGACTCGTCTGCTGCTGACTAGGTAAGATTAGATGTTCATCAATCCGGCAATCCGACAACCGTAGCGCCTGGGTCCAATAAAGCCCACATGCGCCGTCGATTACGCCTCGAGCCGCCTCGATATCGCCTACCGTCACCATTGTAGGGCTCATTCGGAAGCTTCCGCTTGGCACTTGCTGGACTCATCGCAGGTTTCACCCACCCCGGACGAGGCGCCGAAGGATGGGGGAAGGTGAAGCCTGCGATTGCCATCTTCGACTCCATGGTCGGTCAGAGTCGAGCTATGAGTCTTGCCAAGATACTCTCGGATTGCTATGTGATCGACCATGACTGCATGAAGCAGAGCTCCTGAAGGGATTTGTTATGAGCCGCTCGGGGCGTTGATCGTAGTACTCGTACTCGATCTCTCTTGACCATCCCTGTCGTTGCTGCCCAAATCCGCTCCAGTCGTGCAATTCTGGTCCCTGGCAGTGGCTCATCGCCATGGCGGCAGAGCGCTTCGAGACAAGGTACCCGCTGATTAGATGCGATCGCATCTACACTTTGACAGTCGAGGTTCCTGACGTTTGATGACCAGTCTTCAAATTTGAGAGCGTCGTTTCTATCTTCGGCTGCGAAGTCCAAGCCAGCATTAAAAAGGGGACTAAATTATCTATCCTACTCGCGTAATGACACCCATCTACATGCGCGCGCAAGCCCCACGGTGCTGTTGCAGATGCTCCGATGCTACCTGGACAGCTCGTCTCTTCCCTCCCCAACCAGCCACCGAGCCGTGTCTGGGTCCCAAATGCCGTAGGTGTGTGTCTATGCAAAGGTATGCCTGCCGGCGCACCCGGACCCCCATTTACACCCTATCCTCGGCAAAGTCAACCACTTCGCAGTCATCCTCGAAGAAATCCGCTCCCTCCAAGCCCTCGCCGGCTGGTCGCTCTTTCGTTCGCTTGCGCCGTGTCGTAACCACAAATTGCTGCCCATGGTCTTCGTCCCCCTCCACGCTGATAAGATTCTCCAGTGGCGCTCCCTGATTCTCGGGCTCTGCATCCTCTACCGCAGCTGAACTCACGTTGATCCTGACCGCTGAGATGGGCTCACCGAATACCCAGGGTCTAGATTCGGTTTCATGCTCGTTTGCAGTAATGTCGTCGTCAGCATCATAAAGATAGAAGCTTATGCGGCGATCGGTGTGGAATGGCTGATACGGACTATATGATCTCGAAGTCAGAATAGAGACATATTTCATCTCCTAGACGTGTCCCGAGGCTCGTGGGACATTCAGAAGGGAATAAGAAATGCTCGGAAGGATAACCTACGCGTTCGTTTCGATCTCGGCACACGATAATGGATGCGGAGCTTGAAACTTGCCTGCAGGCTGATGGCTCTGGTTTGAAGCTTGCCAGAAGCCACCTAGTGACGGGGCGATAATCTGCCTTCGATTATCAATGACTGTTTCGGAACCGGCGTAAGGTTTCCTTGAGGGAGCGGCCGAAGTAGGGATCGTGAACTCCAGTGGTTTGTTTGCAGCGACTGAAGATCGCCTCTTGCCAGCTTTTGGATTGGTGCTTTGCGTGACGCGGTGGATCTTGACCACGTTCCCTCCTGATACAGCAATGAAGCCCTGATTTCTCTGACCAAGCCACCCAACACACCCTGGCAAAACTGGACTCGGGGATGTAGGCAAGGAGATCCTGTTCTCCCCTAGGTGTCGTAGAGAATTGACGGTGCCTGTTGCAGCCCCGACAGATTTGTTAAAGCCAGCTGTCACAGCCTTGCCACTGGTAGCACCTGTCCTAGCGGGTATTGCAAGGTCTCGCCAACCTGCCAACGCACTACCAGCACTCGTGGGCCTGCCACGAACAGCTGCGAACAAGGGCTGTGTTCGGCCAGCGACCACATTGAAAGCAGCACTAATCCTGCTCTCCGGCTGTTCTGAATGTGCGGCAGCATCAAGATCGTGTTCAAGAGAAGTGGGGTTTGTGCCAGCAGCACCAGAGGTACCAGGACGAAGCAAGCGACGTGGAGCAGGCCATTGATAAGAGGCTGGGGGTATGTCATATATGTGAACAGTGCCCCTGTCGGTGATGACAGCCAGTTTCTCACCTCTTGGTTGTGCCCAGACTACGTCTACAATGCTTGCTTCGGTCATGCGTGTAAAACGCTTGACTTCGCGGACGCAAGGTGCCCTGTCGTCAACATCGCGTGTTATACTGTGACCTGCTTCTCTGTGCACCACTCGCAAGAGGCTCCAAACTTGTTGGACGTCACCTTTCGTGCTAGTTGTTGATAAATGAAGGCCGCTCGGAGCAAACGAGACGAAGCTGCAACCATGTGGTACGGAAAAAGTGGCAATGGGTTGCAACATCTTATCTGGTTTTAGCCGCTGTCCTTCGATCAACTTTTCTAGATCAAGTAAAGAGACCGATGTGAGCTGGCTGCTCTTGGGAGTCGAGAGGGTGTCATCTGCGTGAGTGGGCGGAAATGACGGCTGTGCCTGTGGCATCGACGATGGCCGGGCGGTAGAGGAGCTGGAGAAAGTCGGATGATTTTGATCAGGAGGCTTCGACCAGTAGCTGTTCCAGGCTTGCATTCCCTGGCCACCGACCCACCGCGCACCTTTCATCAGTTCTTGTGTGACGTCTCTTGCGACTCTGTTGAGCAAACTATCGACCTCGGGAGTATCAGTCTCGCAAGTGATCGGAGGTTCTGATGGGGCTGTGTGCGAGGTCAATCCTGGAACCTTCTGTGGGGACCGCTCTCCATCAATAACGGCATGCATTGTCTTTTGGACCGAGCTCATAGGCGGTACCACTGCCAGCCATCTATGATTCAGACAGAATATCGGTGAGTCGAGTCGACCACTTCGTCGGGGAGAGGGCGAGGAGGTGTTCCTTGCCTGCGATGAGTCCGATGATATGGATAAGCTGCGAGACCGTTTCTGCGAGGTTCTAGTCCAAAATTTCCCTAGACACTTGAATGAAATGGGCGTCCCCTCGGATCCCCCGGATCCGCTGCTGAATATAAACAACTCACCACTCGCACCCGATCCTGCTACGATGAAGTTACTGCTGGCTTGGATCGTTAAATGGGCTGCAGGTGGGACCGTCCATCCTGAGCGATAATCCTGAGATACCTCGGCTCTGACCTGAGGATTTCTCAACAGAGTCGCCAGATGTCTCTTCGCTTTTAACGAGTAAACATCCACGGTAGTTTGGAAGTAAGCTGGTTCGCCTGCGATGCTGACATCTGCTGCATGCAGGGCGTGAAGCATCGAGCCCGAGGGGTCGAAGACGCTATCCTGGGAATGACTTGTACCGGGTCTCGACTCAGCGTCTGGGTTTGAAGGTTCATAGAGACCATGGACAACGACTGCGACCAATGGACGTAAAGACCGAAGCTCATCGTTTCTCGAAGGGGCTGGAAGTATCCTCGCTGCCAGCACAAGCCCTCGAAGGCCATCAAGAAGCCCGATACGGGTAGGCTTGCTCTTTCCGACGCTGTAAATCTCTAAGCAGTGTCTGAAGCCGATGAGAATGACATCTTCGGTCGCCCTTTGACCCTCGTCACCAGCGGTTGCGAGACTGTCGAACATGCAGCACGAAGCCTTCAACGGCCACGTGTCCTCCAGCTGCGGCCTGGCCGCCCCAAATTCGATCTCAGGCGCCCCATAAAAGTGCGCCTGTGGTTGATGAGGTGGAGGCGGATACGGATCGTTAGGTGGAAACATCGATACAGGTCCGGTTCGGCCAGGAGAGGATCCAAGGTAATCACCAAAGCTTTGGTAACCGTTATTCGGGCGAGCTAACTGCCTGTATGCAGCAAAGGGTGACGCTGGGGGGGAAGCATGGCTAAATCCGCCTCGAGGCTGACCCCTTGGTGGGAAAGCGCTCGGAGGGGAGCCTGCTATGCTGACTCCGTCAACATGTCTATTAGGGGCACCGTTCCCTGGAGGCTCGCTCTTCCTCCAATCGGCAGAAGGGTATACCTCGTGAATTGGACTGTTGGTGTTGGGGGATGCATGTAAGACAGCCAAAACTGGCGAGTTGATGGTCTCTGTGGTTGCTGCGTTCGGCGATGTAGGTATCTGGAATTTTGGCGGTGACGGTGTCCTAGGTGTTCTCCGTATCAGTGTTATGGACGTGTTGTCATCCAGATGAGCGGCCACTGTGGTCATTCCAAGCTCGCCGACTTACAGATCATTGGAAGAAGAACGTATCGCCGTTTCCCTCCCTATGATCTCACCTCCGGCCTCATGCTTTTTCCTCGCTTTCCCCCGCTTGTTGCCACTAGGTCGGGTTTCAAAGTCTTCGTCTCGATACTTGGAGCTGATAAAGTCAGTGCGGTGCTGGTCGATAGACGCTTGCTCTGACGACGAGGGCATTCAACTATGCGCATCCAATCTTCGATTGAACAGATCGCTTGCGGTTTGGTTTCGAATAAAATTCTGCGCTTGTTTTCTCAGATGGCGGAATGGGAAGAAGTAGTAAAGCTCAGTGAGACCAGATCAGGTGGCCTGAGTCATGTGGCCGGGGCTTGGGACGGAACCAGTAAGCAGAGAACGAGCGTGATTCAAGCAGTGTGACAGCCGTCCAATGTGCGGTGGTTGCCGCCTGTTTTCAGACAAAGAAGACGGCGTTGCGCGGATGAAGAGAATCAAGTAGAGGGTGATGGCTTTGCCCCGACACTGCTCGCTCGCTCAGCAACGCGGCAATGGAAGCATCCGCTTGCAGACTGGCAGAATGTGTCAGACGCCCACACCGAAGCTTCGACAAGTCTTGGATCGACAGTCCCAAGCTTTGTTGAGGATGCGCTCAGTAATTGAAGTACTTGGTACTCGGTACTGCTCGAGCAATGCCGGGCAGGCTGCACAGGGCATACGGAATAGCCTGGCGGAGCTACCTACGTCCTCGGAGCTCCAGCCTCTAGCCTCCAGCCGAGAAAGAGGGGCATCTGGCTGAGGTGGGGGTTAGCGTCAGTCATGCAAGGGCTCGTCAACCACAAGCTTCCTGTACTGTACCTACATGTAGAGTAAGGTAAAGTAAGGACATGTACCAATGGAAGTAAAGTAAGTAGGTCTGAGTACAACTACTCTACCGTAGCACGTCTGCAGTAGCAGGGGCACAGGCTTGAAGAAGCCTCAAGAAGACACTTTTCTTCTGCTCGAATCGCTTCTACTACCTGCTGTCTTCAGTGACCCTTCAACGCATACTGCCCACCCTTGACCTGTCAGCGATCCTGTTGACATAGCCACTCATGTGCCCCTATCGTCAATCATCACCCCAGATCCATCGCATGCATAAAATTAGAACTGATTAGCGCAGCAAGAGCGCATGTACCGTTCATCAAACAAGGCCTCCTTTGTCCAAGTCTTCAACCAGTGCCTTCCGTTTTACGCCGACCCAACTCCTCTTCAGCCTTCTCTAATCGACCTTTGACATCTTGAAGCTCTCCTTGAAGGCTCTTGATGTATTCGATGGCCATTTCAACTGTGCTGGCCTTGCTGTTGCTCTGTTGCGCCGCCGTCCCTGTCAGCATTGCATCCGCGGGCCGTATCACACTTTCCTCTTTGCCACTGGCATTGGGTGATTTCCCCTGAGCTCCGTTCATAGATGGCGTAGACGGCGGTAGCAAGGCTGCTATCTCCTGCAATGCGGTGTTAATGCGATTGCGACGACCTTGCTCCGCGAGCTTGTGCGACGTGCGTTTTGAGGTGAGGTTGGTCGAGAGAGTCTCAGGATATGATACACCGGGCAGATGGGTGCCCTCAAGGATGTTTTGATAATTCGATTTGGAGGCTAGAAGTAACGCCGATGTTTCAGGTGACACAGTTGCTAATGGATGAAGTCAGCGGAGGTACACATAGACGTCGAATCTTGGCAGGCGGTAGGTTTGAGAGGGGCATTGACGTACCGCCTTCGGGGAGGAGAGGCTTAATGCTGGGTGAGATCCTGGGCCTGAGTGCTGGGCTGACTTGCACCGAGTTACTGCTATTTCTTTTCTTGCTTTCCCGGGCGCTAGTCCTGGACTCCACGCGTTTACCGGCTTTTGGGCCTCCGGGTGATGCCAGGGCACCAAGCTGAGGACTAGGGAAAACGGAGCTACTCGCTGTCAGGGGAGCGCTCGTCGTTCCATATCTGGGCGTCTTCTGCCCTGATTGGGTAGGTGTTGCATGGTCATCATTGGCTTCAGCTGTATTGATAGGGGCCAGAGTCGGTCTTGAGGCCTTCACTGGCTCTGGTAGAGCGACGTTTTCTATGCTCTGCTCTCCATCCATTTCCGTGAGTGATGCCTGTTCCTTTAAATGCGAAGGCCTATGTTTCTGAGCGGACCCTTTCGCCGCTTGTTTCCTGATCTTCATCAGCGAGGCGGGCGTGGCAGGCTCCTCACTATTGCCGCTAGTAGAGGCGGCAATTGAAGCATGTTGCTTTGCCAGGAGAGATGGCGATCTGCTGGTAGTACTAGATTTTGGAGTAGCAGGTGGCGGCATCAGAACCTCCGACAAAGATTCGGGAGAGATAGACTCAGTTTCGGAGCTGTCTTGACTGTAAGGGAGAGGATGCTTTCCGGTTTTGTTGGACGAGATGACGCCTCCACTCATCTTTTGAGCTTCTTCAATGATTCCAGAGACCTCCTTAGGCGGTATTGACGTGCTTGACGGATACTTTTTCTTATTCTGCGGTTTCATGGCCGGGGATTGCTTAACCGATCTGGCAGGGTTCTTCTGCGTTGGCATGGTCTTTCTGCGTGTTTTGCGAGGAGGTCCTTGGCCAGAAGCAGAGGAAAGAGGATTGTACTCGAGACTGAGGTCAACTGGAGAGGTCGTGTCAGATGTGTCTGAGCTACGCAGAGCTCCATAGACTGAAGATTGGTTGGCTTGATTCCTTGCTTCCAGCGCGGGCGACGTCAAGGGACTAAAACTGTCCCCTGGAAGCGCGAGGTCGTAACGATATTGAGTATCCAGAGGCGTAACCGCAGGCGATACCAGTGGTGTGAAAACCATCTATTTGTCTTGTCAATTCTGATGCTAGATATCGCTCAATGTAGTGGGTTTACCTGGTCTCTTTGACTCCGCTGGTAATACTCAAATGCCTGTGGCTGCTGATGCACCGGAGTGTGGTAGTAGCCGGGCATTCCTCCGTGCATCTCGATACTGTTCGGGGTAAGCGGGACCATGCCTGGATGATATTGGCGCTGTGTCTTGATGTGCGCGTGTGGATGCTGGCTCTCGTGGAATTGCTCTCTGGACATTGGCATGTTGAAAAGCTGGCCCATGCCATTGTAGCTCATCAGCGGGTTTGAAGTCGGCTGTTGCGGCTGCTGAGACATGTGCGCAATGCCAAAGTCTACCATAGCAGGAGCATTCTCCATTGTAGCGTCCATGGGCGTATCCGCATCCACATCTTGTCGGTCGGTTCGTCCATCATGAGCCACACGCTCAAAGGATGGGAAGTCAAGCTGGAGATCCCCGAACTCGAGGAAGTTGCCGAACTCATCGTCTGGAGCGGATACTATGGGAGACCATCGTGTGGTCGAGGTTTGGTTCATCACGTTTGACTCGTAGGTATATCCATTCGCACAGCGGGGGTATAGGCGTTCGTCTAAGCTCCAGCTTTGGAATCTATGACTGGCAGCGGGGAGTCTGGACTGCGTAGGTTCGAGCAGGGCCGCGTGTGGCCTGCGCGGGTTGAAGACTTGGAGTGTCACAGTCTCTTTGTGGTAGAGAGTGGTTGTATGGAAGTCTCAGTGAAGTGAAGGCGTCCCAACATCCATGCGACTGCCGTTCCAGACTCGAGGGCCGAGGGGTATCGAACTCCTCGGGCGCTAGAGCAGACCTTCACCCGCGCTTGTGTCTCGCCTAGTGTAGCCAGAGTGGTCATCCGCCCAATCACCTGGTCCTTCTTCGTGCATCCAGAGCAACGCCTCTAGTGGCTTTACGTGACCGTAATTTCACATCGTTGCTATGGTGGCGTGGGGAGAGAGAGGCAGTTGGAAGAGTGTGAGAGTCTTCCTCATCACGTGGTGCATCTCGTGCCGACGACATAGCAGAGCAAGGCGTTGTCAGTTCGCTCCACTCAGCGGCATCGCCATCCGTCCGAGATCATCTATATATCCCATAACGTGGATTGGAGAAGTTCCGAGTTTCCTAGGAGCAAATTTGTCATCGATCCTGTATATTATCATCTAAAGCTTCGAGCCAGCTCTACCATTAGATGTTATTCTATGTGAAAGCGAGGTACAAGCTAATCAAAGCTCCATCAGCAGAATATGGGACCCCTATAATGATGCCACCCTACTCGTATATCTCCTGTCCACTCGATCCCGCCATCGACACTCAACACTCAGGCAGGCACTGTACGCAGACTTGCGTGGTCCCTGTCGGCTTGAATATAGCCCCGTCGAGGTTTTCGTTTTCGCAGTGATAGTGATCTGCTTTGTCGACTGCGGTGCAAAGATAGGGACAGTCTTTGATCTCAATGGCCTTGGCTGCGCAGGCTGTTTGATACCGGATGCCGTCGTCGAAACGCACACTTGGTGGGCACGGTGGGTTGTAGGGATCAATGGCCGTGCAATTCGACTTGTCGCTTGCGCTAGATGCGGCGACCTTGCGGGAAGGGTAGAAACAATGGGTGCATTTGTATTCTATGTCCTTTTTCTTCGGGACTGAGACACTATTGTCATGGTCGTAGCACTCCCCAAGGTTTTCCCCTACACCGTAGCCGCAGAGGTACGGACACTCGTAGGCAAGCCGAAAGGACAGGCCGCACTCGAACCGAAGAAGAGCGCCAGTAGCATTGTCCTTCGTCGAGGGCATAGTGCCCACAAAGGGATCCAAAGCTGTACATGTTGGACGGAGAGTCGGGGGTGGTAGGCTAGTCGTAGTAGTACCTATTGATAGCAAGTTGTCCTTGGTCGGTAGAAAGCTGCTCGTCGGAGGGAGAGTCGAGTGTGCTAGGCTAGTCGTAGTAGTACCTGTTGATAGCACTTTATCCTTGATCGGTAGAAAGCTGCTCGTCGAAGGGAGAGGCGAGTGTGCTAGGCTAGTTGTATTGGTACCCCTTGTTGGTAGAAAGCTGTCCTTGGTCGGTAGAAAACAGTTCAATGTTTGATCGCAAGGTGGTAAACAGTGCTGGCAGATATAAGGGTAAAGGCCCGCTGGTCCTGGTCCTGTAATGTTGTGATCAACACACACCTTCGCAGCACCTCCATTGAAACAGAGCCATGGACACTCAGCAACGGTAGCTTTAGTGACTCCACAATCAAATCTGAACAATGTACCATCACTGGCTGGACCAGATTGCGCCGGACCCTCTGGATCCACTGTTATCCCAGGTGCTACGCTTATGCAGGCCGAAGAAGAAGCCCCAGTTGCAGAAGGCAAGGACAGCACGCTGCTTGTGATAGTACATGTCGTTGACAGAGAGCTGCTTGACGGTTGATCGCAAGGTGGTAAGCATTGATGGCAGATAAAGATACGCTGGCCCAATGGTTCTGTAGCGTTGTAATTAGAACACACTTGCACACCACCTTGAATGTAACAGAGCCATGGGCACTCAGCTACGGTAGCTTTAGTTTCTCCACAACTGTTTCTGAACAATGTGCCACTTTCGTTGTGTGCCGGACCTGATGGATCCACGGTTAGCCCAGGTGTTCCGTGTATGCAGGTCGGAGAAGAAGCACGAGTAGCAGAAAATGTACTCGAAGATTCGTGATGTGACTTTGTGGGCTTGTGGGAAGGTGAGCCTCGTGGGCTCTTCCATCTCCGATAGACGAATGCTGAGGAGGTACCGTCGAGGAAGGAATCTGGCACACGTCCTTCTGGCTCCATCGGCGTTAGCTTAGGATGCCCCATATACCCCGAATGGACGGGCTTTGGTCTCCGATGCTTCGGAGTGGGTGAACCTTGTGGAGCGGTCCACCTTCGATGTATCTGATATAGGGAGGCATCATGGAAGTTATCAGGCAAGTGTCCCTGTGCCTCAATAGACATTGTTTCGTGGTCTGCCATGGGTCCCCCCTGGGCAGGGCTCGGTCCATAGTGCTTCGGAGCAGGTGAGCCATGCACTGGACTAGGTCTACGATGCTTTGGAGTAGGTGAACCGCGTGGAGAATTCCATTCCCGGTCTTTGAGCTCGACTTGATGGATGGTCTGTGTAACGGTGTGCACTGATTCAGTAGCTTGGGTAACAGTGGTCTCAGGAAAGCTAATTGCTGCTTTTGATATGTCCTATGTCGACATCAGTACGGGAACCTCAAGACAATAACCTTTCAAAGCTGCTTTACCGATGGTTGGGAATCAGCTATGGAAACCCCGTTAGAGGTGGATGTCACGGCCACATTGCAATGTGCCCCAACGACAAGAACGAAGAAGACAGTGAGAGAGGAGAGCACCAGCATCTTGCCGGTTTGCAAAGTAAGGTGTGTCAGGCTGTAGCGGCTGTGAGTTATAAGGACAGGAAGTTTGATATCGAACGAATGGCGAGGGCTGCGAGATGAAGCAGCAGAACGAGTGGGGGGAGATTGAGAAAGGGAGGAAATAAAGCTGCGGATGTAAAGTACTTGGATACTTATGTGCTGTGGTGACTTTCACGAGCCCCACATCTTGCCGCTCCGAGCCCTGTGGATCAATAAACCAATACCCACTTCCGTCATCATCGCTAAGCCAGAGCCAGGTAAAGTAGAATTTGATTACTCGACTTTTGAAGTGGTCTACCTACACGCCTATCAACGCTCGTGCTTGCAATACTAATGGGTACATGCGTAAGGAAGGCAGAAGCTACTTCGATCTCGTAGACGAGAAACGTGTAAGAGCTTTTGCAACAGCGAAGTCAAGTATTACGAGAATGCCCCACATGTGGTATCGTATGCCGAACACCTGCCTCTGATTTAGTCGACCTCCTCCATTGCACTCTCACCCGTGGCCTCAGCTGGAGCCTCGGCCTCTTCTTGAGCCTTCTCCTCGCTCGTCTCGGCTTCCTCATCCACGTTGAGGCCAAGCGAGACAAGCTTGTGGATACGCTCAGCAAAGCCAGCTGGCTCGTCGATGGTGAATCCGGAAACCAAGAGGGAGGTCTCGAAGAGCAATTGGGTGATCGACTTGACGGTACGGTCGTTCTCGCCGTCAGCCTCCACCTTCTTCTTGAGCTCCTTGATGATAAGGGATTTGGGCGAGATCTCGAAAGTCTTCTTGGACGACATGTACGAGCTCATGGAAGTATCGCGGAGGGCCTGTGCTTTCATGATACGCTCCATGTTGGCGGACCAACCGAATTGACCGGTACGGATGGCACAAGGTGACCCAGTAAGCTTGTGGCTAACCACCACTTTCTCGACCTTGTCACCGAGAACGTTCTTCAGGGCCTTCGCCAGGCCTTCGTATTCCTTCTCTTCGGCCTCACGCTGCTTCTTCTCGTCGTCAGTCTCCTCAAGCTCGAAGTCCTTGGTGATATCGACAAGCTTCTTGCCATCGAATTCCTTGAGCTGAGTCATGGCGTACTCATCGATGGGATCGACCAGGAAGAGAACTTCGAAACCCTTCTCCTTCAGCGAGTCGAGGAACGGGGATTTCTGAACAGCCTTGAGGGACTCGCCAGTGATGTAGTACATGTTCTTCTGGTGCTCCGACATACGAGTAACGTAGTCAGCGAGGGAGGTGGTCTCCTCACCAGACTTGGTCGAGCTGAAGCGAAGGAGCTTGGCAAGGGCTGGACGGTTCTGCGAGTCTTCGTGGATACCAAGCTTGATGTTCTTGCTGAATGCGGTGTAGAACTTGTCGAACTGCTCGCGGTCCTCGGCGATCTCATTGAAGAGCTCGAGAGTCTTCTTGACAATGTTCTTCTTGATCACCTTCATGATCTTGTTCTGCTGTAGGGTCTCACGTGACAGGTTGAGTGGAAGGTCTTCCGAGTCAATCACGCCCTTGACGAAGCTCAACCACTCAGGGATCAGATCTGTAGCATCATCGGTGATAAAGACACGACGGACGTAGAGCTTGATGTTGTTCTTAGTCTGTTTGTACGTTAGCATGATTGCTCCAAAAAGCCAAAAGCCACTAGCGACAGGGTCTGTCCTGAATGTATCACCGCGGATAGGAGTAGCGCAAGGAAATAGAAAGTCATACCTTCTTCGATTCGAATAGATCGAACGGAGCTCGCTTGGGAACAAACAGGATTGCACGGAACTCCAATTGTCCCTCGACCGAGAAGTGCTTGACAGCGAGATGGTCCTCCCAATCACTGATTCCGTGTTAGTAGACAGACTCAAATTACACGATGCGTCCACTTACTTCGACAACGATTTGTAGAACGCTCCATACTCCTCCGATGTGATGTCCGCAGGGTTGCGAGTCCAGATTGGCTTGGTCTTGTTCAGCTCTTCTTCCTCGATCTTTTCTTCCTTCACCTAAATGAACATCCGAGTCAGTTTCTCTTCAACTAGCAAGGGGACAGACTTGAGCACCTTCTTGGTCTTCTTCTTCTTATCTTTCTCCTCTTCCTCGTCATCATCGACCTCCTCGATCTTGGCCTTCTTCTCTTCGTCTTCTTCTTTGGTCTCCTCCGCGTCTTCGTCCGGGACCTCTTTTTCCGTCGTCTTCAGGACATGGAGATAGATGGGGTAGGAGATAAATTCGGAGTGCTTCTTGACGACCTCCTTGATCTTGCTCTCATTCCTGTTGAGAATTAGAGGGTCAGCAAATCTCTACCAAGAACAATCAAGAAGATAAGACATGCGCAAGAGCACAGTCCTTAGTTCACACAAGGTATAGGATGCTACCCACATGTAGTCGGACTGTTCTTCCTTCAGATGCAGGATGATCTTGGTACCACGACCGAGCTGTTCGCCCTCCTCATCCTGCTCGAGGGTGAAGGTACCACCAGCGCTAGACTCCCAGATATACTGCTCGTCATCATTGTGCTTCGAGACAACGGTAACTCGATCGGCAACGAGATAGGCAGAGTAGAAACCGACACCGAATTGGCCAATCATGGAGATATCAGCACCAGCGGTTAGGGCTTCCATGAATTGCTTGGTGCCGGAACGAGCGATGGTCCCCAGGTTATTTACGAGATCCTGAAACGTGTCAGACAAGGTAGATGTGCAAGCATCTGTGAAGTACTTACAGCCTTGGTCATGCCAATACCAGTGTCACGGATGGTGAGAGTCTTGGCTTGCTTGTCAGGGATGATATCCTGTCTTGTGCATTAGCGAAGGCATTCCCCTGTTTGCCAGCAGGATACTTACGACACGGAGGTCTTTGCCCGAATCGAGCTTGCTTGGGTCTGAGAGTGCCTCATAGCGAATCTTGTCTAGCGCATCGGAGGAGTTGGAAATGAGCTCTCGCAGGAAGATCTCCTTGTTGCTGTAGACCTATGACAGGATTAGCAGTCGTTCTGAGTATTAGATACTTCCCAACATACAGTGTTGATGATAAGTGAGAGGAGTTGGGAGATTTCCGCCTACAGTCATGTCAGTAAATGTTTAGATGTGTGGGAGATTTGTACACAGACCTGAAACTCGAACGTCTCGCCAGGCATCTTTGCGGTAGTTGATTAAAGAGTCTAGATGAGGAAGGTACAGTTCTCTGTGCAATGCAATGTCAGCCTGGGTGAATGTATGTAAGTGGGTGGTTTTGAAAGGTGATGAAAGATGAAGCTGAGCTACGGCGCGCCAGTCTGAAAAAGAAATTTCGAGAATCACTAGATCACATCCTAAGCCCCTTATAGTCCGCCGTACACATCTGGCTAAACGTCGGGACTTGAACCCGCCCTTTCTTGTTCAACCCATGCGAGCCATGTGGAATCAGTCGCTCCGTTGATCTAGTTGCAAACTGAAGGTAGTTTCAGAGACAAGAAATGCGAGTACCTTGGATATCCGTTGCAAAATCTTGTAGCTGACTTTGCTGTAAACCGCGATGCCTTCCAATCGGTTCCATGGGTACCTGGGGCAATCCGGTTTGCTTCGACCTTCCTGATAATGCTTCATCGTGAAGTGTCATATCATTTTCGATCGTGGCAATGTCTCTGCCTCCTTGTGATGGCAAGAGTCTGCGAGAAGTTACAACAAAAAGAGCACAAGCAAGAGTGCATGTCCAGGGTCTGCTAAGGCACGAGCACCTTCCTTTGTGGCCTTGAAGAATGTCGCAACGAAATGATGATGGGCAAGCCTACTTACCAGTGGCTACCATACCTGAAGGAGCAGAAATGTCCAAGTGTAGCACGACTGGTTCCAATGACCCAGAGGGTGTGACAAAGGAGAGATATGAAGCGCGATTACTCTATAGCTTGACGACTCGGCGGCAATCGGTGCCAACTTCAAAGACTGGAAGGAGAAGAAGAAGTTCGCACTTCAGTACTTCCACCTATACCCATCTTATCCTTGTCTATGCAGAACAATCTTTGAATGGCATATCTACGCCAAGACAAGCGCCTGATATGCGGAATGGGCAATAGTGCTGTAGAGAGATGTACCTCCCAGTCTCCTCGAAATCGTATCCGTGTTGTGATACCTTCCTCCTCTTACGCCAGCAATGGTTAATTCACTTTTCAAATAGGTTGCTAGATAAATATGGAACTCAGCTTCTTCTCCATCTTATGTCGTCCACCATTAGTCTGAAGGCACTGGCAAAAATCTTATATTAGCCTTCAGGGGGTCTACATCAAAAAGGGAAGTCACGACTTAGACACAACGCTCTACAGTATACATAAGAATGCCGCCCCATTCACCTTCATGGGAAATCTCCTGTCATCGAGCTTCTACTTGCAGACAAGCGATCACACTCAGCATCTTGAGCTATACAGTACTCTCCAATTGCCGTCATGCCCGCTGACTGTAATCAGTCGCCAAGAGCTGCCATAGAAAAATGGCTTTCGCGTACTGAACATAGTGCTGTTTCAAGCGAACCTCAAAGAACCAGCAACCTTCGGACACGACGCAGCAAGACCGAGCGATCATTCCATCGCAGCCAACAGCTGTCTGCTACCATACCAGGAGGCGACGGGCATAGCCATGTTAGACCATTGCGTGCCAGCGCAAAGAAGATAGTCTCTCGTATCTACCCCGCTGCGTACTCAGCCCGATGCCAGCCTATGACGCTGATATGTTTTAGATGAACATCATAGTCGGATATCCGGCCGGCATGAAGTAAGCCTAGCTGAGCGATTAGGTCTTCACGCGCCTTTCCGTACGTTCGAGGATGGCGATGCCGGTGGCGAATTAGGCCACGGTACCGATGCTACACACCGTAACGCAAAACGAAGACGCACCGTGTCATCCAGCTCGCTACTTGAGCCAGCAGAGATCGACCCTGGGCTCGGACAGGAACATGCGGAGGGTGAAGGTCTGTGCAAACCTAGAGCAGGAACGAAGGGCTACTCATTTCACGACGGTGGCATCAGTGGTTCTGAGGGGGGCTCCAAGCCATCGAACTCCCCCACTCCAAAGCCGAAAAGCTACGAGAGACGCTCCCGACACAAGACACGAGAAGATAGGTACGACTCAAAGCAAGACGGGAAAAGACCTGCAAAGAAGCAGAAGAAGACTGTTGCCGCAGGAAAGGACAGAAAGCGGATACGTAAAGCACAGTCTGGAAATACTCTCATGCATGACTTTACTGCATCAAATGTGGCCCAGGACCGCCTGACGGTGAGCAAGCTTGCAGCATCTATGATTGCCCCAAGACATCTTCGAAGTATCTGACTTTGCAATGCAGATTAGGCCTGCTGCATCGCTTGGACTATTCGGTAAAGGTCGCGCCTCCTCGCCGGTACGAAGAAAGGGCTGTGAGTCGGTGCTCAAACTCCTTCTCTAGCCGTTACTAAATATCAGGGCGCAGTGCCTGATCTCACATTCTCGGAGATGACTTTTCTCAATTCGCGGAGTAAACAGCCAAAGGCGACCGAACGGCAGGCCGCTGAGAGAACTAAGCGGCAAAAGAAAGATAAGACGGAAAATACAGAGGCAGCGATCTCGAGATATTTCACCTCCAAGTGCCCGAGGGCTAATCCTGGTCCAGGGACGGGCGGAAGAGCTGATATGGCGGGCGTTGATCTTCCACCCGAGAATAGTTATGATGTTCGCCGTCTCCCGTTGTCATCATTGCCTCATGTTGAGCTACCAGACAGACCTTTCTTGGGCTTCGGAAGCTCTGGTGCAAGCCTCACCTCTCCTATCAAGCGAGGCAAGCATTGTGGTACTCCCCACGGGAGGTATCGGCCGTCGTTAGAGAATAAATCTACTGATGATTCGACAAGCTACTACACTTGGTCACGTTCCGCCCACTCTATTTCCTACGCACGGACACCAACTCACCGTCATCGCTCGCGAAGCCTGCGGATAGGGCTGGCGTCACCTGAATCTGTTCAAGCAAGCCGGCTGGAAAGAACGAGCGTTGCTCCACCTGATCTTGCAGTACCAGAGCGTGCAGGCCACGGCTCCATGCGTAACGCTAGTTTGGGTGAACGCGCTGGGGCAAAAGACATTATTCATAGGGAAACACCTAATCATCGAGAACGCATCAATTGCAAGGAGCCCGTGTCGCCAGCAATAAATACTGAAGACGCATACGCAACAGCAGCGGTTGGTGATACAGACGCTGTAAACTTGGACAGGGTCGTTTCGGGTCAGTCATCTAGGAAGCATGTACCCAAGGAAGACAGTGCCCAGAACAGACCACAAAGTGAGGCCCAGTCGCTTGGAAAGATTCCCTTGGTAACAAACTTTGCCTGCAAGACATCGCGCTCATTCGATTCAGCTCTGGAACATCTGCTTCACGCAGGTCAGAAAGTGTTTGGATCATCTGCGCCGCCTCGAAACGCCATAGACGTCGCAGTCCAGCACCGTCCGGCAGTCGAATTCGAGAACGGCCCTTCGGCGACGCCTACAATTCGAGCCAGTCAGCGCGAGGATGCCACTACACCAGAACGCGCCTATCACTTTCCGACAGCTCGAATATCCTATCAGGGTCCCTCAGACAGAGCACCTAATCAACCCACCCATGCATATCCTCAAGGACAACAGTGTCGGGAAAGCCGAGATTCCGCGTATGCTGCGATCACCCAGCTGACTTTACCTCGCATTATACACAAACCAACGAAACCCCGATCATATGGCTCTACAGCAATAGACTTCAGTCGTTCTGCCGAGAGTCGAGCGCATTCTGGCGGCGCATGGAACGCATATCAAAATTTGTACCAAACGCAATTGATGGCTATCTCAAACGACAATTATCTGAGCGAAGACGGACTACGAGGCTTCGGAAGTTGGGATGGAGAGCCATCTCTTGACCGGCGTGCCTCATTTCAGGAGGTACCTTACGGCGCCGAATATCCTAGCGAATGGGAGAGGTCGCCAGACTGGTTCTCCGAGAACAACGATCCAGAGCAGATCGTGTGCGAGGAAGCGAATTTCGCGTCACCGCTTGAGCAGTCGATGCCCTTCAAGGACGAAGATCCTCCAATCGATGGAATCGAGTCTGACGCTGGGAGGCAGTGGGAGACAGGTGACAACGCTTTCAATCCTTACCCGAACGGTCCGGCTTTCAATGCTCGACAAGACATTGGTGATATGTCTGATACGAAGTTGGCTTCCGCGAATCTTGGGCCCATACCCACCATAGTCGCAAATTCTCCAACATATACGACGGAAGCAAGATTGATGGGTAAGGAGATGGAACATCAATCACATGCACATTTCGGGGACTGGAGTGAAGGTGTCAAACGGCGGACTAGCTATTTAGCAGTGGATCAGGTTGGACATTTGTCGGATTTTTGGAAACCGAACAGACTATACTAAGGTGGCGCTATTAGTACACCTGTAAGTTTACACCGCGAATGTATGGAATTTCACGGCGACCAGTGGGCGTTGTATACTCATAATGGTCTTTACTAAGGTAGCTCAAAGATTTTCTATCAGGTTCACTCGGGCAATTCTTCTCCAACCCGAGTGGCTCCATCCGATGCTAAACGATCCGTCCAGCTACTGTATCAAGAAGCCTCGTTTCATATGCGGATCCTCAAGGCTGAAATACAACTCTAAGGTGGGCTAGGAATAGGAATGTCAATGTTCCGTGAGCTTTGACCACTACACATGTACAATGACGAAGGCGGGGAATATCCTTCGGATGTCCGATATCCATAAGCCTACATCTCCTCAGTCATCATCGTCCTTGTTTAAGAAGCCAGAGTAGAAGCGAGGACTAGATTATGTGGGATGCTCTCTAAGGCTCAGACCCAATCTCAAGACACTTTTGCAACAGTTCAGATCTTAACACCAAAAGTACTAGTCAACCCCCGTCATCTAGATCTAGAAAATAGAAATCTATGACAATTCGGCTAGCCCATCTGAGATACAATGACCTCGCTGGAAGGTAAAGTCTTCGCCATCACGGGCGCAGCGTCCGGGATCGGACTGGCTACAGCGCATCTCCTGGCGGCTCGAGGAGCGTCTCTATCTATCGCCGACATCCAGTCCGACGCCCTGTCCGCTGCCACAGAGTCTATTCAGACAGCCACACCATCAGCGAAGTTGCACCATCAGACAGTCAACGTCGCCGATAGCGGTAGCGTCAATGAATGGCATGACGCTATCATAAAGCATTTCGGCCAGCTCGACGGTGCGGCTAATCTCGCAGGGATCATTGGCACCTGGAAAAGGATTGAGGAGACGGAGGATGATGATTTTGACAGAGTCATCAGTGTCAATTTGAAAGGCGTGTTCAACTGTGTTAGGGCGCAATTGCAGAGGATCAAGGGCAACGGTAGTATTGTGAACGCAGCCAGCGTCGCTGGGATGGAAGGATCCGCTACTCTTGCACCGTACTGTGCGAGTAAGGTAAGCAACGGTCCCAAAAGGATTGTGAGAAGCTGAAATGTGCTGACGTTGGGGCTGGAATAGCATGGTGTTATCGGCTTGACCAAGAGTGCAGCTACGGAGGTTGGAGGTAGAGGGCTTAGAGTCAACTGCATTGCTCCGTAAGTCAATTGCATTTCTTCTCAATCCCGCACTTGGATTCTTTCAGCCGCCGACACCGAATGAGGCCTTGTTGATGTGGAGGTACAGCGGACCGATCGAGACACCGATGACGGCGAACGTTGATTTCAATAACCCGAAAATCATTGCGAAAGTGCCATTAGGAGGCAGGCCAGGACAGCCACAAGAGGTGGCCAAACTGATAAGTTTCCTGTTGAGTGATGAGAGCAGCTACACAAGCGGATCGGTTTATGTCATTGATGGGGCTTGGAGTACTTGACCGGCACCTTTATTCCGGGGAAGTAACTTGAAAGAGATAGATAGCGCACGCATGTAGACTTTGATAGCTTCAAAAGATTCGCAGATCAAAGATCGAAGCTACAGAACAGAAGTGAAACAGCAGTTTCGTGATATTAATGACTAAAAGGAGAGAAATCCAACACCCTTAGTAAGTCCAACACCCTTAGTATATATGACGAAGTCGTCGGGTATATGGACAATACGCTTCCGCGACGGCAATCTCTCTGGACTCAGTACTGGCATTCGAACATATTACCAAAAGACTTCATCGCGGCGCGAGTGGACAGGCGAATGTTCAGCTCGTGCTCGTGGAAGCTGACGGAAAGGTAGGAGGGCGTTGGACATGTTTTGGCATTGTCGAGGACTTCATAATAGTTCAAGTACATGCTGATCCCTGAAGTGGGCTATCGTGAGCTGACATTAGACGTTCTTGCTGACATTAGTATTGATGCGAATGTAAGTGATATTGGATTGATAACTGACGCTAAGACGGATATTGATAGGCTAGGCAGGAATATCTAAGCGAGCATTGGCAAGCCCTAGTATATTGGTACGCTTGTGTGATCTGGAAATAATGAGGTCTGCACCTATGTACTTCATTGTGAGTCAATGAGGTGATACTGCAATTCAGAACAAGATCTCGCAGATCGCGAGATGGCGAGTCGAATTCTGAAGAGAGCAGCATCTCCTATCATCGGTGACCTGCATAAGAAAGCCCGACTTGACCTTATCAATGAAGGTCGTCATAGGCGCTATATAAACTCCATTATTGGAGCTGACCTTGACCAGATAGGAAATCTCCCCAATATGATCTTTCAGATGCGGCCAGCGCCTCCAGCATCACGGAGGAGGATCTGACAGAGAGCCACGCAACAACACCTCAAACTCCCATCTCCTCCAAAGACTCCCCGTCATGGCCGTCGAACCTTAAAACGATACCCTGCACATATCCTGACTGCGATAAAATCTTCAATCGCCCTGCGAAGCTAGCACAACATCTTCGCTCCCATACCAACACTCGATCATTCGTTTGTCCGCATGAGGGTTGCACTAAGGATTTTCTACGCTCGTTCCACCTTCAACGCCACATCAAGTCAGCGCATTCAGATGTCCGGGACTACGTGTGCCAGCACGGAGGGTGCGGCAAAAGCTTTATTACAGGAACTAGACTCAGGAGACACCTTGCTGCACATGAGGGTAGGCAGGATTTCGCGTGCAGTATGCATGGTTGCGGGCAGACCTTCCGAAAGCATAATACGTTGCAGAAGCATATGATATCGGTCCACGAGGGCAAGAAACCATTTGTCTGTCAAGTGTTTAATGATGAAGGAGAGCCGTGTGGTGCTGGCTTCGAGACTGCTTCACATCTGAAAACCCACGAGGGCTCGGTACACGCTGGCAATATATTTCGATGCACAGCCTGCGATGAAATAAGTCCCTACGAAACCGACATGACATCAGACAGAACCGAGCGCGCCATATTCCCCTCCTTATCAGACTTGCAGGAGCATATTCGAGCTATTCATCCACCCACATGCCAGGATTGTGACAAAAAATTCAGATGTAACGCCGAGCTAGCCATGCATATCGAGTCTCATCATGCGAATCTCAACGTCGGCGAACGAAGGAAGCATCTATGCCTCGAACCGGGCTGTGGGCGGAGTTTTACACAGAAGGGAAACCTAGTAACACATATGAACAACTTTCATTTAGAGAGCAAGGCTTTTGTCTGCGGTGCCGTGGATCTCATTAGCTTGACCAGGATTGACAAATGGGACGGCTTCAATGCTTGCGGACGACCTATGACCACCAAAGGCAATCTGGTCGAACACATTCGCACCGTTCATCTAGGCCATGAGCCGTCGCGGAAGACACGGAGAAAGCAGAAGGCCGCTGATGCCAAGGCTTGTGTTAGCCAAGCAACGTCATCTACCATGAAGCTACTGACGGGCTCCGAGTATGAGGTTGGGCGTGACTTCGAATGCTTGCTTCCTTACTGCGGCTACCGGTTCCAGAGAGAATACGACCTGCGGCGGCACCTTGAGAATCACCACGGACATGGAGAGCTGGACATACAATCGCTGCCGGATGCTATTAATCCTGCCTTAATCCGCCCAGGCTTAGATGGATCATACTACATGGTGAACCCTGCGGAAGTCGATGCGGACAAAGTCCTAAGCCAGCAGTTTGGAAACAGCGGGGATGTCGAGGACTACTTCGAGGAGCTCGAAGAATCCGCTGCTGTAGGTGGTGACTTTTGGCTTGGAGGCGAGCAACAAGCCGATGACCTCATGGCGGGCGTCCCGGAACTGGATTCAGTGGAAATGCAAGGCATAGAAACGGACGAACGACCTAGTGAGGCGCAAGATAAAATTATGGGTCAAGATGTGACAATGGTTGATCCTGATCTACGATGATATCAGCTGGCGGCAACGTTTGGAAGGGCTTAGCATCCTAATTCGCTTGCATGATAAACTGTGTAGCATGAAGTAGTCGAACATATATCTTGAAGGAACTCGAAGTTGACCATGGGACTACCGCTTGTATGCTAATGCCTGGTTCCGTCATGGCGGACGTGTACCGAATATTCAAGGGTTAGGGGTTCTCAATCAGCACCGCATTTTCGGGCCAGCGAGTTTTGGACATAACATAAAACAAGTGATCAATCGTTGTGAAGACGCATCACTCTATGATAAGAACACATTGTGTGATATCCACGATCACAAAAATGTCTTGACGCTCATTTAACATGTGGGTCTGCCGCAAAGCGGATAAAGACCCTACTTCACAAATGACTCCATAGCATGAGCTCAGGTTGTTCCACAGCTTCATATGGATGACTGTGAGAGCGCAGCATCCACCCTGAGATTTCTTGGACGCAAGACTCCGATCTAATCTGCAAAGAGCCTTTGTGTGCACTAGTCGGGGGTATGGACGCTCAGGTATGCCCCAATCCGGAACTATTCTGCACGATTCCAGGTTCCTCTTTAAACGGTCCGGTGCTAATTTGAGGTCTTAGATAGAGCAAGCGATCGACGCAGCGTGGAACCCTAGATCAGACCAGACCCTCAAAGCACAAGCGTATGAGTTTCTCAATCAGCTACGATCTGAACCCCAAGGATGGCAGGTCTGTCTGTCTTTGACCATCAGGGACCCCCGACCTTCCGAAGTTGTTCGTCTCGTGGCTTTAGACGTTGTGAACAATGCCATACAGATGGGTCAGCTCGATTCGCAAGGTCGGGCGACGATACGAGACGGCCTCATGCTGTATATTCGAAACATATATGGTACTGGTAAAGGGCAAGCCAGCCAGCTTGACTCTATAAGCATCCAGAACAAGATCACTCAGTGCCTCACATATCTTTTCGTGATGATGTATGCGGAAGAGTGGCCCACATTCTTCACCGATATTCTGAGCCTAAGTGGTAGCTCTGGGACACCTAGTCGGGATAACTATGCTGGGGTCATGCTATATTTGCGAACCTTAGTATCAGTGCACGATGAGATAGCCGATGTAATGGTCTCGAAATCTGCGGACGAGCACCGCAGGCATACTGATGTTAAAGACCTAGTAAGGCGGAGAGACGCAGGAATGATCGCTTCAAGCTGGCAGGAGATACTATCGGAGTGGAGGCTCAAGGACGACACTGTCACAGAGCTATGTCTGACAGCTATTGGAAGATGGGTCTCCTGGACTGACATATCTCTCGTCGTTAACCAGACATTCCTCGGCATGCTTTTTGAGCTTGTGAGCTCTCCACAGCTTGCGAGTCCGAAGCGGCGCGACGCGGCTATCGATACCTTCATCGAGATACTGGGCAAGAAGATGAGCGCAAGTGATAAGCTAGACCTCATCGACTTCCTGAAAGTCCGAGACGTGGTCTCGCAGCTGGCCAGCAGCCATGCCCTCACAGATTTGAGGTCAACTTCTAACTATGACACGGATTTGGCAGAGTCGGTGGCCAAGTTAGTCAACAATACCGTCTTCGACATTGTCAAAGCTCTGGATAGCGCTCAGGATGGCGACGCGATATCTCACCGAGGCATCGTTCAGCTACACTCCCTTGTACCGTTCATCCTTCGTTTCTTTTCTGATGAGTACGACGAAATCTGTTCTACCGTCATTCCTTGCCTGACCGATCTACTTACTTTCCTCCGCAAAAAGGCGAAGGCTAATAGCACTTTCTTTTCCGAGACATTCGGTATGCTACCACCGATACTAGATGCCATCATTGCTAAAATGAGATATGACGAAACAACGTCATGGGGGAACGAAGACGAACAAACAGACGAAGCAGAATTCCAGGAGCTTCGGAAACGTTTACAGGTCTTGCAGCAAGCTGTTGCAGCCGTCGATGAGAACCTATGTTTGGGGAAGTTTAGCAACGTCGTAAGTACAACATTTGATCGGTATCGGAGCCGAAATGGCCAGCTCGACTGGCGAGACCTGGACTTAGCCATGCATGAGATGTTCTTGTTTGGGGACCTAGCTCTCAAATATGGGGGGCTATACAGTAAAAGCAAACCAATATCACCTGCTGCGGAGCGCCTCATTGAAATGATGTACAAGCTCACCGCCTCCGGTAGGCTGACACAGATCCTACTCGAAAAAGTCCACTGATTCCACTTACAGATGTTGCCTCGTCATCACACCCAGCCATTCAACTGCAATATATGGAGATCTGTGTCCGTTATTCTGCGTTCTTCGAGGCCAATAGCCATTTGATACCCTCCGCCCTGGAGAAGTTTGTTATTTTCGTTCACCACAATCATGTCAAAGTCAAAACAAGATCTTGGTATCTCTTCCTACGATTTGCACGGTCTTTACGCCAGCATCTTGGGAACGTTGCAGAGAACATAGTCCAGGCGGTCATAGATCTCCTTCCAATTAGGGCGGAGCTGCCAGACGAAAGCTCTGACAATGACGATATGTCCTCAGATGAGAGCGACCAATCAGCGAGTGCAAGATTCAACAGCCAGCTGTATCTCTATGAAGCTATCGGTTGCGTCTGTTCAGCTCATGCTGTGCCAGTGGAAAATCAGGTTCGCTATGTCCGATCCATCATCAATCCTTTGTTCTCAGATTTGGAGGCACATCTTGGCCAAGCCAAAGCAGGCGATGAGAGATCTGTCCTCCAAGTCCATCATCTGATAATGGCTCTTGGCACACTAGCCAGAGGATTTTCTGATTGGAGTCCTGCCAATACATCGTCCACATCCTCTCCGCCAGCACAAGCCATCTCCGAAGAATTCACGCAAACAGCAGAGGCCATATTGGTCGCTCTAGAATCGTTGAACAGCTCCTATGACATACGAACAGCTGCAAGATTTGCCTTTTCTCGCCTTGTGGGTGTTCTTGGAAACCGCATATTGAGCCAGCTCCCCCGATGGATTGATGGACTCCTATCCCGGACATCTTCCAAGGATGAGATGGCGTTGTTCTTGAGGTTACTCGATCAGGTGGTTTATGGCTTCAAAACCGAAATCTTCAACATACTTAACACACTCCTCACCCCGTTCTTAGAGAGGGTTTTTGCAGGCATGAACGAACCAGCCACAGGTACAGACGATGAGATCCAGCTCCAAGAGCTAAAGCGCGAATATCTCGGCTTTCTTATAATCCTTCTCAACAATAACCTTCAATCAACCCTCGTGAGCGAGACAAACCAGACCGCCTTCGCTACTGTGATCTCTACGATCGAGCATCTCGCAAAGGATACCTCCGACTATCCGACCGCCAAGCTCGCTTTCTCGGTCTTGACTAGGATGGTGACGACATGGGGTGGGCCCGGTCTATCGACGCCGCAGAACGGCAACTCTCTCGTTGCGAGCCCTCAACCTACACTCCCTGGCTTCGACCGCTTCATGATGGAGCGGTTCTCGCCACTGTGCTGGGCGATGCCGAGTAATCCGAACTTCAATCCGAAGGATGCTCAAGCAAAGCAAGCTCTAGGGGAGGCGGCTGGTTTGCAGAAAGCCATACTCGCCAAGACGGGAGAGCAATATCTGACATGGCTACGGGATATCGAGCTCCGGAATATGGGCATGGGCGAAGGCGATGTCCAGGAATATCTCAACACACTGTGTCACACAGATGCGAAAGGATTTCGACAGTACTTCCAGGTCAGTCTCTGCCACGTCTACTGTCAGGTTTGGTTACAGTCACTAACGCGTGCACAGGCTCTCGTCCAGCGGAGCAGTCAACAACAAACATAGCGAGGGTGAGTTGCATATCGAGATACGGTCTTTCATGATTCAGCGAGGCATTGTAGGCGTTGCATAGAGGGAGGAATCGATGCATCATGTTCCGTCGTGCATCTTCGGCTTCATGGTTTGGCTTTATTCCGTGGATATGCATAGCGACAGGTCATTTGTGATACCTCTGAACCACCTCAGATTAAAGCCATTTTTTAAAGCTAGCCCCCAACGCCTTTAGGCTGTGGTGGCCGGCATTAAAATTCCATACAGACGATTCGAATCATTCTCTGCCCTGTGATTATGCTTCGGGACAATTGCTTGATATTGATACTATGATCCCAAAGTTATAGCATCAAGCAAATGGAATCAGTCAAACGTGATTTTGGGACCAGATTTGAGGCATTGCAAAGCCTTTCGAAACCCCCATGTCAGCGCATTGGATCTCACAAGCGGGAGGTAGTTGAGAGTTCAGGGAGTCTATAGGTGCTTGTGGTTGCAGCACGGATACCCAGAGAGCAAGATCGATGCACTTCTCCCAAGGTGTACCAATCGTAGTTTCCCAGATAACCTTTCCCTTCTCGCCTCTAGCCCAGTGCCACTCGGTGATTCTAAGACATGCCATCAAAATCGGAAATTTTGGGCAGATCTAACCAAAGTGCCATGGGAAGAGTGAAAGAGAAGACATGTCCAACATTTCGAGACAAGACCGAAGCGACAGAAGCGCTAGTACCAAAGCGGCAATCACCGCGATCCTCAACCGAAAGATCGAAGGTCTTTGGCAGAACTTCTCCAAAGACCAGCTCCACCACGAAATCCATCGTTTCTTCCACGCCCCCAGCCGCTCCCCAAACCCTCTCCTCCCCCGCCTCCGTCCCCTAGTCATCTACCTCCCCACCCACAACATGTCCGACGACGGAGGCGACGACCAGTAACCCTCCCTCCCTACAGGCACTCCCGCTCCACAACCCCACTAATCCCGTCCCCACAGCTACGACATCGACGCCTACGAGCCCGACGAGCCCACCTACGACGACATCGAGCCCCAATCCCCCGGCGAGCCCGAAGCCCCCAACGCCGCGACCGACGACCCGGACGCGCTCCAGAACGGGGACCATGTGGTTGAAGTAGGCAAGGATGCGAGTGCGGCGGCGGGCGGGGCGACGCAGAAGCCGCAGACGAGTCGCGATAAGAAGATCCCGAAGGAGAAGCGCAATACGACGCCTTATATGACGAAGTATGAGCGCGCGAGGGTGTTGGGCACGAGGGCGCTGCAGATTAGGTGGGTTCGGGTGGGAAAGCTGGGGGAAGGTTATGGGGCTGATTGGGTTGATGTAGTTTGAATGCACCGGTGCTGGTTGATATGGAGGGGGAGACGGATCCGTTGCAGATTGCGATCAAGGAGTTGAGGGAGAAGAAGATTCCCTTGGTCGTGAGGCGCTTTTTGCCGGATGGATGGTTTGGTTTCCTGATCTTTCTGGACTTGAAGGGAAGACGGAAGCTGATGGGCCATTGCGTTTAGGTACGAAGACTGGACTTGCGAGGAGCTGCTATGACCTGTCAAAGGTCTGTGCGGGATTGCATCCCTTTGAGCGAGGCGCACGGCGTGGGCATACTGGGTGGACGTTTGCATGCATTGTAAGATCGAAAATCAGGTGTGGGCTATGGGGCCAGTGCAGATGTCTATACCAGTCTTGACTGTCCAACAATGATGATTATCATTAATCCAGGCCTTCGACGACCTTGGGGAGAATCTTGTCAGCGCTTTCGCTGCATCGCACGCCATGGCTACCGTCATTGTTAGATTTGATGTTTGCAAAGAAGCTTTCCTCCCCTCTAACACCTCCCAAATTTAGGATTCCTATGGGCATGCCACGTTCTTTGGCCCTTTTGACCAAGCGCCAGGCCGAATAAGTAGCCAAACTACTACCGACGACAAGAATTCTGTCCGCCTCATCGATGGATTTCTCAGCAGCCGTTTTGACCTCCGCAGCAATTGACTCTCCGAACATGACCACCGCAGGTTTGAGCACCCCAGCTGTAGAAGTCGGCGTCCAAGCGCCATCCGATTCAACAACGACTTGGGACCGAGTGCCATCTGCAAGCAACGGAGGGTTCTCCAGACATACCGGACAAGCTGGATAACGGAATGTGGTGTATGGGGCATCCGGTAGATCAACGTCTCCGTCAGGATTGGTTTTCAGACCCTTTTTGCGCCTCTCTTCTGGATTCTCCGTGTCCATTGCACCTACTTCGAGCATCTCGGCTAAGAAGGCGGCCCATGCTGGATTCAGCTTAGACAACTGTTGCTGGAACTCCTTCCGTGGATAGTGATTGTGGCAATGCACACAAACTAAAGATCGAAGGTAGCCGTGAAGCTCCAACGTCGGTAGACCAGGATTGGCCATCAAATGGAACGAATCCACATCTAGTCCCATCATCAGTTAATGTTGCCAATCCTCCACGAACTCCAAGGTTCGACATACTCTGCGTAATCACGCTTCGCAGAAGGCCCAGCGTCCCTAGATCCGCCACAGCTCGATGGGCGGCATTGGGTCTTGCTTTGTGCAGATTGGTCCAGCCAAGGAAGCTCCTTGCCCAGTATCTTTTTCGCGCCTCATGATTGCTTAGAAATTCATTGTAGTATATCGGCCTATAGGTCTTGTTCAATGTGTATGTACCGGCAGTACCACGATAGTCTGCTAGTCCAGATGCTACGGAGAGTCCTGCTCCGGTCAGGAGTACAGCGCCGGCACTTTGAGATCCCTCCCTAGTTCTCGAAGCTGTGAGGAAATTCGCAAGGGCATGGATGGCGCCTGTCGGAGTGTTCGCGTTCTTGGGGATAATTGTAGGAGGCGGTAAGGGGCCCGTATAGGGTATTCGCATGAAAGACTTTTGCATTGACAATACATTGGGAAGGCCGTTAGACTAGAGCAGCTCCAACAATCATATTCGGTGCTACAACGGATGTGCCAGGACGAAAGAAGCCCTGAATGTCATCGTCACTGCAGCCCTACCGGCGGATAGACTAAAACGATCGACAAGATTGTAGAGCCGACAAGCGAAGTCCCAAATGTCCAGCTTTTGCAGTCCTCTTGATACACCCTGTCGTGTCACGAAAGCTACTTCAGAGCCAACGTCTACAACCATCGAGGACCATGCCGCCGAACCTGCGGCACTCTGTATAGAATGTCAACCCCAGAAACACAATCAGCATACCGGGTGCCGGTACGGTTCAGCGCACGATGCGACGTTTCCCGCAACCGGTGCGACTGCCAAGCCGCAGCCTCAGATCTACCGGTACCAGTCCGAACTCTATTCACCGTCAACCACGAATCGACCGACTTCTTTTTGAAGCCGTCAGAGCCAACGTGCCCAAAGCGCACTCTTATCCCCATGCCTTAAATCGCCCTTCATTCGGGTTGCTTAGTCCACAAGCTCCACGCGGAAGCTCGATGGAACAGTCGCGTCAGCACTCAGGCCACTCCCATGGCCATGGCGGCCACGACCATCATGACAACACATACTTGACATCTACGAACAAGCGCGATGCGGGCGTACGGATCACCAAGATTGGATTGTATACCAACCTATTGATGGCTGTAACTAAAGGACTCGGAGGGTGGTATTTCCACTCTCACGCCCTGATTGCCGACGCTGGGCACGCACTCACCGATCTCGTCTCGGACTTCATGACATTAGGGACAGTGGCCTGGGCTCTCAAGCCGGCCACCGCTCGTTTTCCAAGTGGCTATGGCAAGATCGAGAGTATTGGGTCTCTAGGCGTCAGCAGCCTTTTGTTGACAGGTGGCCTTCTAATGGGCCTGAACGCTTCAGATGTCCTGTGCAGCGAGTTCTTCGACTTCCATCTATTCTCGGCGGGCGCTCCAGGTGGTCACTCTCATGCTCACCCTGTCAGCCTTAATGCAATGTGGCTAGCCGCAGGCTCGATTGTGATCAAAGAATGGCTATACCGCGCAAGTAAGTCCTTTACTGCATTTTGCAAGTGACCAAGCTGACGCCGACCTCCTTTAGCTATAAAGATTGCGCGAGAACGCAAGTCCTCGGTCCTCGCCTCAAATGCTGTTCACCACCGCGTTGACTGCTTGACGAGCGTCGTAGCTCTCGTTGCGATTGGCGGTTCTCATGTCCTTTCCGGTGCTTCCTGGCTGGATCCAACAGGGGGGCTGCTAGTATCCCTAATGGTCATTAGAGCTGGCTGGACCAATACACGTGCTGCGTTGCTTGAATTGGCGGACGTGGGAATTGACGAAGAACTCAAAGACTCCGTGCGCAAGGTGGTTACCAAAGCCCTATCGGCTGACGATGCATTCCGGGCCAAGTCGTTTCCGCAAACCGACACGATTGCGCTGCGAAACGTGCAAGGCATCAAGGCTGGACAGAATTATCTTGTGGAAATCGAGCTAGCCGTTTCAGGGTCCTGGACTGTCGATGAGACGCGGAAGGTCGAGGATGCAGTGCGAGAACGCGTAGGCTCGAAGGTGCGTGGGGTTCGAAGAGTCAAAGTTCGCTTTGTGGCGAACAACAATGAGCTGCCAGACTTCTCGGATGAGTTCATCGACACAGATATCAGTCCTCGGACCAGTCCCGAACCAGAGGATGAAGAGGAGGCGAGGCAAGAAAAGCACAGTCACGATCATCGCGCAAATGGTGAATCACGGAAGTCGCGTTGATAAAGCCTGGGAAACAATCACACGACCAAGTCGGACGAGGCTACAGTGGCCCTATCATAGAACCGTGTGTGATGGCACCTCTGTTACTGCTTCTGTAGCACATCCGGTCTTCGTTCCACTCGGACGTCGAAAATTGGGCTCACCAGCGTATGTGCGCGGCCGAATACGATAGGCCTCACTGCTCCCGCTACCAACCTCTTCACAACGGAAATGGTGCCCTATCAAAGTCATCCTATATTGTGGTGTAATGCACTTTTAGGAGTGCGTCGGATGCGTCTTCGGGCCCTCGCTTTCAAGGTTCGATCGAGCAAGACCAACGCTTTGACGGGTTGCCTCTTCAGTTGTGGGACTTCACTAGTCGTCCGGTCCTTCGACATCCGTTCATCCATCAGTGCCAAGCAATGAGCGCGCCACCTCTTGCAGGGCAGGGGACAAGGTAAGTGCGAAACCTTTATCGTAATTTAGTGGCTACTGAGGCTGCAAATTCACCAAAGTTCTATCTTATATCGCTTAGACCTGTAGTACAAGAAAGCAAATGTTCAAATCTCCACGTTCAGTCTCCAATCGGTGTGAACGTTTGAAGTCTCTGTTCCAGTTGTGCATAGACTGACGTCACATCTTTCTTTCTAATACCCGCTTCAATCGCGTCTCAGCCATTAACACTCCAGCTCGATCCAGCTCGACCTGTCTCCCCAAACCTCACAATATAGGTAGTCCGCTAGTGGCAACCATGGCGAATCAATCCCCTCTATACCTTGGCTTCGACCTTTCTACCCAACAACTCAAGGGCATTGCGGTGAGATCTGATCTGAAAGTAATCCATCAAGCAAAATTCGATTTCGATGCAGATTCAGTAGGCTTCGGTACCACGAAAGGTGTACTTACGAATGAGAAAGAGCGCGAAGTATTTGCGCCAGTTGCGGCTTTTCTCCAAGCACTTGATGGGGTAATGCAAAGGCTTCAAAAGGACGGTCTCCAATTTTGTAGGGTCAAAGGCATCAGTGGAGCTGGGATGCAGCATGGTGGCGTCTTCTGGAATTGTACCGGTGAGGAGGCTTTGCAACAGCTCGACGAGAGCAAGTCACTCGAAAGCCAATTAGAGCAAGCATTCTCCTATCCTTTTTCACCCAATTGGCAAGACGCTAGCACCCAGACAGGTAAAAGAGCTCCTAAGCATCTCTTACTCCTTTCCAGAACACTTGAGAGCCTTGGCACACGTATTAGCAGCACCCACCACAGAGACATGTATCATGAACCCATCTTCTGACCTCAAGAAGAACAGCTGACTCTGAGATTTGATCAGAGTGCGATGAATTCGACGAGCATCTTGGGGATGAGTGGAGGCTTGCCATGAATACTGGAAGCAAAGCACACCATGTAAGAAACCATACGAAAGAGATCGCGCATATATCTAATCAAATATATATCTATCTAGCGATTCACAGGACCACAGATTCTACGGTTCAAACGTAAACACCCCAAGAAATACGAAAACACCTCACGAATATCGCTTGTCTCTTCCTTCCTAGCATCTCTCTTCCTGGGCAAGATTGCACCAATCGACATCTCTGATGTGTGCGGCATGAACCTGTGGGATATCCAAAAAGGATCATGGAACAAGGAGCTCCTATCGCTAGCTGCCGGGTCTCGGGATACCAGCAAGCTCAAGGCCCAGCTCGGCGATGTCCCAGAAGACGGTGGAGGCAGCCTTGGAGCCATCAGCAGCTACTTTGTCAAGAGATACGGGTTCGATCCTTCGTGTGCTATAGCTCCTTTCACTGGCGATAACCCTTCGACAATTCTAGCGCTACCCCTAAGGCCGCTCGACGCCATCGTTTCCTTGGGGACGTCTACGACGTTCCTGATGTCGACGCCTCACTACAAGCCGGATCCTTCGGTGCATTTCATGAATCACCCTACTACCCCAGGTTTATACATGTTCATGTAAGCAAGCATCCCCAGATCTCTGAGCCTTATCTCATGTGCTGGTGTGGTGTACCTTCAAGAGTTTCATCAAGCCTTGTAGACAATTTCTGTATGCGCTCCCCTCTTCAGTCTTTCGACTGACGAAGTCAAACGCTTTGACGGATTGCCGTGTTGGCTATTGGCTCTCATTAGTACTCTCGCGCAACGTCGTTCCTTCGAAACTGCCAAGCACTGTTGCACCACTCCCACCACCACCCCAGATACTAACCAACAACCATCAGGCTATGCTACAAAAACGGCGGCCTCGCCCGCGAACAAATCCGCAACTCCCTCTCCACTCCCCCAACCTCCTCCTGGGAAACCTTCGACATCACCGCCTCCACCGCCCCACCGCTCGGCCAGACGACGCCAGACTCGCCCCTGAAAATCGGGCTGTACTTCCCTCGCCCCGAGATCGTGCCGAACGTGCGCGCAGGCACCTGGCGCTTCACCTACCACGCAAGCACCAAAGCCCTCTCCGCTCCCGATGCAGATTGGTCGCTGCCGTCAGACGACGCGCGCGCCATCATCGAGAGCCAGATGCTTTCCCTGCGCCTGCGCTCCCAAGATCTGGTCGAGCGGCCCGAGAATAAGTCGTTGCCTGCGCAGCCACGACGTATCTACCTCGTCGGCGGCGGCAGCAAGAATGCGGCGATAGCGAAGATCGCGGGTGAAGTCCTGGGCGGGGTGGAGGGCGTGTACCGGCTCGATGTGGGCGAGAATGCGTGTGCGCTGGGAGCGGCGTATAAAGCGGTTTGGGCGGTGGAGAGGCGGCGGGGGGAGACGTTTGAGCAGTTGATTGGGGGGAGGTGGAGGGAGGAGGAGTTTGTGAAGAGAGTGGCCGAGGGGTACCAGGAGGGAGTTTTTGAGAGGTATAAGGGGGCGGTGGAGGGGTTGGCTGCTGTGGAAGGGGAGGTTTTGAAGGAGGGGAGGAGGCGGTAGCTGATGGCCAGAAAGTGTGAAGGTTACTTATCGAAGTTGACGATAATTATTTTAGTAGATGTCATGCTCGCGGCCTGTTTGGAAGGAAGGCTGTAGATAGACTTGACATTGATGGACCTACTACTGATTACTTCCTTATCTTCCTTAAGGGAACAGCCGGTCACATACTGGCAACTGCTGCTATCAGACCCCCTGCTTACCATTACCACCCTCCCTGCCATATTCCTCTCGTCACCCCCCTTAGCCAATTAGTCCGAATTTCGTCCTTTTTTCGCCAGCGCCAGCCTTCCAGCGCGACGAACATGGAACTGGAAGGAAGTTGAGATGAACGTCTGCGAAACAATATCGACCAGGTGGTTCCTGGCCTCTCGGCGAATTCTATGTTCTCCTTTGCAATTCACCTATGGCTGAAGGATTCGATTCGAAGCACTCCAATGGATATGCCTCAGGTCCAAACGATACCTGAATGAGATCCTGTTTTTGTGACCTTTAGGCCTACTAGGATACTCCACCTAGCTCGAGTATCTCCAAAACACCATTGTTCCTCCCTCATGCTCGAAATTGTATCGGTCAACCCCACGCTTCGAGAACTTTGGAGAACAAGGGTCTGTGCAGTCGTTTGGCTTGAATGTCAGCCTGTCTTTTGTCTCTGATGCCCACGGACGGAGTAGATATCGTGAGCTGTTAGCATTGATCGTTCCATAGGAACTCAAGACGAAATGGTGGCTGCACGACATATGTCGCGACGAATTCTCTTGTAGGAAGAAAACTGATTGACTTTCATATTAGGGCTGTTTTCATCTCTCAATATATAACGAACCAGATGCTTGGTCGCCACTCAACGTGAAAATCACCGAACCCTTGAACTTCTCATTACCGGATTCCACAATAAACTTTACAAGAGACGGGCATTGCCAAACCTTAGATGATTGAGAAAGAAGGTACATTTCCAGATCGCTTACAGGCAGAGGAAAATGCGAGTCGCAAGACTACGATTTAGAAAGCCGATGAGCTCACTCTTCAACGCCTTCTCATAAGGTTAATCCAGACCGAGAATCATGATCGAGCAGTGGCAAAGGACTAGACCGCGACGGACGCCTCGAAGGTATTTCCTCAAAACCTTGCCCCGTTTTCTTCAAGCCGAGCTCCTGTTCCAGGAAGGTAAGTATAAAGCGTCGCACCTTCCTGAATACCTCTTCAAGCGCCAATCTCTGACGATTCCTCAAGATCTCCTTGCTCATTGCTCCTTCAGACATGGATTCCGGTATTTGAAGGGAAGGGAGGAGGTCATATCCAGTCAGCCTGGCAAGGGTTTTATTGGGAGTGCCATGAGCTTCTTTCAATGCCGCGATAGTCTCGACGTGTTCTACGAGAACTTTTCGGAAAGAGGGAGAATTGAAGTAAACGATGTGGTCAAATTCAACCAGATCTCGCAACCGGAACGAAGCAAACTGGATTTGCTTTCTCCATTGAGGGACCTTTATCTCCCTGGAATTGAGGAATTCTCTTATCAAATTATCCAGTGACAGCGAATCTGTTCCCCCAGTCCCGTACTCCTGCCACGCCGTTGATCGGACGGTGTCAATATGTGCTTTCACGATAGGATACATTATGACCAAAGAGCGCAGGAATGCGTGTGCGAGTTTCGAAACTGACGAGTGAGTAGGATCAACAATCAGAACCATCTGTGGCACCTGAGGAGAATAAGAATGACTCGTCGAGTCATGCTTGTTTTCGGTCGCTTTGGGATCGACGATAGACGCGTCAATAGAGTGACGGTATCGGTAGATACTGCCCGCGCTTGCACGTCTCGTCAGATATTGGAGTCGATTATCGATTCCTTGTACGCGATCCGGTCTATCTTTCGAGCGGTTGGGTGAATTGATGGGAGGAGCAAATGAAACCCTGGGCACAGGGGCTACAGTGGTAGAATTGTCCTCATCAGCAAGCTCTTCCACACTCTCGTACTGCTCGCTGCCAGTACTTGACATAGTCGGGACCCTTGAATCCTTGATGATACACCTAGGAACTTGCTTTGTATGGTCGTGCTCATTGCTTGACTCTACGAGCGAAGCTACCTCATCCAACGACATGGCCTCTACCGCGACGTCGCTAAGTAGATTCTGAAGAAAGTCTTTGATAGCAGTTTTGTGCTGCGCGACGTCTGCTTTGGAAATACCATCTTCAGCTAATCCCAATTCCAACTCACTCCAAACAGACTTCTCGTCTTTTTCATCGCTTGGGACAATGGAGGGTGGGCACCGGCCTTCATGAACCTCGCTGATCAGCTCAAGCAGAACTTTCTCGATTTGAGACAGCGCAGAGCGAGACAGGCTATCCGTGAAAACGTTGATGGCGGCCAAATAAACGGTCTGCTTGCCACGAACTTGTCCGAGGTCTTCAGTCGCGAATTTGAGCTGATTCCAAATCCGCCTTTCCCGTCTGGCAAGGCCTTGCTATTTCTGGACCATAATATCGACTTCTAGTAGGGCTGGTTTGAGATTCCTGATTAGCAACAAGAGTTCCTGCTTTCGTGGCGTTCCTCGCCGGTTCAGTACCGAGTTCGTATCGTCGGCTTCGTCTTGAAGTTCTTTGACAACTGTATGAACGGTGAGAGCCTCCCTAGAGATCTCATGGAATTCCTCCGTCAAACCCTTGCACGATCAGTATATTCTCCACGAAAGCTCGCCGACTGCTATAAAGTCGCTAACTGCAAAACCGAAAGACATGCTAGTTCTAAACACCCAAGTTTAGTAGGGCCTTTCATTAGCGATGGTAGAGATCTCAGAACCGGCAAGTGCATGACAATCTCGGCTCTTGTTTCGCAAAAGGCAGCTGGATGAGTGGCAGTCCCGTCACTCATGAGCCCCTTCAGCAGTTTCAGGCTGACTCGAGGCTGACATGTAATGTCCATACCTTATTAGGCTAATTCGAAAACTTCAGATGCTTATGAGGCACCAAAGCACCGTGACAAGATTGATCGGTCTACAGGAACCCCTCAAGCTTTATTCATCCTCAACAAATGGTCGAATGGTAAGATAGATTGAGTGACACATTTGAACGTCATTTGGCCTATAAGCGAATAGCATACTGCCCTATTTCAACAAGTTCGAGGTACAAGAAAACAGGAAGCATTGTGTTTTGCTTCGTTGTCAGTACCCGCCGATCGGTTTTTCATGAGGTGAACCAAACCTTAAATTCAACCCTACCTGCCTGCTTTGTCCCTAGAATACGGTCGAGGCTGCTTTGTTTCCAGGCTCAGAGTGTTGCTGAGAAGTGACGATCCTCTGCTACCAATGAAGACTGTATGCCGGATATGCTGGGGAACCGCCGCCTTTGAGTTGAGCAGCAACCTCAAGGATGACACGCAGGATAGCAAGTCTTTCGGTCAAGCTTTCAACATCCTGACCAGCTAACATACATGACTTAGGTTCGCACCAGCATCCAACTCGGCGTCCTCACCTTCATCGTCTTCGTCGTTATCTTTTTCCTGGATAGCCGCTTTCGAGTCTTACCTGACGCCATTCACAATGCGCTCCCAGCGCACCATCCCGGCCTGGTCATAACCGACATAACCCTTGCGACCTGTTCCAGTCTCAACATATTGTCCAGCTGCAAGCTCGACGCCAACAAATGGCACCGCATAGAGAAGGACCTCTACCTCTCAAAAGGCTGGGTGTCGCATGCCTACGTTCATATTGAGCGCAAACGGGAATCGGAGCTTACCGAGGCGGACAAAGTGATTGTCGATGTCCGAGTAGGTCGCCTCGATCCAGTAACATCAGAGAAAGACCAAGGCCACGAGCGCTGGGAATCCCGATCCGGAGGCATCTGGCTCAAGCGCACGTCCAAAAGGCACGCCTCAGACAGCCAGAAGGCGATCACAGCGGTTGATGTCCTTTTCGGCGCCGACGCGGTCGAAGCTCGCCCCGGTTGGGAACTCGCTGTCCAACCGCTTCTGCTCTCGAACCCTGGCGACAGGCCCGAAGCACATCTCACAGTTCGGCGCGGACCAGTCGCCAAGATCGAGAAGCCAACCCTCCGTGTCCGCAAAGATGGCAAATTCAAGATTTTGCAAGTTGCAGATCTGCACCTCTCAACAGGCCTGGGCGTCTGTCGTGACGCTGAACCACCAAGTCACAATGGTGGGAAATGCGACGCTGACCCGCGCACTCTCGAATTCGTACTCTCCGTCCTCGATAGCGAGAAGCCGGATCTCGTGATCCTCTCCGGCGACCAAGTGAACGGAGAAACAGCCCCTGACGCCCAGTCTGCAGTCTTCAAATACGCCGAACTCTTCATCTCGCGCTCCATCCCCTTCGCCACCATCTTTGGTAACCACGACGACGAAGGCTCCCTCAGCCGGGAAGCATTGATGCAGCTGACCGAGTCTCTCCCCTTCAGCCTCGGTGCCCAAGGTCCCGCAGCCGTCGACGGGGTAGGCAACTACTACCTCGAAGTCCACGCCCACAAATCCTCGTCTCACTCGGCTCTCACCCTCTATCTGCTGGACACGCACGCCTACAGCCCCGACGAAGGTCATTTCCGCGGCTACGACTGGCTCAAGAAATCACAGATCGAATGGTTCAGGGCTACGAGTCGGAATCTAAAGTCAAGCCCTAGCCACAGCGGCTACAGGCATGTGCATATGGACATGGCATTCATACACATCCCCCTTCCGGAATACCGCAACACGGCGGACATTGTCGGAGCAAGCGGTAAGGCCCCCGAATCGCCCACCGCGCCGGGCTTCAACTCCGGCTTCAAGCAAGCGCTGGTCGACGAGGGCGTGCTGGCCGTGTCTTGCGGGCATGATCACGTTAACGACTACTGCGCCCTCGCACGGAGTGAAGGCGAAAAGGGCGGCAAGCCGGAGCTGTGGATGTGCTACGCAGGCGGGAGTGGGTTCGGGGGATACGCAGGGTACGGTGGGTTCCATAGGAGGGTGAGGGTGTATGATTTCGATATGAACGAGGCAAGGATCGAGACGTGGAAGAGGGTGGAGTGGGGGGATACGGGGAAGAGGGTGGATCAGATGATCATCGTTGAGGGTGGTAAGGTGATTGCTGCCTAGGCGATGGGTTGATGCCCGTCGGGCCTCACGGCTGGCGGTGGGTATGTTCGTTCACTGTACAAACGTATTGCTGTGGGGGCGAATTGGGCCAGTCGTTCCTGGTGTTCATGGCGTCCTATGCGACTGAGCGAGCTTTTTGGATCTTTTAGTTGCGTTTGAGCAGCCACATGATACCAAGCCTTGATGCTTTTCAACAGCATATTGTTATCAATTGGGAATGAATATGTCCCCACGATTGTTTCTCCATTGGTTTGCTTAACAAATTTGTCGAATCAACTGATTGAAGATTAGGTCCTTGGTGCTTGAGCCGAAGCGAAAGCGGAGAGTAGAATCATGATGCGGGACAGAGACGGGGAGAGAGAATTACGGAAGTGAAACACGAGAAGGGAAGAGGATAGCTTCGTCAAATCGTAGGTCTTCGGCCGAGATAGGCGTAGAGGAATGACAATCTCCGGAGTTGTGGATGGGCCTTCGCGATTGGGGAAGCGTTCAAAGCGTTGAAGGAGCCGTCGCGCCTCGTCTGGGCCGCTCCCAAGGTACAGTGAAGAAAGTCCCAATATATCAAATGCAGGTACTGCGATGAGCATGCGATATCGTGATCGCTGAAACCACCGCACTTGGAAGAATGCACTTTGACATGCTCTTTTATACATCTAGGCATTTGCCAAACGCCGCCACTCATTCCTCCTGCTCCAACGTCGCCGCCGCTGCAGCGGCCTGATCCGTCTCACCCTCACCTGATATTGCGCTCGAGGGGAACTGCTTTGACTCCTCTTGGTTGCTGCTAGGCTTCAGAGGTGCAGGAGCAATAGCCGGCGGTTTGAAGAACGGTTCGCCGTCTTCATCGGCGTCGAACTGCATGAGGAACGTTTCCCAGAGCTCGATCAGCTGTTCTTTGGTCAGTCCGATGTTTACCAGCGGATCTTTCGACAGCAGGGATGCAAACCTCCTTCTGCGCCTCAATGGCGCCCTCCAAGAACGTCTCCACCCCGCTCTTGAAATCCTCCACTTTCTCCTTCTCAAACCGCTCCAGCTCCCCTCTCATCAGTCGTCCCATATCCTCGAACAACAACCTTGCCTGATGACTCCTCCGCTCGCCCTCGCCAACATCCGCTTGCAGCTGGTTCAGCCGGTCCTGTTGCGTCTTGCCGGACCGTAGCACTTTCTCCTGCGTCGTTCTTCGTTTCTGGAGCTCCGCCTCGGCGGCATGCCATGAGTGGAACGACTTCTGCCGCTGTGCAAACGCCATCTTTATCGAGCTGATCAGGCGGATGTACTCATCGACCGTTATACCAAGGGTGAGAACATCCTGCTGAGCCTGTCGCTCGTATAACTCACGTATACGAAGTTGGAGATCTGAAAGGCCCTCAAGAGGGATGGAAAGGGAGACGGAGAGTTCGACGGTTGAGAGAGCATGGAGTGAGGCGGAAAAGTCGCCGGCCGCTTCAGCGAGCGCTTTACGTTGTAGCACTACGGTGTCAACAGCTTTGAGCAGGGCTTTTAGTTGGTTTTCTAGGGCGTCGAGATATATTCTGCGGTCGTGGAACCAGTCGTCGTGTTCGATGAATTTTCCTCCACCACTGTTGCCTAGGCCGATGGCGCTGAACATACCTTTGCTTTCGCCGAGATTAGGTTCTTTGTGCTCGCGGTGCTTCACGTCTACATTGAAAGCGTCGCTTTCAAGGAATATCTTGAGATCACCGTCGTGTTGTAGGATGGGATGGGCGGCGGTCTTGTTGAGCATCCTTTCCAGAGCCGCTCGTCGAGACTCGACAAAAGTACTGTCGAAGCGGCCGACAGCTTGCTTTTCTGGGGGAGGTGGTACGACGACGCCAGGATTGTTGTTGTGAAGGGTGTTGTATAGCCATAGAAAATCGCGGTATCGGCGGCCAACTGCGAATTCTGGCTGTCTGTACGCTTTCGAGGATGTCTTTGAGGTATTAGCCAGAGTATGGATTAAATTACGAGCAACTGGTGTATTACTTTTGTCCGTACTTGGTAGACAATGTGACTACTCGTCAGATCCCCAACCTTGTGCGGATCCCCAACCGTGATATCGAAGCTTGGTCGAGCAGCGTGTTCTATACTGACACTTGGCTGTGTCTGCCTTCTTGCGCCCTCAGGTCCCCCCGGGGATGGTTGTGCTTGTGGAAATCTTCCAGCCGAGCTTATTGACCCTTCGGTGTCTCCTAGATCCACCGAATTCATCATGTTCCCACCCATGGGGGACTGTGAAGGTTGTGAGCGGGCATTGCGGTGCGGCAGCGATTGTTCTTTCGAGGGAGGAACAGGAGGCTGTTCTGGTTCGGGCACCGACGCATTTTCTCCCAGCGGACCAAGAGGACCGAGCGAGTCATCAACAGCTTCCAATCTCGTTGCTTGAGCTCCCACCCGTCGTGGTGTTCGCGGGCCTCTTCCTGCGGGTGATCTGGGTGTGGACGACTCCGAGAGGGAGGTGTTCTGGGATGGCTTAGGCCTGTTTTCAGAGTCTGAGACCCTTCAGCATAGCTAATAGCAATATTTCCCGGAGCACACACCTGGCGCATCTGTATTGGTGGCTTGGTCTAGGTTTGCGGTCGAACTTGACCTGGAGGGCACATCTAGCCAGGCAGAAAAGTCAGCGCAAGGAGTGTATCACTGCGCAGAGAAAAATACAGACCTCCCCAGGGCGAATCCTCAGCGTCCATTCTCGCCGGGGCCGTTGGAATATTGCCGCTTATGTCCAGACTGCGAAGAGTGGTGATTGACCACTGGTCCGAGGTAGGCGGTTGCAACGCTTTCTGATTGGGCGAGCTTGGGGACTGCGCATCTGCACGCTTGCTTGCTAGCCCCTGGCCTCCTCTGGCCCAAACCAGGTGCTCCTGATACTCTGCTCCCTCCATCATACATTGCCACATACACTCAAGCTCGTCATGGTCATCTCGAGCTGTACCAGCTCGTGGAATTAGTCGAAACGTATGTTGAAGGTATGATCCTTCCTTTGACCATCAACTTGAGGTTCATGAAGGCAACCGCAACCTTCATTTGAAGCTCGACGCAAGCTGGCATCTACACAGTGTGAAGGCGGGAATGTTGATTCTCTACACTTGATTCTCTACACCTGATTCTTCGTTCCTGCCACACTTGTTAACGCGAGGAAGGCCTTGTTAGTCAAAGGCGTCCTTGCCGAGCTACAGAAACTTTTGCTTGATTCAAAGATTCATTATCTACTTTATCGCCAGGGTTAAGACTATGGTGCAGCAGCTACCCGGCATAATCTTGACGTGGCATGTTCGAGGTCTAGGTGGAAAGTTGTCAACCCATGTCATTTGAGGACCTAAAGTGCTGCGATTCCATGGGCTGATGCAAAGCTGACTCGCGATCATGAAGTTTCCTCATGCCGCACAGGTTTTCATCATTCGTTCGTCAAATCTTGCTCGTCGCTCTCTGTGCTGGTGGTCTTGTTCTCTTCGAGGCCCGCAAGGAAGGTAGAAGCTTTCTTCCACAATTCGGCCTCCATCTCTTTATCGACGTTGTCATTTCTGCTGTTCAACCACCCTATGTCGAGATTACCGAGACCGCCGCCAATCATAGCGCTCCTGCTTGCACTAGATGGGATGCCTGTTGCTGCTGACGCTCCTGTACTGGTGACAGAAGTATCTGTACCGCCTTGGCTTTCCTTAGACGTTGCTTCACTTGGAATTATCTTATTCTCTTCGAGCGCATGGATCTGCTGTCGAAGTCCAATGTCTACTGAAGAGACCAAAGCGAAATACTCTGTTGTGGCCACTGTGAACCGTTGCTTTTGCTGCTCTATCGAAGTGGTCTTCGGAATCTCGCTGCTGGGCACCGACGGGCCTTCAGTGAGAGCTTTGATAGCTAGACTAGCGGATCTTAGAAGCTTAGCGACATTCTGCTACACATCAGTATTTCTAGTATTAGACTGTTGGGATCTCATCAATAATACCTGATCAATCTCATTGAGCTGGTTTATCCGATCAGCATATGTCAGCGGTACCTCCTCCTCCATAATCACTGTAAGGACAGTGTTTGGCTGCACGATCATTCGGGAAGTCTAATGAGAAGTTGTGATAAGATATGTTTGAAGCGTGCATGCTTGAACAGAAACACGAACACTTGTCGGAATTAGAGCCGCACTGGCAGAAAGTCGGCTAAACCTTCATTCTAGGTCGTGAGAGGTGCAGTACTGTTCCCTAACAAATAAAGCATTTCATGAAGCACTATCTGACCTTCATCTGCGGGATATCTGATGATGCATCAAGATAGCTTTGCATCTCTGTCACTCGCTGCTGTACACCATTAGAATGTCAGCACAGCCTCCACACAGCGCCGGGGCTGCAGCCCCGAGGCCCATCACCAATGGAAATACAAATGGCAATATATCTCTGCCTTCACAGCATCGCAGCAATGATGCCCAGATTGGAGGGCCTTCCAACGTACCGAGTGGCAACATGTCGCAGCAGAATCTCAATAGCATTGTAAGGGCATTCCCCGATTTTGTATAGCACAATTTCCCATAACCATCTATCTTTGTAAACTTCGGGTTCTATAGTCGCTGCTCTGCTTGATTATCATACCAACGCATTTGCTTGATACGCGAGCAGCTGAATACTCAGACTTCATCATCTGGCTGTGACATAGCTGGAAGTCTTGGCTTTGTTCCTTACTTTCGCCAGTCCGATCAAGAATAGATCCTGCCATGACCTGATATTGAAAAAAGGGTGTCGGCCATTGAGAGGTGGTGATTGTTGCTGTCGGCTGGTAGACATAGGAAGGCTACCAAGAGATGGTATTTGGGATAACAAAGCACTGTTTGCCTAAGAGATCTTCCGCTTGACACCTTTACATTCAATGTTGTCCGGCTGAACCTCTAGACCCAAGAGGCGCGCCCCTCCTGTTATCGTAAAAGACGCCTGTTGTCGTAAAAGACGCCGTATCTTTTCGTTATTATATGGTGCATCTCGCCAACTCCCTTCATCCTCCATCAACCTACAACACACCATATTGTCTGCCCACTACCACATCGAGTCAACAGCATGCCTCGCGCTAGCAGAGCGAAGAGAAATCAAGATGCTGCCGTCCAGCCACCCGCAGGATATGACGATGCCACTTCTCCTGAGCCTCCAGAGCAAGACCAGGCTGCTCCTGAGCCTGTAGAGCAAGATGAGGCGGCTCCTAAGCATGAAGGACGGTCTTCAGCTGATGCTGTGGTACGAGTCCTGCCAGTGCATCGAACACCTCTCATCCTTCTTGTTTTCTTAACTCTCCAGCGACACTTGATGCCTCCAGAACGCTTCCCACTATCGGTATATTCTTGGCGGGTCAATATTTCTGAACAGTTGTTGGCGGTTTGAAATTACCACATCCGGCAGTCCTTGCGTTCATTAAACGATACAACGTGGCCATGAAAGCTAATACGAAGCAAAGGTCCTTGAATATCTGAACAAGAAAGGCTACTCGAAATCCGAAGCTGCTTTGCGTAGCGAGTCCGCTGTTCAGGAAGCTGAGGGGAGACCAATACAGCCGGGAATGGAAGATCCTACAGGTGCCAAATATGGTATCGCTTTCAGTGAGTTAAATGATATACTGATAGAGTCATCATCTGACCCGTCATGTCCTACAGAGGTGGTGCGAGTGTACATTGAGCAAACTGCTTTGGACATATACAAAGTACGCCAGTCCTTGTAGCTTCCTGGTTAGTATCTGACTCTCTAGGCTGATCTGCGTCGACTCCAATGGCCAATATTCGTGTACTCTTTCCTGAAGCTCGTGGCCAATTTCGGTCCGCTCGATAGCCGTGCCTACTTCACGGCTTTCAAGGATTCCTTCGAAGCGGAACATTCGGACGATCTACGTGCCCTTGAGCCGATCACTATGGTTGAGCATCTGGAGGGCAATGAGACGGCCAAGATCTACCGGAACAACAAGTATCGCGTACGACTGTGCGAGATGGCTTTCAATATGTTTGTCGTCTTTTTAGAGAGCAAGGAGAAGGAGAGCGGCCGCCTCATTATCAAACTTGTGGAAGACAACTTGAACATCGTCACCTTCCAGCGCTCTGCAGAAAGCGAATATAGCATAGCGAAATTACTGGACCGTGCAAAAACGATCGAAGATTTTCCAGCAGAGGATGAAGGCATCCCAGGGCACAATCCTGGATCAGCAAACACGGAACAAACCGCAGGTTCCAATGTACTGACTAGGTTGAAGCTGGGACCACTGCCGATGGAAAGTGATCTCATGGCAGATGCGCGTGGTGATTTAGAGGACGAAGACGCGAAAAGCCCACCAGCGGAAGGCCAAACCTCGCTTGTTCAACACTTTGATCAACAAATCAAACGCGAGGAAAGCGAAGACGCTCCAACCCGCACCGAGATCCCCTTACCACAATCTACCGCTCGCGACGTAGCCATGGAAGTCCAAAAAGTCAAGGAAAACCGCGATCGATTCAAAATCGAGGGTAGGACAGGCGGTGTAGGGCCTGGTGTCAGCGTGGTCATGTTCACTTTCCACAATACTTACGATTCGTACGGCAGTGCGTTCCTAATGGTCATTTATCACCTATGCTAATACGTATGACAGAATTACTTCTTTGGATTTCTCGCAGGACAATACACTCATCGCCGCCGGTACAGACCAGTCCTATATCCGAGTCTGGACTGTAGACGGCGAAGCACTGCCGTTGCCTGCAGGATCTAACTCTACCGAATCCCAGCCGTCTGCATCCCGTCGTCTGATCGGTCATTCTGGAACCGTCTACGCTGTGTCTTTCTCTCCCTCGGCTACGCCATCTGATACAACCACTACGACAGGAAACTCCACCATCTCAAAACATCTGCTGTCTTCTTCTGCTGATAAGACCGTTCGCCTGTGGTCACTCGAAACCTGGACGTGTCTCGTTGTCTACAAAGGGCACGACGACCTCGTCTGGGATGTCAAGTGGGGTCCCTTCGGGCATTACTTTGTGACCGGGTCTCACGATAGGACCGCGCGTCTGTGGGCTACCAACGACATTTCCTTTCTTCGCATATTTGTCGGCCATGACAAGGATGTCGACGTTGTCTGCTTCCATCCAAACAACGCCTATGTCTTTACTGGCAGCTGCGACAAGACAGTTCGCATGTGGAAGGTGACAGACGGAATCCCAGTGCGTATGTTCACTGGACACGCCGGCAATATTACCGCCATTGCTTGTAGCCCGAACGGGAAGATACTGGCTTCAGGAGATGACAAGGGCACGATCATCCTCTGGGACCTCGCTCCAGGCAAGCTGCTGAAGAGAATGCGCGGTCATGCTCAGGGGGGCATTTGGTCACTAAGCTGGAGCGTGGAGTCAACGGTTCTGGTTTCGGGCGGCATGGACGGTACAGTCCGGGTATGGGATGTTGCCGTGCCCAACGATGCCAACGGTCAAGGACGAGTTATTGGTGAAGGCGGCGCTGGACAAAAGATCGATGCCAATCCTCAGGCACAGCCGTCTGGAGTCGGCTCCAAGAAGAAGGCGAAAGAGGTGGTGGTCACTTCCGACCAGATCAGCGCCTTTCCAACCAAGAAGAGCCCGGTCTACAAAGTTCAGTTCACTCGACAGAACCTTGTCATGGCTGGGGGCGCTTACATGCCCTAAGCGGGAGATAGCTCGGCCGCTGCAGATTGAGATCTATCTCGACGTCCTCTGCGGGGCTGTGTGGTCAAAGATGAAGCTAGGTATAGGAAGCAGAATGATACGAGCCCAAAGAGAAGATTATGGACAAGATGCTGATCACGGAATTGCGAGGACGGTGAACGAACGGTTGATAGCTTCATCACGTATGTGAGGCATTCGAAGGGGAGAGGCCTGTTGCTTACGATTCGTGCGCCTTGGAAACCTTCGGTGAACAGGTTGCACGGTATGGCGCTGGCCCTTTGACCATACTGTCATGGACCAATAGATACTGATGAACAATGATCGATTTCCACTACTTCTTGTCTGACTCCTCCTCCTTGCTCCTTCTCGTCAGTACCTCGTCTATGATTCCTAATTCTAGCGCCTCATCCGCACCCATGAACTTATCTCTCTCCATTAACCTCTCGATCTCTTCCAGTGTATGCGACTTCGTCAGATGCCTCCTGTAAATTTCATTTATCTGCTCCCGCACCCGCAATATCTCCTTCGCATGGATTGCAATATCGCTCGCCTGCCCGAAATAACCTCCACTTGGTTGATGCACCATGATGCTGCTGTGCGGCAGGCAGAATCGCTTCTTTGGAGCTCCCCCACATAGTAGTAATGAGCCCATGGAAGCGGCTTGACCGACGCAGATGGTGGTGACTGGAGATGAGATGTAGGTCATGGTATCATAGATAGCGAGGCCAGCGGTGACTGAACCCCCGGGTGAGTTTATGTAGAGGTTGATGGGCTTTTCGGGCGCATCGGCTTCGAGGAAGAGGAGTTGGGCGACGATGGAGGCGGAGACGGATTCGTCTACTGGACCATTGAGGCAGACAATCCGTTCCTGTAGGAGACGGCTCGATTAAAACCCTGCTCAAGGTCACGACCAGGACGGATGTACCATCAAAAGCCGCGAAAAGATATCATCTTCGAGCTGTTAGCACCAATCGCGCTTTGTATAGAGCTCGGTCGAGCGTACGCGTTCTCCAACCACCGCCCTGGAGAGTCAGCACATCTGTCTTTGCCAGAGAGCTCCGTTCAGCGTACCACTGTTTCAGTCACGTAGGGCGTCGGTACCCATCCTTGCGGAGCTGGCGCGCTGGGAGCGCTGAAGAAACGCCTTGGTCCCAACCTCGAAGCGTTGAAAAGGCCAGCACGACTCAAAGATGGAGCTGCTGGGCCACACAGGAGACTCAACATTGGAGGCACTTGATATAGAAAGCTTGCTTCAAGATCTGCAGCGACAGTTGGGCTTCCACCGTCCTCGCCCGCTGCTGGCCGCCAAGCCTTTTCTCTCCGCAACATCGGTCTTCTCTATCGCCATGATTTCCCACACCACGGGCTTACAGGGTTAATGTGGACATGTCTGAGGGCAATAAGATGTCCACACCGGCTGCGGTCATACCAGCTACAGCTCAACGATCGCGAGGTAGCTGTTACGAGGCGCCACATCAGCCAGTTCGACGGGGAAGCTTCTGACCCGTTGCTCGACAATGGCTCGAGCATAAATGAAATTGACTGTGGAGAAGGCCACTATGGGCCTGGAATTCCACCAACGAAGCACAAGCTACCCTTGTCACCATTGATGGATCCCAAGCTCATCGCAGCCCGCGAACGTCACCGCACCCCCAAGGCAGCTCCCAGTCCGGACCGCTCCGCATTCTCTCAGAAGCTTCGGAATAATCCCTATGGTACGATAGATTCACTTTATCCACTTAGAACATGAGGATCTGACAGTCGAACCAGCTCTCGCCTTAGCCACTCCAGTACGCAGCTGCAACTTCACCGGCCTCCGGCTGCCAGACTATTTCCACTTGAACTTCGGTCTCCAATACCACCCCGCCACCGGTGCGCCTTGGTGTCTGCCCCGAATCGCAAGTGATCACCAATACTCTCTGGACCGAACGATTCTACCAAAGCAGACTGGCTCAGACACAACCGACTCCGGTGATCAACAAGAACCCCCAAAGTCGGACCATTCAGAGCCCTCACCGCAAGGCTTCAAGCCCATCCGCACACTCTCGAGCACCCACTTTCCGGCCCGCGCCTCTGCTCTGCGCTTCATATCTCGACTCAAGCGCAGAGAACAGAACAGGCTGATCCCACTTCGCTGGAAGGAAGATTCAAGCCTGCAGGTGGACAATTTTGTCTGGCGCGAGGACATGGACGAATACGTACTCTCACTCCTCCGGAATAACGTCGCGCAATCGTTACGTTACCTAGGTTCCCGAACAGCGGGCTACATACAGGGTTGTGACGGCTGGCACTACGTTGGGAAGCACCATCAAGTGAGCGCCGTGCTCTGGCTGGGCGATCCCGAACCTAGCCACAAGGTCGTGCCGCAAAACCCAGCTCAGGATACGAATGCAGACCCGTTCGAGCCTACTGCTCAAAGAGACTCGGGGCCGCCGACGTATGCCATGGTGCAGTATCGTGGACGATATATACCTTCATATAACCTGCCTTTTCTACTTGCAAGAAAGCATCTAGGGTCCTTGAAAGATGATTGCGTCAGCATGAGGGGGAGCCTGGCAGTCGTGAAGCAGAAGCATGCCACCGTTGAGGTGCAGCTGGCGCTGTGGAAGCTTATGGGATATCTGGCGCCGTACGAGGAAGGTTGATGGTGTTCGACCTGGCGTTGATTGATGAACATCAGATTTCACGAGCCAAGAATCAAAGCCTGATACTTCGGCCATCGGAAGATCCAAAGTCAGAACCAACGACAGTGGGTCGCGGCCAGTGCCACACCAACGTAGGAGGTCCGATCAAACCACTGCTTCAAAGATCCATCGACCGAAGCCAAACCTGATGGTCGTCAACACTGCTGCTGAGCATTTTGTCCCTGGCGTACACGCAGTGGACGTTGCCCAGCCATACCTGCCAGTGATCCGAACGCCGTCCTTGTCATCGGCTTCTCGTGCATCAACTTCAGCCATGGACGACACCGGGTCGAAACCAGCGACACGTTCAATGCCATCCGCGCGACCGCGAAGACTACGGATCCCAGTCCGTGATCCTAGAGAATGGGAAAGCCAGCGCCTTGGTCCGACATTGCAGGCTCCTTGCAACCCAAACTCCCGGGCTGTTGGACCGATCGCTCGTTGGTCAAAGAACCTGCGTGTTGTATGAAACTTCAGTACTGTTCGATTATCCTCTCGTGGCTTATGGTGGAGGAAGGAAAAGCCTTTGGCTTTGGTCGGGTTGAAAACATTGTCGAAGGGCACACATGTAGATAGCTCGAAGGCGGCGAGGTCATGTCTTGTTGTCGTTGTTGACAGGTTTCGCTAGGGACTAGAATAATTGGGTTTGGGGCACTGTGGCCGATCAAGGCTTCACGTTGCGGACTGGAAGTCGATAGTTTGTTATCAAAGGCACGATTATGACAGCCGGTGTCCATACTACTCGAGTACCACTCGTTCTCGAAGAACATTACAAGTATAAAGATACGTTCAGTACTCCATCAATGCTTAATCTTTTGGACGAACAACTAAAACCCGTCAATAATGCATACACAAATTTTTGAAAAGCGTGACAACAAGTTGCAAAACCCAACAGCAAGCACGAAATAAATGCAGAGTCCGACCAAAACGCCATGCTATATGTACGTGTGTTCAACATCATCTCCACCTGGACCCATATCAACAGCGATTACCCGGCATGCACAATCTCACCCAACCTCTTCTCAAGGATAGTCCGACCTTCGAGTGTCCGCCAGACCTCATGCGGCGCGCCATTCACCACATCCCAGGAGACCAAGTTCTTCGTGATCGTAGTCAAGTCCTTCTGCTTCCTCTCCCACTCGCTGTCTGTTCTGACCTCAATTCCCGAGCTGACAAGTACCAGCGGGGTCTTCTGGTCTTGAAAAATCGCACGGGCCTGCACAACTTCGTTTTTGGTCAAGGAATCAGCGACCAGACTCTCCTGTAACTTCGACTTGATGAACTTCCCGCTCTGATACGCCGACTTGCCATAGACGCGGTCGTCCCTGGTGCGGCCTTTGAAGATGGCGCCCGCTAGACGGTCGTAACCGAGAGGCGAGATGATGCCGCGAGCCCATAGGAAGAACCCTCGGTTGGGTGAACCAATCCGGTGGAGGAGATCCTCGTGAAGGGGATCGATGAGGAAAATGCCACTGATCTCGTGGGGGTGTCTGCTGGCAAAGATCCGGCTATAGATACCTCCCACACCTTGTGAGACCAAGATCCACGGATACTGTTCGCCAGCTTTTGCTAAAGCCTCGGTGAGAGAATCGGCTGTCATGCCGGCGGAGTGTGGGGAGGGTGCATTGTCGGACCATGCGAGTCCAGGGCGGTCATAGTAGCAGTAACGCTCGATGGTGCCGTTCTTGTAAGCGTTGTAGATCCAGTCGTCCATAGTATCCTCGTACGGCATCTCCCCACTTTCGACAAGAATGGTGGGGTTACGTTTGCCTTCGTCGTTGTAGGTAATGTCTCCCACACATGAGAGATGGAGCTGATACTTGTCGCCATCAACGTAGTAACGCTCACCTGGTGGATCGAGAGAAGCGTCGTAAGATCGCACGATGAGAGTGGCTGTAAGTAGGATGACGATGATAGACATGACAACCATGATAACCGTCGCTGTCAGGACAGCACACCATTCGCGAAGCGTGCGACGAGTCTCTTGACGACCCGTTAGGCGCTCTTCCTCCTCTTTCTTACCCCAAGCTACGACTCGGTCCGTCATGACGTTATACAACGCTATAAGCGCTGCCCAGATGACTGATGCAATGCCGATCCACCCTTCTTCGACCCGCAGTCTCGGTACAGCAAGGATGATGATCATATCGATCAGGAGGAAGCCCGAGACGATAAGAGTCAGAATCTCCATTGGCTTGGAAGGCACCGTGAAGAACAGTATGGCGATGAATAGATTGCCAATAGTGAGGGTTGTGTATGAGAAGTCGAAGAACCCCGAGCCACGAGAATGCATCATTGGCGGACTGACGAAGATGGATACCAGCAGGAGCACCCACCAGAGGAAGGTTATGATGATGAAGAGAGTCGAGAAGTAACGAAGAGCTCTGACGCTCCATAGGTTGTAAGGAGACACCTAGAACATTGTCAATATACCGAGTGCGATATGGCTATGGGCAGAACTTACAGCTGGGTCGTCGGGATCGAGAAAGCCATCGTTGCGAGGTGGGAGAAGTCGAGTCCGTTCGTTGGCTTCATGGCTTCTTCGCTCCCCGCCACGCGATGGCTGCCTACTGTTCTCGCCGTCGGTGGATGCTGCACCGTCGTCGTTATTATCCTCTCCTCCATTCTTTGAGCCCCATAGCGAGACCATCTTGTCAAAAGAAAGATGATCCAAAGACAGCTAACTTTGGTTACCTGGCCAGAAAAAAGAGCGAGCATGTGAAGGTTGGCAGGTTCGGAGAAGCGAGAAAGCAGGCAGTGTCCCGTCCAGTGACGTCAGAACGAGTCTCGACGTCGTTGCCTCCACTCCTGCAAGCCAAGCTCGATGAAGCAGCAACGGAAGCAGTGCGTACGTGATTGTACTGTGGAGGTGACGACCAAAGGGAGAGAGTGGTCGAGGTGGGGAAGGGAGGGAGGCTGGAGGGGAAGGAAGGGGCGTGGGCAGAGCTATGCTGGAAGCGCGATAGATAAAGTAATGACGGTTCTAGGCAATTGCTGATCCCTGCTTTCGCGATGCTGTCACATGCTCCAACACAATCGATCCGATCTATGCAGTGCTCCAGACCATCGAGAACGTGGCCTGAAGAGCCGCATCGATTGCACATCTCCATCTTGTGACCATGAGCGAGCTTCAGCGCTCGTTTGCCAAGGCCAAGCTTGCTGGTCTTCCTTTTGACCCACCGCTGCCCCCACTTCCCTCCGAGATCCGTCATGCAGATTTAGAGGACGGAGAGGAGGAGGAGGATGATTTGAAGCCACTACCCGATCGTAGGTCTGCCGATGATGACTCCTCATCTGCTTCTTCTGCCTCGTCCGCCTCCTCGACGGGCACCATCAGGCCATCGCCTAGTAGGCATCTCTTTGCCAGACCTAAGGGGTTGGTAGTCTCTCCTTGCTCGCAATTGTATCTTCTATATACATGGACGTGACGAATCTACTTCGGAGACACGCTGTAATCATTATATATGATCTTCTCCGCGAGCACTGCACATGAAGTCAGATGACCGCTTTCTGACCATGGTTCCTCTCATTTAGCCCTGCCAATGGAAAGAAGCCTTGGGACCCCTTACCATGGAATGATTACTTTGCCCAGGAGCTCTACCTGGTCAATCGACGCACAGATGAAACCATCACCCATCATGTCTACATAACCACACCTTTGGAAAAGGGGCCTCTGTTTGTGACCCATCATGGCGCTGGTTCGTCCGGCCTGTCGTTTGCACTATTCGCTTCCGAGATACGCAAGGCATTGCCAAATGCCGGTGTTTTGTCTTGTGACGCTCGGGGCCATGGCGAGACTGTTGTGAGCGAGAGCCCGGCTCAGGCACTACTGGATCTGAGTCTTGAATTACTGAGTGAGGACTTGGTGGATGTGATAAACCTGACACAGAAGAAGATCGGGTGGGCCAAATTACCAGGCATAGTGCTCATAGGCCACAGTCTCGGGGGCGCGGTGGTGACCGACGTCGCAGCAAGCGGCAAGCTGGGGAATGCGGTACTGGGCTATGGTGTTCTTGATGTAGTCGAAGGCTCCGCCATCGATGCACTCCAAAGCATGCAGTCGTATCTTTCCAGCAGGCCGAAGAGCTTTCCCTCAATTGCCTCTGGCATCGAATGGCAGTGGGTCAATCTTCCTTGGATTCGGACTTGAGCAGTACTGATCTTCCTGAAGCACACGTTCGCGCACCATCCGTAATTCAACCTCCGCTCGTATCTCCGTCCCATCTCTTCTACGTCAGGAGCGTTCAGCGGGCTCGAACTCTGATGAAACTCGACCCTGGACATGGAGGACCGACCTTGCAGCGACTCAGCCCTTCTGGGAGGGCTGGTTCGTCGGCTTGAGCAAGAAGTTTCTTGGGGCCCGAGGAGGCAAACTACTCCTGCTTGCAGGGACAGACCGCTTGGACAAGGAACTGATGATCGGGCAAATGCAAGGTCTGGCCTACCCTGAGGGAGTTGGTACACAGGAGCTAATACGAAGCAGGAAAGTATCAACTCCAGGTATTCCCCGAAGCAGGCCATTTCATCCAGGAAGACCAGGCCGCGAAGACCGCTATGGTGGTAGCGGATTTCTACCGAAGGAATGACCGGAGCGCATTGGTGCTGCCTCCCAAAGTAGGGGACATGATCAAAAACAAGCAATGAGTGATATCGGAGACACTTAGCTCATCACAAGCATTGTTCGTAAGGTGCATTTCGTCGTGCTTCCCTGTTTGAGAATCCAATACCTACAATGCGTTTCGATCCACCGTAGCCTTTATGCAGACCCTCAAGCCTTCCATTGAAGCGCGTCAATACCCTGGACGCCTCGCTCCTGTATGCACATATGATTAAGCATCCAGACCATCATCCAGTCTCCAGAGGCTGTCCTCCAACCCTCAGCCTGAAGCCCAAAGCCCTCCCTGCCGCAACCGCAGCTAGGGCAGCGGAAGAAGGACTGGAATGAGCACCAGCGGGCTCAGAAGTGGCGGTCCTGAAGGCGTTGCGCTGCGACCATTGTGTTCGAGCCATACTAAGGATATCCAAATTAGCAATGACAGGCTGACCGCTGTTGAAATCGTCGAGCGGATGTCTTCCCGATGGAACCGACGGTGAACCATCAGGCAGAAGGTCTTCTTCAGCCTCATCCCTTCCCATTTGGTGTCTTGAGAAAGCGTGCATCTCGATATTCTCTGTATCCTCAGCGTTTGTATCTCTTCGTTCGCCCCGCTCTGCAGCATCCTGGGCCTGCCACGATTCGGCTTCTTCGTTTCCTCCACTTAAGATGGCACCTGTTGCCGCTGCTTCGCCATCCCCACCACCCAATTTCCGTCTCTCCAGCGAGACAGCAAGCATGACAATTTGCAGAGCCCAGAAAAGCAAGTCTGTAGCAACGAGTCTGATTTTGCTGATGGGACTCAGTTGCCCCACGAAGTCGGTGATTATACCACCATGCAGGTAAAACCTCGTAGCTTCGCCAGCAGCGGCTGGGTTATCCAGGAGATGCGCGACGATAAACAACAGAGGTAAAGCGAAGAAGAGGAGGATGTACGGTCTCGTGGTAACAGGAAATGGAGGGAGGATGGGAGATTTGGGCGTCAGGTAAATCCATTGCGGAATCAGACGACCGAGAAGAGTGAGCACGGACGGGCTGCAGTAGGTCAGCAGGTGATGGTCGAAGAAAACCGGGAGGGGCAATTAACTCCATGTAGTAGAGTATTGAGATCTGCAGGTATATCATGATGTCCAGATTTAGAACGAGGTGGTCCAAGCAAGCGGCGCGCTTCTCCGACTGGAGACGCTTCCTGGTTTTGACTCCATGGCTGTCATCCGCCGCCGAGCCGGAGGGAAGCTCGTCCTGCGTTGAAGAGGTTCTACTGCTTGAGGATGAGGCATCATTGTTCATCGCTTAGTTGAATCATCGATCGTTGAGCTTGGACATCATCATTTGAGTATTTCTGAAGCCAGAAGAGCAGCCAAGATGGATGCTACCACTGTAGAAGACTAACGAGACATTGGTGCCATTCATACGATGTGAACAAGTGAAGGTGATACCGATATCTACTAAATCCGATTCCGAGGCTAACTAAGTCGAGCTGGGCTGAAGATCTGTAGTCAATCCGTCTAACGTTCAAGATTGAGCGATTGCAATTTTCACCCCGAGTACAAGTACATGTATGGCGAATTCTGAACGTAGACGCTCCAATAGCTCTCTATCACAAACCCTCTCTCTGTACCCTCTGCTGTTGCAGGGTGCTGCAGTAGCTAAGTTGACCTACTTCTCTCCGTGGATGTTTTGATCATCTTTGGCGTTCTTTATCAAGAATACCTTCTCCTGAGAACCTTCCCCTCTCCAACGTCTTCTCCACCAGAGTGGCGTCACTGAGGCCAGAGGCCATCGATGCGGTGTCGCCGCTTTCAATTTTGTGTGGCTAACGAGGATACATTTGAATTTTAAGTCAATTGATCGGTCCATACAGCGATGCAATGATGTCTGCGCTTACGCTTCGCCGTTGTAGCTTTCTGCTATAAGAACCCCCTGTTCCGACTTCAATCTTCTGACGCGGTTGCTCTATTCCTCGAAAGCTGCGTGGGTTCTCAGGGCATGGTACTTGGGAAGTGAAGAGGCCGGGGCTGATGTACATGTCGAGAGCGATTCAATGATACGCTTTAACGAGTGATTGCTGGAGCAATGGAAAACATTTGAGGGCGCAGTATGTTTGAAATACGGTAAGTTCCCCTATGATATTAGATTGCTTCCAAGTAGGTGTGCTTTGACAAACGCAGCAACCTAATCGTTCATACACACACAGTGTGCTCTCAAATGCATGCAGATTATAGGTTTTGATCATGAGCTCCCATCGGTGAGCGCCTTATCAAATTAGTAATCCTCTGTGCACGATCTCGCAAATCGCACTCGGTCATAAAGCCCTCATCGAGGAATTTGGCTTATACTCATGTTTTGCTTGATTGCGGCATTGTCGCTTCTCTTCATATTCATGGGAGGTTATTCATTTGAGAGTTACAGTGAGTCCGTTATTCTGTCTTAAAGAATTGGCTGTATTGGCTACTGCTTGATGACTCCAGAATATCTAGCATGAGAAACATTCAGATGAATGGCCATCATATTAAATACCACCAAGCGGCCAAGCACTGCCCCCTTAGTTGTTCCTTGTCCCAGGCACTCAGCCTCCTGTTATAGAGGCCGCTCCTTTATGCGCATCTTCGAGCTTCTGTATTGAGAGCGCTTGTTCGACGGTAGCCTATACCTGCAGTCATAAGTGGACTATTATCTTTTCTACCATTGTTCATGCCGTAACGTTTGGTCTCCAGTGAATGGAGCTTTCCCTAAGAAGCATGACGTGCGGCTCGAACTTGGGGCCCAGTTGCCTCAATGTCTCGATTATCAATGCAGTGTCCACAGTGAGCTTATGATCCGCAACCTGGGCCTTGCATCAAAATACGTCAGGCAAATCTTGTGAAGGATGGTGCGATCCGAAAATTTCGAGAGTTTCAAGCGTCATAACCCCTGCGCATTTGCGAAAAGAGTCATATCAGTAAAACCTTTCCTGCAGAGCCCGTTGACTATTCGAAGTTATTCGATTGCGTCTACTTTCGATCATCCCATGCAATGGCATGGTGCACTGCTAGGGATTGCTTGGACGAAGTACATTTTCACTACCTTTTCCAAAACCCCCTGCTGGTTTCTTAGTTGTGCAAGGAAACACTACGGCGGGTTGCCTTTTCAGCTACGGAGTTCCTTGGTCGTTCAGCCCATCGTAGAGTCGTCGATACGTTCTTTTCGAGGAGTAGTAAGAAATTGTGCATTGGTTCTTGCGTAAACTTAATGGAGCTTCGACATCCAATAGAGTTTTCTAGGTCTCAGGAAAGAATTCCATGAATCATGGAGAAATTCGACCGTTACGGCTTTCGACAACGCCTTGCTCCCAATTTTCCACTCACGAAACTTGAATGATGGTGCTGAATCCCTACAAAGTAAGGTACGTTAAGGTAGAGGTAGTGTAGGGTTGAAGTTCCAGCCCTAGACCTTGCATAAGTGGATGCATGACGGACCTGTTCCGCGGTCACATACGACTGTGCTAATGATGGACTTGATCTTGAGAACTCGTGTAGTGCGCTCAAACCCTCGTGCTTCACAATAGAAGGCTATTCGCATCCGATACACATAGTCATGGCCAACTTTTTCAACAACAAGGCGCGCTCTGCTGCCGCCGCGACAGCATCAAACGGCGCATCATCTTCGAAAGCAGCAGCTGTCAAAGAAAACCAGAGCCTTCAACCGTGGGTTGAGAAGTAGTAGGGGAAGCCCAATGTATTGAAAGCCGGAGTCATACTAACTTGCAGGTAGTCGGCCGAGGACGTTGAAGGATGTCACAGCTCAGGACCACACGGTCACAGTATTACAGCGGACTTTGCAAGCTTCGAATGTGAGAGATGTCTGCAGAGCTGCTGAAATGGCAATGGTTGAGATTCTCTAGCTACCACATATGCTTTTCTACGGTCCCCCTGGCACTGGCAAAACTTCCACCATCCTCGCCCTGGCAAAGGAACTATACGGGCCTGAGATGTTCAGGTCGCGGGTGCTTGAGCTCAACGCTTCCGACGAACGAGGCATCTCAATTGTGCGTGAGAAGGTCAAAGATTTTGCAAGAATGCAACTCTCCAATCCGCCTCCACATTACAAAGACAAATACCCTTGTCCGCCTTATAAGATCATTATCCTCGACGAAGCCGACAGCATGACACAGGACGCCCAAAGTGCTTTGAGACGAACTATGGAGACGTATAGCAAGATTACAAGATTCTGTCTCATCTGCAACTACGTGACAAGAATTATCGATCCATTGGCCAGTAGATGTAGCAAGTTTCGATTCAAGATGCTGGACCAGGGCAATGCAAAGAAGAGACTTGAGGAGATTGCCGAGAACGAGAATGTGAGGCTCGATAACGGCGCTGTTGATACGTTGATCAGGTGCAGTGAGGGGGATCTCAGAAAAGCCATCACATTCTTGCAGAGTGCATCACGCCTGGTGGGCGCAGTAAAGCTTCCTGTGAGTAAGCTCAACGGTCACTCGAAGAAAAAGCGTCTCGACGACGAGGAGGACGGTGACCCAATGGATGTTGATGGAACAGAGGGACCAATGGTCACCGTTCGGAGCATAGAAGAGATCGCCGGAGTGATTCCGGCGAACGTGATAGGCAGCCTAATTCAAGCAATGCAGCCGAGAGCCAGGGGAGCTGTATATGAGGCAGTCGCGAAAGCGGTCACAGACATGGTGGCCGATGGCTGGAGTGCCACGCAAGTTGTCACACAGGTAAGAGCTCTCTGGCTGTAATCACTAATCATCAAAAGCTGACAGAGACTGTAGTTATACCAGGACATTGTGTTCAACGACACTATTCCCGACAAGCAGAAGGCCAAGATCGTCATAGTCTTTTCTGAAGTAGACAAGAGACTTGTTGACGGCTCGGACGAACATCTGACGATCCTCGATCTTGCTCTAAGGATCTCCAGCACATTGGCCGAGACTTGAATAACCTCAAGATTACGCAACAAGTTTGCTCAACTCTTCGGTCCTGCTTCATCAGCTATGATCACTCAAAGATCACAGTAGCTAAGTATGCCGCACCGTTTGGCCAGCGATATAGATGGCCATGGAGTGACAGCTCCGCATCCTAGCCGCAGAGAGCAACCGCCTGTTCGATCCGAACGCTCATCGCTCGCAACTTTGCTCAAACATCATGCCTCATTCTTGGCTTTCCGAAGACATGTTCCCACCACAGCGATCTGGAGTGTCTTTAGTTTTGCCTCATGGAAGATGCTTTTGACCATCTGGTCTATACGGAAGAATGCTGATGAAAACGCTATCAACCGCATCTCAAGGCCTGCGTGCCAATGTGCCGGTCTGGCGAGCTTGAACTTCTTTCGGGACTTATACGACTTACGGTCGGGGGAATGATCCCGCTATGTACGGGGATAAGACTGCCATGTATCCCAAATAAGGCCGAAGCTCGATGACAATAATCATCATACCCTTCGCTCAGCATCACGGCCGATGCTTTGTAGAGGTTGCATGCGTCGATGAAAGTGGTATCTGCAGCGGCTGATATAGTCATAAATTACGTTTCAATACTGTTCAGAGACCCCATCAATCTGCATCCGATCTAAACCCCCTCCAAACCCCTCCTCTCACCCTCAGCATCCCCACCCCCTTCCTCCTCTCCTCCACAACAACGACCCCCTCCTCCCTCAGCAATTTCACTTTCTCCCTAGCATGCTTCCCCTCCGATCCCCAATCGCCACCGAAACCCCCGATACCCCCATCGCTAGCCACCACCCTATGACACGGCACCCGTGGCGCGAAGGGATTATTCCTCATTGCATTCCCGACCGCCCGCGGACAGGAGCCCAGGAACTCGGACAGCGCCGCGTAGGTGGTATAATGCCCAGCAGGCACCTGGCACAGCGCGAGAAGGGTGCGTTGGCGGAAGGGCGTAAGATCTGATGTCTTTATCGTAGTAGCTAGTCCAGGATTGATTGATGCAGGTGTTGCGGGAGGGGAGGGGACATCGTCTCTGGGCGGCGGAGTTGGGAGCCCCATCGAGGAGCGGATATCAATTTGCCCACCCTTCCGGCCTTTCTTAACCTCATCCACCTCGCCTCTCTTCTCTTGCCTCTTTCCAAGTACCCTCTTAGAAGCCTTAGTCTCCTCATCCCCACCATCCACATCACGCTTCCTCTTCCTCTTTGTCTTCCCCCTCAGCTTCAAACTCCGCTCATCCAGCTCCACCAGGTTCGCCTTGCCCTCCGCTATCCGCTCCCCGAGCGCGATGCACGCTTGCAGTTGCGCCGCAGTCATGTTCTTCACTGCAGGCCCTTTGAGTTTCGACATCCAGGGCGCGTCGATGCCGATGACGGCATCGAAGATTATGCGGCCGAAACAGTGGTCGACATGGACAGGCCAGGAGGGCTGGACGGGGGATTTGGAGGTGGCGAGGGAGGGGAGGGTGTGTCCATATAGCTGGGTCCAGGTTGCGCGGAGGGATTCGAGGGAGGGAGATGGGGAAGGCATGTGTGCTATGTCGTAAGGGGAGGGGGGCAGATGATGTTGGGGAATGGACTTGAATTAAAGATGTCAGATTGTAGGGCTTGTTTCATAGTGTCTCGAGCCGCTTTGGTCAGCTCGCGCGGTCACGTAATGACGTATTGAAGCACGGAACCACCAATAATCGCCTTAATTCAATAATCTTACTACGGACTTGATACATTATCGTGATACAGCTCTAAAGTTCATCCCGCGATTGAGCTCCCTCGGTGGCTTCTGGAGGCAGTTCTTCCCACATCCTCTTCTTCGGATTCGGAGGTTCATCGCTGCTCCTTTCTCTGAGAACCGTGCCCTGACTTGCGCTCTCAGAGGTCACGCTTGACGCTTCTTGCTGCTGCTGCTGGCTTTGTTCCGTCATTTGCCCAACCTGCTCGGACAGGCTTTTTCCGGTACTTTCAGAGTTATGCTCCGACTGCGAAGCCTTTGCGCCGCTACCTCCTGCTCCAACCGCCATCGAAGGTGCTGCCATGTTTGGTTTGAAGCGTGGGAAATCACCTGTCGCACTTGGCTTGATAATCAAGCTCGTCGAGATCCTCTCCGAAGCCTGTGACAGCGCGTTGCTCTGCTTTGCCCCGCCCAAAGCACCAGCGATTGTAGCGAAAAGATTCAGCAAAACTCCAGTATTGAAGATAATCAATCTCCAGGTAAGTTTTATTGGGAGGTACAGTAACCACCAGCCCGGTCCGTATAGTATGCGGCGGAACACAAGCCAGGAAATGGTGGCAACAAGCAGCCAAAAAGCGGTTTCGAGATACCAAGTATCAGACTTTTGGGAGTGGAGAAGGCTAGAGACGAGGTTGCGGGAGGAGTCGAGCAGGGTATCGATGGTGTTGTATTTTTCTGACAGATTCTGGAGCGCAGCGGTCGATTCGTCTAATAATTGCACAAACCAGTTAGTGGAAGTGAACAACTCAGGGCTTCGACGAACCCACCCAGGGTCTCTTGAGCAAACTGGCTTTTCGAGAGCTCCTGGCTCATAGACGCATATAGCTGTGTCAAGCCAGCTGTTACGTCGCTGGCAGCATTGACCAGCTGGTCTTCTTTCGAAAGATTCTCGTGACCTCTCCGCCGAGGGTGACTATCTGTACCGTTGCCGTCTTGAAGGCCTGTGAAAAGCAACTCTCTTTCCTTTCTTTTGGCGGCTTCTGCGTTACGCTTCGCCTGAAGTTGAGCCTTTCGGAACTGGCTTCGTGCACTACAAGAGTGATTCAGCGTCAGGTTATATGGTTCAAATGGGGCAGGACGGAATGCTGACGTGCTGAGATTCTCCCCCAATCTTGAGACCCGTGCCAGTAAATCCGTCGTCTCCCTCTCCCGTTCACTATCTCTCCTTCTCGCAGCAGTCGTTAAGCTAGCACTCGTCTGATCCTCTATCTCCTGCCGTAGTAGCTCAAAATCTTCCTCTTGCTCCTTCAAGCTTTGATGGATGTCGGCGCCGAGCTCTAGGCGGGCCTCTGTCGACTCTGGATTTAGCGATTCAGTACCAGGCTGTGATGGAAGCTTGGCAAGGCGGTTGATCAGATGCAAAGTCTGCTTGTGAGCGTCGAACAAGACTGTCAGTCGAGCGTTGAGCTCTTGAGTGGTCATTGCATTCTATAATGGGGAGTAACGCGAGCAAGCTCGAGCTTGTTGGCTTTAGTTTCAAGGTTCGGAATACGTTCCGTGCCGGCGAAGTGGACCGTTCTTACCGCAACAAGAAGTCGCAAGCTCTGCAGCCGCGAAGAGCATGAACGAGCCTGTTTCTCCTCCACTGTTATGATTCGGTGACATTTCTAGGTTGGGCTATCTTCGTCGTCAAGTACAGAGGTGCGACGATGTCTTGAACAACCTGCTTGGCAGGCCTGACTGACCTGCGACTTGAGGAGATTTTCATACCTCACGATGATCACCAAATTCATCACCGATATCTCGGTCAAGTTCAATCCTTTCAGGAAGTCCGGAAATGCATGCCGCTTCTTCTTAGCTCAACTGCCCGCAAATGCCCGAACTTTCATGAAGATCAACACCACAATTCTGCCACAGGGCAGCAGGGAGAAGAGCATGCTACAAGTGAAGCTGAGTACGTCGACCCTTGCCCCTGATGGTAGGGAGTTCAGCTGACATACATTGGCCTCTCAGAGAATGGAAAGGAAATAGAGCTAGACACGGAGAGGATGAAGATCGAAGATATCATACAAGAGGTGGACCGGCATTCAAGGGCTCTGAATCGCCAGGCAGAGCTCGCTGGAGAGAGATGATAACAATATACTACGTTCTGAGGTAGATTATCCAGCATAGCGTGGAGCTCGGAGAATCGAATAAATCCCGATTGAGTGCGTTTGCCAACTCATCTCGGATGCAATATGTAATCCAATTTGTGCCGTCTATAATCTACCGCGTCGGATACCACTTGCTTGTTGAGGCCGGTCTCCCCGAACAGCCCAGTTTATCACACTCAGACCGCCGCGCCCGAGATAAAGAACCACTTGTCGTAGATACCATCGATTGGTCCGGGTTTGAGCTCCTCATGTCTCTTGATGTTACGAGAGTTGGGTGCCTCGCGATCGGGAGAGTGGTTGACGGTGACGTTGGCGCTTGCACTTATCAGCCTTCATCAGTGCCACTAAGAAAGAAGACTTACAGAGCGATGTCACCACGCTGAGTCTTGCCAATGATTAGTCTTTCCCATGCTTCAGCACATTCTCGAACAATATCAGTGGCATATCTATAGGTCTATTAGTTAATTCGGTCGATGTTCTAAAATGGGATCATGTGTACTTCTTGTTCTTGCATTCACCAGAGAAGGCAAACTGGTTCTCTGGCTTTCCGTCTGGGATCTTGTAGATCCGGAACCATTCGTTGGTGGCCCGAAGCAGACCCGGAAGATGACGTTCGACATCCTCAATATCGTTGAGTCTAGGGGCCAAAGGGTCATTCACGTCGATGACAATGATCTTCCAGTCGGTCTCTTCCTCATCCAGTAGCGCCATGACTCCGAGTATCTTGACTTGCTTGACCTGCCCTGGTGTAGCGACAAGCTCGCCGATCTCACAAACGTCCAATGGATCATTATCGCCCATGGCCTTGGTCTCCGGGTGAATGACATTGGGATCCTCCCACGTCTGTGAAATTTGATGAGATTCCTCAACAAGATTCAGCTTAGTGAAGCCCATACCTGTGGGAAAGCACCGTAGTTCCAGAGATATCCGTGATGAGGAAAGCAATTGCGGACATAGCGTAGTTTGCCCTTCTTGACATCCTGCTTGATCGGGTTCAATGGCTCCTCCTTCGATATCTAGTTGTTTAAGCATTAGCTGTCGCTGAGTGAAAGCACCATCGTGCCCAAATGAACAATGAGAGCTGGGGGTGGGAATGGTACCTCCATCTTTGCATTCGTCCACCTTGGAATCTCAACAATCATGTTCAGCACGGTCTGCTGTTCATTGGCGTATAGTGGAATATCGTGGAACGGCGAGACAACCACCCCGTCTTTTTCAATGTAGATGCGGTATTCGGGGGTATAGGCAGCGCCATTCTTCCTAACGGTGTATTGGCTTGGGGCATTGGCGTTGTAGCCCTTGTCGCTGATAGGTAGAGCACTCATTTCGAGCTTCTTGTCGGCAGTGCTGGAGAGATGGCGAGCAACCTGTTGGGCGCGAGAGATTGAGATGCTGGAGGGGTAAAGGTTTGTAGGGTTCGAGGCCGACCTGGGAGCCAGTGTGTGGGAGAGCCGTCGATATTTATGCACGAAGCCTATTAGCGGCTGTTGATTGGCTTGCAGTAAACGTCTTGAAGAGGTCAAAATGAGCATTAGCCAAGCAAATTGATATTTTCAACTGAGTTTTGATGGAAACTGGCGGCGCCGCCAACATCGAAGCCCTAATGCACGTGCTTGGCCGATTCGGTAATCTCTAGGGTTAAGTCACTCTTTTCGTCACTTCAGATCTGATGTGGCCATGGATCTCTTCAAACGCTTCTGTGCCTACGCAAAGGCATGATATGCTACGTACCCTTACGAACGCCATGGCTACATCTTCAAGACGAGTACCAATACCCAAAAATGGCGTCGACTACCGGAACAAAATCGTGCTCGCCCCCATGGTACGTTCGGGCGAGCTCCCCTCCCGTTTGCTTGCTCTGAAGTACGGTGCGGATCTCGTGTGGGGCCCAGAAACCGTAGACAGGTCTATGATAGGCACGACCAAACGTTTCAACCCTGTCACATCCACCATAGACTTCACGCGCTCACCGTCCAATGGTTCGAGGATACCACCCCCCGTCCAGAAGGAGAGCTTAATATATCGACTGCACCCTACGGAAGAGCATGGGAAGTTAATATTCCAGATTGGGACTGCATCGCCCGAATTGGCTGTACAGGCAGCCAAACTCGTCGCCGAGAATGTAGCAGGAATAGATGTCAACGCTGGGTGTCCGAAGCCCTTCTCTACATCTGGTGGTATGGGCGCGGCGCTACTACAAACGCCCGAGCTGCTTGCGACGATCCTGAGAGCTTTGGTCAGAGAGGTTGGAGAGGTCTACAAGATCGGCATTAGCGTCAAAATTCGATTACTGGAGACGCCAGAGAAGACCGCAGCGCTAGTAAGGACATTGTGTGCAACTGGGATTACGGGGTTGACGGTACACTGCCGTACTACGCCCATGCGGCCAAGAGAACGAGCCATACGGGAGCAATTGCGTATGATAGCCGACATCTGCAGAGGCGAAGGCGTGGCTTGTTTGATGAATGGCGATGTCAAGAACCGAGACGAGGCCCTGCAGCTAATCGAAGAATTCGGCGCTGATGGAGCAATGATCGCCACTGCAGCGGAAGCGAACTCCAGTTGCTTTCGAAGCCAAGCCGAAGGAGGCCTCGTGCCCTGGAGAGATGTCGTGCATGAGTATATGAAGCTTGCATTGGAGGTGGACAACAGATGGGGGAATACGAAGTTCCTGCTCAGTCAGCTGATGCCTGGCAAATTGCAGATCTATAAGGATCTTGCAGGGTGCAAAGGCTACAAGAGAGCATGTGAAGCCCTCGAACTGGACAATCTTTGCGATCAGGCGCGGGAAGTAGATGAGCGCCTCGGAATTTCGGAAGAACAGCTGCGACATTTTAATGAAGCGATCAAGAAAGCTAAGACGAAGAACAAGAGCGCGAAGACTGCGGGTGGGCAGATGGGTCGAGACAAGTCTTATGGCACAAATAACAAGAACCTCTTGTCAGAGCGCGGTGTTGGTGCAACTCTAGCTATGGCCGTTTGAATGACGGACACGAGAAGACGAGACAAGCTTCAATCCGGTTCCTCACAAAGAGCATCCAGATATCTTAGGAATTGGTCAAGCATCCGGCTGCTGACTTGCAGGCGTTGGCTCCATTGGTCAGCCCTCCACTCTGAGAAGATGTTCGCTGAGGCTTAGCCTCATTCATGCGGCTATGCGAGACCCGTAACTGTTGAAGCGTACACGTTTGCATCCGAAAAGTGTGGTATGACAAGTGGTATATGAAAGCGTAGCTGCTTTGTGCGGCATTCATGCTGATAGAGGTTCGGGTAGATGTGCAAACCGGGGGCCGAGAAAGCTGCACATAGATTAGAGGACACCTCGCAGCGGAGAGAAATATTGAGAAATCAAGATATCTTAATGACCGCATGAACTCGATAATGACTTTAGACTACAATACCATTCTTGTCGCTTATCTACTGGTTGCACCGCACCTAATGCACTATGCGAACGCCCAAAAAGAGACCATTCCAGCTGCCTTCAGTTCGGTCTGCGATCCCCAATGTTCATACATGTCGGTGAATTTATGCCATAGCCGGACTATGTCGCTTGAGCCTATTTGGTGATTCGGGGTCCGCGGAAGCTCTCTAACAAGGTTTGACACCGGCGGTTGCTTTGGAGTTCATGAGCAATGCCACGATGAGACCATAGAGACCTGTAGCCGGATCAGTAAAGGATACTGTTATCTCAGTCTACTGCGGGTGTATCTTACCTAGCACTTCAGCGAAAATGAGAATGAGAATCATGCCGACGAATAATCTTGGCTGCTGGGCAGTCCCTCGGACACCTGCGTCACCAACAATACCAATAGCAAACCTGTCCATTCGGTCAGATATTCGCTCTCGGAGGTTGAGCACTTGGAATGATTACCCAGCAGCGAGACCAGCAAGACCGACACTCAGCCCTGCGCCAAGCTGAATGAAGGATGTATACAAGGGTAGCTCTTGCTTGAGACCATCGGAGATCAAGACAGACACCACCAGCCCGTAGATACCGATGATACCAGCCATGATGACGGGAACGATATCTGGATCCTGATTTAGCGCTGCAATTCTGAAAATTGTGGTAAGCATTTCTACTTTTGACAATCAAGTCGGGTCTCAAGACACCCATGGCGGAGATACCGACTCCTGACTTGGCGGTTCCGTAGGCAGCACCGAAGCAAGTGAAAACGATGGCGGAGGTGCAACCCATCGCGCCGAAGAAGGGCTAGCGATGAATGTTAGCATACTCATAATGGTCTCTCGGAGCATTTGTCAGTGAAGATGAAATGTAGAGTGGCTCTGTAGCATTGTGTAGCTATTGCTAGAGGTGGTAGAGTGTGTACGCGATAAGGACTGAACTAACAGCATATACGGGACTATATGAGAATGCATATTAGCATTCTCTCTTAAGAGCTTGTCGTTGGTCTTTCTGGCCTATAGACTGCTTCTTATCGAAGAACAGGCCAGATCGAAAGGATTGGGGAGCGCGGGCGTACCAAAGATCTGAGGACATCTTGAGTGCGGATCTATCACAAACTCCTATGGCGTCTGACTATGAATGACTGCAGCGGTATTACTGAGAAAGCGGTTGGTGGTTGGGGTGTAGGATGGTGATGGCAACATGGACGACCACTTAAGGATCTCAGGTAGCGGCGCCGCTAGTGGCTTCACTTGCTGGTGCCAAGGCTTGGCATTCTGATATCGCCTCGGGAATATTTCTAGACTGGCTTGTGCGAAAGATCAATCGAAGCGCAAAAGGGCGAGCCAACGCAAGGAACCCTTTGCCTCGATTCTTTTAGCTCCGTCTATTCCTATTTACAGTCAAATTGCCCAAGCTACAGTCTTGATCACGGAACTCCGGCATGGCAGAAGGGCAGGGAGCAGCTTGGCCGTATGATGTTCTCGAAACAAGCTGTGAGGGCATGAATCTGACACGATAGACAGTATTGCCGATCAAGCTTTATCTCAGGAGATCCTCGATCTTGTGCAGCAGGCCAGTCACTATAGACAATTAAAGAAGGTAATTCGACCAAGGTCACGCTCAATTGTGGACGCCCACTAACGCGATATTACAGGGCGCCAATGAAGGTATCAATTCTTCTCTACGATTCTATTCGTACTATGAACTCATGCGCTCGCAGCAACGAAGACGCTCAACCGAGGCACATCTGAGGTAACGCAGCAATATATATTAAACGAGGATCAATGGGCTTATGGCAGGCCAGATTATCATCCTTGCAGCAGATACGGCACCACTAGCTATTCTATTACATCTCCCACTCTTGTGTGAAGATAAGAATGTGAGTATTGTCCGGTGAGGTCAGGGAACTACTCCAAGCTGACAGGCGCAACCGCTACAGGTTCCATATGTGTACGCTGAAGACTCGAGAGCCGATGCTTCCGTGCTGACGAAACCAGTTATGTTCCCTCGAAAAGCGCGCTAGGCAGAGCGTGCGGCGTTTCCCGAGCAGTCATCAGTGCATCCATCACCACAAATGAGGCCAGCGAATTGATGACACAAATCCGAGCGTTAAAAGATAAGGTGGAGAGGCTCATGATATAGAATGTAGTGACAAGGGGGCCACTGAATCGGAAGTGTGGAGGCAGACGAAGGTTTTATATGACCTTCAAAGGAATGGCAGATGTAGATACGGGGATCAGCAGGTCACACCCAGTATATTGAAGTGTGGATGATGGAGCCACACTTAAAGGTTTCTCAACAAGGTAATACTCTGAGGATTATCGACTCGCTCCTGTAAGGAGTGCCTTTGAAATCTGCATAGCGGCTAATGGCGGCTAACTTCGGCCATATCTATGCCAACTGTCACCAACGTCACCAACGTCACCATCGTCACCAGCGTCACCAGCGTCAACGACACGACGCTTCTGTTCTCTACTCTAGCACCCTACGTACACTACAGTCAAATCGCCAGTCGAGATTCTGAAAATGCCACCAAAAACGAAGCTTAACGTGCAATCTTTTCCCCGTCCGCCTCGCCTCGAGAAGACACCACGCCATCTGCAAGTCAAGTGGAACGATCAAGTAATTGCAGACACAACGGATGGGTATTGGGCTCTAGAAACGCATCATCCTCCAAGTAAACCTCTCAAGCTCTGGTGTTTGTGTCGTAATGCTTAAATCTATGCTGCATCTCCGCAGCCTCGTGACGACATTTCCATTGACCTCTCTTTCGCTTTCATACATCCTGAATTCTTATCTAACAATGGTGAAGCATACTATATCCCCCGTTCCGCCATAAAGATCCCACTCCTTCCCTCAACCCATCGCTCCTTCTGCGAATGGAAAGGCCGTGCATCGTACTGGAACCTGAAGCATCCCACCTCTGGCCAAAATGTGGAGAACCGTGTCTGGTCGTATGAGACACCTACGGAAGGGTTTCTAGTATGTCTTACCTACTGGAATTCCTGTTTCCATAGCCGAAAGCTCAACTTTCTGCTTTGATCATGAGCTCACAGGCAATAGTCAATCAAAGGCTACTTGAGCTTCTACGCTGGACCGTGGGACTGCTACGTTGATGGCGAGAAGGTTGAGGCGCAACCTGGGGACTTCTATGGTGGGTGGCTTACTTCTGATATCGAAGGGATTGCGAAGGGGGGGGCTGGGACTTGGGGTTGGTAATGTCTGGGCTCAGCACGACGAGCGTGTAGTCAGGCGGCGGTAAGTAGTAGATTTGAAGTTTATTTCACAGAACGAATTGTTCGGTCTGCAGCCGGGTTTGCAGGTTCTCATCTCTCATTGAAAAGATGCTCGCGGATGAGCAACACTCAGCTACCTACAGAATGAGGTAGCTAGCTCCTTGCAACAATCTGCAAGGCTTCGCAGAACGAAGGTCAAACTAACTTCACTCTAATTCGACCGTCGTTTTCCCGATTAACCATAGTATTCCTTATGCTGCCAGCGAGTGGACGACATGCAGTTGTGATTGAACAAGTCTCCCATTGCAATTCCTGCCTCCGTTGGGATTCCAAGATCTTCGTATAAACCCCGAAGATCATATCTGGCCCGTCTCCTCCGAGATATAAGGTCTTGCTCACTGTCACCTCTCTCTTTCCCTTCAAGACGCATTATTGCGTCTGCGATATGTCGCCAAGCACAAAAGCTATCCGGGCTTACAGAAAGCTTGCATTGCTTTACACACACCATGCACAACCCAAGGGTGAGGTATCTAGCCTGCTCGACTGGGAGTATTGTGAGGTGTCCAAAATCATGACGAGAAGGAGTGCAGCCACGATATCCCTTGAGGGCGCAAGGCATAATGTTGGAAAGCTTGTCCAGAAAATATCTTACACCCTCTTCATCCACGCTTCGGGGCGTGGCGTCTAAACCAAGCCGCTTAACTTCTCGGTCGAAGTGAGCAATGAGCCGTGGACGATTGCAGTTCCTTTGTGATTTGTGCTTGATGTCGCAAGTATTGATCTCGGCTAAGTATGCCACCTTCAGCTGTTTCAGAAGTTCGTGAAAAGTACGGTTCGCTCCGACTCTTTGCTCCCTAATTACATCTAACAACTCATTTAGTGCTTCCAATAAAAATACCTCAAGTTGTGAGCGACCTACCTGGCAACGCAGCCGGCAGAAGTGAGAACCCAATAGCGTCAGAATTCTCTTCGGCGAAGTCAAGGTCTTCCGCCTTGTCGTGGTAGATTAGATGGCATGAGGTCTCCCAGAAAGCTTGTTGATCTTGCAGGGCATATGATATCCATAGAAGAGCCCAATGAACCGGAGGACAGACCAGTTCCACCCATGCGCTGAGCCAAAGGCGACTCCAGGACTGCAACGCCCTGAGTAGATATCGGAGTCAGTATTCCTCCTTTCCGTCAATGCAGTGAGCAAAGGAACATGCGTTGGGAGCGGATACTGCTGAGACATGTTTCAAGCTTGTTGGAAACCTTAGGAAGGGGTGAAAGATGATCCGAAATTTACTTACCGTGCACAGTCGTACTTGTCACACAGGATCGCCAGCCGCTTCAGTAGATCCAGAGGTATTCGGCCCTCGGGTAGGTATTGCGAGTGTAATGCGAAACACAGCCAAGCTGTGGCCTGGCAATCGTCTTCAGGCAAACAGACTTCTCGAGGGTTGGCCGAAGAGAATTCGACATTACCAGTGAATCTAGGGTCGAACATGGCCTTGAAAACCGGCGACGCACGGCTCAGTATGTGCGACGACACCTTGAGTGAGCGGCATTGACCTTCCGCCTCCGGACGGTCGGTATTGAGTAAGAAGATCACGTCGCCTTCAGGATCGGCGTGGCCTGCGGGTGTCCAATCGTCTGGGATCTTGTCGTCCGGCATGTCGGTATGTTTTGAAGAAGCGTAGCAGTTAAGGTTGGGATGTTTCGTACCTGCGTGAGGTGAGACTTTAGTACAGACGCAGGGAAAATTACGATGTAATAAAGTGCTGCACTGGGCTCCTACCAAGTGATGAAGTGCTGGCTGGCTTCTCGACTGAAAATGCCGAGATAATATTGACAGAGTCAAAAGACAACCAGCAGTTTTGGCGGCGTTGTTAGCTGACCACGGAATGCATTTGAGTTATGATCAACTAGCAACAAAGGAAAGGGAAGAAAACTTAGGATTGGAGGTAAGCTGCAAGTCTTTCCGTCTTTTGATAGTATCCGTGTGCGATCAAGTGTGCAATCCTAGGACAATTTTTAGATCATGCAGCGAAACCACCTACTCACTCAAGATATCATCGAAAACACTTTTTTACGTCTCAGTCCGAACCTAGTTCGAGAGAGCAGCGAGGCTAGTCCTTCTCCCTAACATTCGTACAATTGCAGCTCAAAGTACAGCCATTGTAAAGCATTTGCATACAATGATCTGACCTAATCGAATTGACAAGCTCTGCCTCTGCCCACGAGCAGTTCAGTCTTCTTGCATCGTCTTTATGTGGTCATCGCCTGATTCCCACATTCTCCACTCCTAGGTGCTACCATACAGTTATCTCTTAGAGCACCAAGTCTGCCTTTCTTCACGCAGTTTAAGCAGAGCCCTTTTAGCTCGAAACAGCCGGAGATGTACTCGACATCGATCTCATCCTCTATCTTGCTTGATCTAAGGCAGATACAAGGATGTTTCGGTGATACGAAGCATTGATAATCATTAAGTCTCTCAAGTATTGTGTTGATACTTTCCCCGGCCAGAATGCCCGTGAGAGGCCACAGTCCGAGTCGGTGCAACTGCTTCATGTAGTGACCTGCCCTTGTCATTGCCTGACAGTCATGTTCACAAGGATTCGCGGCCTCTGCGATGTACGGCGTCATCTGCGTTTCCAGTTGGCGCTGAAGCCTCGAGAGGATGTGAAATCGGCACACTTCAAGCGATTCTGTGAATATGTTAGACATGTGGCTTTGACTTTGTCTTCGCAATCAAAGCATCTCTTACGCAGCAAGTGGTCTGGAAGCAGGTTCAGCCCTGATACGTCATCAGACGATTGCTCCAGCATAACAATGTCGATGCGAACTTGATTGTGCATCAAGCTCCTCGTTGCCTTCCAGAAACTGTGGGCACTTCCAAATACATACGACAACCATAATGCCTCATATTGATGACCATGTTGCGAGTGTAGTTCTCGTAGGGGGTCTTGAGCCCAAGGCGATAATGCTGCCGAGCAATCGTATTCGTCGCACAGGAGCGCCACCTTCTTGAATACGGGGAGCGGAAGCTTCTGGGTGAGATCTCTCCGGTGGTGCAATACCGAGAGCATACACTGCATGGCATCCGGATCATCGTTTTCTAAGCGGACATTTGGTGGGTTTGTGAATGACAGGGCCTGTCCCTCTGCCCACTGTGGACCGAACATCACTGCGAAAACTGGTGAAGCCAGACTGAGCACTTTGGTCGCTACTCGAATTTGCTTGACGACATCCTCTGGGCCAACCACGAGTATCATATCTCCGTTGGGGTCAGGGTCGCCCCTCGGCAGATAAGAGGGTGCTGCATCAACTGGTTCCATTATAAACGTTTTCTGTATCAGTCAGGGTTGGCAAGGTGCTTCCAATCTGCTCAATGGCTTTTATAAACTCAAGATAAACAAGATGGTGATGAGAAGTTCCATCACATTGTATTTTAGGTGGTATTGTTGTTCTATCGTCTCGGCAGGCCGATGGAATAAGGTAGTAAAGTGATATAGTGATGAGTGAAGGTTCATCACACGTTCAACAAATCAATCACTTAGTCGCTACAATGTAACATACAGAAGCCATTGCTTGAAGCTGTTGAAGAACGTATTGCTAGAATAGCGATGGGTCCATCAACCAGTGACAGAGCATGCGAAAGTGGCAAAACGTCAAAACGTTGAAGTAGTGTTATGATTAGTGCACTTGAGTCAACAACGGAAGGACTTCCGTGTGTCGATTTGGCGCCCAAAGATCGTAGCGTCTGGATATATGGCAAGCATGCACAGAAAAAGAGGCTAATTGTATCTAAAAGTCGATGCTGGGCTTGAAATCGAGCATCGGATCGTGTAACAATTTGTGTTCTTCAACGTTTCTTACAATTTGAAAGTGATAACGTACTGACTTCTCGACATTTTGGATCGCGTGAAGGAGTTACAACTTTTTCTAGTATATAAATGTAAATTTTAATCGTTTTGGATTGGGGTAAGCGGAGAGTTGTAATTAACTTCCAGAATGTCACTCTTACGGAGCACGCTGGAGCGAGAGCGACAACGAAGGACATTCAGCCTGCAGATACAGAAAGGGTTTATTGTCAAATTTGAGGTCAAGTTGCAACGACATGGCTCGATACAGCTAGACTGGGTTCGCTCGGCCCAAAGCCCCTGTCTAATCAACGCTTTTAGTGGGCTTCCCAATCCATACCACGTCCATGTCCTCGCTGTTGCAAGGTGTTCCAGCGCGACTCTGGGCTGCAACCAAATGGTTCATTGGTCGAGCGCATCTCCGTCTATGGACTGTTTTCTCCAACTATCCCATCGGCCGACTATGCTCTCCTCTTTGGTCTCTGGACCCTCCTCTAGCAACTCCTACTTCCAGGATTAGTACTCACAGTCAGTCAAGGCACATGCCCTTTTGTCCCGGGTCTGACCTACCTTTTCGAATCTCTTACAATACTCGCGTTTCCTTGCTCTGCAGTTTCGGTGTAAAGCGCCCAATTCAAAGCAGTTCAAGCAAAGGCCACTAGCATCCCAGCTTACGTGCCCCACGAATGAACCCAGCGTTTCTCCGAGTCAATTCGCATGCAGCGGCAATTCGGATTGAATCTCTGTCTTGGCATACCACTTCGGCGGTGGTAGGCTCTGTATGACTTGAAATTGCGCAAGGCATCGAGGATACCTTCGATGTTTTTGCCTTGCCAGAGATCACTCTTCCTAGGCCAGACATTGTTGCCGTGGAGTTGCTGCAGGAAATGGGCAATCTCGATTGGGCGACGACATCCTCTAGTGTCCGACACAGCGGAACGTTGGGGTCCCTCGCCCCAAATCGCAACCCCTGGCTCGACCTGGTGACAGATATCCGAATAATCCATCGATGAGCTCAGGATTTCTTCAATCGTGCTGTACAAACGGTCGAGGGTTAAGTCGCGCTCATTCGTCATGAATTCTGGAAATCTTAGCATCTTCGCAAGCCTATTGAACGGAAGGCCTGTTTGCTAACCTTTCAGTCCGGACAATTCGAGGGCTCCGGTCTGGTAGAGCCTCGACTCCTGAGATTCCTCGTCGTCTTCGAAGCCATAGTTATAAATGATGTTCTTCGAGATGTCCCAGAAGGCTTCTTCGGTTCCTAAAGCGTACGCTATGCGGAGCCGATCCCAGGGACGGCTGGTATAGTTAAAACAATTGTACCTTTGCTGGAACCACAGACGACTCCAAACTGTTAGGGCCAGTGCGCAGTCATACTTATCGACCAGCAAGGCTAGGCTCTCGAGAAGCTGCAGTGGAACGTCCAGGTCGCCCACTCCTGACGGATGGAGCACGTGGCACATCAATAGCACGGCGTCAGGATCGTCCTCAGGTAGTGGAAGATGCAATGGCTGATCAGATCTCGATGAGGAAACAGAACCCTCGAGAAATCCGGAGCCAAACATCCTTGCAAAGACGGGTGACGCTATGCTTAGGACCTGCGACGATACTTTTATGGACTTGACAGGGCTTTTTCCAGAGCCAACTTGTAAGACGACATCTCCGTATGGTGATGGCTCCTTTTCAGGCAATTGTGCTATGAGGTAGGCAATACTGGCATCGACTGAATTATCCGGAACGTCCCATGATGCAACCGACTCCATTGCGTCCATGCCAGTACTATTCATTGGAAGGTCAATGACTTAGTGGAAACTGTGAGTAGAAGTCCGCAGAAGAAACGACAAGATTGGACAGATCCTACTAGGGGTAGGTGGTTCACATGCACACAGAAAGGTTGTCGTTGTTCGTGCAAAAGGAAGATCCTATAAATATGATCTGCGTGCTTGAATGCCGTGTTAACTCATCTACTTGCAGGCGACACTTCTTCATACCGGCTGCGTACATTTCATGACACTTGCAGAATGTCCGGTAGATTGTCTCGGGTTCATGAAGGTGATGGGAGGAACTTGGACACTTCGATTAACAAATTGCCGGTGATGGAAAAAGGTTCCCGGGATTGCTCCCATGATAAATATTGCATAAGGAGAGGATGTTCGGTTTATCTGAATGTACTAGGACGTGGAATGGCCATTGGCAATATAGTATATGTGCAGCATCAAATGAAATTAATATTATCCTAAGGCAAGCACTCTCTAAAAACGAAAGCCCTCATATCAGTCTACTGTCACCGCGCTGGAAACGTACGAAAGCACTGAGGTTATATTTCTTATATCTATCTGTTCTCCATTTTGCATCTCAAACCACCAAAGAGGCACACGTAAGGGCAAGCTACCATTGACCAAACCAATATTGTTTGCTCAGAGGGGTTAGTAGATTGATGGATCTACAAGCAAGCGGATTCACGGGACCTGGCCTGGGTATTATAATTGCGAAGCTCCTGTATGCAAATACAAACAAACAAAGCGCATCCAACACCAGATGAAACTGATTGCTCAGATTTCACTTGCATTCTAGAATCTGTGGCAATGATAGGAGGTGGGTGGTTTGCCCAAGAGGTTGATATAGAAGCCATTGCTAACACGATGCAAAGATCTCTGGGAGACAGACTATGATGAAGCAACTTCCCAACAGAAACGAAAGGAACATCCGTATCCGTGTTATGGTGCTTTTCAACTGCTCCATGCGCCAACAGGGTAGCAAATAGTGAGTATGGTCGCTGCACGTAGCACAACCCAGCATAAAGTGGCCCAAGTCGATATGAGCCCCTGGGGTTTGCATGAGCTTCCACAAGAGAGTATATAGGATCGCAAGCACCGAAAATCAGAGGATGGTACTTGTCGAAAATAACTTGGTAGTTTGGCAAGTAGTAACACAGGAATCCGTTTATACCCATAGCAGCCCGTGGTATCATCCGTAATGCCCTAACACCTCGCTGAAACTTTTGCAGTGACCGCATGCTTATCCACCTGAACGCCATGACCAGATGCCCTTAGTACATAACTGATGACGCTATCTTACAAAAAGTCTCAAATCCTCGCCCTTCTTCGTTGGCGTCAAGACCGGAGTCCACTCCCCACTCCGATCGCTGAATCTCGACTCGCCAGTCTTGCCGGACCTCGGCGATAGAGTGGGCCGATCCTTTGAAGAGCTCGCACCATCGATGCCATCGAGGCCTGGTTTGACGAGTATCTGCCACTTTGCACTTGGAGCATTGCTGTCACGCTTGTCATTCGTTGACCCTATGAGGGATTCACTGGAAAGGGGGGTGGTATTTCTGAGTGACTCCTGAGAAGAGAGTTGGTTCCATCCGGCTACAGGCGATACCGGACTACCGTACAACTCTGCTACTTGAGGCTGTGGGATGTCGGCATGCTTGGCCGTTTTAGCTTGAGCCACTAGCGCGCGTTTTGGGTTCTTGGGCGGTGGGCGGCGTGTGGGGCTTTCTGGAGAGGGACGACGAGGGTTCAATGGAGGAATGCTTCCCGGAATCTTGGGGTAACGCACTGGCCCGGGGGGAGATCGACCTCGTGGAGACTCCGCAACCGGTGAGAGGAATGCATGGGCAGTCGTTGTCTCGTCATCTTCGCCGGCATCCTCGAAGCTGGTATCTGAAGCCGTCGAGTAATGGGTTGCTGGGCGGACGAATGAATTTCTTCTTTTGGCAGCCGACGCTCCCCGACTCTGAACCATTGGACCAATTTGCTCCACCACGCCATATGTAGGTCGGCCGACGTACGTGCGCGGAATCTGCAATGAAGGCTTCGATCGGGTGGCAGATGGCTGAGGATACTGCACGCCTGGCGGCCCGTATACGGGAACAGGTTTGCGTGTCGTCTCCGAAGACCGCGTCGATAGTGGTGGGCCAACGCCGGTGCGATTCTCAGCTGTTGGTCCTGGAGGCCCGCTGTTGGAGTCGAGGAACGGATCAGATGTTGACGGACGTACGGCTTGAGGCGGCTGCTGTAGAGATCGCTGGCTGGTGTCCATGGCATTACGGCCACGGGAAGCTGGCTTTCCAGATGGTCCAGCCACAGTAACATCCGTGAACCGTGTTTCGGCGCTATCCGGGCTCTGAGGACTGACTGGGCTTACTGATGAGTTCACAACCCTTAATGATTGAGGAAAAAGTGAGTAGGTTGGTTTTTCAGGCAACAGTTGTGAAGTTGTTCTGAAGCTGCTAGCGCTGGCTGGAGCTTCATCGTGCGATGGCGTATATGTCGTTGGAGGGGTTGCAGGCATCTTCCCAGGCCCCATAACAGCTACACCTATTTCCTCTGGCCTCGTCCTATCCCTCCAAATGCTGAACCGACTGGCATTATTTTCAGAGGAAGTACCATTATGCTTTTGTGCTCCACCGTGGATGAATGCCGAATTGCCATGCTCTAGGTCTGCAAGCCCGTCTCTAGAAGGCCCAGGAGAGCCAGGCCGACTGTGAAAGGTCTTATCACCGATAAAAGATGACTCACTATTACGTTTCTTCTTATCCTTTCGTCGTATGCAAAATAAACAAAAAAGAACGCCAAACGCTAATGCTGCAGACGCGACCCCTGCTACTGTGACTCCTGCAATCTGGGGTTTGGTAAGGGCGGGCGGTGGCTTTGGTACTGCTGATGATGATGCTGGAGAAGCTATGAAAGTTGCGGACGAAGAAGAAGAAGAAGAAGAAGAAGAAGAAGAAGAAGAGGGAGAAGCGATAGTGGTCGTCTGTGTTGTTGTACGAGACGCTGATATAGTCGAGGGTTGGGAAGAGGTCGAAGGGGTTGACGATCTCGAATCGGTAGTGATGGCTGTCGGCAAGCTGGAAGAACGAGCCGATCTCGAGGGGGTAACGCCTGATGGACTAGAAAAGGGCAATCCAATACTGTGGGGTAAGGTTGTTGTGCTGGAATGAGAAGTGAGGGCATTGGTCGTGGCGACGACTTGTGTTGCAGTAAGAGTGCCATGGGTCATTGGCCTCGCATTCTCGACTTGCGCGCAAAGCTCGTAAACATTGACAGATGCCTCCAAGACGCTTTCGGAACAGTATGAAGCAGCACAACTCAAAGCTGCTTCCCCAAGTGTAAGGCCAGAGGCACTCTTGCTTATACACAGGCAGTCAAGTTTTTGCTCATGGCGGCAGCCAGGACTTTGGAAGTTATCGACAATGTAGGATTGGAGGCAGCGGTGAGCGCACGTTGGGACAACATCCGTGAGGTATGGAGACAAGGACGCCGTAGAGTTTGGGCCAGCCAGTATTACTCGAGGTAGAAGGAGATATGCCAAAAACCACTTGAGGATGGCATTCAGCATGCTGTGGAAGAACTGCTGGCATCGTCAGTAATCCGCTTCTGGTGAGTCGTCATGGCGATCAATTGGGTAGCTGTCGAGGTCAAGTAGTCTAGCAAAAAGCATGACTCGGACCTTGTGCCCGACCAGACTCAGCTAGAGGTGCATCATGGCTATGCTGACATGCGTTCTTTTCCTTAGATAGACTGACCTGCAAAAACTCCAAAACCCGACCAAGACATCAAAGCCACATCCAGTAAGACAACAGAAAACTAATATGACAGAACCTATCCAACACAGATCATGACATGAAGCATAGGAAACAAGGAGGAAACCCAACACCTTTGGCCGAGTAGGCCATCATGGTGGTTTTGTTCATACGGTAGGAGAGGGTTATGGGTGAGACGCCTGCGCATTGGAAGGATGATATCTTGGGGCAGGGTAAAGAGCCATTCATAGAGCACGACGCTGGAAGGTAGGCGCCTGCAGGGGTCAAGCTCTTGTCCTGCTGTGTTTAGGAGCCGATGGATCAAGATGAACGGTCAGCGTACGCGCCATGGATGAGGCGAGCAACGGCAAAGCGCTAAATTTATATTTAGAAACACGTAGCCATGCTCGCCATCTTGGCTCTCAATTATCTCAACCCAGCCCCGCGTGGGATCATTTCAGGTTATGATGGATTCTTGATGTTATTCTCGGTTCCCAGAGCCTCCTGCTGATGATTGACGAAGCCCTGAGGCGTGTGGAGAGCAAGCTACTTTGGTGCAATTAAGGATTGGCATATGTCAGCAACTCGAGCCGTATCAGCATGCGGCTCTGAGTCGTTTCTCTGCCGTGTAAGACAATCTCCACCTTCTCAAATATCAACCTGAGGGACTGGTGAGAATCTCACCATTTGCTACCCTTCAAGACCTGAGAGGATCTGATGCGCGCACAATCTAGAATCGTATGCCAGCGCTTAGGGCAGCCTAACCTACCCGTGATCATTGATGACGATACAGGCCCATAATTGGCGTTCTATGGAATAGGGGATATAAGTAATCTGCTTCGCGGCGCTTAGGCAAAGCTACCTTCGCAGGGGATGCGGATGTATGACCGGCGCGATATGTCAATCGTAGAGTGCACTTGAGTAAACAAGCTGAATTACTATGTCGTGTTCTTCAAACCCGATCGCTAGGGCAGGATGATGCAACACCACAAACTGCCGTTCTTATTATTTGCAAGCTGAAAACCATGCGCGCCTAGAGTCCATCACCTTCCCACCAGGCTCAACAGCCACGCGCGACTCGTAGTGATCTTGACAATCGGAAGTAGACGGGGGGTATCGATAAGAGGAAAACTTCGTCCAGCAAACTCCGCAGGATCGACTGGAAGGAACAAGGGTTCAGTCTGGCGCTAATACTTCAATATGATGTATCTGTAGGGATTAATTGTCAGTAACAGGGAATATTTTCCGTGCGCGAGGAAGATGATAGCTTGCGAGTAATGATGGGGTAACTCACAGAGCATGAATGATACCTGGAATGTAACCCAGTATCGTCAAGATAATGTTGATGAGGAAGTCGGCATTGCAACCTGATTGTTCGTTTAGCATTCTATCTTGATTCGCGAAGAGGTCTCTTACCTCTCTCAAGGAAGACTCCAAGAGGTGGGAGGAGGACTGCGAGAATGATCTTGCAAATATCACTGTCAAACGTCATGTGTCAGCACGGAAGACACTCCTTGATAGATATAGCATCACGGCGCAGATACAAGAGGTTGACAGCCACGGTGCGCTTTGGCTTCGACAAGCCGAGGAGAGTCGGCCGCGTCATAATGGATCGCAACCTACCTGGCTGTGAAAGGCATGCTGACGGTTGTAGAAGGCTGAAAGTCGGGAACTGAGATGCAGAGCTTTAAGGGGTTTTGGCTGCTGGTAAGGAGACAAGTTTGGTGTTTGGCGAAGGAAGGAGGGTGATGTTTATGATTGCAAGTCATGCGCGCAACCAAGGTAATCTTATATCATGGCAACGGCTAAGGGCGATTCGGCCCGGTACTGCGCCACAGTGGCTTGTGACTGGTGACGTAAGTCTGTAGGTTGACGAAAATAAAGGGGCTCGCTGAGTGGATGGTGCTTCATAGTAGTCTAAGTACTATACGTATCAAGTACTGATGCATACAAGGAGACACGTTCCTGCAGCTTATATTTGATCATGCATCGACTGTTGAGCCCCCTTACAATGCATACACTGTTCACCCACCCTGAGGGTATATTTTCCATGCGCCAACCTGAGATTACATATGAAAACATTTTCGATTTAGATGCCGATTTCTCAACGCTACCAGAACGCCTTGAAGGAGATGCCGAAAGTGGGCTCACTCCGATGTGCAGATGTGTCTCGCCAACTCTGATCATGCCCCTTCGACCTTCTCTTTGCCCTTGTCAGGATCGAGATATGCTTCTGTTTCTGCCTCCTCATATTCCTCTATCAAGTCTGTCACGACCGCTCTTGCTTCGTCAAATTCATGTAGTCCATTGGCAAAAGGCGCCTCCTTCTTATACCCATCGAGAAAGGCATTTCGGTTTTTCAGCTTGTCGTACTGGACGATAATGCGCTTGAAAAGCGTCGCAACTGATGTATGATTGGCCAGCATAAGACCAGAAACCCGATTCACGTTGGGCAGGTAAGGGGATTTCTTCGTTAATGCGACCTGAATCGAAGCGGGCCCCCAGGGAATAAAGGTTGCTAGTTTCCGTTCTCGAATTCTAAGGAGCGATTTATGAACCTGAGTGAATGTTAATTCCTTATGGTAAGAATTTTGGACATATTTGGTGCTTACTTCGGTCGGATCTGCCTCTCCCTGAATGATGTTCAGTATGCTTATGTAGCAGCTACTTTTGCTTGGCTGTGTGAACACCATGCGGTTCTTGGGCTGCAGCAGTCTCCGCATGACATCAAGAACTGTAGTCTTACGCACCAACTTGGCTTGTTCGACATTTTGGCCAGTGAAGGGCGTGTAAGATGTCATGAGAAAATGACAACGAGGAGTAGGTATCAAGGAGGCTACAATTCCAACAAGATCATTGTGCATGTAGCCAGGATAACGGAGCGTAGTAGTGCTCGCGGACATAACGGTTGAAACCTGTGGCGCTTTAGTTACCATAAAATGTCCCGAAGCTGGGGGACAGATCACACAAGCTGGTTTGTTTGTTGAAAAGACGATTCCGGAACGTTCATCCTATCTGCGGCGATTCTTGACAATGCCCCATTGTCCAGAACGACCTTAGTCTCTAATTAGCGAGCAACGAGAATTGTACGGTGCCAGGTCGTGGACTAACCACTGAGTCTGCATTCTGCGTCAACCGCCGCAAAGCAAGAAGGCTATTGTATGGGTGCACCACCACATCCCCTCCTCCAGGATGAGTGTCCGGGAATACCGAGTATGTCTGTATTAATTTCTTTGGGAACCGATCGTTCATTCGTTCCAGGATATAGCTGCCAAGGCCGGAGCCGGTTCCTCCTGCTATCGAGTGAAGCAGCATGAAGCCCTGAGGCACCACATCAGTTCTTTTGCTCAACGTTCATATTGTCGAGGCCGCTACCTCCAGCGAGTCGCTACCATCCGCTTCCCGGTCGATCATGTCGAATACCTCCTCTTGGACTTTCTCACCTGCGGAGTATCCTGTTCCCCAGTTGTTGGCGGCACCAATTCCTTGCGATCCGATGAAGAAATTTTCGGGGTTGTAGATGTTCTTGTAAGGCCCATTTTGTATGCCTTGTAGGACCTTTTCAATAGAATGAAACAATCAGCATGTCTCAGCGCGCAAATCCCGCGGTTGATCATGTACCCTTGGCTCCAAGTCTAACATGATAGCGCGGGGTATATATCGTGTATCGTCGCTCTGATATTCCAGTCAGCTGCAGCTTCAATTGTTCGTGAGAGGTACGTACCTGATAGAAGAATACATCCTTCCTGTCTCCACCTTCGGTCGCGAACTCCTCCAAGGTCCCGTCTTGGCTAATGCCATGCTCTAGACATAGCTGCTGCCAAAACTGACTCCCGACTGAGTGGTTGTCAGGACCGTCATGTGGCAAACAAGTATCCCCAACGATCTTGGGTCTCTGTATAACTCACTGCTGTTGCCGCATTGGCCAGCCTGGATGGTGATTATTTCTCTTGAAGCTAATCATCAGCACGACAGGGAGTTGCTAGTATCTTCTGATCTGTGACCCACCTAGGCATGGCTGAATCGCCAATTCCACATACTACTTTATCACTACGGTGCTTTCATAGTTCTATGTCGCGTTACACGCTCTGGAAGGCGGGGCGGACGCGTTACGCGAAGGGAGGGGTGGGCCCATCACTTCTTGGCAATTACCTCCTTGTCTTGTGACTAGAGCTCCCTCAATCTCATTTCTACAGCTCGGATACCAGCACAATGTGTGTTTAGTAGTCATCAGTTTCTACTGGATGCTCTCGGAATCAGTTCTTGGAGATCTGCAGTTCGATATAATGCCATAAAGCGCTTCAAGCGCCCCAAGATATCTAGACGACTTTATGTTCTTGGGTACGATACAGTGTCGGACATAAGCTCGCAAGCGACACCTGTATTTTCTGAGAGATTCCTACTATCAGCCTGTTTCTCCTCGCCCTCGTTGCGACCGGATACACTGTTGGTGGTCCCTGCTTCTGGCAGACGACAGCCCGAGGTAGAGGTAATATTTTTAGGATTTACTCCGAGGGACTAGGTTCCTTAAAGATAGGTCATAGACGACATCTTCGATCTTTTTGACCTATCGGACTCTCCTCAGCAGAAAACGTAGATTCGACTCGCTATGACTCACATTGTACTTGATACTATCACACCGCCTACGGAGGGAATCGTTCTTCAGGTTGAGGATTTGAAAACCTGCGTGCAGGTCCTTCACGAATCGGCTGATCTGCAAAGGCCTTTCATAGTCTCCTAGTGTCACAGAGTTGACTGCTAAGCGTGCCTACGCTTCGATTAGCTCACGACTGGCGCAACGGATAGGGTACTACGCACTAGCTCCTCGATCAAGCTGATGAGCGCGTGCAGATACTCTTCAATAGCCAGGTGAAAAGCGTCCTGGTCCTTTAGGTTTACAGGCACTAGACGCTGGCTTAGCCGAGATCACTGCTGTCACACAAGGAGCCACACCTTGCATCAGCTTGCCGACGTTCTCAATCGTGAAAAGCTTTCCCGGTTGTCCTGCACCTCCACCATCTGCAAACCCTCCCAACCAGCCGCAAAAAACAATCGAGGCGACCTCCAACAATCAGCCCAAATGGCTCATAAGTTACGTTCAATTGCTTACAGCATCTTGCATGTCCCTCGTCCACATGCTGTTATACTTGTAGTAGGGATGTCTTGAAGCTATGTCGCTAAGCTGCTTGATTGTCGTTACTTGTTCTAAGATGGCATTCTGTGCATCTGAAATGGTGTTCTGTACTGCGAGGAATGCTAAGAATGGGATGGAAGCCGATAAAATGAGACCGACTTACGCTGTGCGCTGGGGATCGAATGTGCTCGAGACAGAATAGACTGTGTGGTTCTCCCTGAAGGATCCTAAGTCAACCACCAAAGTGCGAAGATGTTTTGAGAGACATTCACCTTGCTTCTCGAGATCTTGCAACTTGTTGCGTAGCTCCTCACGAACTTTTGCATCCTCATCGATCTTGATTTGTAGATGCTCAAAGACGGCAGGGTTTATCATCCCGAAGGACGTCGATGCCATCCTGATGGATTCTTAGACTTACAGCTCACGCTAAAGTACGTTGTTCTATCATCAGCCCATCAGATACCGTTGAACAACGTACGAAGCTACTTTAGCATTGAAGTGTGCTCATGGTTTGTGTTTGCTGCCTTGGTCCAAGAAGCCAATCAGAGACCACGCTACTCGGAGCCCTGAGTTACCTCGATATTACAAATGTGGTTCCCCCCGGGCAACTTTTGAAAATCAGTTTTTTTTCTCGACCCCGAATTGCAAATATCACCAACCTCTTGACATCAACGCATCTAATTTACTATAAACTCTAGTAAACTATTAATAACAGTTTATCTATTGAATCTCTTTAATTTTGAGCATTGTAGATACGATGTTGTTTAGCTATTGCTGTGCGAAGATTTTTTAGTGGGGGCTTGGTGAGGGCTTGGTGGGAGCTTGGTGGGGGCTTGGTGGGGCTTGGTGGGGCTTGGT